>Ga0209555_10000128_pt1 | contig 64403 bp, 81 predicted proteins | sample SaaInl85LU_5_DNA_FD_184643 | JGI IMG/M metagenome (GOLD analysis project Ga0209555, IMG submission 184643) | Marine microbial communities from expanding oxygen minimum zones in the Saanich Inlet - ESP_85LU_5_DNA (SPAdes) (version 2) | ecosystem: Environmental > Aquatic > Marine > Intertidal...
AAATGTTGATTGTGATTTGTGGCATCGTTGCCTCGTTGCGTATACAAGATAGCATCGTTGATTAGCCGTTGTCAAGTTTATTTTTATTATTAATTATTTACTCCGTAGGAGTAGTTTCCGAATAAAATTCGCCTACCCACTTGTGCATATGCTCGTACTTGCTATGTATGTGTATGTCGAGAAGTCGCTGATTGAATCCATCGAGGTTGGCATAAAACTTCAGCATAGCATCGCTTGTAGTAGCGCATCTATCTACATAGTCTTTCCACTTTGTCTTGAGGTGTTCTACTATTAGAGGTTCATCTTTCCATACAACTTCTATAAAGTTGTAGTCGTAGTTGTAGCACCACATCACCATTGGTGCATAGCATACATAGTCTTTGTTGGTTTCCATAGTTTAGTTATTTGTAATGAAACAATCGTTTATCTTTTGCACTAACTCCTTAGGAGTTTCATCTGAGGTAAGCCTCGACCCATTACTGAAAGTAATCTTACTGCCTTCGGCATAGTAATCAATGCCGTTATCATAGTCATAGATACTTGTCTTTGTAGGTACGATGGATACCATCTTGTCGGGGTTAACCCACGATTGAATTGAATACAATTCAGATGTAGGTTGGTCGTTCTTGAAGCGTTGCTTCTTTAAGCTTGTAATTAAAATCATAGTCTTTGTTTTAGAATGGTAGTTCTACCATATTGATTTCCATTTGCCCTAAGTCGTGAACCATATAATGGCATTCACTTTCATTATGTCCGAAGAACTCTACAAGTTCTTCTGCATCGTTATGTCTTAGTGCTTGTTCAGTTACTTCGTAAGTATATACCTTGCCTACTGCAAAGTCTAGGATTGTTATAGCTTGTGCCATAGTCTTTGAAATTTAAATTACTCTTTGATTACAAAATGAATAGTTAGGGTTTTATCACCTATCCATCCTCTTACTGAGCCTTCAGTCTTTTCTTCCACAGCTCTAATAAGGTCTCTTGACTTGTAGTCCTCGCCCCTAACAGGGGGATGAGTAACTAATCTATCACCTCTTTGACTTGCTTCAATGAGTTCGTTAACCACATCATTAACTGCGTTATAAAATCTTTCAGACCTTGCTTCTTTGTTTACTTTGATAATCATAATCTTTGAAATTTAAATTAGTGTTGTAAAATCTTGACATCCTTGTTGCCTTTGCCAACAAGTCCACTGCATAGTCCACACTTGGCGCAGTTACTTTTGTACCCAGCTTCCTTAGAAGCAGGACAAGACACAGCATTCTCACTACCATCGGTAGTAGCAATGAATGAGCGGTATGCTTTCTCACTTGCAGTGAGAGCCTCATCTTGACTATGTACTGAAGCCATAAACCATTGACCATAGTCCTTAGCCCAATCCTTGTTCCATTGGTGGGTGTACCCAGTCCAAGACTTTGCTACCCATACCATAGCCTCGACTACTTTGGTAGGCATCAGAGATGGCTCACCATAAGTACCGAAGCGAACATAAGTACCGAAGCACATCTCGACTATGTCGCCTTGCTTGTCTCTGTCAAGAGGAGTCAAGTCCTCACGCTTGATACTACGTAGTAGTGATAGGAAGCCAATGTACTGCTGAAACTTGTGAGTGTAACAGCCTCCGTTACCATTCCCTAAAGAGAATGGGCAGTCAAGACAATTACTTTTGTCAAGAGCAAAGAACTTTTTCATACCGAAGCCCTTGCTTGTAGTGGCTAAAGCCCATTGTTCTACACTGAAAGTGTAGGTCTGAACTAAGGCTGAGCCATCAGAGATTTTGTCGTTAGTCGTTTTACCCTTGCGGACAACAAAGACATTGTTGCCGTCAAGCCATACTACTTTGCTATTCATTGTCTTGTACGTTTAAGTCAAAAATCTCTATGAGATTCTCTTGTTCTTCTTTGTCTAGCTTAGTGAACAGCCATTGGATTTCATCCTTTGGATTGTTCATCTCTAGAACCTGCTCAGCATACTGCTCAGCATATCCCTTCTTTCTAGAAAGGTTGTCGGTTAGCTTGGTGATTTTGAATAGTGGCATAGTCTTGAAAATTTAGTTATTAAAAAGTAGGAGGGGGATATACCCCCTCCGTAGGAATTACTTAGCCTTTGGTACAAGGTCGTATTGCTCTGCAATTGTATTGTACAAGACAAAGACAGGAGTAATAGTGTGGATAGGAGACTCAGAGGATTTAGCTATCAAGTCAGCATACTCAAAGCATTCTTGAATAGTCTTGCGAGAGCCAAACATTCCCTCTACTTGAAGAGATATTCTCTCTTCAGATGGTTGCTCAGCCTCTTTGAGTTGAGCGATACGACTACGATAGTAGTCAGCCTTGTCTTGATTACCATCACGGACAGCATCTTTGAGTCTTACTTGAAAGTACTCAAGCTTTGGTAATCTGTCTGAATTGTTTCGCTTGTTGTAAGCCATAATTGAAAAGTGTTTGAAAATTGAGTGGCGTTATTGCCGATTGATGGTGCAAATATATAATGGTCGATTGCCGTTTGTCAAGTTTTTTTTTCTTATTAAAAATGTACTACGTAGTAGTAAGGTCGGCAATAAAATCGTGCGAGGGAGGTGTATATGTACATCCAAGCGGAGGTGTGAGTGCATATCCGCACGACACGACTCGGTTGTCCCAAGTGTCCAACATTCTATGCATAGTCTTGTAGAACTTTGTTCTTGTTGGTTGTTTGTAATGACCCTGCCCTATTACATAGGGTTTGGTATACTTAATAGTCTCTCCATATTCTACTACTACGTAGAAGTAGTAGAGTAGGTTTCCGTTGCTATCCACTTGTTGGATAGTGTTGTCGAATCTTTCAGTAGCATCTTGTAAGATGTTGTTATAAGTCTCTGAATTCATAGTCTTGATTATTTAGAATTACTTTGTCTTGACTGATAGTCAAGAGCATAGGTTAATGATAGTGCAGTAGCTACAATATGTAAGGGCATTAATAGGAATGGAGTATCTCCATTTAAGGCATAGACAAAGTGTACTGGTAAGTAAATGAGGATTAGGAATGTAATTCCTACAATAAGGTACTTTTTCATAGTCTTTGTTTTAGGAGGGGGATAAACCCCCTCCGATTAGTATTATTTGCTTAGTTCAGCAGTCATTAATTCTGTATAGAATTCTTCGCAAGAGTTTACAAAGTCTTCGTTTAACTTGTCTCTGTTGATAGATACAACAGCCTCAAAGAGAGCGATGAACAAGTCTTTGTTCTTAGTGTTTCTAGGTAAACCTAGCATCTTCTTGTACTGAGACTTTAGTCTTGTCAAGCCTTTGTTAGGGTCAGTCATTCGCATTCCTAACTTAATGTCAAGCATTAAGTCGTTCATAATGATGATGAATTGATATCCGTTCATAGTCTTTGATTTTTTGCCTATCCTCTATCGAGGATTAGGCTGTTAATAGTAGTGAGCAAGTCTTCTCTTGACTCGTGGTCAGAATTCCAAACGATACTATAAATAGTATCCAAGTTCATTAGTTCTTTGTCAGTCATAGTCTTGATTTTAAATTATTACTTTGCTAATGTTCTGAATTCTTTGCTTGACTTGATGTTCATTCGAAGAATGCCTTCAATGCTTCTTCTGACATTTGGCTCTCTATCAAGATAGAGGAATGCTAATGCTCTTTGCAAAGGAGTCAAGTCTTTGATAGGCTCTTGAGCCAGTTCATCGCCATAGCCTACCATATCTTCGATATGACCGATTGGGTCATCAAGTAAGTACTCTAACTCATCTTCGATGATGTAGTCCTTCTCGAAAGGAGACAAAGTCTTTGTCATTTGAATTAGGCTTTCTTTGATTTCTTCCATTCCTTCGAAGACGATAGTCTTCATAATTTCTGCTTGCTTGCTCATAGTTAAATTGAAAATTTAAGGAGAGGGCTTTCAAACCCTCTCCGAGGGTTATAAATACTTTGTCTTGATGTCTTCCTTACTTCGTAAGGTCGATGATGGTTAGGGCAACATTCAGAGGCAAAGCCTCTAGGATAGCTTGTTTCTCATTATCACTTGCTAAAGCAAGGGATACAAGGGCTTCTCTAACAGCTTTGCTGTTAACGGATGCTTTAGCGAAGCTAAACGGAGACTTTGTCTCTACAACCTTCGGTTGAGCAACAGCCTCCTTAACTACTTTAGTAGTTGGCTTCTTTACTGCTTTAGCAGTAGGCTTAGCTACCTTCTTCGAAGGTTTAGAAGTGCTTTGCACTTTAGTAGCCTTCTTGCCTTTGGCAAGAGTAGTGCTGAGTAACGTAGTTACTCTAGTGCCATCCTCAAGGACAAGCATTTCACATTTATCTCCTTTGGAGATAGCCTTCCCTGTAAGGGAACAAGTTCCGTAGTTCTTCTTCGCTACAAAGTCAAAGACTTTCACGGCTTCGATGACTTCGTCATTGTAGACTCTGCTGATTTTAGTAGCTTTGCTACTTGGGACTTTGGTAGTTGACATAAATTGAAAATTTATAAAGTTAATGCCGATAGCCGTTTGCTGTCGACCCTTATAGTATACTACCCTTGTCAAGTTTTTACCCCTTTAGGGGTAGATTATTATCCCCTTTAGGGGATGTTACAAATCAAACTTTTTTTCATAATAGTTTCTAACCCCTTTAGGGGTTAATTAAGCATTATATTTTAGGATGGACTAAACCTCAGCCCTAAGAATGTTGATTGTGAAAGAGGGTATTTAGATACCCTAGAATGGAGATTGTGGTTTATATCAAAGATATAGGGGGTAATTGACTCAATGGTCAGCCCGACTAGTGAGCCAACTGAAGACTGCGCATAGTACTTTGTACTCACATAGTCTTGATAGCAAGACAAAGTCTTGAGGAGCTAGGTATAAAAGCCTAAAAGTTTCGTAGGTCTTTAGACCTAAGAGAGGGGGTGGGGTTTGGGATTCCGTTTCGGTCTCCGAAACCAACCGTGCCTATATACATATAATCCCCAATTCCTATATAACTCAATAAAAAATCCAAGTCAAGAAGCCTTATCATCAACTAGTATAAAATACCTAGTCCGTGAAAGCGGACTGGGAGGGGGATTCTGTACTTATAGACCATAATCTTAGTATTTCCTACCTATTGATTTATTAAAAAAAAAGCCGTAACTTTGCTTAGTCTCAATAAGGCGGTTCTCTTAGGGACACCGCCAATCTTTAAAGAGATAATGGGGACACGCAGTTAGCCGTTTGAGCGGTGCGGTGTATAATCTCTAAACCCATTATTATGTTGTCATTACTATTCATATTATTAATTATCTTTGTACCTGTAACGGTCTATAAACTAAGTAGTTACAGATTTGAAGTTCCTCATCCTTTTGCTTGTGGAGCTGATGATATTTGTTATTGTAGTAAAGCACCAGATTGTAAGAAACGTGAAGGCAAAGAAAAGCAAGACAGCTAAATATTACGCAGAGAATCCAGAAGCTGCTGAGAAACGTAGACGTTGGCAGCGTAAGGAGAACAAGAAAAAGAAGAAGCGTAAGTATCGTGCGTTCCTAGTCAAGAAGAATCGTGAAGCTGGCACGTATGGCAATGGTGATGGTAAGGACTACGACCACACTGAGAGAAAGTTTATGAGCGCTAAAAGAAACAGAAGCAAGAAATAATGAAGGCAAAGAAGAAGTACAAAGCAGGAGGAATTCTGCCTCCAGCTATTAAGAAGCTAAAAGAAAGAGCAGATAAAAAGAAAGCTGAAAAGGCTAAACCAAGCTATCGTGGTAAAGTTGACGAAGTCACTGTTACCGCTAAAGCACCAAAGGAATGGGAGAAAAAAGCAGCAAAAGCGTTTGCCGACACTAAGTCGTCCGATAGAACTCACGATTACTACGTGAGTGCTTTAAAAAATGCCAGTAATGTTTCTGGAAAGGAAGTTTACGACAAGGGTCAAAAAATAATGAACGACACCGCTAAAAGACTTAAACTAAGAAACCCAACCAAACAAACCTATTCTGGTGGCGCAAAAAAAGATTGGAACAAGGCTCTTAAAAAGGCTGGATACAGAAAGTAATGAAGGCATCTCGCAAAAAAGTAATGGTAGAGGCTCCTTCTGGTTATCATTGGATGACTGAGAAGGGGCGACACTACCTTATGCCCCACGAGGGTAAGTTTGTTCCTCACAAGGGAGCAAGCCTAGAAGTTGCATTTAAGGTTAAGTCGGCACATTAATCTGTTCCTCCCCCTCTATCTTGCGGTAGTATTTTTGTACTAGTAGCCTTGCCTTTTGGGTCAAGGCGTACCTAACCTTGTATTTCCACCTATCTTGGTCAAACATTGCTTCCTCATAGGTCGTGGGGGATAATCTGTCGTAGTACTTATATATGTACTCTTTATTCTGTAGGGGGAATATAACACGTTGCGCCAACTTCAATCTGTTATAGAAGTAGGCATCAGCTGCGTAGTCCATAGTAAAGAACTCATAGTCATAGACAAACAGCATAAAATTCAGTTCTGATTCGCTAACATCGTAGTTTCCAACAATGTCTCTAGTCGCCAAGCGTAAATATTTAAGGTAGGCTTTGTTCAGCAATTCCTCTTTACGCATTTTGAAATCACGAAACATACCCTTGCGTGGTCGCTTCTTCATTTTTATTAAATTTGCATAGAATACAAATATACAGAAATGGCTACTCTTACAAATACAAAAGTAAAAGACACATACCAAACGCTACTAAAACTAACATCTGGCTCTGTAGGAGGTGGATACACTGTAGTACAAGACGGAGAGGCGAACGACTCTGGGTTAGCATTGTCTACATCAAGAGTTGGTGTGTCGGCACTTACTTTCATTAATCAGCCACCAACTGGCAATGGTTTGACAACAGCGCTTTTTTCAGACCCGACAAGTGGTGATGTTTACAGGCAAGAGTTAGCCGCATCTGCATTTACACTACCATATATATCTGCTGGGACTGGCATTTCTGTAGCAGGAGGATTCCCAACCTTCACGGTAACGAACACTGCGCCAGACCAGACGGTTACATTTACTGGTACTGATATCAGTATAGGCGGTGCGTATCCTAACTTCAATCTTGTAAACACAGCGCCAGACCAAGTGGTAAGCATCAGCGCAGGTTCAGACCTCAGCGTTACTGGTACTTACCCATCGTTTACATTGAATCACACGATTAATAGCTTCTCCATTGTAACTGATGGAACTCCAGCACAACCTATTAGCGCAAGCGCAGCTAACAGTTCATTAACTATCGCTGGAGGAACTGGAATTACCACTGCGGCAAACTTTGCTAATCAGACGTTAACGATTACCAACGATGCTCCAGACAAGGTAGTCAGTATCGCTGGAACAAATGGAATCGCAGTAACTGGTACTTATCCTAACTTCACTGTAGATGGCTCTTCGGTTTCTGCTACAGGGGTACACGAGGAGATGTTTGTAGGTGTTCCAGAATCACCATATCCACTTGCACCAAATGCACCACAGCCAGTAGCGTTTTCAGCTGCGGATAATGCAGTAGAAACTACGTCATACCACTTTGGTACAGCTCCAGCAAAACTTCAAAGAGCTGCTGGTGGTCAAGGAGTAGAAAACGTATCTGGACAAAGACTTGTTATCTATATAGATATGTCTGCTTTTGTTGAAATTCTATCACCAAACTCGGATATTACATATAACTTGGAAAGATTCGACACAGTGCAATGGAACAAAGTGAAGTCTGTAACAAGATATAAAGGCTTTACTGGTATTCAAGTAGATTCTTTTTGGGGTATATTTAACCTTGATGTTAATGAGGCTCTGAGAATTGTTGTTGAGTCTTCCTCTGGTAACGTAATCCTCACAGAGCAAACACAAATTAAATTCGAAGTAAAAGAAATAGGTAACATTATCTAATATGACTGAAAAGCAGAAAGAATGTATTCTTGAAATTCAAGACCTAATGCTTGCAATCAACACGGTTGTAAAAAAATACGAACTCGAAGACGAATTCATAGCCTGTCTCGCTATTGGCTTTATAGATATGGAGACATCATACGTTGATGAAGACGGTGATGAGAGAGCTAATATGAATTTGTTATCTACATTCTCTGTGTCTGACGAAGAAGAGTTGGATGACCTGTTATCTTACTGCGTAGAAGCTTACAGGTCGCAAGAAGAAGAGGATTCAAAGCCAGATACATCAAGCATTGATTACTGGTTAAACTTCGGTCTAAGAGACGGAGACGTAAATTAAATAGATACGCATCAGTAGCTCAGTTGGATAGAGCATCACTCTTCTAAAGTGGCGGTCATAGGTTCGAATCCTATCTGGTGTACTAAATTAAATAAGATGATTAGAAAGATTATTATCGGGCGAGACCCAAAGGATGCTATGGCGTATTACGTAGGTATGCGTGCTGGCTCTGGAAAAGTAAGCGCTATCGTTGAAGACGAGGCGCATTTATACAAGTACAGTAAAAAACGGTATCTCATCTACATTGAGAACGAGGAAGGCACAATGGTTTGGAAGGCAATAGATGATATGCCTTGCATTCTTGAGTATGACCTAAACTTCGACTAATATGCAGCCGTTACATCATTTTGTGGTTAAGCTCCCACAAAAATTCAAAGACAAAGTAAACGTGGGCGGAATTGAATTAGAACTTGTTTCTAAATTCAACGAATTTGAGCATAGGTTCAACTACGGTCATATTGTGGCTGCGCCTGTAGCTTTTAAAAAAGCCCCATATATTGGGCAAATACTATATTTCCACCACCACGTTGTGATGGAGCAAATGTACGACATCGGTGATGACCTATACCTTGTTAACTACGACCCATTTGGTGGATATGGAAACCACTCTATCGCAATCGAAGACGAAGCTGGTAATATTACTATGCTTGGGGATTGGTGTTTTGTTCTACCCCCAGATGAGGAGGAAGAAGCAACAACTGCTTCTGGGATTATTCTTGAGGTCAAGAAAGAACCTAAACTGGAAGGAGAACTACTCGCAATATCCAGAGATTCAGAATGGATTGGAGCGAAGTCTGGTGATATGGTGGGTTACACGAAGAATTCTCAATACGAAATGGAACTCCTAAATGGAGATAAGGTGTATCGTATGAGAACAACAGAGTTAGTTTATGTCAAGGAAGAAAACTAAATTCAATACAGTAGAGGCTTCGGAAAGACTGTTGTCTTCGATGGAGATTGCCATCAACAATATGATTGATGAAATTAGAAAACCTGTAGATGCTGAGCTTTCTGGTTCTCAACGAAAGGCAGAATTACAAAGTATAAAACAAACAGCAACAGATGCAAAAGAACTCCTTATCGAATACCAGAGACTCGAACAAATGGTCAGAGAACTTAGAGAAACAGGAGGTCTTGAAGAAGAGCAAGACTACTCTGGAGGATTTGCAGAGCGATTCTCAAAGTAAGTGGAGGTTTCTCTATTGGGAATAAAATAAAATGAAATGGCAGGACTTAAAAAAGTTGAAGGGCATGATGAGTACGTTATTAATATATGCCCCAACGATACGTCTGGTGAGGTCATCGAAATCGGTGGGCTTGATATTCAGCTTCCCGAAGCTCCCCCAGATAAAGAAATACTCAACTATGGAATCGAGCTGGATATGCAAATGTGGCAAAGACTTCCTGTGCCAGCAGAATTGCAAAGGATTCGCTCTATGGATGAGTGGTACGAAATGCCATCCGATTTTAAAAAAAGGTTTTCTCCATATATCGAGCAAGAGTTTAAGCGTAGGCGTGAAGGTGTTTGGTTCTTTAATAATGGTGAGCGCATCTACATTACAGGGAGACACTATATGATGCTCCAGTGGAGTAAAATGGATATTGGATATGCGTCTTACCTAGAGTTTCAAAGAAGGCTGTTTATTCATTTTGCTGCCTGTGAATCAGACCCACGTTCTATAGGACAAATGTATACGAAGTGTAGACGTTCTGGATACACTAATATGTCTGCCGCAATACTTGTAGACGAAGGAACGCAGGTAAAAGATAAACTGCTTGGTATACAGTCAAAGACAGGTAAGGACGCACAGGAGAATATCTTTATGAAGAAGGTAGTACCTATGTTTAAATCATACCCATTCTTCTTCAAACCTATTCAAGACGGTACTACAAACCCACGTATGGAATTGGCTTTTCGTGAACCGTCTAAACGTATCACGAAAAGCAATAAAACCTCAAATAAGGGAGAGGCTCTAAATACAATTATAAACTGGAAGAACACCACTAATAATGCATATGATGGTGAGAAGCTCCATCTTATGTATCTTGATGAAGCAGGTAAGTGGGAAAAACCTACTGACATACGTGAGGCTTGGCGCATTGAGCGTACTTGTCTCATTGTAGGTCGTAAAATTATTGGTAAGGCTCTTGTTGGTTCTACTGTAAATCCAATGGAAAAAGGTGGTAATCAATATAAGGAACTATGGAGAGACTCAGACCCTAACGATAGAAATGCAAATGGAAGAACAAAAACTGGGCTTTATAGACTTTTTGTATCAGCCTACGAAGCCTTGGAGGGGTTCTTTGACAGACACGGAAACCCCATCGTTGAAGACCCAGAAAATCCAGTTCAAACGATTGATGGAGACTTTGTTGACATTGGTGCGAAGACTTATCTCAAAAATGAAAGAGAAGCTTTAAAGCACGATGCTAGGGAACTTAATGAATTTATACGCCAGTTTCCATTTACTGTGGATGAAGCTATGCGTGACTCTATCGAAGGCTCTACTTTTAATATCGGAAAGATATACGAACAAGTAGAATACAATCAAGAGTTATTCCCACACCCAGTTGTTCAAGGAAACTTTAGTTGGAAAGAAGGTATTCAAGATAGCGAGGTTATATTCAGTCCAGATAAAAACGGAAGATGGCGTATATCTTGGATGCCAAAGCCAGAAATGAGAAATAAATACAAAGTTGAATATGGAAAGAAAATCCCAGCGAATGACCATATTGGTGTTGGTGGTGTCGATAGCTATGACTTGGATAGCACAACAGATAATAGAGGTTCAAAGGGAGCTTGTCATCTCTACAACAAATTTAACCTTTCTGCTCCTGCTAATATGTTTGTTGCTGAATACGCTTCTCGCCCTCCTTTGGCACGAATATTCTACGAAGACGTCTTAATGGCAGCGGTATTCTACGGATACCCACTTCTTATAGAAAACAATAAATATGGTATTGTAAGACATTTTGAATCAAGAGGTTATGAGGAATATGTTATGAAGCGACCAGAGCATCTAAAGTCTCCAAACGCTTCAAATACAAAAACTCGTGGTATACCTTCTAACTCTCAAGATGTAATACAGGCTCACGCACACGCTATTGAAGCTTTTGTTGAAGAACACGTAGGAATAAACAATGAAACTGGAGAAATGGGTAAGATGTACTTTGACAGGACTCTAGAGGATTGGATTGGGTACAAGATAGATAACCGCACCAAGTTTGACCTTACCATTAGTTCTGGATTAGCGCTCCTTGGCGCTCAAAAATTTAAAGAAGTTAAAAAGAAATCTAATTTTGATGACAAGAAGTTTTTCAGACGTTATAATCAAGAGATAAGGCGCTAATACACAGGTGTTTATTTTCGTATATTTGCGAGGAAGTATTTTGCGAAAGGCTATATGTACGAAAACAACAACAATGGGAAATACGGTAATTTCCCAGACCCATTTGCACACTATTCTAAGAAAAGCTCTAAGGGCTATGGTCTTAAGTATGCGAAGGCTATTGAAAAACAATGGGGTCATTCGGATGACGAAAGAAGTTTATTTAGAAGAAGGTTAAAAGACTTTGAGACCAATCGTGATTATGCGAATGGTACTCAAGACACTTCTATATATAAACAGATTTTAAACTCCCTAGACCCTAATAATGGAGATGGGACTCTGTTGAATTTGGACTGGTCTCCAGTTCCAATCGTACCTAAATTCGTTAAGATTGTCGTAAACAACATTCTTTCAAGAAAGCCTTATCCAAACATTAAAGCCATTGACCCACTATCTCAGTCTGAGAAAGATGAAGAGCGTGCTAAAAAAATGTTTGAGGTAAAAAATAGAGAGCTTTTAACTCAACTAGCTCAACAAGGCGTTGACGTAAAAACAGACTTAAATCAAATTCCAGAAACTCCAGAAGAAGCAGAAATCTTTATGGATACCAACATTAAGACAGCAGCCGAAATTGCTGCTCAAGTTGGTACTAATATTACTCTAGAGTGGAACGATTTTGACCAGCGTGTATACCGTAGAGCAGTTAACGACCTAGTTACCTGTGGAATGGGCGTTGTTAAAAGAAACAACGACCCTAACTATGGAATCACAGAAGAATATATCGACCCAGCATATTTCTTCCATAGCTACACCGAAGACCCTACATTTAGTGACCTCATTTATGCAGGACACATCAAAAAGATTAGTATCTCGGAACTCAAGCGTATCGCTCGTGATGAGCTTACTGAAGAGCAATATCAAAAAATCGCAAACACTGTCAAGAATAAATATCAAAACAGAGCAGACAAATTAAGCTATAAATACTACGATGAGACTCTAGACCGTACAACTTACGGATACGATGAGTTTATTGTCGAGGTTATGGACTTTGAGTTTATGTCTGTTGATGATATGATGTTTGAGGAAAAAGGTTCTAAGTTTGGCAATTCAAACTTCTACTACAAAGGATTTGATTATTCACCTCCTAAAGAGTCTGTTTATACCAGAAAGCCATACGCTATGAATATTCAGACTGTATTCGGAGGTAGCTACATTGTAGGTACTGACTTTATGTACGAATACGGACAGAAACGTAATGTGCCTAAAAATGTACACGACTTAACTAAGGCTAGATTATCTTACTCAGTTGTTTCTACAAACCTTCGTAGAATGATGCCTAAGTCCTTAGTTGCATCTGTAATTGGTTTTGCAGACCAATTACAACTTTCTCACTTAAAGTTACAGCAAGCTATTGCTAAAGCTAAACCAGATGGTCTAATTGTAGATGTCGAGGGTCTTGAGAATGTACAGCTAGGCAAAGGCGGTGAACTACAACCATTAGAAATTCAAGACATCTATGAACAAACAGGTGTTTTCTACTATCGTTCAAAGAATCCAGAAGGTGGATTCCAGAACCCTCCAGTTCGTTCTTTGGACAATAGCATTAGGAATATCAACGAGCTTATTGCTATTTACAACCATAATCTCCGTCTTATACGTGATACTACAGGTATTAACGAAGTGATGGATGGCTCTACTCCAAAAGGAGAGCAATTAGTAGGTGTAAGACAACAGGCTCTAGCCGCAGGAAATAATGCGATATACGACATTACTAACGCTGCTATTTATTTGTATAGTAAAGTTTGTGAGGACGTGGTTAAATGTCTTCAGATTCTTCCTCCTAAGTCTGTTTTATTTCAAGCTTATGAAAGAGCTATTGGTAAATCTAATATGGAAGTATTGTCTTCATTTGGAGACTTGCCTATGTACAACTTTGGAGTTAAGGTTCAAACAGAAATGGATGATACCGAAAAGTCTTATCTAGAACAAAACATCCAGATTGCGCTATCTCAAAAAGAGATTGACCTTGAAGATGCAATGGCGGTAAGACAGCTAAAAGATGTAGACCAAGCAGAAAGGCTGTTGATTATCAGACGCAAGAAACGTATGCGTATGCAGCAGCAAATGGCTCAGCAGAATTCTCAGATGCAATCTCAGATGAATCAAGCTACAGCTCAAGCAGCTTCCCAAGGTAAGATGCAGGAGATTCAAATGCAGTCACAAGCGAAGATTGCTGAAATTCAAGCTAAAGCTCAAGCAGATGCTCAAATTTTACAGCTAGAATACCAACTTAAAGGTCAGATTGAGGTACAAAAGTCTCAGATGACCGCAGGTATGAAGCAGCAAGATATGGACTTCAGAAAAGAAATTGAAAACAATAAGGAAAAGTCTAAAGACGACAGAGTTAAAAAACAAGCTGTAGAACAAAGCAAACTTTTATCTCAGCGTCAAGGTAAACGTGAAGAGTTGAAAGACGAAGGTAACGACCTTTTAGATATGCTAACTTCCTCGTAACCAGTAAATTACTACCTTTGCATTATGGCAAACAAAATAAACTTAGACGCAGCTAAACGAGTAGATATCACCTGTAGAAAAGGCGATACGTTTGTCTTGGATTTGGCATTTACAGATAGCGCAGGAACTGCTTTTGATTTGACAGGGTATTCTTGGAAGCTTGATGTAAAAGAAACAGATACTGCTGCTTCGGATATAATTCCAGAGACAGCATTTACATATGCAGGAGACGTTGATGGTAACTTAAAAGTTACGGCAACAGCTACTGATATGGCGAACGTAGATGGTGGGTTATATGTATATGACCTACAGTCTAATTTTGGAGGAGTTGTAACCACTTGGATATACGGAGTATTTCAAGTAAACGAAGATATTAGTGAGTAACAACATTGAAATAAAAAGCGGCACTGTAATCAGTGTTACAGTCCCAGAACAAAGCCCAAGCAATGTCACTATTGCTGGTATGAAAGCCGTAGGTATTACGGATTCTCGTTACGAGCATACACAGGAAACTGTTGGGAAAGTATGGGAGATTAACCACAACCTCAATAAGAAGCCATCTGTAACGGTGGTAGACAGTGGGGACAACGTGGTTATTGGAGAAGTACAGTATGTAGATAATAATAACCTAACCGTAAGCTTCAACGCCTCATTTAGTGGCAAGGCTTACTTAAACTAAAAAAGCTCTATGGCTATTAAGTTTTTATCAGGTCTTGATATTAGCGGAAGCATTGACCTGCAAAAAAATGAGCTGAAGAATGCGGTTATGCATTCCTTGGCTCTTGCTCCCTCAAATCCAGTAGAGGGTCAGATGTACTGGAACTCAGCTTCTGGTACAAAGAAGCTGTATATCTATGACGCAGACGGTGCTGCTTGGGTAGATATTACTGGTGACCTTACAAGCTTGTCTTCTGGCGCGAAGAATACAATGTACATCACAAGTGGTTCTGGTGGCGATGCTGTCATTGAGCTTAACCACTTAGGGATTGAAGACCTTGTACCTCCAGTAAAGAACAATGTTGCACAGGATGCGATTATGTTCTACGATGCAAGTGGAACAGGTTCACAATGGTTGACACCTTCTACTGGTACTGGTATTCGCATCAACGGAACGTCTCTTGAGCTATACGAAATTCCTAACGCATCACTTGAAAATGACAGCGTAACGGTTACTAAAGGTAACGGTCTTACTTCTTTGTCTGGTGGTACTATGGCTCTTGGTGGCTCAGTTACTATTACTGTCGGTGAAGGAACAGGTATCTCTGTTGAGACTAATGGAGTAGCTCTTAAAAACCACGGTTCTCTCGGTGCTAACACCTTGATGATGTGGGATGATGCGAATGGTCAGTTGACTGATTCTGTTATCACGCAAGACGGTACATCAAGCGCTATTACTATTAGCGATGACTTGACTGTAACTGGTGACTTGACCGTTCAAGGTTCATTGACAAGCATTGAAACCACGAACACTGCTATTACGGATAACGTAATCGTTCTTAACAAAGGTGAGACAGGTGCAGGTGTAAGCTCTACATTCTCTGGTTTTGAAGTAGACAGAGGAACTGAGTCTAACGTATCTTTCTTGTGGGACGATGTAAACGACAGATGGCAAGTAGGTGGTAAGTTGAAACTTAACACTATTGCTACTGCCACAAGCGTAGCTAACGTATTCATTGAAGAGGATGTAGCTGGAGCTGGTGAACTTCGTAAGGTGTCTTTGCAGACATTGAAGAACCTTATGGGTTCTCAGAATATGTCTCTCATCCTTGAGGCATCTGGCGGTACTGAAGTTCAAGGAGCTATATGGGTTTCTAAGTCAAGTAACACGTACACTGTTAAACACTATATGGGTACTAAACGCTTGATTGCTCAAGTTCAAGATGCCACGTCTGGAGAAACTGTTATGGTTGATGTAGCACGTACTACAGATGACCAAGTTACCGTTACTTTTGGTGGCGCAGTAACTGATGGGGACTACATCTTAAACATACAAGCTATTAAACCACAGTCTCACGGTGACGGTGGTGGCCCAGAAGGAGGAGGCGGCAGCGGCCCAGTTTAATACACTGAGCAACAGATATAGAGAGGGGCAATAGCCCCTCTTTTTTTTGTATTTTTGTAAGCACAAACATATTTCACTATTATGTCTCAAAAGTTTTTAAGTGACGTAGTTCTGTCAACGCTTACCACAGGTTCAATGCTTAAATTGGATTCTAACGGTAAAATCGTAGAGGCTGTTGATGGTACTGACTATATATCTACCTCAGCAACTGGATATTTCACCGCATCAAGTGGTAGCGGAATTTACTACTCTGGTGATGTTCGTATTGGAACATACCAAACAACTGTAGCGCCAGATGCAAAGCTTCACATTTTTGACTATCAAACTACTGAACCAAAGCTTTTAATTGAAGACGGTAATACTGGTGATGCCAGTATGCAGTTTAAAATTAGTACCCAGTCTTACACTCTTGGTATAGACAACTCTGACAGCGACAAGTTTGTGTTATCCGCTGGAGATGTTTTAGGTACTGGAAATCTATTAGAGATTACCTCTGGCGGTCTTGCAGCATTCCAGAACTCAGTTCTTGTAAAGGGTACTCTGTATGTAAACAACCAAGAACAGATTCAACAAGGCGATACAGAAAAGATTGCTACGTTCCAGAATCTTGGAACAGAAAGAGGATACTTTGAGGTAACGGATACAGGTAAGGGATATTTCTACGCTGATGGATTTAAGACAGGTGCTACTACGGTAGGATTCCTTAAGTCTGACGGAACAGTTGACACAGGAGATTTCTTTAGCGGAGCATATAGCGACTTAAGCGGCACTCCTACACTTGGAACAATGGCTGCCGCGTCTGCAAATGATTACAAAACATCAGACCAGACTGAGGATTACGTAGCTGGAGAGTTAACCTATTCAAACATCTCTGGGACACCAACATTGGGAACAGCTGCTGCCGCAGATACAACAGACTTTGACGCAGCTGGAGAGGCACAGGACGTACAGGATAACTTAGATAGCCTTGTAGGAACTCTTGGAACTGCGGCATACACCGCTTCTACAGATTACGCTACCGCATCACACACGCATAGTATTTTTACAGGGAATAGCGGTTATATTGAAGCAGGTGGTAATAATGCAGCTGTTTTTTCTATAACATCAAGAGACAGGAGAGCTATAAAAGATTTGCCTCGTACTTATCCAAGAGGTCTTTATTTAGATTTTAAAAATCAAGATATATTCCCAGAGATAGGGGAAGGCGGATATAGAGGTCAGATGATATGGCGCTCTTATGGAAGTGAAACAGATTTAAGTGGTGGTCAGCCATTACAAATGGTTTACACCCAGTCTGGTAATCTTTACTTTAGATTAGGTACAGGTCTTGATACTTGGCAAGAAGAGTTTCAACATATAGCAACAAGACAGTGGGTATCTGACCAGAGTTACTTAACCTCACTTCCTGCACACGAACACGATGCTCGTTACTACACTGAAACAGAAATGGATACGTTCCTTTCTGGTAAGCTGTCTACTTCTGGTGGAACGGTAACAGGTATGACCATATTTGAAGATGGTTTACGCATTGGTACTGGAAACCATAATAATAATGGTCGTGCTTCAATTACATTTGGAGAAGGTTCGCCCACGACAGATTCAATGTATATTGAGTACGATGGCGAAAACCTAAGCGGTAATAATAACGCTCTTATATTCGGCTCTGAATCTGCTGGAGATATATTTAAAATTACTTTCGGTGGTTCAGTTTTAATTGGCACTAATGCTGTTGCAACGGAGAGCTATGTAACAACAGCTCTAAGCAACTATAAGACATCTGACGATACTGAGACTTACATAGCAACAGAACTACTCTCTTACACGCCTACATCGTCTTTCGGTACAAACGCATTTACAAGTTACTCAGACCACACAGGATTATACGATACTGCTGGTTCTGCTGGAGCAGTAGAAACAGCTGTAAACACTCGCATTGACGAAGAGGTTTTGCCAGCAGTTTCAGACAACGCTACAGGCGTTGACAACAACCGAGCAGCAATCACAGCTCTTGGAACTGATAAGCTTGCCAAGAGCGGAGGTACAATGACTGGTACTCTTGAATGGGACACCTCAGCAGGGGCTACAAATACTCACGCTAAGATTGTATACGGACAGTCTCCAAGTCCAGACGGAAGTCTCAATGGAATGGCTCAAGTAGCAAACTATGGTGCTGATGGATACGGTTTGTTGCTGCACGTTGGTTATGGAGAATCTGACAACGGTGGTATTAAAATCACCGATGATGGGGTTGTTGTTTGGGGTGCTTCAGATGAGAACGTGTTTACCGTTATTGATGAAGACTCTCGCTCTGAAAGATTTAGAATTGACAATAGTGGTAATATAGCAGCATCTGGAAACATAACTGCTGCTGGCGGTATCTCAAGTGCGTACTTAACAAACAGTGGAGGAGCAAAACTTGAAATACAAAACGGTGTAGACGGAACTCCAGACAGAGGTATCTATATGTGGAATATTGAAGACCCTAACTGGGGAATTTATATGTCTACATCTGGAGCAGGAAAATCTCTTGGAGGCGGTACAGCTACAGCAGGTATTGATGGTGTTGCTGAACACGCTATACGCTTCCGCGTAAATGATAACTCTGCACAAGCAGGATTTATTTGGGAAAACTCTTCTGAAGTTGCTTTGATGCAGATGAACGGTGGAAGTGGGCATTTGTATGTAAACGGAAGAATATATCCATCTAATCAGACTACAGACTATGTAGATTCAACTCGCATTAAAAATTGGGATGTGGCTCACGGCTGGGGAAACCACGCTGGATTGTATGATTTAGCAGGTTCTGCCGCTGCGGTACAGACTTGGGTGGGAGAACAAAACTTTGCTACCGATGCTGCAATAGGAACGGCTATATCAAACCTTGTAGATTCTTCACCTGCTGCACTAAACACACTTAACGAACTTGCTGCCGCATTAGGAGATGACCCTAATTTCGCTACTACTGTAACAAATAATATTGGTGCAGTTAATACTCGTATTGACGAGGAAGTATTCCCTGCTCTTGCAGATATACAAACTGATGTAGACGGCAAACTTGATGCTACTGCTAAAGCAGCAGACTCTAACCTACTTGATGGAATTAATAGCAGTCAGTTTGTAAGAAGCGACCAAAACTCTGTTACAATAGGTAGACACTTAGACGCTAATACTACTTGGACTAATTCAGCATTAACATTGTTCTTGGGTTGGTACGGAGGTAAAGTAGTTATAGGAAACGACAACGATGGTGGACACGATTATGCATCTGCTCTTGGAGGTAGTACCATTCCTATTATTAACAAATCTTATTTTTACAAGACTGCTAAGTTTGAAGAAGATATTCAGATTGATGGCAATGTTAACTTCTTAGCAGGGGTAGGCACTTGGATTACCTCTGATGCAATGTCTGACTCTATGGGTTGGAACGGTAATCACGGAGTTTATATAGGAAGTACAGCAAGAGGTAGCAGTTCATATGTTTATGGTGACGGTACTTACTACATAAATGGAAACAACTACGATTTATGGCACGAGGGTAACTTTGACCCTGCAACTAAAGAAAATGCAGGTGCTGCCGCTGGTGTAAATGACAGAATAGATACTGAAATAGCACCTCAACTTATAGACCACGACAGTCGCATTACTACGAATAGAAATGAGATTACTACTAAAGCAAATGCGGTTCACACCCATTCTGCCGCAGATATTACAAGTGGAACATTAGATGGCGCAAGATTACCTTGGGATGAAAGTGATGGATTCAGTGGGACATATAGCCTTGTTTGGAGAGCAACAAATGATTTATATACATCATCTTGGCTACAGATAAGAGGGTCAGACGACACTCTTCTTACAAGAAGTATCTCGGCAAACGGAAAATTATCTGTAGGAAACGGTATGTGGGTAAACGGTAATAACGCTACTGTTTACAACAACTACAATGAAAACTTACGACTACCGCCTGCGGGAAATAATGTTTCTGTAATCGCATTTAGAGCAACAGGAGAAGGTGGTGAGCCAAGTTCTTCTATTCTCGGATACTCTGATAGACACGAGGTGCGAATTGGAGGCACTTGGAGAGAAAGAATCTATGCAGGAACAACAAGTATAAACAACACCCTTGTTGTATTCGGAGATGCTTTACCAGACGTAGATAGAACAAGAGATTTAGGTAGAGCAGATAATCGTTGGAGAATAGTATTCTGTGAGATTCTTGATTCAGCAGGTCAGCACGAGAAGAACCTACAAAACCCAGAAGGCGAGAAGTCTGTTGGTGAGTACGAAACAGGAACAGTCTTAGTATGGAAGGGCGGCAAGAACGTACCTTGTACAGATGCTGCTGACCATATGAGAATGGGTATTGCAGTAAAAGGTATTGACTCTCCGCTTATTCAAGGAGCAGAGCCAGTCTTAGTAACTGGCTCGGTAAACGAAGGAGACTACTTAGTAACTTCACGCAAGGAAGGACACGCAGAGGCTATCTCACCAGAGTTTATGCGTCAGCACGGTCTATACGACTGTGTATTAGGAAAAGCACTTGAAAGTGCAGAAGGTGAATCACACTTAGTAAAAACTTGGATAAACATATAATATGAGCTTTAGGATTAACAGGGGTATATTCCAATTCAAAGACAACGCTTCAGATACGTTCATCAATAAATTCAAAATTGATGATAGGGGAGAAATGATTGAAGTTGACCCAGATGGGAATAAGGTAGCAGCCTATATGCGTCTTGGCGACAAGGCAACAGATTCTGATAAAGTTGATGGATACCACGCTACAAACGCTGGCGGTGGTATACCTGTGCTTAATTCTAATGCTTATTGGTACGCACCTTCTTGGATTCACTTAAATGAAGGTCGTGGTCTTTTTAGCGGTCATAACGGAGCGCATCTTCTTCCAAACAATCAAGGTGCATACGGTGCTTGGAGAATGATTGGTACTCGTGGCGGTTGGGAAGGTTTGCATTTTGGTGGCTCAAACGGAGTGACGTTAATGATGAATGAAACCGAATCTGGTCTTCATAGAAATGGAGTTGGATGGAAGTTTAGACATCAAAACGGTAAATTCTATGTATATACAGGAACAAATGGAGGCGGTACAGGATACCCTGTATGGCACGAAGGAACTATATCAACTTCAGAGGTAGCTGCATTAAAAACATCGTTAGGAGTTACAGGGCTTCCGTACAGTTGTGACATATTTGTAGAGGGAGACCCCGACCTTTACTATCCTGTTCATTTTATGGGTGGCGACCAAGATGTTTGGCGTAGAATAATTATCAAAAGAGGTTACGGTGAGACCGCACCTTGGGACCCTATTGGCACTGGCGCTCACAGAGGAGGTCTTCTGTTAGACTGGGAAGGTAATTTTGGAGGCTGGGGTGGCGCACAATACAGCGATAGACTAAGGGTGTTTAATGAAAGCTACACTACAATATGTGCAAGTATGTATAGAACTACTCATAGTATGGGTTATACATTCTTTTTGCGAGGTGGTGGTGCTGTATATCATATATACTCTGACCAAGCTATAAACGGAAGAGGTCAAAGCGGAGCTCCAGATATTGCTTACGATACAGACTTCCTTTTTTACAACGGCGGTTCCAATACAAGTTACAATGTTTACGCTCCTGCGCCAATGGATAGGCAAGACGCAGCGAGAATATCGGAGCTAAGAACATTAAAGAGGTCTGAGCTTGACGCTATATATCAACCAACAGGTTCATATTTAACTACCTCTGGTAAAGCAGCTGATTCTGATAAATTAGATGGTATTAACAGCACATCGTTTCTACGCTCTGATGCTGATGATACAATGAGCGGAAACTTGACCTTAAAATATAATACGGCAAATGCTTCTGCTTATAACGCAATAAACTTTGCTCCTTATGATGATGCAGCAGGAGTAAACGATTATATAATAAAAGCAGAATCATCAAGAGGTGTATTTGGTCGCAAATCATTTGGGTGGCACGTTCACTCAAACTCAGCATTTGGGGTGTATTCTAACGGATGGGAAAAACTGTTTGGTGTAGAAGGGCAGACAGGTAATGCTTTTGCTAAAGGTACTTTTAACGCAGGTCAGCTAACTGTAAGCGGCTCTACTAACAGCGGAAGACTATACTCTGATTCTTGGGGTATGAAAATAGGAACAAGTAGTGGTCATATTCAGTTTGGGCCTGCTAATAATGATTGGGCGCACATCTACACAGATAGACCTGCCTTTTACTTTAATAAAGCACTTTACGAGAATGGTGCAAGACTTGCTACGCAGTCATACGCATCAAGTTCTGCCGATGCTGTAAGAGAAGATTTAACACCACTAATATCCACCGCACAAACAACTGCTGATAACGCAGCAACTGCTGCTGCTGCTGCACAGGCTACGGCAAATACTGCTGAGACAAGGGCTAATGGCGCAAGAGAAGAAGCGGTTATTGCTGGAGAAGCGGCAAGAGCCGCGCAGACGACTGCTGACAGTAAACTTGGAGCAACCGCAAAGGCTGCTGATTCAAACCTACTTGATGGTCTTGATTCTTCAAGATTCCTCTATACGACCACGGGTCAGTTTAGCGGTGATTGGAATACACTTACTGATAGTAACCAAGAAATTAGACTTGTAGAGGTACACAACATTACAGGAGGTGCGCATAGCAACCATCCAACTGGGCTATATACCTATGGCTCTGTCCTTGGTTGGCAGTTAGACAACGCTACATTTAAGCTGTACTCTTCTCATACTGGAGACCTTGCTTTCCAAACTGGATGGAATAATGATGGTTATAGTGGATGGAGAACTATATGGCACAGTGCTAATTTTAATCCTGCGACTAAGGCTGACACAAGCCATAATCACTCTACTCTATATGCAGGTCACGGATATATAAACAGCGGTGACTGGAATACATACAGTAGCCCACACGGAAGTGATAGCACTTTTGGTGGAGGTATTTATAGGGTAGAATCATCTGCTGCTAACCCACCTGCAAGTGGAGTATACAACTGGTCTCTGTATCAGCAAGGTAACACATCTCGTGGTTCTCAAATTGCAGTAGGTGCATACGCAGGGGGTAACAGGCTGTATTTTAGAGGAAGTAACCAAAACGCAAATGCGTATAGAAATTGGGCTGAGGTATGGCATACCGATAACTTTGACCCTGCAACAAAAGAAGAAGCAGGTGCTGCTGATGCCGTAAGAACTGATTTATCTGGATTAATTAGCACAGCAACAAGCAAGGCAGATACAGCGTCATCAACCGCTTCAACGGCTAACACAACTGCTAATTCAGCGCTTGCAGCAGCAGCCACAGCTCAAGACACTGCTGACGAAGCAACAACACTCGCACGAGCCGCTCAGACGACTGCTGATGGTAAACTCGGAGCAACGGCTAAAGCAGCGGACTCTAATCTGTTAGACGGTATTGATAGTAGTGCATTTATCAGAGAGAATCAAGACCGCAGACATAAGGTTATAAGGTTTACAGGTGAAGGTGGTGATTCTGGAAATGGTGACTACAATTATGCTATATATCAAGCAGGTGGCGCTTGGTCACATCCCTACCCAGACCTTGTAATAGCGTATCATACAGGTATTAAAATCGGTGGATACAAAAATTATGGTGGTGTAAAAATATATAATGACGCTCCAGAAAGAAGTGGAGCACAGCAAGTTGCTTCATTTGGAGACGGAGATGCAAATGTTCGTGTATCTAACAACCTTCATATAGGTAGTGCAGGTGGATGGATTACAGATTTACTTAATACTAAAGAAACAGCAGGTGCTGCTGATGCTGCAAAAGAAGAGTTAGTTCCGCTAATATCTAATGCACAGACTACAGCAGACAATGCAGCAACTGCAGCAGCGGCAGCTCAAGCAACTGCTAACACGGCTGAGACAAGAGCAAACGATGCGAAAGGAGCTGCTGCTGCGGCTCAAGCAACTGCTGATGGTAAATTAGGAGCTACCGCAAAGGCAACAAATTCACACGCAGCCGATGGTATTAACATTGTGGGCTACGGAACAAATGAGTTTTCATTTTATCAAGCAGCTGGAGCATTTGCAGGATATAGCGGTTGGGCGAACTACTTTATAGGAAACCACGGAAGCGGTAGCAGTTACTATAACACGACTCACATTATGCCGTTTTGGGGTCCTCCTCAATACTCTCGTTTAGAAGGGGGTACATTTAGAGGTCCATATACATATTGGACTACTGAGAACTTTGACCCTGCGGCTAAGGCAAATGTATCTCACGACCACAACGACCTTTACTACACTAAGGCACAGTCTAATTCAAACTATGATAGCGCAGGGTCTGCTTCTACAGCACAGACTAATGCTATAAATGCGGCAAACGACAGGTTTGATAACGAAGTAATGCCACAGGTGACCACAAACGCCACCAATATTGCGAGAAATGCCACAGACATCGCAAGTAAATTGGGGACAACAGGTAAGGCTGCTGATGCAGACAAACTTGATGGTTACGACTGGATGCAAAGCGGTAAGTCTGTTCGTGCAGATGAATTCTACACATCTGGCTGGTTAAGAAATTACAATAGTAACACAGGTTTATACAACCAAGCGACAGGACAGCATTGGTATTCAGATGATGATGATTTTTGGAATGTGGCAGGTGGTACTGCAGCAAATGGTATCCGTTTTCGTGATGAACACAACGGTACTATCAGAGGGTATGTTTACGCTGATTATAACAATAACGTAGGACTTCTGGATGCAGGAGGTAGTTGGGCTATTAAACATCTTAATGACAACGGTACTTACTTCTATACAGATAACGAAACACTTGAGTTTAGAGTAGGTCGTGATGTTGTAAGTGGTGGTTACGGTACTGTTCAAACTGACACTACTCGTAGTGGATGGGGAGGATATTCTATTGCAGGTAGAGTTGTGTTTATGCACGACCATTCTAATGGTTGGGGTATATATAATGATGTCAATGATGAGTGGATGATTTACGGTACACTCAATGGACAGGTTGAACTTAGACACAACAGCGCAGTAAAACTTGCCACAAACTCTGGTGGTGTAACTGTAACAGGTACTGTATCAGCAACAGCATTCAGTGGTAGCCTTGATTGGTCTAATGTAACAAACAAACCTGTTATACCTGCGGCAACAGAACCAGTACAGGTTACTGTAGACCGCGGAGAAAATTCAACACTTTCAAGTATATTTTTTAGCCCAGCGGAAGGTGTCGCTACATTCACACTTGCTGACGGACAAACCTTTAGACTTGCCTTCGCAAGATAATTTTTACTAAATTTGTAACACGAAAAAACAAAAACAAAATGGCTTTAACAAAAACAGTTTCTAAGTACGGAGTAGAGTTTGCTTCTGCTTATCACAGAATCACAAACCTTGACTACTATGTAAACGAGTACGCAATGACTCAGTTTGTAGAGCAAGAACCAGATGCTGACGGCAACCCAGTTGCTCCAGTAGAGGAAGAAGTAGTAACAATAACTAAGCAGGCTAACCTAACGGTACGCACTTACGCTGATGCCGATGCTCGTACAGAACGTGCAGAGCCTATCGCAAGCAAAGTGTTTAGCTTTACCCCAGACTGGGAGTCTACTGACAACGTACTTGCACAAGGTTACGCTTACCTAAAGACTCTTGAGGAGTTTGACGGTGCTGTAGATGCGTAAGACAACTTGACAGAGTAATCTGTTTTGTATTATATTTGTAGTGTTGAATTCAATAAAAAATAAATGACTATGTCTGACGTAAAGAAAATTACCGAAGAGGAGTTGAAAGCACTTAACGAAGTGGTTACTCCAATGAAAAAGATTACCGAAGCACTCGGTAGTATGGAAATTAACAAAGCTAAAGCCCTAAAGGATTACGAAGGCTTTGAAGCGCAACTTCAAGAACTACAAAAAGGTCTTGAGGAAGCTTACGGAAGCGTGAGCATTAACCTACAGACTGGTGAGATTACCGAAGAGGAAGCACCAGAAATGAAGGTAGCTGAGTAATCTAATACAACTCGCTTACACTGAAGGGGTTACGGAAACGTAGCCCCTTTTTTTATACCTTTGTGTTTATGAAAGCAAAGAAAGATTCACGTTTAGAACGAGCAGGAGTTAGTGGTTATAACAAGCCTAAGCGTACTCCTAATCACCCTAAGAAGTCACACATCGTAGTGGCTAAATCTGGCTCTACCATTAAAACTATTCGTTTCGGAGAGCAAGGTGCTTCTACGGCTGGGAAACCAAAGGCAGGTGAATCTGCTAAAATGAAGGCAAAGAGAAAATCATTTAAGGCTCGCCACGGAAGAAACATTGCTAAAGGCGTACTAAGTGCTGCATACTGGGCGAATAAAGTTAAGTGGTAATGAAAAAGAAAGGTCTCGCAAAAGTAAAAGAGCTGTTCTGGTACAGCGATAGCGAACCCAATGAGGTTCTAATCGCATTCTGCCACATATTCGCACTACCTGCTGCCTTATGCGTAGACTTTGATAACCCATCATTTATTCTTATTGGAGCTGGCATACTTGCTGGTAGTTTTCAGATGTGGGCTGTTCTATGGAATGGAACACTGCGTATGAGGCTTATTGCAGTACAGGTAGCAGCTTTAATTGCATTAGGTACTGTAGAGAATCTTATAGCGACAGGACTGATGAGTGGTAGTCGTGTAGGGTGGGCAATTATTATGCTGTTTGCTTTATGGAACACGGTTAGAGTGTATAAAGAAAAGCTGGATAAAAATGCTTGACAGATTAAAACAGCTTTGGAGATATAGCGATAGTCAACCAACTGAGATTACGCTTGGAGCATCACTTATGATTCTTGCCCCTATAGCAACTATTATAGAGTTAGGGCTTATGCCTTTCTATCAATCCGCACTAATCGGTGCTGGCATTTATCAACTATTCTGTATATCTAAAGGCAATCTTAAATGTAGGCTAAGAGCCTCTTTCATAACCTTCGGATTATATACATCCACTCTGGCGATGTATTTGCTTTCTATTGGACTACCTACCCCATCACACTACGGATGGGTGTTATTGGTTATATCTTCTTTTGGAAATTTAAAGAGGCTAAAAACAGAACAGATACACCGAAATGGATAACATAACACAAATAATAATTACCGTTGCTACAGTGGCTGGCTCTGCTGGTATATGGAAGTTCTTTGAAGCGCGGCTAAGAGTAAAGTCGGAAGAAAGAAAGTCGGAACTTGAAAACAATGATGGAGTGCAGTATCGCGATGATTTAAAAGACAGAGTAAGAAACTTAGAGTCTTTATTAGCCAAGTCTTCTGACGAGAAAGACGATATGAGAAATCGCATAGAAGAGCTTATAGGCGAGGTTAACGCATTGCGTGTTGAGGTAGACTATCTTAAGAGAGAGAACGACAGACTGAAGAGCAAATAATACTATCTTTGCTGTCTTTCACTAATCTAAAAAACAGCGCTATGTCAGACAGCTTTGAAGACTTCGTAAACGAATTAGAAACAGCAGAACAACCAACCTGCTCAATGGAAAACCCAGAAGACTGTGAAGCCTGTGGAAGCTAAGTAAACTATGAGTACCGCTAAAAAGACAAACCCAGCAAAATGGAAACGCATTGTAGCAGCAGTTAAGGCTGGTACTAAGGGTGGTCGTGCAGGGCAATGGAGCGCACGTAAAGCGCAAATTGCTACAGCACGATACAAGAAGTCTGGAGGCGGTTACAAAGGGGCTAAGAAGGCTTCCAACAGCCTTAGCAAATGGAGTAAGCAGAAGTGGAGAACATCAGACGGTTCTAAGTCTGAAGGAAAGAAGCGTTACCTACCAGATGCAGCGTGGAAGGCATTAAGCCCATCAGAAAAAGCAGCTACCAACAGAGCGAAAGCAAAGGGTAACAAAAAAGGAAAACAGTTTGTACGACAGCCCAAGAAAGTGGCTAAGAAGGTTGCGAGATACAGAAAGTAATCTAACAGACTGACTAACAGAGGGGTGCAAGAAATTGTATCCCTTTTTTATTTAATTTTGTAACATAATTCAATTTATTCAACAATGAGCGACTTAAACAAAGACTTAGAATCTATGGTTGGCGATATGGGGGTAAACTTCGTATCTGAACCAAATGAAAATAATGAGCCTGTAGAACAGTCTCAAGAGACTCCAGTAGAAGCCGTACAAGAATCTGTACAGCAGGATGTACAAGAACCTGTACAACAGTCTCAAGAGCCTGCGCAGGACACACCACAGCAAGAGGAAGCTGTTGAAGAAATGCCTCAAAGTTCTTTACAGGAAAAAGATGTCACCGAGGAGGAACTCGAATCTACAATGCTTAAATACCTAAGCGAAAGGCTAGGTAGAGAGGTAGGTAGTTTTGATGAAATTCAAGGGACAACAGATACGTCAGTAGAAATTGACGAGCGTGTAGCTGCGATTAACGAGTTCGTTAGAACGACAGGTCGTGACCCTCAAGACTGGTTTACATACCAAGCTATGAATCCATCCGAAATGGATGATTTAAGTGCGGTTAAAATGCAGTTAAAGAGTCAGTACGGAGACCTTAGTGATAGCGACTTAAACCTTCTCATCGACAACAAGTACAAACTGGACGCAGATATGTACGATGATAATGAAGTTCGTTTATCACAGATTCAGCTTAAGATGGATGCTGACAAAGCTAGACAAGAGATTGAGTCTGTTCGTTCTCAGTATGCTGCGCCTGTTAAGCAGGAGCAGCCTCAGCAGGAGGAACAATTTGAAGGAATCGTAAATGAACAATGGATAGATACTATGTCTGCCGAAGTTGATGCCTTAGAAGGTATTGAGTTTGAGGTGTCAAAAGACAAGTCTTTTACATTCGGATTAGAAGATTCTTACAAGTCTCAGCTTAAGTCTAAAAACGAGCAAATTGAAGACTTCTTTTCAAGCTATGTTAGCGAAGAAGGTCAGTGGGACTTCGAAAAGTGGAATATGCACCAAACAGTCTTAGATAATATCGAAACGATAGTTAAGACTGCTTATCAGCAAGGACTTGGAGAGGGACAGCGTGGATTGGTAGATAAGGCTGCAAATGTGCAGTACAATCAGCCTAATGAAACGGCAAGCACTGGTCAAGGCAATACACCTAGCATTGAGGAGCAAGTAAGAAATGCGCTCGGAATGAATGAAAATGGACTTACTTTTAAAATCTAAAAATAACACAAAATGAGTGTAGCTTTAGGAACAACTAACACCAACGCAGGTACGTATGGTGTACAGAAATTAGAGGCAGCGAAATACATTTCGTTGTACGATTTGGTTAACAAACCAGACAACCGTGATGCTCTTATCAAGACTTACGGAAATCAAGGAATCACAGGATTCCTAACATTGGTAGGTGCTGTAAAAGCACAGGCCACTGCTGATGAAGTAACTTACTGGGAAGAAGAGCGTCTACACAAGAAGGCAACTGGTACAGTTGCAGATGGTGTATGGACTGCTGGAACAGGCGATGTATTACGTCCAAATGACGTAGTATTATTAGCTGACGGAACTCGTGCATTCTTCGATGGAACGGTTCTTAGCAATGTTTCTACTGGAAACGCTATTGCTGACGGTGAGTACACAGTTCCAGTAATTGGAAACTTGTACGCTCAAGGCTCTGAACAACCAGACCAGTTCTTGGAAAGCGGTATCGTAAAACGTGAGAATCCTTTTATGATTATGAAAGAGGTATACAGCGTTACTGGTTCTCAAGCAACCAACATCGGTTGGATTGACTTAGGTAACGGTGACTACCGTTGGTATATGAAGTCTGAAGCTGACCAACGTCAGCGTTTTATGGACAAGCGTGAAATGATGATGTTGTTGGGCGAGCGCTCTGGAATCACTGGAATCGCTGGTTCTGAAGGTTACTTCAGTGCTATCGAAGACCGCGGTCTTGTTCAGTCTGGATTGATTGACTCTATCACTGAGGTAGACGATATCGTTAAAATCTTCGACCAACAAGGTGCTTCTTCTGAGTATGCATTGTACGTAAACCGTGCGCAAGACTTAGCTATCGATGATATGTTAGCTACTGGTAAATTGGCTACTGGTACTGCTGCTACAACTATCGGTGCTGCTGCATTCGGTAGCTTCAACAACAGCGCAGACACTGCATTGAACTTAGGTTTCCGTTCATTCGCTCGTGGTGGTTACACTTTCCACAAGCACGACTGGAAACTATTGAACGACCCAACATTGTTGGCTGGTTCTAAGTTTGCTGGTGTTGCAGTGCCTATGGCACAAGTAGCTGATGCTAAGACTGGTGACAAAGCTCCTGCTCTTGAAATGAACTTCAAGGCTGCTAACGGTTACTCTCGTGAAATGGAACACTGGATGGTTGGTTCTATCTTGGGTGCGTCTAACGCAACTAAGGATAATGTAGAATTCCACTACCGTTCTGAAATGAACCTTATCACTCGTGCGGCAAACCGTCACTTGTTGATTAAAACAGCTGATGCATAAGCATAGCTTACATAGGGGGAGGGGATTCGTCCTCTCCCTTTTTTTTAATTTCATTTAATACATAATAAAATGCCTACTAAAAAATCAACGGTAGCGCCTACATCTAAGGCAAACCGCCCTCAAGCCCTGCCAAAAGCAGCGCCTCTATCTACAGTTTCTTCTGCCCCAACGAAGGTAAAGAGAGTAGAGAAAGACCCTAAAAAAGAAAATAAAGTATACACCATCGGAAAAGGTGGTGGCGTATGGTACAAACTAAGACAGACTAACATTACTGTTTTTGACGAAGGAACAGAACAGGTAAGACAGCTTAGGTACTCACCGAACGAAAACTCAGTATGGACTGATGAGCAATCAGAAAATATCATTCGTGAGCAAATCATATTTCAAGCAAAGAACTTAGTAGTACCTTACAGCAAACCAAACCTACAGAAATACTTAGAGCTGCACCCAGACAATAAGGCTAACGGTGGTAGTGTTTTTGAATTGGTAGACACTGCTCGAAGCGCAGAAACAGAACTTGAAAGCGAGTTCTCTATGCTTGAGGCTGTATCTATGGTTAGAGACAAATCTATTGATGAGTTGCTTCCAGTAGCTATGTACTTAGGTGTAAACACATCTCAGAAAAATATGGAGATTAAGCGTGAGCTTCTTCGTGAGGCAAAAGCTAATCCAAAGAGATTCATTGAAATGTTTGACAATCCTGTTGTAAGAACTAAATCTGTTATTATGAGTGCGCTTGATTTCCAAATCTTGAAATCTGATGTAGATGGATTGAAATGGTTTGACAGTAACAGATTAATTGTAGCTACACCAGCAGGGCAGGATACAATTGATATCGCTACTAGATTCTGTTTGTCTGAAAAGGGAGCGTTGGTATTCGAAGAAATCCAGACACAATTAGACAAAATATAAGGTAACTTATAAGTTGCTATAGTACAAGGGGTTGCAGAAATGCAGCCCCTTCTTTTTTGTATCTTTGTAATCAGAACAGAATTATTATGGCATCTGTAAACGAAGTTTATTCGGGACTAAAGAATCTGGCGAACAAAGACGAGCGTGGTTTTATCACTCCAAAAGTGTTCAACACGTTTGCTGCTATCGCACAGAATAGAATATTTAATGACCTTTTCAATGAAATGAGCAAGGCGCAGACCTTGCGTATGCGAAACATTGATGCTAGTGGTGATAAATCATTTAGCAAAAGGCTACAAGAGGACTTAGCGTATTTCTCTAAAGAAACTGGTGTTAGTCAGTCTTCTGGCGTTTTTGACAAGCCAGAAGATTTAGCACGTATCATTTCTATGAAAACGCAAGGAGCATATGTTTTTGGAACATCAACATCGACACCAATCGACATTATATATGATGAGTCTAAGATTGAGCGTATTCTTCAATCTGACTTATCTGCACCTAGCTCAAGTCATCCTGTTGCTTTTATAGGAGAGGACATTGAGGTATTCCCTACTACAATCAAAAAGATTAAAGTTAGATACTACAAAATACCAGAGGGAAGAAATCCAGTAGACGGCAATAGAACAGCTTTATCACCTAGATACAATGCTATCAGCCTTGGAGCTTCTAACGAAGTTTTCGACCCGACAACATCTGTTGACTTTGAATTACCAGACCACTATGTGCCAATGTTGGTTATAGAAATTGGTAAGATGATTGGTATTAATCTAAAAGACCAAGAGGTGTATGCATACACGTCTGGGGAAGCTCAACAACAAAAACAATAATAGATGGCAAGAGATACAGTTTCAATAGACCAGATTGTTAACGACTTTATGTTGACGCTAGATGGTGATGACTATGTAAACAATGCTACATCAACCATTGTAAGGAACTATGCGCTACGTGGAATCCGTGAGATGGGGTTTGACGTTATGAAGCGAATTAAGTCGCTTAAACTCAATGTAAACACGGTTAACAGCACTGTAGAGCTACCAGATGACTTTGTTGATTACACAAAGATTGGAGTTGTAGGTAAAGACGGTTTGATTTATGTGTTTGGAGAAAACAAGAATCAAGCTGCACCAATGAAATACAAAAAAGATGTAGCTGGTAATCCTATCGACTCTGATTCTGATGGGGTATATGACCGTAAAGATGCTAAAGAAGATGTGTCTGGAAGAGCTTCTGCTTCTGACTTTGAAAGCTATACGTTTAGAAACTTTCTGTACGAAGGTAACATCGGACGTGCATACGGCATTGGAGGCGGTATGTATTCTGGCGAATTTAGAATCAACAACGAGCAAAACAGAATTGAGTTGTACTCAACTACTGGATACGAAGAGGTTGTTATAGAATACATTGCAGACGAAGCTCGCTCAGTAAATCCATCCATTCACTTGTACGCTGAGAACGCACTGCGCTCATACATATACTACAGACTCATTGAAAGAAAGGCTAACGTGCCTATCGGAGAGAAAGGTCGTGCAAGACAAGAGTATTACAATGAGAGAAGGCTTGCTAATGCAAGGTTAAAAAGCTTCACTAAAGAAGAGGCTCTCAAGACGATTAGAAAGAACTACAAGCAAAGCCCTAAAGGTTAATCTATGGCTATTGATAAACTCATACCTCAGTATCTATCTTCGGATACTGACCAGAAACTTGTAAAGTCTGTTGAGATGACAGACAATCTTAACGTAAGAGTATCTAACAATGCGGAAGGTACTGCTGGCGTTATAAAAAACATCAAGGGTACTGAGGCTTTGAGTCCTAAGACTCCAGCCGATGCATTTCCATTAGGGGATAATCGAGTCATAGGTTCAGTAGACAACGATAAGAACAAGGAGGTATTATTCTTCTTGTGGAATAGTAACGGAGACCACGGAATATACAGAATAAACAGCCTAACAGATACCTTCCAAAAGGTATACGAGGATTCTGTATTAGGGTTTCAGAAGCTGTCTTTTGTTGATTGTGATGTCGTTATAAATGAGGAAGAAGAAACATTACTTTACTGGACGGATAATGTTAATCCTCCAATGAAGATTAATGTTAACAGAGCGCTAAGCAATGGATATCCTGCTACATTTATATCTGGTACTGATGAAGAAAAGCTAGAGGCATTAACGGTAGCAAAAAGACCGCCACAAGAGGTTATAACTTTCGAGTTCTTTACTAATGAATCTGTAAAGAAAAATAACTTAAGAGACTCATTGTTTCAGTTTGCATATCAATACGTATATACTGACGGAGAGGTAAGTGCATTATCTGCATATAGCAAAATTACATATTCTAATTACCAGACAATTAGAGGCTTGATTTCAGAGTCTGAAGCTGGCAACGAGAATGGAATTAGATTGTTTGTACCTCAAGGAAACGATAATGTCGTTAAGATAAGATTATTTGCTAGGGTAGGAAATAACGGTAATTTCTTTCAGATTGAAGAAATAGATAATGACCAAAATATAGAATACGAGTTCTATAATGATGGAGCATATAGATTTTTATCTGAAGATGAGACTAAGAAAATGTTTGACAGTGTACCGCAAAAAGCAAAGAGCTTGGTATTGTCAAACAATAGGTTGTTTTTCGGAAACTACGTTGAGGGATACGATAATGTAGAGACTGATACTTTGTCTTATCCTGTATACAAAAGAGTTCCATTGACTTATGATATCAGTGCCGACATAAACCCAACCACACAGGGAGACACTGAAGAACTCAAGATAGAATACGGAAATTCAAACAATGTTACATTTAATATAAATGTACTAGACCTTCCAAATACATTAAAGGCAGGTACGTTTTTATCCTTTAATGTAGAATTCTCTGCGACTGAGACAGTAGATGCTTATGACACAAATCAGTTGGGTATTTTAAAGTACGTAGATATTACTTGGGATGACAACGGAACAAGCCAGACGGATACATTATTATTGGGGGCAAACAACTCATTCCCTTTGAAAATAGCTATAGATTCTGTTTCGTTTTCTTATTCTAAGCTTATAGATACCGACACATCTAAGCAGGATGTTGTAAACGATATTGTTTCGTACTTGCTTTCTAGAAATTTTGTCACAACGGTTTCCCCAGATTTGAATAGTAACACGCACAGAAGCGATGGAGGAAGCAATTTTTATGTGTGGGTTTCTGGAGCTTCTAGGTTTTCTCTGGTAAATGGAACTTATGATTCAAATACTGGAAACATATTGTTTGCCATAAGATTTGAAGGGGCTGACTTGTTTTTATCTAAGGTTACAAAAAATGGAACAGAGGTAACACTAGAGTCTCAAGGAGGATTTGAATTGCCAAAAATTAATGGTAGCGCGAGTGGGGCTTTCGCTTGGAATAACTTTAAGAATAATTACGTTTCATCCTCTATAGCTGAAGATATAAGCTCTTCACCATCCTTTAAGACTAGAGCTAATCACGAGTTCGGAATCGTATACTATGACGATAGAAATAGAAACGGTGGGGTTAATAAAATAGATAAGGTGTATGTATCTGGATATGCTGAATCAGAAAGAACAGGCAATCTAGGTGGAGTTGAAATAGATTTTAGAATAAAGCACACAGCTCCTTCTTGGGCAAAGAAATGGCAGCTAGTTTACTCTAAGAACACTTCATACGATAAGTTTTTACAATACTCTGTATCGGAAGCTTTTGCCGCCCAAAACACCGACTCTGCAACTACATCAGCGTCTGAAGGACAGAGAATATATGTTTCGCTTAGAAGTTTAGAGGGAAAGGAAAACTCTTACAAAGACGGAAGAGGCGCTAAAATAGAATACAAATTCGAGGAGGGTGATATCCTTCAGATACTTAAATACGAAGAGGGCTATTCAAAGCGACCTAGAGGATATGAGTTTAGAATTTTAGATTACAAATATCTAAATGATGATGATGAAAACCCTATAGTTCTCCCAGCTCAAAGAGGATTTAGACACACTGGATGGTTCTTAGTACTTAGTAGTGAAGAATACAGTGGATTTACATACGAGGATGTATTGGGTGATACAGATTTATGGGGTCAAAATGTTGTTGTTGAAATAACCAGTCAAAAGAAAAGGCTTGAAGAGCAGATTTATTTTGAGACTGGAAAAGTGTATGATGTAATAAATAATATACACGTAGGAGACAGAGACACTTCTGCACCTATAGCTTCTGATATTTTTGTTTCTTACGCTGGAACAGACAGTGGGTTTGCCGAGTCTTTGAATAGATTTTATATAGGTGATAACATAAACATAGGTACTCAAAACTTAGTCATAACGTCTATTAGGTATCAATCTAATGGATACATAGGTTATGAGTTTACATATAAGTCAAACACTCAAGTAACCGCAGGATACTACCCCTGTACAATAGCAAATTATACTGATGCGGTGGTTACTACGATTGACGGTGATGTGTACTTCAGACCTAGAAACATAAGATATAATCCTTATGATTCTGCAAACGGAATTTACGATGAAACCGCAGAAGAATCTACAGTATATGCTCTTGAGTATGTAGAAGATTATTCTCTGAACGACTTCTTTACCTCAAATAGTGTAAGTATAGGTAGACCTCAAGCTTACTCAGATGATTTTAAGCAAATAAGAAGAAAGTCTTCTATAACATATTCAGATGCTTATGTTATTGATTCTGATAGGCTTAACTTGAGTAGCTTCAATCTTAGTTTGGCAAATTGGAATGATATGTCTCTGGAATATGGGGGTATTGATAAAATGATATCTAGAGGAGATGCCATAACTGTCATACAAGAAAGCAAGGCTTCTCAAGTTCCACTCGGAAGAAACTTGATAGAATACGCAAGTGGAGATACAGGTGTTACAGTTTCTAAGAATGTATTGGGTACACCTAGTTACTACGCTGGAGATTACGGCTCTTCTGGTAATCCAGAGTCTGTTGTGGAAAGATTCGGTGTTGTATATTTCTCGGATTTAAACTCTAGAAAGGTTATTCGCTTAAGCGCTGATGGCATTACGCCAATCAGCGATAAGGGTATGGATAGTTATTTCCAAAAGTTGTTTGAAGACCTAGATAAGAATGTAGTGACTCCTAAAATTGCGGGAGGTTTTGACCCAGACAACGGAGAATACTTACTTACCGTTGAGGACTTTTCTCAGTCTACAATAACTGTTGGCTCTAGTGTATATGAAGTGGAGGTTACTCAAGATGGAGATTATGAACCAACACCAACGTATACATCAACACAGATTATATGGAATACAATTCCTTTTAACTGGAATCAAATCTGTCAAGAATGGGATGAAGTTGGAAATGGATATCTTGAAGTAGACGGAGTCTTTTACATAGACTCCTTACTACAAGGAAGTACAGGTACTGTTACCATATTGGTAACTGACGCAGCAAATTCATTTGTAGCTGTTGCTACTTATGATTTGGGTACTGGTGTTGTTACAATGCCTTCACAAACTTGTGACGGAGTAAGCATAATCACAAAATTCGGAGGAGCTGAATCAAGTGGTGTGACAATATCATACAAGCACAAAGAGGGTGTATGGTCTTCAAAATACAGCTTCCTTCCTTCTAACTATGCTAGTATTGGAAACACCCTATACAGCTTCTTCCAGAATGATAACGGATTGGCGTGGAAGCACAATGTAAATGAGAATAGAAACTTAATTTACGGTGAGCAATACAGTTCTATGTTCGAAGTAGTTTCTAATTACAATCCTTCTATGGTAAAAGTTTACCAAGCGCTTGGTATTGAGGGCGGTGGTAACTGGACTTCTGTTATAGAAACTTCCAAACAGGAAACCTCAATTTCAGAATTTGACGAAAGAGAGGGTCATAGATATGCGATGATACCTTGCGATACTATTAACTCTACGTCACATCAAATATATCTTGGTGTTGTAGAATCTGTTAATGGTAATAAGGTTACATTCAGCACCCCTGTAAATAGACTTCCTTTTATTATAGGGGATTACTTGAAAACAGCTGTAGGAAACACATTAAGTACTACAGGGGTATCTATTGTATCACTAGAAGATAGAAAGACAATTGTATGTTCTGGCATTGGTGTAAACGTAGGGGAGAATGTTTTTGTAGAGCATAGTTCCATCATTGACGGAGACCCTATTAGAGATGTATACGCTTCAATTAAACTTACTTCAAATGACACTGAGCCTTTCGAAGTACACGCTGTATCTGCACACTACGACAGGTCTATGCTGCATAACGAAAGAGTCAACTAAAAAGATTAAATTTGCAATATGGCAATCGACATTGAAAAATTAGCACAAATGGGGTCTATGGCTGCTGGGGGCGGTTACGCCCAAGCAGCTCTGGGTGGAGCGCAAGCTATCTATGGTTTAACTCAACTTCCAAAAGCTAAATCGGAATTTGAGAGGGCAAAGGCAGCAGCTCCTTCTTTAGAGACACCATCTCAGTTCTATGAGAACTATAAGAATGCATACGACTCTACTATGGCTAGTATGCAAAACGATGCCATTCAAGCTAATCTATCTACTTCTGTACAAGCACTGCAAGGTGCAGGAGGTAGAGCATTAATTGGAGGTCTAAATCAAGCTACAGCTCAATCTCAAGCTGCTCAAAATCAAATGTTAGCTCAAGAGCGTCAAATGCGTATGGCTGCTGGTCAGCAATTAGCACAAGCTCAAGAGCGGTCTATTGGACGCAAAGAGGCTCGTAGCCAGCAGGAAATTGCGTATGCCAACCAAGCTTATCAAGCAGCGTTGGGCAATATAGGTTCTGGGCTAGCATCTGCTGGAGAAGGACTGATGTATGGTTTATCAGCAGCTAAGTCCAGAAGTTCTGAGCAAGGTGTAAAAGAACAAGGGTACAAAGTGGCTACTAAAAAAGAGTTCAATGAAGCTGTTAACAAGGTTTCAGAAAACGCTTTGACAATGGAGGATACTGTTTTAGAGGCAGTTCCAGAAGAATTAGACAACGTAGTATTTGATGATTCCTACAGAAAAAAATATGAAGCTGATAGACTTAAAAAAAATGTAGTTCCTAAAGAAATAGGAAATATTATAAGCAACGCTAAACCAGAACTAGCAACCACTTATGGAATGCCGCTTCAAGGGATTGCTGCTCCTCAGTCTGAGCCAATTAACTCTATCTTACCTAAGAGCGCTTTTGGCACTCCTCAAACACCACAATTACAACCTGTACTCCAACAGCCTTCTGAGCTTAATATGAATCCTTTTGGTGACCTAAGTCCAGAAAACAATATAAATCCAATACCTGCTGAGTACAGAAACAATCAAGCTATAAAACAGCTTAAAGCATTGCAAAATGGATACAACCTTGTTTCTCAATACAACAAGTATTTTAACAATGGCGGTATGATGACTAATGGTGCATTTAATCACAATACCAATCCTATAGACTTAGTGCAAAATGGACAGAAGGTAGGTGAGGCAACAGGTGGTGAATACATTTTAAATCCAAATCAAGCTAAAGCTGTTGCTAAGCAAAGTAGCTATGCAAGAAAGCTGTTTAAGAAGTTTGAAAAGAACGCTAAAAAGAACAAGTAATGTCAAGTCCTCTAGGAACAACAGTATTTCAAGTACCAAAGCTCGGTGAGACTGGTTTTAAGATTGACCAAGTAAACGAGCAAAAGCGTAAGCAAGCACAACAGCAGCTTCAAAAAGACATTGCTGGCACAGGCGCTGAAAAAGCGTATATGGATAACGCTCAAGGTCTTACAGGTATTTACAAGCAAATTGCTGATGCAGAGTTCCAAGTGTTTCAACAAGCCGCCATTGAATATGAGAAAACAGGTTCAGCAGCTGCGGAAACAAAGATGAAGCAAGCTGCTTCTCAGTTAACTTATTCTGTTACTGCTGGTAGAACTATTTTAGATGGGGCTAGTAAAGAATACGTTAACAATAAAGCTAATGGATTTAAGGATGTAGCTCTTTCGCCAGAAGAGGCTTCAGAGCTTTACAGCGGATTCACTAATAGAACAGGAGAGGTTATTGTAAAGAATGGTCAAGTTCTTGTTAAGGATGGCGATGGTTTTGTTCCAGCGACACAGTCTACATACCTACAGTCTTCTGTAAATCTAAACAACTCTTTGATTCTTCCTAGAGTCGTTAAGCAGGGTACATTTGTAGACCCAGAAGCTTTTATTAAAGACGTTGGTGGTGCTATCTCAGCAGGTTCTTCTGTTAAGAATGCGCAGTCAAGAGTTAACACACTCTTTGACGAGAAGATGAAAGACCCTAATTTCCAATCAGATATATTAACAGCATATGCTATATCAAAAGACGATGGTCTTGGTATGGTTGATGACCCATCAAAGCTAAGCGCTGATAAATATAATGATATTCAGCAACTTGCTAGTAACGAGAAGATTGTTGCAGAGGCTGAGGCTTGGTATAGAGAAAGAGTTCTCAATTCTGTTCCTCCTAGATGGAAAGCTACAAGCTCTGGCGGTGGATTAAGCATTGGTGCAGGTACGTCAAAAGACTTAGAGTTTATAAAAGATGAAACTGTTCAGTTTACCGCTATGTCTAAGAACGACAATGGTGACTGGGTGATTGACGAGAAGTCTACCGAAGACGTTAATTTTGAAGTATATAGCGGATTCCAGAGTAACTTGCAAGGGAAGTCTTATACTGATGCTAAAAAGTTTAAGTACGATATCGTTGGTATTGGTATTAAAAATGGTAGAATCTACGCTGATAAACAAGCTGTTGAAGACTCTGGATTCTGGTCTTTAGAATCTGGAAAACAATTTCAGAGAAAAGCAGAGAAAATGACTAGGTCAGAATTTTCGAGGCTACCTACAGATACTAGAAATCTACTTAAAATGCAGTTTGGCGACGAGGCTCTTATGGGTATGCTTGTTGATGATAAGAAACAAGAGGAATCTAAAACCGAATCTAGCGGCAACTCAGACTTTGACCCTAACAACTACACCAAGTAATTCCTTATCTTTGTATCATTCACAAATAACTGATACTCAGTATGAATGAGGAATATCTAAAAGGTCTTCACAGTCATCTAGGAATTAAAGATGATTACGAAACTTGGCTCAGCGCTGTTAAGGATAATGAGGAATATCTAAAAGGTCTTCACGGACACTTGGGAGTCAAGGATGATTACGATACTTGGCATACTGCTGTATTAGGTAAAAAAAAAGATTCTACGGAATCAGTATCCACTGGAGAGGAAGAGCCTACACCTACGGATTCAAAGTCTGACACATCTACTCCAGCTTCTGAAGTACCAGTTCCTACCACCATACTTGAGGGTATGGAGAGGTTTAAAGAAACTGGCAAAGCAGTAGAAGAACCAGCGCTAGGCAGTAAAGAGGCAGAGAAGCCTAAAGAAAAAGTAGAGGGCAGTTCTGTCCTTGTGGAATCTTTGTTCACTGAAGAATCAGCTAAATACAGAGAGGCTCAAGATGCCTTAATAGAATACGATAAGCTTTTTAAAGAAAAAGAAACTAAAGGATTAGGATTCGGTGGCACAGGTAAAACTTTCAAGTTTACTGACGCTGAAGATATGACTGAAGAAGAGCTTGAATACGAAAAGAAACAAGCCGTTAGAAAAGCTGGTGAGGCTTTGGGTATGGATTTCTTTGACAAAGACTACGAAGAAGTCAAGAGAATAGTTAACGGTGGAAAGTCTTATGCTGAACAAGTATTGTCTGAAAACACACTAGAGAAGGCTAAAGAAGCTGAGCTGAAAGACCCTACAATGTTAGGTTTAACCAGAACAGCTTTCTGGGATTCGTTTGTTGATAAACCTGTAAAAGAAATAGGAATTCGTATTGCTGCTGCCAGAGACGATTATCAAGAAGTTGAAAGATTACAGCAGGAAATTAATGAGCGTGCAAATAGAACTCAATTATCCTTGGGTATTGACCCTACAGACGAAAGAGGAATCACAGAAACTTTTGAGGATGGTGATGTAGGAGATGCTATATACAAAGGCTTGTATGGAGCGGCAAATTCAGCTGGTGGTTTAATGCTTACTATTGCTGCGCCAAATGTGGGTATTGCTTACTTCGGTACTACATCTTATGCATCAACTTACAATTCATACATAGATAGAGGAGACCTTACTTGGGAGCAAAAAGAAAGCTTGGCTTTGATAGCAGGTGCTACAGAGGTTGCTGTCGGTAAATTTATGGGTGGTCTGAATAACGTCAAGCGTTTTAGAAATGCTGTTGGTATTGGTGACGACATCGGTAAAGCAACAATGCAACAACAGAGAGCAGCTTACACCAAAGCTATGGACTTCCTTGAGCCATACGGTAAGAAGTTCACTGATGTTATGCGTAGTCCTGCGGTTCGTGGTGTAACAAGCACAGCTTATGATACTGCATCAGAAGCCATTGAAGAGGGAGTCGTTGAATTGATTAATCAAACAGCTGCTCACATTATTGCTAATGACGAATACGATGCTTACGCTGTTTATGACTCTATGATTCTAGGTGCTGCTATGGGCGCACCTATGGGGTCAGTTACAGGTTTCAATAACTACAGAGCTATCAACTCTATATACAAGAAGCCATTGGCTGAAGATATGGAGAAATACGAGGGACTTCAAGCGCAGTACAAAGACTTGAAGCAGGCTATGAAAGAAGAGTCTGACCCTCAGAAGAAATCAATCATTAGAGAATACGCTCAAGAGACTAGAAAAGAAATTAGAGATATTCTCAACAAAGCAAATGAATCATACAACAAGCTTAATGATAAAGAAGCTATTGAGCTTTACAATCTAAACAAGCAAGTTGACGTTCTTTCAAGACAAGCGAAGGAAGCTAAAGACCCTGCTGTAAAGAAAGTTATTGGCAACAAGATTGCTGGAGCTTTGATTAAGAAAGGTGAACTTGAAGCTAAAGCTGGAATCAAGCCTTCCACAGAGACAATTACTGAACCAACAGGAGCAACAGAAACAGCATTTACTCCATCTGGAGACACAAGTAGAGAGGGTGACTTCCAAGAAATTAAGGCTGCTCAAGAACAAGCTGTTAAAGATGCTAGCGAAAGACTATCAGAAGATAGTACTCCTAAACAGATTCTTAACAAGAGAGGAAGATATATGAATAAAGCAGACAACACCTTTGTAGAGGGCGTTGTCGCTAAGGATGGTCAGACTCTTGTTATTGAGACGGATGAGGGTAACATCATTGAGATAGGTAACTACAATGAGCTAGAGAATACTCCTTTAAGAGATATAGGTCTAGACGATGCTAAACCTGTTATCTCTGCGAATGCAGACGGTAGCTTCACTTATAATAGTGTAGCAGGGGCTGCTCCTCAAGGAACTAATATGATTCCTTCTAAGGAGAATCTAAAGTCTATAAAGAGAGATAAGAACGGCAACATCAAGCGTGTTGTTATGAAATCTCCAGATGGGTCTAAGACATATAACCTTACAGGTCAAGACGCTCAAGACGTAGCGTACCAGATGTATCTAAAAGAGATGCAAACAGAGGAAGGTATTAATAAGATAGAATCTGAATTCGAACAAGATGAAGAAGCAAGAAGAATCCTTGAAGCCGCAGAAAGAGCAAACCAGCCTAGTAAAAAGACTGATGAAGCTACCGAAGGAGAAGCAGTTAGAGATACTGACAAGGCTGATGAAAAACAGTCTGGAAGAGGAGTAGACCAACCAAGAGTTGAGGCTATTGGAATGAAGCTCAAGCCAAATGAGTTTAAATTCCTAGACAGAGTTACTAAGGTACTTGCTTATGCTGTGCCTAATGTGAGAGTTGTAGTACACAAGTCTAGAGACTCTTATAATGAAACTTATGAAGGTGCTGCTCGAAGTAATGGTCATTATAACCCGAACACTAAAACTATACACTTCTTAGCTGAAGATGGAAATATACTCTCTAAGTCTAACAAGAACTTGGTTAGACACGAGGCTATACATCCTATTGTTGATGCTGTTTTACAACACTCACCAGAAGCTGCCGCAAGAGCCGCAAGAAGCGTTAGAGCTATTCTAAAAAGAATGGGCGATAACGCTAACGCTCAGTCCGTATTGAGACACGAGGCTAAATACAACGGAAAAGAACAAGAGGTAAAAGACATAGAACTAGTAACGGAATTCTTTGCTACGTTCAGTGACTCAACAGCAATTGAAGAAGCTAAGAAGTCTGAACCTAAATTCCTAGAGCGCGTAGGAGACCTCCTAACGAGGATTATGAGAACAGTTGGACTGTTCGATGGTAAAACCAAATTAGAGTCTGAGAAAGAGATTAGAAACCTTATGGGGGAGCTTGAGTTTGCATTCGCAACAGGCAAGACTGTAAGAACTTACAGGCACAGGAATATTGGAGATGCTAAGAAAGCTCAGATAAGAGAAAGTATATCTAATATTGGAAACCCTCCTTACAGACCTTCTAAAGGTGCTGACATTGAATCGGTACTCAAGGGATGGAAAGAGTCTGGTAGTAATTTCATTGTTGCTAAAGACCTAGAACACAGCTTTGAACTTAGAAGAATGGGATTTCACGAATCCCACCAATCTAAGAACGGTGAGATTGTACTTGGGAAGGGTGTTAAATACGAAACCTATGACGCTGCAAATAATGTAGCTAAGATTCATCCTAAGTCTTTTATCTCTAAAGATTCTATCACAGGCTCTAAAGAGAAGAAAGTGGCTGAAACACTTTCTGCATTTGGTAAATTTATAAAGGCTGACGTTAAGTTTATAGATAGAAAAGACTTGCCGTTTACCTCTACTCTTATTGTACCAGATAGCGAAAACGGACTAAAAGAGCTTACGCCTGTAGTAAACTTAGCTTATGCTAACGCTAGAACTGGAGCTTCTGGGTTCTCGTCATTTATAGTCGAGGCTGTTAGAAGAGCCTCTCCTGTTACTATCAACGAAGTGTTGATGGAGATGGAGAGTAAATCTCCAGAGATGCACTCTATATTCAAGATGTATCAGAACTCTTATGCCGAACTTGAGTTATCGCCTTCTAGAGATTTAGCTAAAGAAGATATAGAGTTTGTTGCTTTCGGCAGACTACTACAAGAGTCTATTGACCGTGTACTTACTGGAGCTATAGACGGAAACTACGCTCAGTTTGCTCAAGATATGCAAAAAGCTTTCTCTGATGTTGTGTCGGAAAAAGGAACTCAGCCTTCAGCTAAAAACAGCAAGAATGAGTTTTATGTAGATATTATGCCATTCGGTGAGGACTTTGTTCCAGCGCTAAAATCTATGTTTGTTGATAAGAAGATTGAGTTCCAAGAGTCTCTAAAAAGAGGGAAGGATTTAGCAAAAGACATCATAGATAGGTTTGCGGACATACTTGGAAATAGAGCGAATCAAGATGCTGTAAATGAAAAGAAAGCTCTTGATATGATTATTGCTATTGAAGCAGAAAGGTTAAACATTCTTGACTGGATTGCCATTCATACGCAGGGTGAGTTTGAACACCCTGCAATGCAAATGATTATAAATGGTCAAGGCTTGCCTTCTATACACGAAAACTACGAATATGTAGCTGATGAATTAGGAGGATTCTATGTATCTCTGCATAATGTAATATCAGACCCATCTTCATTAAGAACTATTGAGAAAGCATATTTTAACGAGGGTGTTAAGCTAAGTGAAGACCAAGAAATAGTTCTTGATGTAATAAAGAATTACTCGGCTCAAGTGTCTGATGGTTTCAGAAAAACTCTTTTTGATACAGATAACAAGGTATTCAAGCCAATGGTTATGAATTTCTTATCTGATGTTTCATCTGGTTTAAATTTCCAAGAAGTAGCTATTGCACTTGGAATTGATTCTGCCATAGTTTCTACGAGTAAAGAAAGTGACGGAGCGATGGAATTAATTAGAGAGGCTTCGTTCAAAGCACTTGGAGGTAGCCGAGAGGGTTTAGCTTCCAATATTTCATTCTTCTTAGAAAATAATGTATTCGAAAAAGTAGTTGATGCACTTCCTGCTCTTATAGATATGATTCCTGTAGTGGATTCAGATATAAGTGGAAAAGTAAGAAATATGTCTAACCCTGTGGAAGCACTGAATGTTGTTACAAAGGAAGCAGGGTGGATTAAAGCGAACGAAGCATTCAGAAAAAGAATACCGTACAAGGAACTAAAGAGTAAGATAGAAAGTATACATCCTAAAGGTCTTCCAGAAGGACTTGATATACTTATGAATGAATCCACTGTGCTTGAAATATCTGTAAATATGGATTCTAATGGATTATTAGAAGTTGCATATGGATTCGAGTATAAAGCGAATGGAGGCATTCAAGAATATGCAGATTATCCAAACAACTGGCGCATAGGCAATATAACTATGCCTTTAGTATTTGACGCTGTGGCTGAGGTATCTGGAATAACAAATGCTAAAGGAATTACGTTCAGAGCAGTAGAAAATGCCGCAAGTAAAAATATTCCAGAGAAACACTACCCTACATCTCAATTAGAAAGTCTCAAGTCAAGAAAACAGCTTAGACATAAACGTAGAGGTCTCAACAATCTTGCTGCTTTCAGTAAAGGTAAAATTGTAAACGCAAGAAAAGGTAGAGAGGTTGCTTTTTATTTTGAAGATGGAGACAACGATAACGTAGTTTATATCACGAAAGATGAAAGAATATTAAGTATTGCAAGTACACTTTTAGACCTTGAAGGCAGAAGTGGAACTCCAGTAGCTGAACTTCTAGGTAGAAAGATACAAGAAAACAGAGAGGTATTCAAGCTGTTTAAGGATGGTGAGATTAAAGTTAAAGAGAAATCTTTCTCAAAAGAAGGCGCTTATATGCGAAGCGTTTGGAACGAGGCTGATAAGATTAACTCTATATCTTATGTATTTGAAAATGCAGAAACGATAGAGAACACAGGTGTCTTGTCTTCTACATTTGAAAACAGCCAGAAGTATGTTTCTCCTGCCGTGATTAGAGAATCACTTGCAGAAGGAGTTACTGGTGAGGAAGCTCTTGATGCTGTTGACAATATGTTTGCCGCTTCCGAGCAGCACATCATTGACGCTTCTAAAAGTAAAAAGTGGAACTGGAAGTATATCACTTCTAGAAAAGCTTGGGTAGACAGAAACGCAGCTCTTAAAAAGGCTATGGCTAATGGATTCTCTCAGTATATCTCTGCGTTAAACGTGAATCGTGCTGGAGCTACTTCTTACGCAGATAGAAGATTCCGTAAAGTAAGCAAGGAGATTTACGGAAAGATTACTAATTCAGAAAGAGAGTATTTAGACCAATACATCTTTATGAGACGTGTTATTGATATTGATAACACTTGGATTGAACGTAAAGCTGTTTACACTTCTAGACTTGAGTTAGAGATTAGTCAGATAGAATACTACGAAAGAGAATTAGCCGCTGCTAAAGAAGCTGGAGATAAGGCATTGATAAAAGAAATCGAGGCTGACATTAAAGAATCTAAAGGCAAGGTTAAATACTTTGAGTCTCAAGTACAGAAATACGCAGAGACTCCTGCTCACCCAACTTATGGTGATGTAGAGATGAACAAGGATGCTGCTCAGAAAGCTTTAGATAAACTTGCTGCTAAAATTCCATCTGAAACTATGGCTCTTATCGAGGAAAGAGCTGATAAGTATTTTGACACGTACAAGCAGTTACTTCAAGAACAGTACGAAGAAGGGTTGATTGACCTAGAAACAAGAGACAGGTTCATTAACAACGATTACTCTCCAAGACAATTCTTGTCTAAGATGTTTGGAAATGTAGATGACGTTGTGTTCCAGCAGGCTGGAGGTCTGAATCAACCTCAGATTCAGTCCATAAGAAGTGGTGCAGACACAGGTATCTTTACAGATACTGAGTATATGCTTGACTTAAGCTTTAGAGCTTTGGAAAACAAAAAGGCTAAGAACAAGCTATTCAAGGAAATGCACAAAGAGGCTAAAAGAAAAGGCTTTGAAAACATCGCTTCTGGACAGTTTATTCGTGAGGGTAACGCTAAAAAAGACAAGAGCGGAAAGATTAAGCTCGATGGATTCGGAAATCAAGTACTGGAAGCTGCTGACAAGAACTTTGTTAATGTGTATTATAGAGAAGGTGGTAAGCTACGTGGATTCCAGATTCATAAAGACTACCATTCTCAGCTTATAGGTATTAAAACCTATATGCTTCCTCCTAGAGTTAGGAATGTGATTAGATGGGTGTCTGGTACGCAGATTGTAAAAGCGACAGCTACAGCACTTAACCCATTCTTTGCTATTACAGGTACACTTCGTGGATTCCGAGAGGTGACCAGAGGTCGGGGTATTTATGACAAATACAGATTCCTGCCGTTGATGAACGCTATGGTGTTTGTTGATTTTGTTAAATCTAGTAAGGATGCTGTATTGAATACAGACTTGGTAGAAGAGTATTACAAGTACGGTGGCGGTATGTCTTTTATGACTACTCAAGGAAAGCCAGACAAACTTTATCAAAAGAAAAGAAAGTTTGGTATAGACTTCCTTCAAAGAAGAGGCATAAGCTTAAATCCATTTAATGCATTGGCTTTTGCTGGTGAGAAAGCAGAGCTTGCACTGCGATTAGCTATCTATCAGAGAACTAAGCAAAATCTGCAAGAATCGATGCCAGATGCTACTCAAGATGAGATTAATTCTATTGCAGCTTCAGAGGCAAGATTGATTGCAGACTTTGCTCAAGGTGGTGAGCTTTCTTCTGAGCTAGACGTATTTAAGCCATACTTAAACGCTTCTATTCAAGGTACTAGAGCTTCTTATGATTATATGAGAAAAAATCCTTATAAGTTCTTCGAGAAGCAAACGCAAGCTTATGTATTAAACACAGCTCTAGCTATGTTTGCTAGAATGATGTTATGGGATGATGAAGAAGATAAAGACTGGTACGGAAACATATCTCCTTGGATTCTAGAGAGATACAATGTCATACCAACTGGTTTAAAAAACAGCCTAGGAGAACCTATTACTATTAGAATTCCAAAGGTTCACCAGTTCTTGATGTTTGATTCTTTATCAGAGATTACTGCAAAGAACCTTACATACGTTATGAAGGATAAGGAAGCTCCGAAAGATGACTTGAATCCAGACGGTGATGCTTGGTTCTTCTTAGAGTCTCTTACAGCTTCATTCCCAGCTGGAGAATTCATTCCTGTTTCAGACATAAGAAAAGGTAGAAATGTAGTAACGGCTATTGGTCAAAGAATGTTTGGCGCTATCCCTATAGCAGGGGCGTTAACTGCTTATAAAGGAAACTATGATTTGTTTAGAGATAAGATAATCTCTTATACTAAAGACGAGGTTATGCCTTATGCTGAAGGATACAAGGACAAGAATGTACACGACATATACAAGTTCTTTGGTGAAATCACAGCTGGATTAGGAAGAGGTTCTATCTCTCCTTCAAGAGCTGAGGTTGCTGTAGAAAAGATTATTGGTTCAGAGTCAACGCTATTAACAGCATTACTGTATCAACTTACAGATAAGTTTATTACTCTTAAGGAAGAGAAACAGGGGATTACGCCAGAAAAAGCTAATAAGGAATTTAAAAACCTGTTTGGTTTTGGTAAGTCTTTCTTGTACACCATTCCTAAGGATGCTTATAAAGAGAAGTCTGACATAGAAGAGTTAATCAATATGGAGGCTATGACCACTCACTACAAGATTAAGAAAGACATTAGACTTGCAGCTGAGAAGTATACTCTTGACGAGCTTAGAGTTATGGGAGAATCGGGTAAACTTCCTAAAGAAGTTACCGAATTCATTAATTCTATAGATGAACCTATGCCTGTCAAGAAGTATTATTTAAAGTACTTTAAAAACGTAGCTATGGGCAATGCTGTTGATGACGATTCTTATTTCCATATCAAGAATGCTAAAACACCAAAAGCAGAGATGGAATTATTCTTTCATTACTTCGGAGACCCATCTGAATTAACTAGAGATGAAAAAGTAGAGATTCAACAGAATCTACAATTGATAGGATATCAGTTTAGCGAACAGACTAAATCTTACTATCCGAAAATGAAACAAAATTAAATTTAATCATATAATACTATGAAGAAACTTAAAACAATGATTATGGGATTCGGAGAAATCTTTAAGAATGACAACGCATACAATGAGAAAACCGTTATTGGTTTTCTCTCATTTGCAGTAATGGTATTAGTGATGATTGCTGATGTAGTCAGTGGCGCTATGGGTAAAGACTTAGTGATTAATGAATTTACTTACAATTCTTTTGTAATAGTGACTCTTGGTAGTTTTGGTATCGCAGGTCTGGAGAAATTCGCTAAGAAATGACAAGAGGTATGGAGCTAGAGGTATTAAGATTCAGTAGTCAAGAGGACAGCACCAATGGACTATTATTTGACGTTACAGGAGGAAAGAGAAGATTTCTGTGTTACACCCTTGAAGATGAATACAGAGAAGAAAAGGTTATGGCAGAGACAAGAATCCCTGCTGGAACATATCGCATTACTCTTCGTACGACTGGAGGATTTCACGGAAGATATTTAAAGAAGTATGGGGAGATGCACAAAGGAATGTTATGGGTACGTGATGTGCCTAATTTTGAGTATATCCTTATTCATACTGGTAATACTGATGAACACACTGCTGGGTGTCTCATTGTTGGTGATAGTCAACAAACGAATTTTGGCGATAGCGATGGTTTTATTGGCTCGTCTGGTAATGCGTATAAAAGAATTTACCCTGCTATTGCTGAAGCGTTGGAGAAAGAGGAATCGGTAAGTATAACATATGTAGACTTTGATACGGTAGAATGAAATGGCTGGTAAAATTAACTCTCGTGCTGTCATTAACGAGTTGCAGCGCTCAATGGCACTTGAAGAAAGCGGTGCAAAAAGACCCATTAATTCTGGTAAAAGACACGTTGATTGTGAACGACACGGTTGTCAGCCCACCTGTGGCTATCACGGATACTGTGATTATGAAGCAACACGATACTATTACTCTAGTAAAGGACAGACTGAGCGTGAAAATAGTAAAAGTGAACGACACGATTACTATAGACGCAATATGCGACTCGGATACGATTATTAGAGTTATAGAAGTTCCTTACGATAAAATCGTTTATGTTGAAAAAGAAAAACCACTACAGATTATACAGAGATATGCTTTGTATTTACTTTTAGTCATTATTGGCATAAAGGTAATTCAACGTATAGCTGATAGGTATATTCTGTAATATGGCAAAAAAGAAAAGGGAAAAGAGTACTAACGAGAAACGTCAGTATTGCGACATAGCACCAAAAGAATGTGATGGTTCTTGTGGTTGTAGAAAAAGAAAAGGGGGCAATTAAGCCCCCTTCCCAAACCAATGTAAACCAAGTGCTAGTCTTTCCTAGCAGTCAAGAAAAATTTGGAATATAACCTAATACACTTCAAATCTAATATCTAAATCCATTAAATCCTATTATATGTAGAAAAGTTTCTACTAAATGGGCAATTCTTTTTGAGCGCGTGGCTATGACTATCCTGTACCCAGTTGTATTTCTTTTCTCTTTCGTTTTATGGGCGTTTATTCTTCTATTAAGATTGTAAGTCATACCTATGTAATTATGCTTAGGCAGATAGTAAACCACATACTTATCTCGTAGTTTTTTATTTGGCCCATGCTTATCATAGTCTTTCTTACAAGGTTTGCAATATCTAGCAGCTCCCGATTCTCTTCTGTTATCTCTGTGAAAATCAGATAGAGGTTTATCTAATTTGCATTTACTACAAATCTGACGCTTCATCTGCTGCGCTTTGAATTAATTCTAATTCTTGACGAATATTTGTCAAGAACCTTTGTTTAATAGCTTTGATTTCATCTGGAGATGCCTTGGGTTCTCCTTCGTCAGTATGACAAGCTTCGTAAAGCTCATCTAACAGGTGGTGCGCATTTAAGCACGACAAGTTGTAAAGTTTAGATAATTCTTCTAGTGTCATCTTGAGTTTAGGTATTTCATAATTTCATCTACTTGACCTTTGTTCTTTGGAATAAACAAAGCGTGGTCAGACATACCTGCACTCATTAAGTAACCCATAAACAGCTTCCACCTAAGCGGAAACGAATCGTTAGCTCTAACGAATCCTTTTGTCTCTATAAAGACTTTTTCTTTCGGTAAGTAAAAATCTGGCTTATACTTAATAGGTAAAACTTTTTTACCTGTAGCATTCACTAGCTCCTTGTTTCTTGGAACAGACTTAAAGTAGTCGGAGGGGTATGTAAACCCCTCCACAAGGACAAACTCTTGCTCATAGTCAAATTTGTACTTATGTTGCTTAAGAGAATCACCGCAGTACTTCTCCAATCCGCTCCTGTATATACCAAAAGATTTTTTCTTCTTAGCCACATACCTAATTTAAGGGAAAAATGCAACATTTTTATTAATAATTTTTACATTTACTAACAATTAGAAAGCGGTGTTTGGGTCAACTATCTGTGTCTGAATAACATCCACAGGATTATCTAGAATGCTTTTAAACAAAGGCTTTCCGTAAGCATCAGTAAATCCGCTTTGAGATAAATTCATTTGAAATCTCAATGGGTCATCAACACTACTAGGCTGTCCGCCTGTCTCTGTCTCACGTATTTTTCTGACGTGAAACTCTACTGTCCTGCGGTCAACTGGGTCATTTGCCTGCACTTTTCTATGCAGGGTCACAAAATCATCACTGCGGTTCACGAATTTGCCGCCTCCTTCAGTATCCTCCGCATAAGGAGCTACTGGCAGACCATCCGCTCCTTTTCTACGCTGGGCTTCAGTAACTGCGTGCATATTTAGCCACACTGCAATCTGATGGTTGTTTGCGAATGTCAAGAACTCAGACGATGCCTCATAGTGATACTCGTGGGTTGATAGCCCACTGCGTTCACTCATATCAATACGCAACGAGTTGTAAGGGTCTATAAAGTAACCTTTGAATCCATCTTTAGCCAACAGCTTTTCTCCAAATATGATAAGGTCATAGTAGCTGTATACCTGCTTGTTGCTAATCAATACAAAGTGTTCTGATACCCATTCGTAAACAATCTTACGCTGAGCATAAGACATATCCTTGAGAGGCATATTTGCAGCAAATGTCATCAGCTTCATTTTGATTGATGCTGTTCTGTTTTCTGAGGAATATATAATCCATTTCCATCCGTGACGAACTGCTGAGTTTACTATGAGGTATAGGGCGAATGTAGTCTTACCTACATTCGAGTGACCGTTGAGGATAGTAAAGTTAGGCTTGTATCTCCAATACTCATCCAACAGTTTTGAACCTGTATCTAGTCCCAAGTCTATCTTTCCTTCAGCGTAATCACAAATCCATCTAAAGTCCTCATCATCTGAAGATACGAATGACATATCCCCATCGTTAATAAGCATCTCACGCTTAGCTTTATCCTCTTCATCTATGATTTCGTGGATAGGCATTTGCTTACCCTTTGATAAACCATCTGCGATGGTTGCCATAGGGTCATAATGAGAGTCGTAATCTCTCTTGGCGAATTCACGGAACAATACACGTACAACTTCATCCTCTTCCATACGACCAGCAGAAATATATCCACCACATAGTATAGAAGCCTTGAGAAGCGTGTTGTGTCTATGACCATCTTCTGCCCTCCTAACCATACGAGCAGCAAGGTTAAGCTTCATATAGTCGGTGAAGACATAATCTTCGTTAACCTCAACCTTTGTAGCCTCGTGGTCTGTTATAAAGTTAGAGAAGACCTTAGCGTCCATCTGTACAATCAGCTGAGGGTCGTAAGATTCAAAGCAAGCACGAGACAGATTCTTTCCTGTGCCATCTACCTCAAGACCATAGCTTCTTTCAAAGTACTTCTCTAAGGCTCTAAAGTGGTCTTCGTGCCTTTCTGTGTTACTTATTCGGACAAGGGCTTTAACTCCATTACCCGAAGGAGAAATCCAGCAAGAGAATATATAATCATCGGTAGCTAAAGTTCTTTTTACTGAATCGACATCTACATTATCGAGGTCTATAACTATGAACCCAGAGTGTTCAAATATATCGTCATCTTTTCGGGACGAAAACGTACCCGAAAAAAGAACTACAGGAAGCTGTTTCTTTAATCCTTTATCTCCAGTAATTCGTAGTTGCTCAACAAGCTCTTGAGAGTTACCTCTCTTAATGTTTTTGATAGCATCCCCTAGAGATATGTATTCGGGGCTATCGGTCTCCCATATATTGTGGAAGCAGGTTACTTGGATTTCATTGGGGTTCATATTGGTTTATTTAATTAAGTTCTTGTTTGATGGTATCCACTGTGATTAAATCCCTCGACTTCTAAAATGGTTTCTTGCCATTCTCTTAGATGAGGCTCTTCTTTCTCATCATCGAGTGCAATCTTAAGTAAAATTAAATAACCAATCAAGTCCTTGACGTTATCTTCTCCATATCCACGAAAACCTTGAGTCTTTATACGCATAAGCTTGTCATCAATCCTTGCGCATAAATTTTCAACAGCATCCCCATTAGCAAAAACATTTGCTGGCTCAAGAGCTGAATCTCCGTAGCTCTCATTCTTTTCGATTAGCAAATCAATAACCTCTTGACCTACTCTTCTAATCTTCTCCTGTGTCGTCATATTTAATTAAATTATAAGATTTACAATTTTGTATATCTGAAAGATAAATCTTGGATAAAACATCTTTTCTATTTGCTCTCTGATAAAGTTTTAAATAGCAATTGTATTTGTCAGTAAAAACTGGTTCTATTATATTTTTGCAAACATCCAACAGTTCTTTTCTGTCGACCATACAAAAACCTCCAAGCTCTTTCATTTCAAAGGCTATAAACTCTGCTTCTCCATACATCCATCCTAAATTACCGTGTACGTTTTTAAACTCAATCCAAATTAGATTTGGGTTGTTTCCTCCTTTAACGTCTACTGACGTCTTAGTTCCATCTGGTCTAGTTATATAGAAATCTATGTGTTTATATATATCTACATTACTAGGTGTTTTAACAGTGGTGTATCCAATAGATTTACAGGATAAAACAAAAAGCTCCTCTGTTATTTTACCTTTAGACCAAGAATCCCGATATCTTTCTTTGCTTACCATTTATAATCTTCTACCCATAAGGGTGTTTTCTCTCCCATCATCGCACCGAAGATGTTGAACTCAGCAAACTCTATTGCCTCATCAGCACCCATACCATCACGCTTCATAAGTATGTCAACTACTAGGTTACGAGAGTAAACTACCTTCCAGAGGTTAGGTTCAAATCCTATGATGGCTTTGTCTAAGCCATCCGCAAACATTACATCTTCAGTGTATGCGAAGTCTTCTTCTATTCTTTCCCTTAGCATCTCTTAGTCTTTTATAAAAACACCATCAACAGTCTTGCCTGTTCTTTTTGAAATCACTGCGTATGCTTTAGCTAGACATATAACTGGGTCTATACCTAGCTGTTCCGACAGAATAATAAGTGTAACCAAGGTATCACCCATTGCATCTTCAATCTCTGGCATATCGTTCTTAGCGATACCGCTAGATAGTTCACCTACTTCCTCGATTACTTTAAGGAATTGTTTACTTACGTTTCCTGCCACCAACAAATCTTTGTTGTCTGCCCATACTTTTACTAATTGCTGTAGTTGTTCAAATTTCATATCAATCTTTTTCTATTCCGTTATCTTCTTTGTCTCGGTTGCATAATGCTATTATGTCTTTCATCTCTTTATTTTATTACTCGTTTTGATACCGTGTCAAAGATTTGATAATCCTCGTAATGTTCTCTTAATCCTCTAATACGGTCTTTAGCCTCTTCTAGTGTGTCAAAACTATCAATCATATCATCCATACCTCCTTGTGGGTAGTAAACGTAAAATGCAAATAGTAAATACCGTTTCATCTCTATTCTTTGTTAAATCTTTTCATCCATTGCCCATAGGCACTATCGGGATGTATCTCTTCTTTATACTTCTCTGCTGCTTTCAGCAAAGCCTCGTTCGGCTCTTGGTTAATCACATCTGTCTTCTCAAGCGTATCCTTCAGTATCACATTCCAAGCATACTTATCCTTGTCTGCTTCCCATAGCTTCTCGTACATCTCCAGTAGTATCTCTCTCATTTCTCTTGGTGTTAAAGATTTCTTCATAAACTTCATTGAGTAACATCGCCCAAATCTGCATCTCCTCTTTTTCAGTTACTATTGGAGTATACTCACATCTCTCAAGTTTTTCTGCTACTTGGTTTAATAATTCTAATCTTGTCATCTCTCTTTGGTTTTAAAGGTTTTTGTTTGCTGCACCATATGCAAAGCAAGTGTCATAAACTGCTTCACCTGTTCTTCATTTGGAAGGTTACTATCCCATTGAATATAACGGATGTGTTCAAATGTATCACACCCACTGCAACTGCCATAATATACCTCAGTAAATATATAGTCGGTTAGTGAGGGCTGATAAGAGCTACTGCAAAGTATAAATATCTGAGTACCTTGATAGTCTCCATCATCAATGCATTTGTATCTATCCCAATCCCATTCTTTATAACCATAGCTTTCTAATGGTTCAGTAACTACCAAACCAAACAGCTTCTTGTAAATCTGCTCATAAGACTCAGGCATATTATTCGTTAGCCATTCCTCAAGAAGGTGCTTGCGCTCTTCCCATTGTTTTACAAATTCTAAAATCATTTCTCTTTTGTGTTAAAGGTTAATGTTCATTTAAAGACACAAAACCCTATTGTTCTGTATCATCTTTGGTCTCTAATTTCTCAAGCGTGTCCTTCAGTATCACATTCCAAGCCCACTTGTCTTTGTCAGCGTTCCAAAGTTGCTCGTACATCTCCAGTAATATTTCTCTCATTTTTCTTTTGTGTTTAAGGTTTGCGCCTACTTTTATATGTGTGCGCCTATAATTGTAAGGTTATACCCTTACTTTGTGTACCATATCGTCAACTTATACCCTTACTTTGTGACAATTTAAGGTTCATCGTTGTGAGGATTTGCGCTCACAATACCTTGCCCACATCTTCGCTACCCAAGCCCTTCTCTGTTGCTTGTTTGGGTACACTTTCTTTAGTCTCGCATTTGCAATGCGTAGGAATTGATTCATCCTGTTCATATTAAATTCTTTACTCTTGCTAATTCTTTTTCTAACTTTTTATTTCTATCGTGTATATCACGATTGTGCTTCTTTAGAAAGTCGTTCTCAAGCTTTATTCTATGAGGGTTTTCTAATCCGTCTACCTCATCTTTTAGCTTGTTGTAGTCCACTATCTTTCTTCTGAGCTTAGAGGATACTTCTATGAGCCTGCTTCTAAGAACATTTAGCTCAAATATCTCGTCCACCTCTCTTTGCATACCACCCTTATCAAGAATTACCTGTAGGTTGTTTTTGATTTCGCTGTATATCTTATGATACGATGGGAGATAGTTGAGATTTGACTCGTGATTACGAACAGCGTGTAAAACCGTTGCGTGGTCTTTATTTATTATACCTCCAATCGTAGCATAAGCAAATCCTGTAACATCTCTACAAGCAACAAAGAATGCGTGCTTTATCGCTATGTTTGGTCTCTGCCTGTTGTCTTGGAATTGATATTTTTTAGAATAATCTTTCCAAAATTGCAATACAGCAACATACTCATTTGATACAGCTGCAAAATGCTTATAGTTAATTCTATTTACTTGTTTATTCATTATGTATATCCTCCAATGTTGACTGAATAATTTTGTCTACACCTCTTTGTATCTGCATCATAAGGAATTCATCAGTCTTTCCGATTTGCTCTATATGAGGACTGACAAACCTCTCTAACTTTTTTTCTAAGTTGTTCATTAGCTGCTTAACGTCTCTTTTGTATATAGCAGTTCCCTTGAGTTCATCCATCTGCTCAAGTGTTGCTTGCATAAGCAGTATAAGTTTAACTGCCTTTCTGAATCTGATTATGTCTTCCTCCATTGTATTTAATTAGTTCTATCACATTCCACCAATAATCTTTCTCTTTGTATGGTGCTAGTTCTAAGCACTGAGTCGCTTGTAGTATAGCCTCTGACTCGTTGTATTTATTAAGAAAATACAGAGCTTTGGCAGAACTAGTCATCTAAAGAATCTTTTATAAGCCTACCAATCTTCTCCTCATCCAAGTGCTGAATCTTTCGCAGCTTTTGTCGCTCTTTAACCTTTGCTCTTTCGTAATCAGATTTAGAACAATCTGTACCTAAGTTTTGGAACAGATTTGCGTTCTGCTCAAGGACACAGTCTATGACCTTCTTGTGTTCGGGGTTGTTGTGGTAAGCCATATTATTAAAATTTAAGTAATCGTAATCTTCTTTCGTATTTTCTAATTAGATTTCCCATACTATCTAGGCGCTTATCAACTCCGTTGTGAAACCCAGTAGCTGAAGAACTAACAACAGTGTTTATAATATCCCAGTGCAAGTCAGAGATATATCTCTTAGTGTAACGCAGATGCATCTGCTTTCTTAAATACTTTTTCATCGTGCTTTTTTGATAACATTCTTAGTCTTATTGATTGAGCAACTCTAAAGTTTTCGTTGTAGTCAAACTGGGTCAACAGCTTCTCGTTATGCTTTTTAGAGGCATAACGAATGTTATTCGTGTCTTTTATAGAGAACAGGTCTCTCAAGTCATACATAGAAGCTTCTTCAATGAAAGCGTTAATGAATGCCTGTCTCTTGTTTGTGTTAACTCTGTCTGACTTGTCATCGATACTACCAACTACATTGGTGTATCGCTCTAGTGCGTACTCAAGGTCTTTAATCTTGAACTCCATATCCGATTAGTTTTTTATCTAAAATCTTTAGTATTAAAATATCTCCTTGTTTAGATTTACCATATACAGCATCCTTAACTCTGTTAACTGTAATAGGTCTGCGGTTTAGGTCTGCAACATTTTCTCCCTTACTAACGATTTCAATCTCTCGTCTCATTGTCGATTTTCCCTTTTTGTAGCTTACTAATAGCTTCATCAGATAAATCGGCATCGTCCAGTTTGTTGACACTTATCTCGAATTTACGTTTGATTACAGGAATAAGTTCAGACATTAAAAATCTGTCCTTGTTATTCTTCATTAGCATACAAGCGTCTTCCGTCTTCAGTACTACACAATTGTTATTAGGCTTGTTCCAAATACAAAGCACAGCATAGTCTGAGTTACCAAGAGATTCCGTCTCAATACAATCAGTATTGACGTATGGTATATTTTCTTTTATGTAAAAGTTGGTAAAATATATTTCGAACTTGACTTTACCCTTGGTTTTAGGTGAAATAAATTCTGCATATGGAGGATTTAGGGACTCACACTTGAGTCCCCAATCCAAAGCCATATACATTCCAATAGCGTTACTCCAATTCTTGGACATCTCGCCTTGGAATCCCTGCTTATCCATTAGAATGGCAATCCGTCTGCTTGAGCAGCGTTAGAATTGTTAGCAGGAGCTGTTGTGTTTCCAGAGCTAGGGTCATAGACCTTAATCATATTGTAAGCCTTACCAGCCTTGCTCATTCCAGATACAGCAGTAAGGTACACACGACCTTGCTTTCCTTCTTTACCTTGAGTAGCGTAGCGCTTCAAGTCTTCCAATTCTGAAAGAGTTAATGAAAAGCGAGACTCAATACGTGGAGTTTCGCAGTAACCCACTAGCGGTGAGTTGTTGTTGTTTTGATTTTGTGACATTTTAAAATCAGATTAAATTAAACAATGCAAAGGTGTTCGTATCCTTTGTTGGGTTTGAGAGCCATCTATCGATGTTCTCGATTGCAGACCAAAACTTCCGTTCTCCACTTGCGATGGTAGACTCTGAAGCTTTGTAAACGGCACACAGGTAAGGCTTTGACTTTTGTTGACAAACCCAATAAAAGGTGTCAATTCCTAACACTGCGGTGTAGATGTAAGCTTGAATGTCATAGTTGTAACTATTGACATCGTACTTAAATCCACTTATAGAGCGAGTAGTTTTGCTATCTGAGATGAATCCATCTCCTAGTACATCAAGAAACCCTCTCACAGGTATCTCTCCTATCCATCCGTTAATCTCGTACTGAGCATCTCCAGTTAGATAGTCTCGAACCATTTTAATTTCGCCAGTCTCGGTATCGAGTACTTCGGAGTTGTCGAGGCGGAGAATCATATTCTCAGCCATCGACATATCCTCCTCAGAGACTATGAGTTTACCCGAATCTTCCGCTTCCTTTTGTTGTGTCGCCACAGCCTCTTTATAGGCTTTGGAAGACCTAGGATTCTTATAGTCTTTGCTTAGCGCTGAGACTATCTCAGCATCGTCTAACACATAAAACTGTTCGTGAGCCTTCTCTGGTTCAAGGAGTAGACAATCGTATAGTTTACCAAAGGACAGCGCAGGAGAATCCTTTCGGAGCAGACCCCTCATATACAATTCAAACAGCTTCATATCTTGGTCACGAGAGCCATCCGCAGCATACTTGAGAGCGGAGTACGAAACATACCCCTTACCTGTTACCTCTTGTAATCTAAGTGCAAAGTCCATTACTTAACGAATTTCTTGAGTGCGCCTAGTTGTTTCTCAGAGAAAGTACTTCCGTACTTACTTTCGATTTGAGAATAAGCTTGTTTTTTGTCTTTAGCAGACTTTAAGTAATCAATACACTTTTGGAATGCATCAGAAGTAGGAGAAGCTGTAGAATTAGAAGTTGATTGTGAACTAGTACTCTTTCCGTGAGTGTTGGTGGCATCAGCATCCTTGGTATCGTCAATCAAGAACATACCATTGAGTGCATACTTTCTAGCATATGAGCTAGAACTACCATAAGACTGAGCGATATCCATACCCTTACGATTAGGGTCTATCCCTGCTTGTGCTGAAGCATAAATGCTATCAGCACCATCAGTAACTACTACGGTTGCATTGATAAACACAGCTCCGCCTACCTCCATAACCTCATCGGTTACACGCATAGACAAACCATTGCTTGCAAGTAAAGGCTTAACAGATTCTAAGATGTCCTCAGCTGAGCGGTAAGCATACTTACCAAAGCTGTTATATTGCCCCTTAGGAGCTTTTAGTTCTGACTGCACTTTGATAAGTGCTTTGTTTAATTTTTCCATTTGGTTGAATTGAATTTAAGGCAAGTTAAAAAATAATTTCAGTAATCAAAGAGTTTTTCGATAAAAAATTCTTTCGGGCATTGTTCCGTAGTACCAAGAGGTAACACCACAAAGCCATAGCTCTTCGCCAGTATCAGCGTGTTCGTAGTCAGCGCCATCTCCGAAGGGGTCTTCCTTAGTCTTTATTAGTATCTCTGCTTCATCGAAATGTTCTAGAGATACGTGAAGGGTAACATCGTTCCTATCCCAAGACCTCAAGCTCTCAAGCAAATCATCAGCACCCTCTACCATCTCTAGATTCCACTTGCCACCCTTCCATTCTGGAAGGTCGACATACCATCTACCATTATGTTCTTTGTAGAATCTAAACTCTCTTGTAGTCTTACCTAAGTGAGACGGCAAGAGAGAGATGATGAATGATTTGATACGCTTGTAAATATTTTTGATTTTTGTTTGCATATGTTTAGAATCTGTATTTATTATATAATTATCTATCTATTATATATCATTATCCCTTAGGGGGATAATGATTTATATAATATTATCTAATAAGGGGGAGTTCGTTTACGTCTAAGTATAAATACTCTGTTGCCAACCTTGAATACCATAGAGCGCCCATTCACTCTTACTGAGTGAACAGGCACGCCTAGTACTTTTGTCTTAGAAGACAAGAAGGTATACAGCTTAGAAGGAATCAACATTGATAAACTCTTGAAGAGTATTGGTATCAACCATCTTGAGTACCTCATTGTACCCAATGTTAGACAGCTTGTAACCACCGCCTACCATAAGGTAGGTGTTCTTAGCATCTACATCTCTCGGAGCTGCTACGTGGTTAGTGTAACGAGTCACTGCATTGAACAAAGACCATAGAGTCTTGCCGTGTGTATTGACCTCAGTAACAAGGGAATCAGCAAAGCTCTGCACTTGGTTTGACTTGCGAGTTGACACACTATCTTCGGGTGCATCAAGGCTTACCTTGAACATAGCACGGATGGTGCGGTCAACAGCCTCGTCAGTCAACGTAGTTGCATCGAAAGCTTTGTAAGTCTGAATCAAATTGAACTCCTCACGGATAGCATCTTGTAGCTGTGATATACTCACTGAGATACTTGACTCTGCATTACGAGTGTGGCGGTGTTTAGACTTCATCTCCTTAAGGGTACGATAGAATCCGTTGCTACACACTAACACTTTGTTAGCTACGCCAAAGGCGATAGATGTAGAGCCATCGTGAGAGTTCATAGCTGTGATAAATCTCTTGATATTAGAAGCACCTACACGTTCTTGCTCAAGCTCTGCTTGTAGGTATATCTTTTTACCACCTTGTAAAGAGCCACCATTAGTGATAGGGATACCTGCTACGTCAGTAAGCTCGACCATACGCTCCACAAGTTGGGAGTTCTGATAAGGTGTGTAACGCTCACCTGCTGTACCCAACCAAGCGTTGTTGTCATTACGGAAGATGCCGTAGCTCTCAGTAGGTAAACCATCCTCAGATACGAGAGGTTTCTTTTCTACTGACCAATTAAGTCCTGTCGATTGAAGGACATCGAAAGTTTTTTGAAAGTTATCCATAAGATTGAATTTAATTTGGCGTTGTTGCCGTTGCAAATATATAATTATCGAAGTGCCGATGTCAAGCAATCAGTCATATTTTTTTTCGTAAAAATAGCTAACTGCTTGATTATCAGCGAGAAAAATTTTATCTAGATTGAATCGAAGTAGCGTTGAAACATAGTGCCAGCGTCCTCGTCAAGCTCGGATGCACACATCATAATCTCCATAGGCACACCATTCTCGTGCTGTAACCCCTCCTCCACAAACAAAACCTTTTCGGGTTCAGAGTCTCCGTGTGAGCGGAAGCTCACCTCAATCTCTTCTAGATTGTTTCCTTGCATATGTAACTCTACAAGGAACATCATTAAGTCATTAGCCGTCATAGTTATTTATTTATATTTACTTTTAATAATCTATCTGCATAGATATTGCAGGTTTTACCTGCTGTAGCTATCTCTACATAGTTCTCTGCGTGGCTATGGATATCACATATGAATGTAACATCGCCACGTCTTACTCCAAGGTCTTCAAGACCTTCAGCGTCAACTATGACTACCTCATCACCCTCCTCCAAAGGAGTGTCGAACTTATCATTAGCCTTGACCTCTCTGATGATGGTCATACCATCAAAGAATAGGCTAGGGTATTCGCCAGATTCTCCTACGAACCCACACTGATAACACTTGCTATCGAGTCCATTGTCTATGAACTGAACCGTACCACAGTTACCACAAGTAACTAAGTCATAGCCTAGCTTGTTTGCGACAGCCTCAGCTATTGTAATTTGATTCTTAGCAAGTGTCTCTCCCTTGCTCCAAGTATTGTTACGTTGTCTAGTTATTACTTTGCTTGTTGTTTTCATATTCTGTTTTCTTTTATCCAATTGAAACTTTTATCGATTACTTTCATTATCTCTTCACTAGTCCAAAACTTTTTCTCCTCATCGGAGATGGGTACTTTGTGAAAGATATCTTCTCTCCATTGTCTACTAGGTGGGTGGTACACACCATTTTTATCCCAATAAGCAAAGTCAAGTACATCACCACCATCAGCGAGTTCAAAGTCGTAGTAGCTTAGATAGTTATCTAACTCCTCTATGTCTACTCGCTCTATGTCGAGTAGCCAACTTGACTCATCGTAAGAGTCTTCCCACTCTATACTATTTATAGTACCATCTTCATTGACACATAGTGTGCCGTGGCTACTGATAAAATCCATAGGTATTAATTCTTTATTTGTCATAGTCCTTTTTCTTTGAGGTAAAGCTCACCGCACGTTGCGATAAGGTCGTCTACGTTAATAGTAAATGTTCCACATTCCTCTAGATTCTCACGAGCCTCTTGCCCAATTTGAGATTCTAAGTCGTATTGGTCTTGGTCGCTACCGCTGAAGTACCACGCCAAGAAATCTGCTTTGTCTATATTCATAGCTCAGTTTCTTTTATTATAAATTGTTGGTCAGTATTTCCGTTCGACATAAAGCAAAAGTAAAGTTCATCTAAGTCTTTCTCAGAGCTATATGTTAAGCCGTACGTTCTAAAAAAGTCGAAAGCCAATTGATTTTTAAGATTGATAGCTTCACTATAGGACTTAAATGTCCATACATTTACATCGCAATCTCTCTCGATGATTTGTACTAGTGTAAATACTTTCATAGTCATTGAAAATTTAAGAGGGGGTCTAAGCCCCCTCGTTATTAATTACTTGTCGTAGTTAAGTTTAGCACTTACCATTACCTCAAGGCTATCAGCGAACTGCTGAATAGCTGTGTGAATCATAGACTCAACAGCATCTTGACTAATGCCACGTCCACCTTGATTCTCAATCTCCTCAGAGATTAGTTGGTGCATACCATCTCGGTCTGCAATCTTCTCGGAAACAGTTTGAGCAAGGATGTCTATGTCAAGGGCATCAGTAATTTGCTCTTGAAGTGCGGAGTAGTCTAAATGCTCTGCAATAGACTCAGAATCAAAGTAAGCGGCAACATCCGATAAGTCGATGTAACGAGCTAAGTCATCTTTGTCTATGTGGTAGGCTATGTCTGAGGTGTCCAAATTTTCTACTAAATCGTACATATCTACGGAACAAGCAAGGTCTTCGTAGCTGAAATTATCCTTAGCAATTTCATTCCAATCGGTATCCTCAAGGATTGACAAGGCACTGCGTAGTTTACCTATGTCTTGATTGTTGTCTTGTAATAACTTACGTAGGTTAAAGTTATCGTTGCGTAGAATCTCTACCTCTGATTGGATTTTGTCAAGACCCAAGAACTTAATGATTGCGTTTTTCATTTGTTTGAAATTTAAATGTTGAT
>Ga0209555_10000129_pt1 | contig 64010 bp, 57 predicted proteins | sample SaaInl85LU_5_DNA_FD_184643 | JGI IMG/M metagenome (GOLD analysis project Ga0209555, IMG submission 184643) | Marine microbial communities from expanding oxygen minimum zones in the Saanich Inlet - ESP_85LU_5_DNA (SPAdes) (version 2) | ecosystem: Environmental > Aquatic > Marine > Intertidal...
TCTGCTGTGCGACTCGAGCCACAGTGACCAGACGTGCAAGGTTAGAGCTGAAGCAGCTTACAACGATACGCCCCGGATGATTCTCAATTTGGCGCACCAACCCGTTGTGGCAGATGGACTCGGACAAGGATGCGCCGCTTTTCAAGGCATTAGTTGAGTCACACAGCATCGCACGCACGTTTCGCTCTGCCAGTGCCTCGAACTGCCCGCGATCAAACGGCTCCCCAATCACTGGGTTGTGATCAATCTTCCAATCAGCGGTGTGGAACAGGTTACCGGCAGGCGTTGAGATTAATAGCGCTTGAGGCTCCGGAATAGAGTGCGTAATCGGCAAAAACTCGAGCGAGAAATTACCGACCTGAAAACGTGCGCCGGGTGCAATCTCATGGATAGGAACGCGTGTAGCCAGCCCATGCTGACGCAGTTTTCGCCTCAGAACTTCCGCTGCAAAGGGGGTAGCGTAGACCGGTGCTTTGAGACGAGGCCAGAGATAGGGCAATGCACCCAGATGATCCTCATGTGCATGCGTCACAATAATCGCTTTGAGACGCTCACGTTGCTCAACAATAAACTTAGGATCAGCACCAACCACCGGATGTGTTCGATGCGAATCTGGAGTCAACGGTTCATCGAATGTCACCCCACAGTCCACCATCAGCCACTCACCATCATGGCCGAAGAGATTCATATTCATACCGATCTCACCCGTTCCACCCAAGGGCAGGAACCAGAGATCTGAGGATCCAGGAACTAACTTATTCAATTTGCTGTGCTTACTTCAGATTCTGTCTCCTCAGTCATAGGGTGTGCCGTCGCAAATCGGATCAGAACGAGCGACACAAAGGAGCAGATCGCAAATCCACTCAGCATAGGCACCAGCGTACCGTTAAAGCTCATGCCGATTACGCTGCCAGCCAATACACCGATGATCATGTTTAACGCACCTATGGTGCCAGATGCCAGCCCGGCCAGACGACCAAAAGGCTCCATCGCCAGCGAGTTGAGGTTACCGAACAGCAGACCAAAGCAAAAAGTTGTGATCGACATCATTACAATAAAGACCCAGAGCGGTGGGTGGAGATCAAATAGGGCAAAAAGCGCCGCTTCAGATGAAGTTACGACACTGAGGAAGACAAACACAGCCATCACCAGCGTGCGCAACGAGTAGCGGTAGACCAGCTTAGAGTTGATAAATGAGGAGACAGCCACACCGATCGCCATCATGCCAAAGTAGACCGGCATCATCGCACCGGTGTCATAGATACCCTGCAGGATTGCCTGAATCGACGTTAGAAATCCGATCAACGCGCCGTGTATGAGGCCACCTGCCAGTGTGTAGACCAGCGCTTCAGGGTGCGCCAAAACCTCACGCGTGCCGCGCAAAATTGGCCGCAGTGAGAACTCACGAACGTTTTCGGGTGCCAGTGTCTCCTCTTGGCGCAACGCAAACCAGAGAGCGGTCGCCAGTGAGATCAGCAACAACATCATGAAAATCGCCGTCCAACCTGCAAATAGCAACACCAACTGCCCCAAGAGCGGCGCAACGACCGGGCTGAATATAAAGATCGTCATCACCAGAGACATAATGCGCGCCATCTCAGCGCCGGCATATCGGTCGCGGATGATCGCCACCATCATCACGCGGGGACCCGCAGCGCCCAATCCCTGCAGCACACGTCCAGCCAGCATCCACTCGAAGGTTGGCGCGAAAATACTGATGAGGGTACCGATAAGAATTAGCACAAAACCCAGATAGACTGCGGGCTTGCGACCAAAAGCATCAGAAAAGGGGCCATAGAATAACTGGCCGACACCCATCCCAACCATCAGACTGGTGATAACCCACTGATAGTAATTACCCTCCATCGCATCAAACTCTTCGCCTATCTGGCGCAGGGCTGGCAACATCGCATCTATAAAGAGCGCCATCAGGCACATCATGGCGGCCATCAGGAGCAGAAACTCAAGGCGCACGGGGGATTTTGTCATGGGTTACTCAATTCAGGGTAAGCGGGCGTTGAGTATAGCAAACCCAGAATAATAAACGCACTGAAGCGCTACATCAGAGAAGCGAGTTCAGTACCTTGGACCAGTGCCGATACTTGTCATCAAAGCTCAGTGCAGCATTGGCCGGACTGGTCGATGGAAGCCTTATTTTATCGACAGCGCTAAGTGAATCGGCCCAGTGTTTCTCGGCTTTTCGAAAGAGTTCCTCGGCCGCACCGCCGTTGAATATGATCAATTTGAGCTGCGGACACTCAGCGACTAGCTGAGGGATTGGGTTGTAGCGCACACTCTGCCTCACGATCGCACTATCTAGCGAGCCGGGCCGCTGAGCTTCACCGACCACATCCCAAAGCGAAACGCCGCTCTGCTTCAAGGCGAAAAGACGGGCCTCATAAGGCTGTTGATGATCGATACCTAAAACCCGCCCCATGATCGGCCAGAAAGCGTTACGTGGGTGCGCGTAGTAGCCCTGCTCAGCGATCGAGCGTTTTCCTGGAAGCGAGCCAAGTATCAGGATTCTGGCGCTGGGGTCATATGCAGGGGCTAAACTTTGATCGGTAGACAATTGGGTCAGGCCTAATTTTCCGTTATGCTTCGAGCTTCGAGCCTACAAAAGTGACCCTCATCCCGCAATGCCAACTTATGCGATCGGCGATATCCAAGGCTGCTACCGTTCTCTGCGGGCGCTGCTGAAGTCAGTCGACTTCAACGCAGATGATCAACTTTGGCTCTGTGGCGACCTAGTCAATCGCGGGCCACAGTCGGCAGACGTTCTGCGCTTCCTCATCGATCTTGGCACGCAGGTGCACACGGTGCTCGGGAACCACGACCTGCACCTTCTCGCCATCTATCATGGAGCGACCCAGCGTAAACCTGGTAAGACGCTAAAGCATCTTTTAGATGCACCGGATCGTCATGAATTGATGCACTGGTTACAGCAGCAGCCACTGCTGGTCGACAGTAAAGAACTCGACGCAGTTATGACCCATGCGGGAATACCCCACATATGGTCACTTAAGCAGGCCAAAGCGTACGCCAAAGAGGTCGAAGCTGCACTGCAAGGCCGCAATGCTTATCAATACTTCGCCGCAATGTACGGCAATGAACCTGCGAACTGGAGCGAAGATTTGGAAGGTAGCGAGCGGTTGCGCACGATCACTAACTACTTCACGCGTATGCGGTTCGTCGCCGCGGACGGCAGCTTGGACTTCGCCGCCAATGGCGGGCCAGAGTCCGCCCCAAAAGAGTACCTCCCCTGGTATCAGCAACAGCGAACCGAACCCATATCAATGCGTATAATCACCGGACACTGGGCTGCTCTGGGGCTCTACCAAGACGAACAGGTTTCGGCGCTGGACACGGGCTGTGTCTGGGGTAACGAATTAACCGCTCGCCGACTCGAAGATGGAACTATCTTTAGTGTTGCGAGCCAAGAGACAAACTAGGAGTGCAGATGAGCAACTTTACGGCAATCAGCAGCCAAGAAGCGCTGGAACTGATTAACAATGGCGCGATCGTCGCTGACATTCGCGACGCTGGCAGTTTCAGCAACGGGCGGATTAACGGTGCCGTTACCTTGAGCAACGAGAATCTACAGCAGTTTATCGATGAGACTGAGTTCGATCAGCCGATCATCGTCTGCTGCTACCACGGTGTCAGCAGCCAGTCCGCTGCAGCATTTTTATGTGAGCGCGGCTACGAAAAGGTCTACAGCCTTAATGGCGGTTTTGAAGGCTGGGCCCTCGGCATGCCCGACCATGTCGAGCGTGGCTAAGACTCAAAGCCAGAAGCGACATAAAGAGCAGAGAATGCAGATCTATCTCGTGGGTGGTGCCGTGCGCGACCAACTACTGGGGCTGGAAGTCAAAGATCGTGACTGGGTAGTGGTCGGTGCCACCCCGGAAGCGATGGTTGAGGCTGGCTATCGTCCCGTCGGTAAGGACTTCCCGGTATTCTTACACCCAGAAACACATGAGGAGTACGCCCTGGCCCGTACCGAGCGTAAATCAGGTAAAGGGTACAAGGGTTTTACTTTCCACACCTCTGCGGACGTCACCCTAGAGCAGGACTTGATCCGTCGCGATCTTCGTATCAACGCCATGGCGATGGATGAAGCAGGAGAGATCATAGACCCCTATGGCGGCCTGGCCGATCTCGAAGCACGCAAACTTCGTCATGTTTCTGACGCCTTTAGCGAAGATCCCCTGCGTGTGCTTCGGGTCGCCCGCTTTGCGGCCCGTTTCGCACCGCTCGGCTTCTCAGTCGCGTCCGAAACACTTGAACTGATGCGTCAACTTAGTAGCGATGATGAGTTGCAGCATCTCAGTGCCGAACGGCTCTGGCAAGAGTTTGAACGCGCACTTAACACCGCAACGCCAGCAACCTTTCTGGAAGTTCTCCACGCCTGCGGCGCTCTCACCAAGCTGATGCCGGAGCTAGCGCCTATAATTACAGATGATGAGAGTGCCGCCCTATACAAACAGTTTAATTCCCAGACGCTGAGATCAAGCACTGAACGCTTCGCTGTTTTAGCCCAGAAAATTGCCGTGCACCAATCTGACGCGGCAGTTGAAGCGTTGGCGGAACGCCTTCGCATACCAAAACGCTACACTGAGGTTGCCAAAGACTTGCACCAATGGGGCTCGCAGTTAGTGCACTTCGCCGAACTTAAACCCCAAGCCAAGCTACAGCTGATTGAGGGACTTAAGCTGCAGCGCTCAGAGCAACGTCTAGCACCCCTTCAAGCCCCCGCCGAGCTTATCCACAGCGCTCTAGTCGACAGGCCAGCGATGACTCAAGCGATCGACGCTGTTAACAACATCTCACCTAAAACCCTTCTCGCTGAGGGTTTCTTCGGACCCGCCCTAGGCGAAGAGCTACGCCGTCGTCAAATTCACGCCCTAGATACTGCTCGGTAAGAGCGATCTGCCAACGGCAGGTTCGCGACCCCCTCAACAAACACCCAAAACTAAGAAAAATTTTTAACAAACGCTACAGCTGTCACTTTTTACTGGTTAATTCTTGACCTGAATGTCGCATATCAGAATATTTGTTATCTATTAGAGATATTAAAATACTTAAATAAAGTTCAAATATGTTGCTTAAGTCAAACAGTGTATCTATCCAAAGAAGAACCAAGGTGGTAAATCATGGCAATTGAGGGACTGGGACAGACAGCCAACAACACCTTGACTAGCGTTGTATCAGATTCCACCGGTGTCGTTTCAGACAAGATGATGCAGATCGCGCTGATCTTCCAGATGGAAGCGGAAGCTGAAGGATCTGAAGAGCAGGGCAGTCTACTGGTGGTGGTGCGCAGGGTGCGACCGACGGTGAGCGGTATGATGTCTATGGGCGGCGCGATTGGCGGCATGATCTCAACAGCAGCTTAAACACACAGAGTCCAGCGAATGTCCCCAGAGGGGTATTGTCAGCGCGACCAACCTCCTAAGTAAAGGAGCTGGTGTTAGGCGCTATTTTTTGCCCGTTCTCGGTGCCTACAAATCGAGCACACTCACCAAACACTCGCTTAGTACAACCCGCACAGATAGTCTGATCGACTCGTCCAAGCATCAGCTCCAACGCCTCTCCGGTGGTCTCGATAAAGTGCTGCGGGCCGATTTTTTCAAGCTGGCCCATCTTTTGGAGTTCGTCGCGCACATAGCCTTTAAGTGAACTGATCAACACTTTGCGGCCATCACGTTCAAGCCGTCGAATTTCCGTATTAAGCATCTGAGCACCGGCAAGGTCGATATGGTTGACTCCTTTAGCGACCAGTAGAACGTTGCCCTGCCCTTGGGCCAGAGCCTGCTGCAACTGATCCTGCAGGTGTTCGAGTGCGCCGAAGAAGAGCGAACCATCAATACGAATAATCTGAATCTGCGGACACTGAGCGATCGCATAGCGGTCGACGTTACGCAGGTAACGACCATTTTTTCGCTCAAGCGGGGCTATCAGCGTCAACTTAGGACGCGAGGTACGGCGCAGATAGAAGGAGAGTGACAGAAAAACACCGATATAAATCGCAAACTCAAGTTCAGCCAAAAGCGTCGCACCCAGTGTCACTAGCAACGTAATTGCTTCATTGCGGTGTGCTTTCGCCAACCCGAGTAGATGCTCGAAGTCGATCAAATTCCAAGCGATCAACAACACAATGCCACCCATCGCAGGCATAGGTAGGTAGGCAGTCATGCCCGGTACTAACAGTAAAATACAGACTAGAAGGATGGCAGCAATAATGGCCGCAAATGGGGTTAGGGCACCGGCATCGTAGTTGGCACCGGAGCGAGTAAACGATCCTGAACCGGCGTAACATGAGAAGAGACTGCCAACTATGTTTGAGAGTCCTTGGCCGATGAACTCTTGGTTACCATCGATACGCTGACCGGACCGCAAAGCGATCGAGCGTGCGATGGAGACAGCCTCAATAAGGCCGAGGAGCGCCACAGCAAAAGCCCCGGACAGCATTCGACTGATACTGTTAGCATCCATCTCAGGCAGTGCGAAAGGTGGCAAAGTTCCCGGCAGTGCCCCCACCAGTTTTACACCATTCGCTGTACCATCCAGCGCAAGGCAAAACAGTGAACCAATCAACATCGCCAGCAACATGTAAGGCGCTTTGGGAGCAAAGCGCCGGATCAGTAACGCCGCACCAAGTGTGACCAGCGCGATCGCCAGCGAATAACTATTAGTGGTGCCAGCAATCGAAATTAATTCACCAATCTGCTCATAAAAATGCAGACCTGAAGGGATACTCACGCCGAGAACATGTTTGATTTGACTCGTGCCAATCAGCACCGCGGCGCCCGCCGTAAAACCGATGACGACGGTATGCGAGATAAAGTTCACCAGCGTTCCAAGTCGTAACAGACCCAGCCCTAATTGAATCAGACCGGCTAACAGCGTCAGCAACATCGTCGTTGCTATGAAAGCTTCGCCCGGTGTAGCTCCTAGTGACGAGACCACACTCATCACAACAATCGAAATCGCTGCGGTTGGGCCAGAGATTAGATGGTGCGAAGAGCCAAACAGCGCGGCGATAATTGGCGTAACGATTGCGGTATAGAGACCGTACTCCGGCGGCAAGCCAGCAATGAAGGCGTAAGCCACGCCCTGGGGTAGGACGATAATCGCGCCCGTTAGACCCGCCATAAAATCGGCGCGCAGCGTCGCCGGGGTCATCTGAGTCAACCAACTCAGAAACGGAAGCAGACGCAACAGGGAGGGGTTCATACGCGAAAAGTGCCAAACTATTTGTAATGTTGGCATCATACCGCGGCGCCAGCCATAAGAGTAATTCAATTATAGGGCGCTGAAATAAGATCTATGTATGGCTCTATGGTGTTCTCTGTGCACCGCTAGATGTTGGTGAGCCAGGCAAACTGATAAGGCAAGAGTTTTAGCTGAGCCCCTCGATCATCATATCGCTCGCCTGAAATCAGATCAGTCCAGACATCTGTCAGCGTCAGGTTCAGCTCAGATAACGCCAAGCTCTGTGGCTGATCACTGAAGTTGTAAAGTGCGAAGATACTCTGGCGGCGATCGATACTCTGACGCCAGAAGGCAAATATCTGTTCGCCAGTATGCAGCGTAAACATGGTCGCATTGGGGTGAAACGCAGGTTGCTTACGACGAATTGTCAGCAGCTCTGTCAGCGCTGTAAATACCCGAGCATGGTGGGTATCCGATGAGAGCGCCGCCTCAAGTTTATCAGCATCCCATATATGACGATTGATCGAACGGAAGCTACCGGTATGCTCGACTCGCTGCTGATCATTCTCTGTACCTATCAGGGAATGAATATAATAGGCGGGTACGCCTTCGAGCGCGGCCATAACTGCAACGGCACAGAGATAGCGAGCAAACTGCCACTTATCAGGACCTCCGGTAGCCGTACCCGACATCGCATCCCAAAGGCTAATATTGATCTCGTAGGGTTTAGCTGCACCATCCGCAGTCGCACGAGAGCTGACTCGCCCACCGAAACGCTGCATCGTATTGATCAACGTCTCAAGCTCCCAATCACTTAACAGCCCTTCAGCTGGGCGCAGACCCACGCCGTCATGCGATGCGATAAAATTCAGATATGCAGTGCCGTTCTGTGCCGGTGGCATCGTCATTAACCACTGTTTCAGATGCAGACAGGAGCCTGTTACCAGGGAGTTAATCAATAGCGGTGGCAGTGAGAAGTTATAGATCAGGTGCGCCTCGTTGGCGTTACCGAAGTAGGTTAAGTTCTCCGCATTGGGAATATTGGTCTCAGTAATAACCACTGCATCAGGCGTGTGGTGCTCAATCATCAAACGCAGCAGACGTATCACTTCATGCGTCTGTGGCAGGTTAATCGAGTTGGTACCCGGTTGCTTCCAGAGGAAGGCGACCGCATCGAGGCGGAACCAACGAATGCCGTAACCGAGATAGAGGTGGATGATTCCTAGAATCTCAATCAGCACTTTGGGGTTAGCGAAGTTCAGGTCCACCTGATCATGAGTGAAGGTGCACCAGACATGCTTAACTCCGTTCACGGTTTCAACCTCGCGCAGCAACGGCGAGGTTCTCGGCCGCACGACTGCACTCAGGTCGGTATCAGGAGACTCCTCAACAAAGTAATCGGCACCCGGGTCGATACCCATTCTGTAGTTCTCAAACCATCGACTGCGCGCCGAGCAGTGGTTGATCACCAGATCACCCATCACTTTGTAGCGCTGGCAGATCACGCTGACATCATCCCAATCGCCCAGTGCCGGATTCACCGTGGTGTAATCCATCACGCTAAAACCATCATCCGAGGTGTAGGGGAAAAACGGCAGAATATGAACGGTCGAAACCGCGTTTTTGACCCGGTTGTCGAGAAACTCAGCCAGAGTGTGAAGTGGAGTCTCTCCCTCACGTTTGATGCTATCACCATAGGTGATCATCATTACGTCACTCTGATCCCAAAGATTACGGTGCGGTTCAGACGTTAAACTGTCAGCAGCGGTTCCAAAAACATCCAGACACTGGGCGACTAACTCGTTGATATCTAGCTCAGGGTAGATCTGTTTCAGGTGGCCCGCGATACGCTGTTCAAACAGGCTCTGTTGTGACTGCATATCAGACCTCCGCGCGCTGCGGTGCTGCACTGTAGTCGCGCATATCCGCCGCTACTGCATCGAGAATTTCGTGCTGGAGATTGGGGTAAGCGCTGTTTACACGGTTCCAGCTTGGGATAAACGGGGTCTCCATCGGGTTCTCGAGGAAGTGATTACCCGCTTTCATGATGTTACGCGCAAACAACTCTACCGCTTGCTCCTCACCATGAACATCGAGTTTCAGACCGTTAATCTCTGCATCGTTGCGGTAGGTCTCGACAAAATCGAGTGCGATGCGGAAGTAGGTCGCCTTGATCGTGCGGAAAGTCTCCTGGTTGAACACTACCCCATTGGTTGCGAGTTTGCGGAACACCGCTTTGGTGATGTCGATGGACATCTTCGACAACCCAGTGCTGGCATCCTCTAGCGACAGGTCCTGATGCTTGTGATCATAAATATCAGCAATATCCACCTGACAGAGGCGGTTGTTGGAGTAGTTGCGTGTCATCTCAGACAGTACGCCAATCTCTAGCCCCCAATCACTCGGAATGCGGATATCGCTCATAACATCACGACGGAACGAAAACTCTCCTGCCAGAGGGTAGCGGTAGCTATCGAGGTACTCCAGATAGTCCATCGGACCGAGGACTTTCTTCAGCGACCGCAGCAGTGGCGTTACTAGCAGTCGCGATACCCTGCCGTTAATTTTGCCGCTCGCCACCCGCGCATAGAATCCTTTACAGAACTCGTAATTAAAATTCGGGTTGGCCACTGGATAGATCAGGCGTGCCAGAAGTTCGCGGTCATAGGTAAGAATGTCACAATCATGCATTGCAATTGATTCGGCCTGTCCTGCAGCCAGGGTGTACCCCATACAGAACCAGACATTTCGCCCCTTTCCCGGCTGTTCCGGAGACAGCTCCTCACGTTGAAGCTTGGCATCAATCGCGCGCAGTCGCGGACCGTCGTTCCACAGTACTTTGTAATCCTGGGGCAGCTCTGAGAAGAACTCTAACGCATGGCGGTACTCTGCTTCATTGGCACGATCCAGTCCGATAATGATCTGCTTAAGGTAGGGTACCTGCTTGAGATGACTCAGAATTAGCGGCATCGCCTCGGTCTGCAGCTCGGAGTAGAGGCAAGGCAAGATCAGCGCCATAGGGCGCTTTTTAGCAAAACTGATCAGCTCAGCTTCGAGCTGATCGAGTGGACGCTGTGACAGATTATGCAGCGTGGTAATGATGCCATTTTGGTAGAAATCACCCATGGTCTACTCCTTTGCACCCGCCACTGAGGATGCCTTTGAATCGAAAGTTGAAAGAATTTTTAGCACCGCTTCATTCCATCCAGCCGGACCCAGTCCAGCAGTGACCAGAGCGTCTGATCTCTCGGGAACTTGAATCGGTGGATGCACCGGCGATCGGATGACCACTGGGATATCAGCAGCACTGAGCATCGCAATATCATTTTCACTATCACCCAGCGCTGCGGTTGTAACCTCACCTAATTGAGCGGTTAACCAATGCAGAGCGTCCGCTTTATCGTGCTTGCCCATCAGGTGGATAAAGCGTCCGCCCCGTTGCAGTTGCAGACCGACTTCAGCAAGTTCAAGGCGCATGTCGAGCAGTGCCGTTTCACTATCACGCCAGTGCAGCGGCTCAGAGTAGTCACGCTGCAGTGCCTGTTGTGCTTGTACTCGAGTTAGCCCGGTCAACTGACCGAGGAACGATGGCGATAGCTCAGAAAAGCCGGTAAAACGATACCGGCTTCTCAAAGGCTCGAGCGCTGCCAACAGTTCAGAGCGCAGCTTGCCAAAACGATGCAACGCATAGCTGCCAGTGTCATCTACGGGTGCTAGACGAGCCAAAGGGTGGTCCAGAGGGATATAGATTGCTGCCCCGTTTTCGACAACAAAAGGGCCAGTATGGCTCAACTGCATGCGCAGCGGCTGCAGCTCAGCAAGTGTTTTACTGGTGTTAGGGATCCACGGAATCTGCAGGCGCTCTAGCACCTCCAGCGCCAGCTGGGCTGCTGCGAAGCTATAGGTGTAGTGGTCGAGCAGCGTGCCATCCAGATCGGTAAAGATCAGTAACGCTTCGCGACCCCGTCGTGGTGCAGTTTTATTGCTCATGCAACGAGTAACGCAATATGAGCGCCAGCCGGTTTTTATTGCGTGTATTTCAGCTAATTATAACTACTTACAGTCTTTTACCGATATTTTGAACGCACCAGAATAGTGCACACATAGGCATACCTGCCCAGTTTTTTGCACCAGAAAAACCGTCTGGTAATTTCTCTCTTGCGGACCGATACTCAAGCAATCCTTGTCGTTCAAATTGGGAGAGGGCCTATCAACTCTCACATTCGCCCGAAGAGAATTTTGCCGCTGATCATACTGGCACAGTTTTTAGGCACTGCAAGTTGGTTCGCAGGAAACGCTGTATTACCCAGCCTAACAACTCTATGGAATCTCGAAGTTGAATCGCTTGCGCAGGTCACGAATGCTGTGCAACTCGGTTTTATTGCCGGCGCGCTACTATTTTCGCTGTTCTCATTAAGCGATCGCTTTCGTCCGTCGCATCTCTTCTTCTTCTGCGCCCTGCTCAGTGCGGTGATCAATTTGATGACGGCCTTAATAGCGGAAAATCTGGCGCAACTCACTCTTCTGCGATTCCTAGCGGGTTTTGTGTTGGCGGGCATCTATCCGGTGGGCATGAAGCTTGCAGCCACTTGGTTTCCTGAGGGACTCGGGCGTGCTCTGGGTTTTCTGGTCGGCTCACTCGCGCTCGGCACGGCGGCCCCGCACCTGTTTGCCGCTCAAGATCAGATAAATTGGCAGCAGGTGATGTTAATTGTCGCCCTTCTAAACCTCGTGAGCGGCCTGGTGGTTTTGCTTGGTGTCTCAGAGGGACCCAATCAACTGAAGCCAGCGCCTGTGCGCTTAAGCCAGATTGGAGGATTGCTCAAAGAGCAGAAACTTCGCGCCAGCGCACTGGGCTATTTTGGACATATGTGGGAGCTCTACGCAATCTGGGCAATCGCCCCTATATGGCTGTCTGTCTGGGCTAGTTATCATCAGCTCGACCTCAACATATCACTGGCCAGCTTTGCGATTATCGCCATCGGTGCACTCGGTTGCACGCTAGGCGGAATCTGGTCCCAAAGTATCGGAAGTGCACGCATTGCTTCGTTAATGCTGAAAATATCTGGTGGCTGTTGTTTATTATCGCCGCTAATCTTTGAAATGAATGGGTTAATTACCTCAATATTCTGGGCCATCTGGGGATTCAGCATCGTCGCCGACTCTCCACAATTCTCTGCACTGAGTGCGCAGAACGCTCCCGCGGATGCTTTAGGCACATCACTCACACTTATAAACGCCATCGGTTTCAGCCTGACGCTTATCGCCATTCAATTAAGTGTGACTCTGATGCAATGGCTGCCTGTCGAATGGATTCCTCTAGTGTTGATGCCCGGCCCGCTTCTCGGCGTTATGGCGATGCGACCGCTTACTAAGTGTCGCTGAATAATAGACTTCGCATTGAAATTAACTATTTGATCATCAGCTCTCTTTCCGGTTTACTGAATTCAGAATTCGAAAGCAGAACCCTTGCCATGCGCATTCAAAAAACCGACCTTGTAAACCAGGTTTACGAGACGCTGAAGCAGAATATCCTCAACGGCAATTTAGCGCCCGAGACGCCGCTGCGTCAGGAAGAGCTCTCCGAGACCCTCGGCGTTAGCCGCCAGCCAATCAGCCACGCACTGGTGCTGCTAGAACGCGAAGGCCTAGTAGCGGAGCTGGGGCGCAAAGGCAAGATGGTGACTAAGGTCGATGCCCAGCATCTGAGCGACCTTTATCAGGTGCGCGCTGAGCTCGATGGCTTGGCTGGTTATCTCTGTGCTCAAAACCCCTCGCCTGCCCTACGCTCTAGCCTAGAAACGTTGATACAGCAGGGACGTGATGCGATTAAGGCACGCTCGATTGACGCGCTGTTGCAAGCTGATATCGCCTTTCATCGAGCCTTGTACGAGCACTCAGGTAATCCTGAAATTGGACGCATCGCAGATAACTCGTGGAACCATCTGGTACGCGCCATGCATCAGGTGCTCAATGACAACTCCATCCACGACTCGGTCTGGAGTGATCACGAGCAAATTGCTCAGGTTATTCTAGCCGGTGACGCAGACCAAGCTAGGGAACTGGCGCGCGTACACGCCAATTCGAGTGGCAGGATGACCTTCCTGCGACTTAACTCACCCTCAGAACAATAATAACGGAGCGACTATGAAACTCACCCCTGAACAGTTAGAGCAGTTTGACCGTGAAGGCTACCTCTTCCTGCCTGGTCTATTTACGCCGGAGGAGGCTGCACTGCTGAAAGAGGAAGCTGAAAACATCTACCAGCTCGATCGAGATGAAGTGTGGCGCGAAAAGAGCGGTATCGCTCGTACCGCCTTTGCGGCTCACACCTATAACGAGGCGCACCGACGCCTTGGCGCGCATCCACGCCTGATCGAGCCGATCCAGCAGATACTCGATGGTCCGGTCTATGTGCATCAGTACAAAATCAACGCTAAAGCACCTTTTGATGGTGAGGTGTGGCAGTGGCATCAGGACTACGGCACCTGGGCACGCGACGATGAGATGCCAGAACCGCGCGCGATGAATATCAGCGTATTCCTAGACGATGTTACCGCTGCTAACGGCCCTCTACTGTTCATTCCGGGCAGCCACAAAAAAGGCGTTGTCGATGCAGGCCACGACCTTGAAACCACCAGCTACCCGCTTTGGACGCTGGACCGCGATACCGTAAGCAAACTGGCCGACGAGGGTGGCTGTGTTGCGCCGACGGGCCCGGCAGGCAGCGTATTGCTCTTCTCTTCGCTGCTGGTACACGCTAGCCCACCAAATATCTCACCCCTAGGTCGGATTATCGTTTACCTGTCACTCTGTCATGTCGATAACCACATTCGCGCATTCAAGCGCAAAGAGTGGATCGCACACCGTGATTTCACCCCAATCGAAGCGCTGGAAGATGACTGCCTTACAGAGATGCTAACCACGACCGCCTGAGGAACAGACTGAATGTACATTTTTGATGATCTGGTAAAACGCCGTAATGATCCTGTGCGCGTTGGCCTGATAGGCGCTGGCAAGTTTGGCTCGATGTTCCTCAGCCAAGTACCGACGACAGAGGGCCTGTGCGTGCACGGTATTGCGGACCTCGATCCAGAGCGCGCCAAAGCGGCATGCCGCACTGTAGGCTGGAGCGAAGAGCTGATCGCGCAGACCAAGTTCTACCCCGGCACCCAAGCACTGATCGATGCGGGTGGCGTTGAAGTTCTGGTTGAAGCGACGGGCAACCCAATCGCCGGTATCGCCCACGCCAAAATGGCAATCGCCAGCAAGACACACATCGTTATGGTGAACGTCGAAGCCGACGTGTTGGCTGGCGGCATCCTTGCTCAAGAGGCCCGCGAAGCCGGTATCGTCTACTCCATGGCGTACGGAGACCAACCCGCACTCACCATCGAGATGGTCGAGTGGGCACGCTCAAACGGCTTTAAAGTCGTGGCAGCGGGCAAAGGCACCAAGTACCTGCCGGAGTACCACTACTCAACGCCCGATACGATCTGGGATCACTACGGTCTAACACCAGAACAGGCAGCCGAAGCAGGCATGAACTCGCAGATGTTCAACTCCTTCCTAGATGGCACCAAATCAGCACTGGAGATGGCCGCTATCTCCAACGGTACCGGCCTTAAAGCGCCCGACGATGGCCTCTCCTTCCCGCCTGCCGGTATGGACGATCTAGCCCACGTGCTGCGCCCCAAATCGGTTGGTGGTCAGTTGGATGAAGCCGGCATGGTTGAAGTGGTCACCTCAATCGAGCGTGATAGCCGCCCGGTCTACCGCGACCTGCGCTGGGGTGTCTATGTGGTTATAGAGGCACCCAACGACTATGCCGCCGCCTGCTTCAAGCAGTATGGCATGAACACCGATTCAACCGGTCGCTACTCAGCCATGTACAAGCCCTTCCACCTGATTGGGCTGGAGTTGAATACCTCAATACTTTCGGCAGCGCTACTGGGCAAACCGACTGGTTCAACTCAGTCGTTTAATGCAGACGTGGTTGCGACGGCTAAACGCGATCTCAAAGCCGGCGAGATGCTGGATGGCGAGGGTGGCTTTACCGTTTACGGCAAACTGATGCCTGCTAAGCGCTCTCTTGATCTAGGCGGTCTCCCGATCGGTCTAGCTCATCGGGTGAAGCTGGTTAATGATGTCGCCAAAGATCAGCCCGTTCGCTGGATCGATGTTGAGATCGATATGAGCAGCCAAGCAGTTCAGGTCCGCAAACAGATGGAGGATGCAGCGCGATAGTTGAACCACTGGGATATGCACAGGCTGCAGTGTTGCGCTGGGTGAACTCCGATAGCCACGCGGCGCAACTTCAGCAAACAGCACCTACGCTATTGTGGTTGTTGATCGGCCGCCAACAGACTGTTGGTTGGCCTGATCAGCATGTGCAGACCCTTCTGCGCTCTTCGCGTGTCCAAGTTTTGCGAGCTGTATGTGGCGTTGGCTACCGCTCCGCACTCAAATGGCTCGCTCGCATTGAGTTAAGCGAAGCTGACCTAACGGAATTCAACACCCTGATAACCGGGTTGAGGGCCGAACTGCATCGCAGCCCCTGGGCGCAAACTGAACGCATCCCGATTCACTGGGTAAGGGCAGCACTTGAACATCTTGAGCTGCAATCTTCGCCAGCTTTTACAGCCTACTGTATCCGTTCCAAACTAGATGGTGATGACTTTGTTGAGCAGCTAAGGCAAGCTGCCCGCTTTTGGCAGGATGCGTTGAGAGTCTCTGAACTGCTGGGGATTCAGGATGCCGAGGTGGCGCTTCATCGCAGTAAAGATTTAGCTGCGGTGCGGCGTTTACATGACCGCTGGACTGACAGGCTGAATCAACGCCAAGCTCAGGTAGTTGACGGTCCAACTCAATTCCCTCCTCCGCCTGTACCCGGAAATGATGCGATCCACCCCATAACCTCTCTGGAAGATCTTCAGGCCGAAGGCCGATTGATGCACCACTGCATCACCGTTTATCATCCGAGAATTCTGGCACGCCAGAGCTATATATACCGAATACTCCACCCAGAACGGGCAACCGTCGAACTGAAAATAGAGCGCAATCTGATAAAAGTAGGTCAGATTTCTCTTGCCTATAACGCCCTACCGAATGAGGCTACCAGAGCAACTGTATTGAACTGGTTGGGCGGTTTACAAGAAACAAAAATTAGCTAGCGAATTTGTTCGTTGCTCACGGCCGCTCTTCAGTACCATCAGCTAAACGCGCGAGGCGCGATTCTGTTTGTGGGTGAACGGGATCATTTCTACCCCATTTCCAACCCCCAAACTGAGTATTCTGGTAGTCGCGAAACGCTTGTTGAATCTCTGCATCAGAGTTCATTACAAAGGGGCCATATTGCGCTACCGGCTCAGCGATAGGCCGCCCCTGAAGCAGCAAGACTTTTGCTCCCTGCTTGCCCGCAGTGAGCGCTGCTGGAAGGTCAGACTGGAGCACAGCAGCGCTCATATTCTGTAATTCGGTTCCATCTGCAAGGAGGGTTTCACCCTCGTAAAAATAGAGCACGCGGTTGAGCCCAGAACCCGCTGCCGGCAGGGTCCAGTTGGAACCAGGCTGCATATCAATAACCCAAACTGCGACTTCGTTTTCCGGCTCAGACGCCCAAGAGGCAGGCGGCGGAGTTTGAGCCTCAGTACCGTCTAAAGCTCCGGCAATGATTTCCACATCTACTTTACGACCCTCTGCATCAGTAAACTGTCGACGCGGTGTCTGCTCACTCCAGAACATGACGAAGTGGGGATCGGCCAGCTTGCGTGTTTTCGGTAAGTTGATCCAGACCTGAAACAGCACCAAGGAGTTGTCGCTATCGGTATTCACCAGCGGAAACATCTCACTATGCTGCACACCACTGCCAGCAGTCATCCACTGGGTATCACCCGCGCCGTAGCGCCCAGTGGCGCCCATGGAGTCAAAGTGATCAACGACACCTTGGCGCACAACTGTAATCGTCTCAAAGCCGCGATGCGGATGGACGGGAAACCCAGGGACTGTCTGACCGTGGTACATGCGCCATGGATTACTCGGATCAAAGTCGCTGCCCATTGAGCGCCCTCTCAATGACTCCGCAGGCGGCGCCATTTGGACATTACCGGCTGGATACTGATCCATGTGAAAGGCACAGAAGAGGAAGGGGTCAAGCGTTGGCCAATGCATCTCGATGGGCACAACCTGTCGCACAGCACTATCAGACATACTCTTCTCCACTTCAGACTATCTACGTGTTCGCATTATGCTCGGTACGCAGCGAAGACGCACGCGAATCACACTTAAGCCAATGAGGCGATCTTTGAGCTAGAAAAGCCGACCGGAGTCAGCTAGGGTCGGTAGGCTTTGGCCGAGCTTTTGGGGTAAACAGGGAGCGCTCGGGTTTGATATCAATCAGCGGAGTGCCGTCGATACAATCTAAGCCCCTTACTGTCAGCACATTCCCCTCTACCCGCTCAAGCTTTACGATGGAGGTTCCGATTGGGTTGGGCCGCACCGGTGAGCGCAGAGCGAAAGTCCCGAATGTACGACCATCCTCTCGTGGGCTCTGTCGGATCAGATCTCGCCGGCTCAGGCTCATCCAATAGAGCACCTCCAGCTGGGAATACTCCTCAATGCCCTCTAACGCATCCTGCCAACGAGGCTCAACGATGAGCTGGCACTCGGGCCCGTCCATTTTACCCTGGCGCGGGCAGTCGAAGCGCTCTATCCAAGGCGTGCGCACCTGACCAATAAACTGGATCGCTGCGTCCTCAGACAGAGGGGCCTCGATCGCTTGCTCGTTCTCTCGAAGATCTGTGTCTTTATTCATTCTACGCTCCCTAGCCCAGCCGACTGTGGATTGCCCATCTCCAGACATAGTATTTAAACCCTAACGAGTTGCGCAAACTCGGTGGTCGGTGGCTGTCGCGAAATAGCGCTTCGTGCCACATCGCTCCCACAAAAAAGGACCTACCGATCGAAACCAATAAGTCCTTCAAATAAGTGGTGGGCCCTCCGAGGCTTGAACCCAGGACCTGCCAGACTATAGAGCGCGAGTTGGATGCGAGAGTGTCTAAAAAATGAGCTTTGGAAATGGTGGGCCCTAACGGACTTGAACCGTTGACCTGCCGATTATGAGTCGGATGCTCTAACCAACTGAGCTAAGGGCCCACAAAAGCGGTGCCCATCATACCCATGTATGACGGGCGCAACAAGATGAAAAATCTAGGATTTTTACTCGTCGATAAAGCTGCGCAGATGATCTGAACGGCTTGGATGACGCAGCTTGCGCAGTGCCTTAGCTTCAATCTGACGAATACGCTCACGGGTAACGTCGAACTGCTTACCCACCTCTTCAAGAGTGTGGTCAGTGTTCATATCAATACCAAAGCGCATACGCAGTACTTTCGCTTCACGCGCGGTGAGGCCAGCCAGTACCGCACGTGTCGATTCACGCAAGCCCTCGCCGGTTGCCGACTCCACTGGAGACTCCAGTGTTGTGTCTTCGATAAAGTCGCCCAGGCTTGAATCTTCATCATCACCGATCGGCGTCTCCATAGAGATCGGCTCTTTGGCGATTTTCAAAACCTTACGGATCTTGTCTTCAGGCATCTCCATACGCTCAGCCAGCTCTTCAGGTGTTGCCTCACGGCCCATCTCCTGCAGCATCTGACGTGAGATACGGTTGAGTTTATTGATCGTCTCGATCATGTGCACCGGAATACGGATAGTACGTGCCTGGTCAGCAATCGAGCGAGTAATCGCCTGACGAATCCACCAAGTCGCGTAGGTCGAGAACTTGTAGCCACGACGGTATTCGAATTTGTCTACCGCCTTCATCAGACCGATGTTGCCTTCCTGAATCAGATCAAGGAACTGCAGACCACGGTTGGTGTACTTCTTCGCGATCGAGATAACCAGACGCAGGTTGGCCTCAACCATCTCTTTCTTGGCACGGCGCGAACGCGCTTCGCCGATAGAGAGCTGGCGGTTAACCTCTTTGATCTCTGGTAGCGTCAGGCCCACTTCTTGCTCAACCTGGATCAAGCGGCGCTGTGCGCGCTTGAGGTCGAACAGCTGTGCTTCAATAGCCGACGAATACGGCTTACCGCTAGCAACCACTTCATCAAACCAATTATCGTTGGTCTCGTTGCCTGGGAAGCCTTTAATAAAGTCCTGACGTGGCATACGCCCACGCTGAGTACATAGGCGCATGATAGTGCGCTCTTGAGTACGAACACGTTCGATAAAGTTGCGTACGCGTCTGACCAGCTCATCATAGTAACGCGGCGAAAGTTTGATCGGCGAGAATGCCAGCATAAGCGCCTCGAGCGCCTCGCCGAACTCAGCGGAGTCACGGCCTTTCTTGTTCTCAGCCGCCTGCAGCGCATCGTATGCCTCCTGCAGAGCACCGAAACGAAGCTTCGCCTCTTCAGGATCTGGACCACGCTCTTTCTCATCATCTGATGAATCGTCGCTATTGTCCTCATCCTCTTCGTCTTCGTCGTCTGACTTATCTTCATCAACTTCGATGGTATTAGGCTCAGCTTCTTCTATCTCTGAGTCTGGATCGATATAGCCTGAGAAGATGTCGCTGAGGCGACCCTCTTCCTGCAACACCCGGTTGTAGGCTTCGAGAATCTCCTCCACGCTACCCGGAAATTGGGCCAGCGCCATCATCACACCGCGAATACCGTCTTCAATACGCTTGGCGATCTCAATCTCGCCTTCACGAGTCAGCAGCTCAACTGTACCCATCTCACGCATATACATGCGCACAGGGTCAGTCGTTCGGCCGGCATCGGACTCAACGGCTGCAAGTGCTGCAACAGCCTCTTCATCTGAGTCATTGGTGGTATCACCATCGGTCATCAGCAGAGTCTCTGCGTCAGGCGCGACTTCAGACACGGATATACCCATGTCATTAATCATGCGGATGATGTCTTCGACCTGATCTGGGTCTGCTATATCTTCTGGCAGATGGTCATTTACTTCGGCGTAAGTGAGGTAGCCCTGCTCTTTACCACGAGCAATAAGCTCTTTAAGACGTGACTGCTGCGTTTCGGTATTGTCTGCCATACGTTTCCTATGAAAATCCACGGTGGACGTTCAAAAAATCAAGCGCATAATTATAACAAATATGACATTTGTGCGCCAACTTCAGTGCAATCGCCTCTCACGCGGGTATTTAGGAGAGGGTGACAGCAATTGACGTCATAAACTTGCAACTCAATTTAGTTCATAATCCCCAATCTCGCACAAATTTAGCTACTTTTTGTTCGCCGATAGCAGAAGGGTCTGAAGCCTCTGTTTCTCGGTATCTGTTAGCGGCCTCTCGCGCGACCAGGCTTTAAGTTGCTCTAACTCAGCTTTTAATTTGCGTTCCATAATACGCGACATCGCATCGCTGAGTAATTTCTCGGCATCCACGCTCTCAAGCAGCGGATCCAAGTGCGATATCTCATTCAGCACCAACAGGCCGGGCGCCTTGGTCGCATCCTGTTCCCAATCAAACATGAGTGTGCCAAAGCTGCGCTCGTCATCTTCTTGGAAATACTCTAGAAGATCCCGTAGCAGATCAATATTGGGGCCCTGTACGCCCTCCAACTCCTCTGCTTTGAAGGTTAGGCGCGCCAACTCAGGGCAATGCAGAACAATCGAGATTGCGCTAGCGATTAGATCGATGCGCGAGCCGCTCTGTTTTGCCGGGCGCTCTCCACGTCGGTTAGGCACACCCGCGGTAAACGGCATATCTAAGGACCCACTCGAGAACCCAGTGGACGCGTAATCAGTCTCGGTATAGTCAGTTGGATAGCTGGAGTGGGCATAGCCATCAGGGGGATAGTCACCCTGCGTATGCATGCCGTTATAATCATCAGCCGGGATTTCAGCTCTAGTTTTCACCCTCGGAGCCTGACTGACCTGAGGCGCAACCTTAGACTGCAATGCAACCACCGAGTTGATCTGTTCCATGGTCAAACCGGTCATATCGGAGATGCGATCCAACATCATCTGCCGCAAAACAGATGGCTGCATAGACTGCAATAGCGGCAGTGCCTGAGTACAGAACTGCGCTTTGGCATCCATACTCACCAAATCTAACCCCTCAGAGAGCGCCTTAAAGAAGTATTCACTAAAAGGGAGCGCCTCATTCACCCGCTCGGTGAATGCATCAAGCCCTTCGGCACGTATCAATGTATCTGGGTCCTCACCCTCGGGCAGAAATAGGAAGCGCGCCATCAAACCATCGCGCATCACCGGCATAGCGTTATCGAGTGCACGCTTCGCCGCCTTGCGACCCGCTGAGTCTCCGTCGAAACAGAAGATAACCTCTGGAACGACTTTGAATATGCGCTCGAGGTGAGACTCAGTACAGGCGGTGCCAAGGGTGGCAACCGACCAATCTAGGCCGTGTTGCGCCAGACTCACCACATCCATGTAGCCCTCAACCACCATCAGACGTGTCAGACTGCCTTTACTCTGCCGGGCCTCCCAGAGACCATAAAGCTCCCTTCCCTTGTGGAAAGTTTCCGTCTCTGGCGAATTCAAGTATTTAGGTTTTTCATCAGTGAGGACTCGGCCGCCAAAGGCGATAGTTCGGCCCCGCACATCACGGATAGGGAACATAATTCGATCACGGAAACGGTCATACTTGCGGCCACGATCCTCATTCTCAATCAGCAGCCCGGACTTCAACAGCAGCTCTTCAGCATCGCTGCGCTCTGCAGAGATTGCACTGAAGAGGTTATCCCAACCTGGGGGCGCAAAACCAAGCCCGAAACGTTTAGCAATCGCGCCGGAGAGGCCACGCCCTTTAAGATAATCAACAGCCTTCTGCTTTTCGGAGTGCTGGCGTAACTGTGCCTGATAAAAAGCACTCGCCTGTTCGAGCACGTCGTACTGCTGTTTTACGCGCTTTTCGCGCTCAATATCTCGCCCACGATCATGCTCGCGCGGTACCTCAAGACCCAAGCCTTTTGCAAGCTCTTCAACCGCTTCGGGAAAGCTGCAATGCTCGTAGTCCATAACAAAACCGAGGGCATTACCGCCCGCGCCACATCCAAAACAGTAATAGAACTGCTTGTCGGGATTGACCGAAAATGAGGGGGATTTTTCTTTGTGAAAGGGGCAAAGAGCCGAGTAGTTTTTACCGGTCTTTTTCAGTTTGATACGCGCATCGATCACATCAATGATGTTTACGCGTGCTAACAGGTCGTCAATAAAGTGCTGTGGTATCGCCATCTGCTACTTCGCTGTTCTGTGTCAGCGAAGGCGCTATCAGAGCTTCGCTTTAACCTGTTTAGAGACGTTGCCCATATCAGCACGGCCTTGAAGCTGCGGCTTGATGATCGCCATGACTTGGCCCATCGCCTGCATTCCAGTCGCGCCGGTTTCGGCAATCGCTGCATCGATAATCTGGTTTACTTCATCATCACTGAGAGGCTGCGGCAAGAAAGTTTTAATCACCTCCGTCTCTTGCTGCTCCTTATCAGCCAGTTCCGGGCGCTCAGCCGCCAGGTACTGGGCAATCGAATCCTTACGTTGCTTGACCATTTTATCAAGCACGGCAAGTACACGTGCATCATCCAACTCAATGCGCTCATCCACTTCGATACGTTTGAGCTCAGCGAGCATCAAACGGATAGTGCCGAGGCGCGCTTTATCTTTAGCGCGCATCGCATCTTTCATCTGTTCAGTTATCTGGGCTTTTATTGCCGACATCTGAGATGACCTAATCGTTGGACACGTGTGCGAGTTCGACTGCAAGGAACTCTATACGCGTCTCTGCGTTAATACTTAGTAGAGACGTACGCGGCGAGCGTTTTCACGCTGCAGCTTCTTAGCGTGACGCTTAACAGCAGCTGCTGCAGCACGCTTACGAGCAGTTGTTGGCTTTTCGTATGCTTCACGCTTACGAACTTCAGCCAGAATACCGGCTTTTTCGCAAGAACGTTTGAAGCGACGCAGTGCAACGTCAAATGGCTCGTTATCTTTTACTTTAACGGCAGGCATAGTTTCTATTACCTTGATTAGTTAGCTTTAATAAACCCGAGGAGCAGAAACTCCAAGGGCGCCATATGATATAGATGAGCTTCTAGAGTGTAAACCCCGCCCAACCGCTTTTTAACGGTTTATCCGCAGCCCCAATTATTCGATAATACCCCACCACAACCAAACTAAGTTGAGAGCACCGCACACCATGCTTGTACTCGGTATAGAGACCTCCTGTGATGAAACCGGCGTCGCCCTGTATGACAGCGAAAAAGGACTACTCGGTGATGCCTTATACAGCCAAGTCAAGATGCATGCAGAATATGGCGGCGTCGTACCTGAGCTAGCATCACGTGACCACGTGCGTAAACTGATTCCGTTAATCCGTGAGGTCTGCCAACAGGCAGAACTTCAGCTCAGTGACTTGGATGCGGTGGCCTACACCTCAGGCCCGGGCCTGATCGGCGCGTTAATGGTCGGCGCCTCGACCGGTCGCGCTTTGGCGCTTGCGCTGGGTATTCCCGCTATTGGCGTACACCATATGGAGGGCCACCTTCTCGCCCCAATGCTGGAGGAGACTCCACCTTCGTTCCCCTTTGTCGCTCTATTGGTCTCAGGTGGGCACACACAGCTCGTGCGTGTCGACGGCATCGGCGAGTATGAACTGCTCGGTGAATCACTCGACGATGCGGCTGGCGAAGCCTTCGACAAAGCGGCCAAGATGATGGGCATGGACTACCCTGGCGGACCGCTCATTGCTAAAGCTGCGCAGAACGGCGATAGCTCCGCGTACAAGTTCCCGCGTCCAATGACCGACCGACCCGGTTTAGACTTCAGCTTCTCGGGCCTCAAAACTTTCACCCTCAATACAGTAGAGGCTGCGAAGGATGAAGATGGCAAACTGGACCCTCAAACACTGAGTAATATAGCTGCAGCTTTTGAGGAGGCCGTCGTCGATACGCTAGCAATAAAATGCAAACGCGCCTTACAGCACACTGGCTTCAAACAATTAGTTATCGCTGGCGGCGTCAGTGCCAATCGAAAATTGCGTGAGAAACTTGATGAGATCGTTCGCAAGGAGCGTGCGGGGCTCTTCTACGCACGCCCCGCATTCTGTACCGATAACGGTGCAATGATAGCCTACGCCGGTTGCCAACGCCTGATGGCGGGTGAATCAACGGGTCTTGCAATCCAAACACGCCCTCGCTGGCCAATGGATACACTGCATCCGCTTGGCGGTGAGCAACCTGAGGGAGAGAAGCAGCGTGGATAAGATCTTCATTAACCAACTCGGCTTCGATTGCATCATAGGTATCCATGCGCGCGAGCGAATCGAGCTCCAGCCTCTACTGATCGATCTAGAGATGGCCTGCGATATCCGTCCCGCTGCTCAGAACAATGATCTAGATGCATCGCTTAATTACGCAGCCATCAGCGAATCGATTATTAACTTTTGCCAACAGGCGCAGGCAGAGCTACTCGAGACACTCGCTGAACAGCTCTGGTCTCACCTTCAATCAGAATTTAACATCCTCGGTGTGAAGCTAACCATCCATAAACCCAATGCGGTTCCGGAGGCGAAATCGGTGGGTGTTTCTATTATTCGCGGTGATTTCAGCTGATGACGCAGATCTTACTTGGGCTCGGCAGCAATATTGAACCTCAGTCAAGACTGCAGAGCGCGCTTTACGCTCTGCGTAGTAGCTTCGACTCTGTTAGAGAGTCGCCCTGGTTCGAAAGCCACGCACTTCGCGGCGGTGCCAACTACCTGAACCTTGTTGTCAGCGCTGAAACTCAATTAGGTGTAGACGAAGTTAATGCGTTGCTACACGGGATCGAAAATCAAAACGGGCGCGAGCGAGGCAACGAAGCTTCTGGGTGTGCGCTCGATATCGACCTACTCTGCTTCGACCAGACACTGATCGACACCCCTGACATTAGACTCCCAAGAGCCGACCTGCTAGAACATGCACACGTGCTCTGGCCAGTGGCTGAGCTCTGCCCAGAGCTTGAACACCCCACCGCAGGGATGACCTATGCAGAGTTGTGGCAGGCGCGCAAAGACGAGCTATTGAAAAATCAGACTCTTTGGCCAATCTAAGCTGCCTCAATTTACGAAAATCGCCTACATTAAATTAGTCTTTCACTTCTTTTTCAGTAAGATGTTATAAATAAACAACTAAGCGCTATATAACAATAGGTATCAACGGTTGTACTGGATTCTATTATTGACGATTCTCGGCACGCTGGTGCCGATAGTTACGCGCAATTGGTCGCGTACAGCCTGTGCGACAGCCACCGCATTTCTACCGGCCGTCTCACTCATACTTGTGCTTCTCAATGCACCTGAAGTGTTCAGCGGCGCCACTCTGGTGGAGAGCTACACCTGGGTTGAGCAACTGGGGCTTGAGATCGCGTTTCGGCTCGATAGCTACGCCCTTCTCTTCACTCTGCTGATCCTAGGCATCGGACTGCTTATTATTCTCTACGCCCGTTACTACCTGTCGGCTGACGACAATATGGGGCGCTTCTACTCCTACTTGATTCTCTTTATGACAGCGATGCTCGGTATCGTCCTGTCCGAAAACCTGTTGCAGCTATGGGCTTTTTGGGAGCTCACCAGTATCAGCTCTTTCCTGCTGATCAGTTTCTGGTCAGACAAGTCCGAGGCGCGCAAAGGTGCCCGCATGGCACTGACGGTGACCGGCATGGGTGGTCTGGCACTGTTAGCAGGGATATTGCTATTGGGCGATACCCTGGGCACCTACAACCTCACCGAGATCCTCGCACGCGGTGACGAGATTCGTGAATCAGCACGCTATCCATTTATTTTGGTACTTATTCTTATTGGCGCGTTCACGAAGTCTGCGCAGTTCCCCTTCCACTTCTGGCTGCCTCACGCAATGGCTGCACCAACACCTGTCTCAGCCTATCTGCACTCAGCCACCATGGTAAAAGCGGGTATATTCCTCGTAGGCCGTCTCTACCCTGCACTGTCGGGTACAGAGCTTTGGTTCTTCTTGGTGACTTTTACCGGGATGGCAACACTGCTTGTTGGAGCCTACATCGCCCTGTTTAAGCATGATCTTAAAGGGCTTCTGGCCTTCTCGACCATTAGCCACCTCGGTCTGATTATGCTGCTGTTCGGCCTCAACTCTGACCTCGCGGCGGTTGCAGCGGTGTTCCACATTATCAACCACGCAACCTTTAAGGCGTCTCTTTTTATGGCGGCAGGCATCGTTGATCACGAAACCGGTTCGCGCGATATGCGCAAACTGAGCGGATTGTGGAAGTACATGCCGCACACGGCGACACTCGCGATCGTTGCCGCTTTGGCGATGGCCGGGGTACCGCTTTTAAACGGCTTCCTATCAAAAGAGATGTTTTTCAATGAGACGGTAGAGCAGAGTGCTTTAGGTGCGCTCTCTTGGGTACTGCCGGTACTCGCCACAGTTGGCGCCACCTTCTCGGTAGCCTACTCTGCTCGCTTTATACATGACGTCTTCTTCGGCGCAGAGCCCACACACCTGCCACGCACGCCACATGAGCCACCACGCTACATGAAGGTGCCGGTCGAAATTCTAGTGGCACTCTGTATCTTGGTAGGTATCGCGCCGGCCTTTATCGTCGGAGACCTGCTCAACAGTGCTTCAAGCGCTGTACTGCAAGGCCCGTTGCCTGAGTACAGTTTGTCCCTCTGGCACGGCTTCAACATCCCACTGATGATGAGTATTGCCGCGCTGATAATTGGTTTGATTATCTACAACATTCGCCGCCGTCTATTTGCTTTTCAGGCGCAGTTTGTAGATCGCGATGCCAAGCTTGAGTTTGAACGTTTAGTGCAGATCTGCGTTGATGCGGCCGGTAAACTCTACACCCGCATCGAGACCAATAAGCTGCAGAACTACGTTTTAACGCTGTTTGTGTTCACCCTAGCCGTAACCGCGCTACCACTGATGGAGATTGCTGAAACCGCCGGAAGCCACCCACAGCTCCCGCCCGATCTAATAGGGTTCGGAGCCATTGCCATTCTCTCCCTCGCATCCATTATGGCGCTGGTGTGGCACCGCAAGCGTGTTGTTGCACTGATCGCTGTTTCAGTGGTCGGACTCATCGTATCGTTGATTTTCGCGCGCTTCTCTGCACCCGACCTAGCGCTGACTCAACTCTCGGTTGAGGTTGTCACCATTATTCTGCTGATGCTCGCTCTCTTCTTCCTACCGCAACAGACACCCAAAGAGTCCAGCCCCGGTGTGGTTTTCCGTGATCTCGGTGTCGCTGTCGGCGTTGGTGGGGTTATGGCGACACTGGCGTACGCGATGATGACCCGCGACCTTGATACCATCTCAACTTATTTTACAGCCAACTCGAAAACAGGTGGCGGCGGTACCAATATCGTCAACGTTATCCTAGTCGACTTCAGGGGCTTCGATACCTTGGGTGAAATTACTGTACTCGGTATTGCAGGATTGGGGATCTACAAACTGGTTCGCCGCATGAAACTGTACATGCCCACTACAGATTCGGGCGGGCGCATTTGGTCAACCGATAGCCACCCAGTGATGTTGGCAATGGTGTCGCAAGCGCTACTACCACTTGCTCTACTGGTGTCTGCATACATCTTCTTGCGCGGTCACAACCTACCAGGCGGCGGTTTTATCGCAGGTCTGATCACCGCAATCGCATTGATCCAGCAGTATATCGCCAACGGCGTACTATTCATGAAGGGCAAACTACGCCTGGACTACCAGTACCTGATTGGTTTCGGTCTGCTGATCGCTGTCGCGACAGGCTTGGGATCCTGGCTCTTCGGGCGCCCATTCCTAACCTCCTGGTTCGATTACCTCTACTGGCCAATTGTTGGCAAGTTTGAGGTGGCCAGTGCCATGCTGTTTGATCTGGGTGTCTACCTTACCGTTGTGGGAGCGACGCTATTGATACTATCGAACCTCGGTAAACTCAGCACCACAGAGCGTTCAACCGACGGGGAGAATATCTAATGGAGATGTTAGTCGCTTTGGCTATTGGCATTCTGACCGCTACCGGTACTTTTTTGACGCTGCGCGGGCGAACCTTTCCGGTTGTTCTGGGCTTAACGCTGTTGGCATACGCCTGTAATCTATTTATCTTCTCGTCCGGCCGCTTGGTCATCGATGGCGCTGCCGTACTAAACCAGGATCTCCCGATACCCGATCCGCTACCACAGGCGCTGGTACTCACTGCGATCGTAATCGGTTTTGCCATGACCGCTTTCGCCGTCATTTTGGCAATGCGAGCTCGCGCTGACCTAGGTAACGACCACGTTGACGGTACCGAGAAGCGTGATGAACAGAGTGGGGAGCAGCGTTAATGAACCATCTGCCCATACTTCCTATTCTGATACCAATGCTGACAGGCATTCTGCTGCTCTTACCGCCTATCCGAACAACGCTAACGCGCCAACGAATCTTCGCGCTGACGGCAGCAGGATTAAATCTGCTGGTCGCTCTGGTATTGATCAATCAGAGCGCGTCCGGAGAGATAGCAGTTTATGCACTTGGAGACTGGCAACCGCCCTACGGCATCGTTCTGGTTGCTGACCGTCTCTCGTCGTTGATGTTACTGCTGACTTCCCTGCTACTCTTTGCTGGCCTCCTCTACGCCAGTGCTGGTGAGGATGAGACCGGTCGCTACTTCTACCCACTCATGATGTTTCAGGCCCTGGGCATCAACGGTGCTTTCCTGACCGGCGATATCTTCAACCTGTTCGTCTTCTTTGAAATCTTACTGATCGCCTCCTATTCGTTGCTGATGCATGGAGGTGGTAAGCATAAGACGCGTGCTGCCGTGCACTACGTTCTGCTAAACCTGGTTGGCTCTGCCATCTTCCTGTTCGCGCTTGGGGTACTCTACGGTGCAATTGGCTCACTCAACATGGCTGATATGGCACTGCGTGTGCGTGAACTCAGCGGTGCTGAGCTGCAACTAGCGAAAGTGGGCGGCCTGCTTCTGCTAGTGGTCTTTGGCCTGAAGGCTGCAATGCTCCCACTACAGTTCTGGCTACCTCGTACCTACGCCACGGCTGCGGGCCCGATCGTAGCGCTATTTGCGATTCTGACCAAAGTAGGCGTCTACTGTATGCTGCGCGTGCACGGCATGATTTTTGGCGACTATGCTGGAGAGATTGCCGATATTATCCAGCCCTGGCTCTGGGGCACCGCCGTACTCACGATCGCTATTGGCGCTATCGGTGTGCTGTCGAGTCCCAGCCTGAAGCGCTTGGCAGGCCACCTAGTTATTGTCTCCGTGGGTACTTTGCTATCGGCCTTGGCGATCAATACGCCTGCATCGATAAGCGCGGGGCTCTACTACGCAGCCCACTCAACGCTGGCAGGCGCAGCGCTATTCCTAGTGGCTGAGCTGATATCCGAGCAGCGTGGCGGTGCGCTCGATATGATTGTGCGCTCTCGCCCTGTCGCTCACCCAGTTGCCATCGGCATCACCTTCTTTATCACGGCACTTGCCCTGATTGGCATGCCTCCCTTCTCAGGCTTTATCGGCAAACTGATGGTGCTGCAGTCGGCTGAGAGCGTTACTCAGATGGGTTGGACATGGAGCACGCTTTTGATCGCAACGCTGTTCGCGCTGGTTGCCTTCTCGCGTGCCGGGTCAACGATTTTCTGGCGCGCCAAGGGTAAGAACACCGATACCGTTGCGGGCAGCAGCACGAAGTTTGCCGCAATCTGGTTACTGCTGTCGGCGGCACCGCTGATGTCCTTGTTTGCCGGTCCGATTGTAGACTTCACCGCAGCCACCGCAGCGCAACTGGATCAACTAGCGCAGACACCGCAAATACTACTGAATGGAGGAGGCCAATAATGGTTAAACGCTGGCTCCCTGCCCCACTTCAGAGCTTGGTGCTGTTTTTCGCCTGGTTACTGCTCAATAACAGCATCGCAGCAGGTCATATTTTGCTGGCTCTGATCTTTGCTATAGCGATTCCCCGCTTTTGTGCACCGGTGCAGAGTCCACAGCCAAAGGCGCACAGGCCGCTAAAAATTGTTAGCTACTTCCTGGTTCTACTTTGGGACATCATGGTGGCGAATCTGCGTGTTGCTGCACTGATACTCGGGCGTAATCGCGACCTTTCACCCAGCTTTATTGCGGTGCCTTTGGATATGCGCGATGAACTACCGATCACCATTCTCGCCTCAACTATTTCACTGACACCCGGAACACTGAGCGCCGATGTCAGCGAGGACCGAGAGTGGCTCTTTGTCCATGCGCTCGATGTGGATGATGAAGCGGAACTGATTGCCGAGATAAAACAGCGCTACGAGCGTCCGCTGAAGGAGATTTTCCAATGCTGATGACTGCCCTCTACATCGCTTTTGCGCTAATTGCTGTTGCGTTGTTGCTCAATGTAATCAGCCTCGCACGCGGCCCTAGCATTCCAGATCGCGTGCTGAGTTTGGACACTCTCTACATCAACTCTATCGCATTGATCATTGTCTACGGCATTGCAGAGGCATCAACGATTCACTTTGAAGCTGCGCTATTAATTGCAATGCTTGGCTTCGTCAGCACCGCTGCCCTCTGTAAGTACATGGTGCGAGGAGATATTATCGAATGAGCGCACAACTCCCAACGCTGGTTGAACTACTGCTGTCGGTGCTGATCGTCTTTGGTGCTGCACTGGTTCTAATCGGTTCGATTGGCCTGGTAAAGTTACCCGATTTCTTCACCCGTCTACATGCGCCAACTAAAGCCACGACACTTGGTATGGGCTCGCTGCTAATTGCTTCGCTGATCTTCACCAGTTTCGTGACTGGTGACCTACACGTACAGCAGCTGCTAATTACGCTCTTCCTCTTTATCACTGCACCCATCGCCGCGCATATGCTGGCCAAAACCGCGCTGCATCTGCGCATCCAAACGATTGAACGTACAGCTAACGCTGATCTGCAGAAGGCTGCACGCGAACGCACAGCGCCTCGACTAAAAACCGAGACAGCAGAGCCAGGCAAGTAGATTCGGAGTTTTAACTCTGTTTTTGATCTGGCACGCATCCTGCTTCACGAAACAGACATTTTTCTGTAGTAACAGAATAGACTTATACTGATCTCGATAAGGCGACCTGTTAACGCCTAGATCTAAGGAAAAACAATGCTATCCAAAGTGATTATACCTGTTGCCGGCCTCGGTACACGCGTACTCCCCGCCTCTAAGGCGATTCCAAAAGAGATGCTGCCAGTTGTTGATAAACCTGTCATTCAGCACGTCGTTGAGGAGGCGATGCGCGCCGGCTTCCGTCAAATTGTACTGGTCACCCGCTCGGGCAAAGAGGCGATAGAAAACCACTTTGATGCCAATTACGAGCTTGAGCAGATGCTCGCTCTGAAGAATAAAAAGGCGCTACTCGATGCCGTGGAGAACACGCTTCCCAAGGGAATTGAGGTTATCTCCGTGCGCCAGCCAAGCGCGAAGGGACTCGGGCATGCCGTGCGCTGCGCCGCACACGTGGTGGGTGACGAGGACTTCGCCGTGATGCTGCCCGATATGGTTATCGATGATGAGGGCCTCTCGTGTGACTTCTCAGAGATGGTAAAGCGCTACCAGAAGAACGGCGCTGGCCAGATCATGGTAGAGGGTGTGCCAGAGGAGCATGTCGATCGTTACGGTATCGTCGATTGTGGTGGCATTGAACTAAAAGCGGGCGTTGGTGCACCCATTCGGGGCATGGTTGAGAAACCCAAGCGTGATGAGGCACCCTCTAATCAAGCAATTGTCGGCCGTTACATTCTTCCCAACCGCGTTATGCAACTCCTAAAAACTACAGAGCCGGGTGCTGGCGGTGAGATTCAGCTGACCGATGCGATGCTCGACTTGCTCAAAGAACAGTCTCTGGAGGCTTTCTCAATGCGCGGCACCGTGCATGACTGCGGCAACAAGGCGGGATTACTTCAGGCCAATCTTGCCTTCGGTCTAAAACATCCCGAGACCGGCGACGAGCTGCGCGCCTTTATTAAATCGAAAAGTCTGTAGAGCCCGCTTATGAGCCCCGCATGGAATAAACTTCAGGCATCTGCCGAACGTTTGCGCGGGGTTCACCTGCGCGAACTGCTGCAAAGCCAACAACGTTTCGAGAAACTCTCTTTCAGCGCAGCTCATCTACTGCTCGATCTCAGTCGTCAACGTATCGATGACCAGGTGTTCGCAGAACTGCTGGAGCTTGCTGATGAGCGCCAGCTCGAGAAAGCTATCAAATCACTGTTGAGCGGCGAGATTGTTAACCCGACAGAGAATCGACCAGCCCTGCACTCGGCCCTTCGTATGCCGCCGGGATCCGAGCTGATTGTTGATAACGACAACCTGGTTGACGGTGTGCAGGCAACGTTGGAGCGGATGTCAGAGTTCGTCGACAAAATCCATGCAGGCCAGTGGCGCGGTTACAGCGGTCGAGCTATTAGCGAAGTAGTTAATATTGGTGTCGGTGGTTCAGATCTCGGACCACTGATGGTCTGCGAGGCGCTGCACGAGTTCAAACCTAAAGCCGCAGAGGGTATCAATATTCACTTCGTCTCTTCGATGGATGGCAGCCAACTCTCGAATTTGCTGCTTGAGCTCAATCCAGAGACGACACTCTTTGTGCTCTCATCCAAATCATTCGGCACCCTGGATACACTGGCGAACGCCGCGACGGCAATAGACTGGCTAGTTGAGCGCAGTGGCCTGAATCGCGAACTACTGATTCAGCAACACTTTGTCGGTGTCACCGCATCACCAGAAAAGGCGATGGATTGGGGTATCGCAGAAGATAGCATTCTGAAGTTTTGGGACTGGACTGGTGGCCGCTACTCACTCTGGTCAGGTATCGGTCTTCCGATCGCCCTGACTATAGGAATGCAGGGTTTTCGAGATTTGCTATCCGGCGCTCATGCGATGGATACCCATTTTGCTCAAGCGCCCTGTGAGGAGAATCTGCCAGTTTTACTGGCACTCATGGGCATCTGGAATATTAACTTCCAGGATATACACGCCCATGCAATTCTCCCCTATGACGGTCGTCTAGCTCACCTGCCGGCGTACCTCGAACAGTTGGAGATGGAGAGTAACGGCAAGAGCGTCAAACATGATGGCGAGTTGACCGATCAGCGCACCTGCCCAATTCTCTGGGGTGAGATCGGTCCCAATGCGCAGCACGCTTTCTATCAGTTGCTGCATCAGGGAACTGAGTCAGTGATGTCCGATTTTATTGTGCCTGCACGTCGCTATGAAGGCCGTGAAGCTGGCCTGCTACAGCAGCATCAGTTAGCACTCGCTAACTGCCTAGCGCAAGCCCGCGTGCTGGCTCTCGGGGACGCCGCGCTGGATGACGACTCAGAGCGGCCACCTTGGCAGCGCTACGCCGGTAACCAACCAAGCAGCGTCATACTGATGCAGACACTGAATCCGGCGAGCCTTGGCAGCCTGATCGCCCTGTACGAACACAAGGTCTACGTCCAAGCTGTTATCTGGGAAATTAACCCCTTCGATCAGTGGGGTGTTGAGCTCGGTAAGAAGGTCGCAAATGACCTTATTGAAGCGCTATATCAGCGCACATCTGGTGGATACGACCCGGCAACTAGCGGACTGCTTGCCGCTATTCAGCAACTTCAGGAGGAGAACTAAGATGAAGATCTCTGTCTGGGGTAATGAGCTGAGCGCCTGGATCGCTCGTGCTCAGTTGGCAAGCTACGGCAATACTGTATTTCTTGAATCCGGCGAGACCGAACCCGTCTCTAGTCAATTACGATCTGAACCGGGCCTTCTCGCCGCACTGCAAAACGCGGCGCTACATGAACGCCTGAGCGTCGACAGCGATGCAGCACTCAATGCAGAGGTGCATTGGCTCAGCATGGCACCTGACGAATCTGAGCTGGCGCTTGAGCTAGTTGCGCACATCGCAAAAAACTCTAAAGGCCCCCTACTCGTCGTCAACCAGAGTAACTTTGGCGTGGGAATGTGTGACCAAATGCAGGCACTGCTGGGGGGTGAGCTGCAACAAGTAGTCTACCTACCGGATTTACTGCAGGCTGGCCAGGCGATGCAGCAGTTTGTGAACCCCGAGGCATTACTGATCGGCACAGACAACCCAACCGCCAAAGCGCGCCTGATTGCATTGTTGCGCCCCTTCCATCTGGGTCAACGCACCATCCAGCAGATGACCTGCCGCGAGGCCGAGTTTGTGAAGTACGCCATTACGGGCCTGCTCGCACTGCGCTTGGGCTATATCAATGAGATGGCTGGCCTCTGTGATCAGTTAAATCTGGATATGGATGCAATTCGCCGTGGCATGAGCACCGACAAACGCATCGGTACACACTATCTACAACCGAGCTGTGGTTTTGGTGGCCTACAGTTTACCCAGTACTTACAGGGGCTTGCTGAGCTCCTCTCTGGACGCCAGGGTTCCGTGTTGATCGACACAGTACTGGCTCAGAACGAAGTGAACAAAGAGTGGCCCTTCCGGACCGTCTGGCAGCACTACAACTGTGATCTGCGTGGTCGCAAAGTTGCCATCTGGGGTGCCGCGTTCAAAGCGGGCGTTGCCGATATAGACAATGCCCCGGCACTGCGGGTCATCGATGCATTGCTAGCCCAGGGGGCTGAGATCTGTGTGCATGATCCTGATGCGATGCAGGCACTGTCCGAGCGCTATGCAGGTGTCTCTGGTATCTCACTGGCCGCAAACGCTTATGAGGCTTGTGCGGGTGCTGTAGCGTTGATGCTGCTGACTGACTGGCCTGAGTATGGATCACCTGACTTTCCGCGTCTCAAAAAGACCATGAATCAAGCGCTTATCATTGATGGGCGCAATCTGTATGATCCTCAGCGAGTACAACAGGAGGGGTTCGCCTACTACACCCGTGGCCGCAACTGCCTATCACGGAAGCCGAGCTAGCAAATCAGCCCTCTAGTGAAAGTGTGAGAGTGAGTGAGTCAGCAGACCAACAAACCGAGTAGCAGAATAAGTCGCGCGCAGATCGACTGGAGTGAGGGCCAACCCCACTCTAGCCTGTTTGGCGATATTTACTTCAGCCAGCAAAGCGGCGTTGCTGAGACTGAGCATGTCTTTATCAATGCCAACAACCTGCCTGCGCGCTTTGCACAACAGAATCCTAGCCGTCCGTTTGTGATCGGTGAAACCGGCTTCGGCACCGGACTTAACTTTCTCAGCGCTCGCCAGCTGTGGCTGAACAACGCCCCGAAAACCGCTCAACTACACTTTATAAGCTGCGAAAAGTATCCGTTAAGTGAGGTTGACCTTCGACAGGCACACCAGCTATTTGCCAATGATTCAAAGCTAGCTAGGGGTTGCGAGCAACTACAAAAACTCTGGCCCAAGCCTGTGAGCGGATTTCACCGGTTGATTTTAGACGAGGGCCGCATTCAGTTGACGCTACTGTACGGCGATGCAACGCAGATGCTTAGCCAGCTCAACGCTCAGATCGACTGCTGGTTCCTCGATGGTTTCGCGCCATCGAAGAATCCAGAGATGTGGCGCGACGAACTTTTTACTCAACTAGGCCGGCTGAGCCATGCGGATACCACGTTGGCCACCTTCACCTGTGCTGGGCTAGTGAAACGCGGGCTAAAAGCAGCGGGCTTCGAGATTCGAAAAATACCGGGCTATGGGCGTAAGCGCGAGATGCTCTGCGCCAACTTCACAGCCCCGCTCGATGCGCAGCCCAATCTCCCCAAAGAGCGGCCCTGGCTCAAACGCCCTCCAACACAGACACACCCGGGGCCAATAGCGGTTATTGGCGGCGGGCTGAGCGGTGCAACCACAGCTTTCGCGCTCGCTCGACGTGGCTACAAGGTCGATCTCTATGAGCAACATCCACAGGTCGCCTCTGAAGGCTCAGGCAACCCACAGGGGTCACTCTACGCCAAACTACCCGCAAAACCGACACCGCAAAGTCGATTGCATCTTGCTGGCCTAAACTACTCAACACAGCTGCTGCGCAGCCTCAACTTGGATGATGGCGAAACGGCTCAGCTTTGCGGCTTGCTGCAGTTGGCCTTGGACGATAAGGAGGCGAAGCGCTTCGAACAGCTATCTGTTGAAGGCGCTTATCCCGAGGAGCTCATACAGGCAGTCACTCAGCTGGAGGCGTCTGAGCTAGCCGGTACTGAGTGCGGTGGATCAGCCCTACACTTCCCCGACTCGGGTTGGGTCTCACCAGCACGCTTTAGCCAAGCCCTGATTAATCATCCCAATATTGAGTTAAAGACACTCGAGCGTGTCGATCACCTTCAACCGACTGACTCCGGCTGGCAAATCTCAGCTTCAAATCTGCATTATCAGAGCGTTGTGCTCTGTACCGCGTGGCGTACAGATCTAATCGACAACTGGCATGCACTAGGACTCAAACCCATACGCGGGCAAACCACTTGGGCTGCAATAAGTGCAAATGTATCTCTGAATAAAGTGGTCTGTGGCAAGGGCTACATTTCACCAGCCCTTGATAATCAGTACTGTTTTGGTTCGAGTTTTGTGATTGGTGATACGAGCGATGATCTGCGCAACGAAGAGCATGAGCACAATCTACAAATACTGGAAGAGTCACTACCACAGCTCTCTGAATCACTTAAACACCAGAGTCTCAGTGGTAAGGCTTCGCAGCGGTCGGGCAGTCGTGACTACATCCCTCTTGTCGGTGCTCTATGTGATCAGCAAGCGTTGAAGAGTCGGTATAACGCGCTAAAGGTCGATGCAAAAACGGAGTTCGAGGGTAACGCTCCCTGGCTTCATGGGCTATACGTTAATCTAGGACATGGATCGAAAGGGCTAATAACCTGCCCACTGAGTGCGGAGATCCTGGCCGCCCAGATTAATGATGAGCCCTACCCAATAGAGCAGCAGTTGGTAGACATTCTTTCACCACAACGCTTTACGATAAGGGACCTAATCAAAAGCGAGGGATAATATGACACTCGTGGTATTTGACCGAAGTACGCGGATTAAAACGCCTGTCTCCAGCATATTTCCACCCCGCCGTATCGAGGCCAGTAGCTCGTAAGATCATGAGCTCCCCGGTTATCAGTTGCCAGATGGAAAATGCAGGTATTCACTATCTCGCCGTGTTCGATCGACAGGCCGAACTCACCGGCCTAGTTAACCGCCGCGAATTGTTAATTAATCCCCGCCTCGCCGGTGCTCTGGTTGCAGAGGCTATACAATCGCATTTCCTCGGCGCAACGCCCGATACACTGGTGATTCAAATCGCTTCGAATTTACTTGAAGACCAGTGTCGTGCAGTTCTGGTTTTGGATGAGGACGATCAATTGAGTGGGATCATCACCCGCACTGACCTGATCCGACTGCTGATTAGCCAGGCTCAGGTCGAGGGCTGGGTATAAAAACCGCTAAGCTTCGGCTGACTTGCCACTGAAGAAGCCCGCGATTGCACCGAAGACGCGTTTGATTCCCCGCCACAGCTTAGGCAATAGCCAAACAAGCAGCAGGATAAACAGCGCTAAACCCAGTAGGAACCAGGCAGGATGGTTGAGCGCTGCCCAGAGGCCGCCAATCACGGCGATATCCTCGGCGACGGACGCGGTCCAGTTTGTTACCGGTTCAGGCGAGGTGTTGATCAACACACGAGAACCCGATTTGAAGGCGTGTGAGCCCGCAGCAATCGAGCCGCCGACCAATGCAGCAGCCAACTGCGCACCGGCACCGATGTCACCCACCGCACCCGCGGCTAGGATGGCCCCTGCAGGAATCCTGATGAATGTATGTAAAGCATCCCAACCCGTGTCGACACCGGGAACTTTGTCGGCAAAAAACTCGACACAGTACATAAACCCGGCGGCAATCATCACCATCGGGTCAGCTAGAATCAACAGGTCTGGAGGAAGCGTAACATTGCCGGTGTTGGCCATCCATCCGAGCATGAAGACGGCTGCATAAAGGTTGATACCGCTGGCCCAAGCCACTCCCATAGAAAGTGCTAACAGGCTGCTAATCTCGGCTAACTGGTCCATAAGTTACACTCCCTCTCGGTGAATCGAACGACGCTGAAATCAGCCGTTATTCCGCCTGCTGATTCTGTGCCTGTATCTTAGCTAGATCGGCCGCGGGGATGATTGTTGTAGTTTCAGTTGCGCTATCAAACAGAATCAAGGCTTCGCCGGTCTCTATCTGCTGACGCACCTGCGTAACGCGCTCCTCCAACGAGATCTCCGTCTCGCCGTAGTCCGTACCATCGCGGGTTACAAACTCTTCAATCAATCCACTGAGTGCGCCGGGCGAAAGAAAATTAGCAGGTACTATCATACTCGGTCCCTAGGGCTGCAAACCCTGCTCCTGTAAAAATTGCAGAAGGGCGCTTTCGTCCATCACTGGAACGCCCAGTTGTTCCGCTTTAGTCAGTTTAGACCCTGCTCCAGGGCCCGCAACCACTTGGTCGGTTTTAGCCGATACAGAACCACTCACCTTGGCTCCTAAGCCCAAAAGCAGCTTTTTGGCATCGTTGCGACCCATCGTTTCCAAAGTACCTGTTAGCACCCAGGTTTGACCCTCAAGCGGCGCATCCGCACTCTGCTCTGGCGCTGGACTTTCCCAGTGCATGCCGTAGTCGAGTAGCTGGCGCTCATAAGCGCGTTGGGCTGCGACCCAGTTCGCATCGGCTAAACGCGCTAGCAACCCCTGACGCCCTTTGGCAGAGAGTTTGGGTACCGACATCAGAGTCTCAGCATCTGTTGTTAACAATGTATCGAGGCTACCGAAGTGACCAGCGAGCTGTTTAGCCCCAGTCGCTGCAACCGCCGGTATCTGCGCACTGACCAGTAGCTGTTCAAAACTGATACTGGCACGCAGTTTATTGGCGATCTCGCCACTCTGTTGCAGCTCGATGCCCGCAGCAAGCAGTTGGTCGAGCACCTGTGAGTTATGCTCATCCTGCATAAAGTTGGCAATTTCGTGCGCCACCTCAAGCCCAATGTCAGGCAAGGTGACCAGCAGTGCCGGTAAAGCTGAGCGTATGCGCTGCAAAGACCCCAGCTGAGTCGCCAACGTACGTGCCGTCTCTTCACCCACTTCAGGGATACCTAGCGCGTAGACAAACCGTTCCAGCGCAATCTTGCAGCTCTCGCTTACCGCAGTTAACAGGTTCGTGGCGGAGAGTTCGGCGTAACCTTCGAGCTCTAGAACCTGCTCCTGGGTTAGTTTGAAGAGGTCTGCCGGCGAACTGACGAGCTCGCGGTCTACCAACTGCTCAATCGCCTTCTCACCAAGTCCATCGATATCCATCGCCTTGCGCGACACAAAGTGAATCAGCGCCTGCTTAAGCTGAGCACTACAGGCAAGACGTCCAACACAGCGATAGATCGACCCCTCTGTGACCTGCTCTGACCCTTTACCGCGCTTGACCAATTGGGTGCGTTCAATATCGGAACCGCACACAGGACAGTGCGCTGGGATTGCAACCACCTCCTCAGCTCCAGTACGACGCTCTGCGACCACTTTCACAACCTGAGGAATCACATCTCCAGCACGGCGAATCATCACCCAATCGCCTTTACGGGCGTCTAGACGGGCAATTTCATCCATATTGTGCAACGTGGCGTTGCTGACGGTCACACCGCCAACAAAGACCGGTTCAAGACGCGCCACTGGGGTCACTGCGCCGGTACGACCCACCTGGAAATCCACATCTAAAAGCTGAGTAATCTCCTCTTGGGCCGGGAACTTATAGGCCGTTGCCCAACGCGGGTCGCGCGCACGAAAACCGAGTTCAGCCTGGTATTCACGTGAATCGAGTTTTAGCACGACGCCATCGATATCGTAAGGAAGTAAGTCACGTTTTTGACCTAAGCTTTCAATGTACCGCTGAGTCGCTTCCAGCCCATGACATAGCTGAAGTTGGTCGGAGATACGAATACCCCAACTGCGGATCAGCTGCAGCGTCTCAAAATAGCTATCGGGTAACTCATCACTGACCACGCCTGTTCCGTAGCAACAGAACTCCAACGGACGTTGCGCGGTAATCGCCGGATCGAGCTGACGCAGACTTCCGGCCGCAGCGTTGCGCGGGTTCACAAACACCTTCTCGCCGCGTTCACGCGAGCGCTCGTTCAACGCTTCAAAACCTGCCTTGGGCATGTAGATCTCGCCGCGCACTTCCAAACGCTCGGGCCAGCCCTCACCCATCAAACGCAGTGGAACGTTCTGAATCGTGCGCACGTTAAGGGTAATATCCTCACCCATCGTGCCGTCACCACGGGTTGCTGCGCGCACCAACAAGCCCTGCTCATACAGAATACTCACCGCTGCACCGTCGAGTTTGGGTTCGGCGCTGATACTCAGGCTCCCCTCTTCACCTAGCCCCTCCTGCGCCTGGCGATAGAAGGCGGCCACGTCGTCAGCGGAGAATCGGTTGCTAAGGCTGAGCATAGCGACCTCATGTTTCACTTCGGCAAAACCAGTGTCCGGTTTCGCGCCGACACGCTGAGTAGGTGAATCGGGTGTGACAAGCTCAGGATGTTCGCCCTCTAACGCTTCAAGTTCGCGATAGAGACAGTCATATTCAGCGTCAGTAACACTGGGGTCATCGAGGACGTAGTAGCGATAAGCGTGTTGATTGAGTTGCTCACGCAACGCTGCAATTTGGGTTGCTGGAGTGCTCATTGATGCTTGGCTCTTAGGACAAAGACACAGCCACCTAGCGACTGCGTCGTTTTGATCGCTGTTTTAGCTGGTAGGCACTGACGCGTTCGCGCAGATGCTCTTTAGTTTGGTTACGCAATACCGAGCGCTCACTATCAAGCAGCTCGGCATTCAAATTCTTGGCAAGGGTCTCCGCCGTTGCCAACATACACTCATAGGCATACATCGGATCGCGCGCTTCGGCCAACGACATAAACAGACTCACAGCAGGAGTCTGGTAGTCATCGATTGTATCCAGATCGAACTGACCGGTGTTTACCGCATCACTCATACTGAACTGGATCGGTGAGCGATCGCTGGCGTCTTCAAAGCGGTGGAATAAGTTCTGCTGCCCAAACTCCATGCCACAGGCCTCGGCAAGAGCACGAACTGACTTGCCCGCTAGCGATGCGCCTTTAGGTGCGACGACAAAGATCGCCAAAGCGAGCTCTGGGTCACTGAAATCGAGCTGGCGTGGCTGACGCTGACCGCTCACAGGTTCGGTTTCTGGCGTACCAGACACCTCATCACTCTGATCTGCAGAAGAGGATATCAGCGATTCGATATCATCAATCTCAGAGGTTTCAGCCTCCTCAACTTGATCGAGCAGCGTATCAAATAGGCTATCTGTTTGAGGCTGATCGGCATCTGCCTGAGCTTTGCTCTTCTTCGATTTGCGCGGTTTACGCTTGGATGTAGGTTGCTGCTCCTGATGCTCAGGCTCAGCTTCAACTAGAGGCTCCAGGGCCGTTTCGGGCACGTGAGTCGCCTCGTCGTCCGACTCCATATCGAGAATCTCATGAATAGGGCGATCAAAGTCTAGGTCAGGTATCGCAAAGAGGTCCTCGATCTCGCCAAGTTCTGGCTCAGGCCGTATCTCTTTGTTCGGTTCGCCCTGCTGTTCGGCCTCAGTTTCGACGTCTTGAGGAATCTCAGCGCTCTCCTCGACCTGGTGTTCTGCAGTAACTTCAGCTACCACAGAAGTCTGAGTCTCCTCTGTCGCTTCAGTTTCTTGCGCCGGCTCGTCTGACGGGTTCTCGATTTCGGTCTCTGCCTGAGGCTCCTCCGCTTCCTGCAATGCTTCTTCAGCTGCTGGAGCGGCTTCAATCTCTGTTTCGTCTGCTGGCTGCTCTACAACTTGCGAGTCGTCATCTGCAGTAGACTCTGCATCAATCGCATTAGCGTCAGGCTCTGAAGTGGATTCAATCTGGCTCTCGGACTCTGCATAGGGTTGTGGCTGAGGCTCATCGACAGTCTCCTCAGTCGGAACCGGATCTGTCGCACTGAATGAAGCAGGCTCGAGTTCAACGTCTTGGGGGGCATCAGGCTGAGATTGCCCAGCACTGAGATGAGCACCACCAATAACCGGCTTGCCTTCAGTCAGGCGTTTAGCTTCAGCTGGGGCAACATCGGCGACGCGCGGTTTGGAAATAAAGTCCCCAGTATCCGTTGGCGCAGAGACTTCACTGGCATCACGGCTAGCGGAGAGCCCAGAGAGCATGGATGCTTCACGATCGAGGTCGGCATTCATCTCGGCGACGGCCGCATCGATCTCGGGAGAGTCAGGTAGCTCAGCCTCAACGGTTAAAGGCAGATCCTCATCGAGGTGCGATTTAACTCGCGCACCACCGTTGGGCAGTTCGGGATTGTGACCGTCCCCTTCGCTGATCCTCGAGAGGGATGAATCAATGTCTAATTTGAGACGACGTCGACGGCCGCTGATGCGGCGCCAACCATCAAACAGAATCAGTGCGACAAGTAGGGCTCCACCGAGGATTAACCACTCGCGAAGATCCATCAATAGCTATCCTTATTCGTTGTACGCGCGTTTGACGCTAACTTTACTCTACAACGTCGGATACTACCATCTCTAGCGGCGTTTCTAGCCCCTGAGTGGGAACAGGTTTAATCTCTAAAATCAAATCACCTGGCTGGGGCGAAACATTTCCGCTTTTACTGACACGTGCACTGACACTCACCTGCTCATGGCTGCTCAAACGGTTGGTGGGTGCCATCGCCTGAGCATCTGTCAACTCCAAGCTTACCGGCAGATCCGCTAACGTCAGGCGTACCGCAGCTGCAGGCATTCCACCCTCAAGCGAGCGAGCAACCAGAAATACTGGGGTTTCGGGTCCAAAACCATCTGTAACACCCGGCGCCACCGATAGATTCACAGCAATTCGAGCAACAGCCGGCAGTTCGATATCACTCACATCTTCACCCCGCGCTGCTAAGGCCTCGACCGCTCTCTGGACGCCATTTTGAATAGATGCAGCCGTGTCTGGATCAGCATTGATAAGTGCCTGTTGCCAGAAGGCTATCGCAGAGCGGAAGTCCTCTTTTTCAAACGCATCGGCACCGAGAAGACCCAGGGCAGTAATCTCCAGCGGCTCAACCTCAAGTGTCGCCATCACTTGCTGACGCACCTCTGGACTCATACCACCAGCTGCGAAGAACATCGCCTGTGACAACTGCCCCATAACAGTCGCGTATTGCACATCCTCAGGCGAGATAAGGCTGAGCACCTGACGGTAACCATCCATCGCCTCTGGGTAACGTCCCTGGCCCATGTAGGTGGATGAGAGTATGTACCACCCCTCAGGGTTGTTTGGGTTACGCTCAAGTTCCGCCTCAAGCTGCGCCAAAGCCTCTTCGAAGCTGGGTTCACGTCCTTCAAACGGATCCGCAGGAGGATTCATAGCCAACTCGACTTCAGCAGAGCTACCCAACTTCATGTAGAGGCCAATAGAGACCGCCGGAAGCATCAAAGCAATCAGCATCACAGTCATCAACTGCGCTTTCGACAGGCTCTGCTGCTTCAATGTTTGATGTGTGCCATCCAAATCAATCAGCAGGTTTTTTTCGAGCTCGACTTTGAGCGAGTCAAACTCCTCCCGCGCCATCGAACCACTCGCCAGCTCCTGTTCAAGCTCGGATAAGCGATCTCTGAACACCTCTAAGTTGTCCTGCTGACGCGCCTCAGACAGTGCATTAGCCTCAGCATTTGCGCGGTAACGGATGATAGGGAGAAAAATAAACAGCAGCGCCAGAAGTGTTAGCGCGACGATGCCAACCCAGAAAGTGATCATTACTTGGTATCCTTATTCAGCAGCGCATCGAGTCGCGCGCGCTCCTGCTCCGTCAATTCAATATCCTTAGCACCGGGCTGTGCGCGGCGATTGGCTTTGCGCAGATAGACGATCAGCAAGATCACCAACAGACCGAGGCCAAGCAGCAGGTACGGGCCATACCAGAGGAACCAGGTCTGCGAATTAACCTTAGGGCGGTACAATACAAAGTCACCGTAGCGGGTCACCATAAAATCGATTACCTCGGTGTCTTGTGCACCCGAATCAACCATGCGATAAACCTCGCGGCGCAAATCTTTTGCGATCGGTGAGTCAGAATCTGCGATGTTTTGATTCTGACACTTGGGGCAGCGTAGCTCTGCGGTTAAAACATGGAAGCGCTGCTCATCGGCAGAGCTTTTGAACTCATAGGTATCAATCGCTGCGAAGCTCAGCGTACTGAGGAGCAACGAAAATAGCGCTAGAAATCGCATCAACTGGTGGCTCCCTCAACTTCCTGCATGATCGCCTGAAGCTGCTTCCATACCTTGGCATCCACTGCGCCAACATGACGGTAGCGAATCGTGCCATCGGCATCGATAACGTAGGTTTCAGGAGCACCGTACACGCCGAGATCCAAACCGAGGCGACCCTCTTTATCGAGAATTACCTCACGGTAAGGATTGAGATAACGCTGCAGCCATGAGGTCGCTTTGACAGGCTCATCTTTGTAGTTGATACCGTAGATCACGACGCCTTGCTGAGCCAGTTGGTTAAGGAAGGAGTGCTCCTCCTTACAGGTCGGACACCAGGTCGCCCAGACGTTAATCAGCGCAACCTCGCCCTTGAGGTCAGCCACGCTCAGTTGGCGATCGGGCTCGGTCAGTGAAGGAAGCTCAAATGCCGGCATAGGACGATCAATCATGGCTGAGGGCAACTCGCGCGGATCGAGGTACAACCCCTTCCAAAGAAAGAACCCCAACCCTAAAAACAGCGCTAAAGGAATAAGAAATAAGGATTTACGCATTCGCGGACTCCAGCTTCTGTTTATCGCGACGCGCCTGCTTACGATAGCGCGGGTCAGTCGCTGCAAGCACTCCACCGAAGGTCATTAGCAAGCCACCCAACCAGAGCCAGCGAACGTACGGCTTAAACTGCAAGCGGATAGCCCAGGCACCGCCCTCTAGCTCTTCACCTAAGGCAACATAAAGATCGCGGAACAAACCCGGATCCAGTGCAGCCTCGGTCATAACGATACCGCGTGCAGTATAGAGACGCTTCTCCGGTTGCATTACGCGGTAAGGCTCGCCTTTGTAGAATACTTGCAAAGTGCCCATATCAGACAGATAGTTAGGACCCTGAACTTTCTTTGCACCCTCAAAAATGAACGTGTAATCGCCGACTGTCTCGCGATCTCCCGGTGCCATTCTCAAGTCACGCTGCTCGTCAAACGCCGATACCATCGCAATACCCACCGCGAGCACTGCAACGCCAAGATGTGCCAACTGCATGCCGTAGTAGCTACGTGGTAGTTTGCGAAGGTTCTCCCAAACCGAAGTACTGCGTCGTCGAACACGATCTGCGACATCAGTCAGAGCCATAAACAGCAGCCAGAACGCCAGTATTACGCCCACGTAAGTCCAGACACTACCGCCCTCGGTGCGGAAACTGAGTGCCGCGTAACCGACTACTATTGCAGCGATAAAGGGAAGTATCAGTTGCTTAACTAGACTACCAAGATCCTGACGGCGCCAACGTGTCACGGCGCCAATGCCAAGAAAGAACATCAACAACGCACTAACCGGAACCGTTAACGCATTGAAGTATGGAGGTCCGACAGAGAGTTTGCCCAGCCCCATCGCATCGACGAACAGCGGGTAGAGCGTACCCAAAAGCACGGTAAAGCAGATAACCGTGAGCAACACGTTATTCACGAGCAGCATCGTTTCGCGCGAAACCAGACTGAAGCTCGATTCGCTTTTAACCTCAGAAGCACGAATTGAGTAGAGCAACAGTGAGCCACCGATAGTTATCAGCAGCAACATCAGCAAGAAGAATCCACGCTCGGGATCGGATGCAAATGCGTGAACAGATGTCAGTACGCCTGAACGCACGAGGAATGTGCCCAGCAGACTCAATGAGAAGGCAAAGATCGCCAGCAAAACGGTCCAGCTTTTGAACACACCACGCTTCTCTGTCACAGCCAAGCTATGCACCAACGCAGTTCCCACCAACCAAGGCATCAGTGAGGCGTTCTCGACCGGATCCCAGAACCACCAGCCACCCCAGCCAAGCTCGTAGTAAGCCCACCAGCTACCGAGCGCGATACCCAGTGTCAGAAATGCCCAGGCAATGTTTGTCCATGGTCGCGACCAACGGGCCCAAGCCGCGTCCAGTCGTCCACTGAGCAAAGCCGCAATAGCGAACGCAAAGGAGACAGCAAATCCTACGTACCCCATGTAGAGCATTGGCGGATGTATTATCAGGCCAATATCCTGCAACAGCGGGTTGAGGTCAGCCCCCTGCGCGGGCGTGTTGACCAGCAGACGCTCAAACGGACTCGAAGTAAACAGCACAAACGCCATGAAACCGGTCAGTACAATACCCAGAACACCGAGCACCCGACCAAGTATATCAGCCGGAAGGTCACGACTTTTCCAAGCAACTGCGACCGTCCAGCCTGCCAACGTTAACACCCAAAGGAGCAACGAACCCTCATGACCGCCCCAAACTGCACTGATTCGATAAAACCAAGGCAACGCGGTGTTCGAATTGTTGGCAACATAGCTCACGCTGAAATCATTCGTCAGAAAAGCGTAGGTTAGAATCACAAAACTGATTGCGGTGAACGTAAAAATCCCAGAAGCGAGTGGCCTTGAGAAACTGATCCATAGCAGATTGCCCACCTGAGCACCCACCATCGGTATGATCGCTAGCAGCACGCTGAGGCAGAGTGCAAGAGCCAGCGCATAGGTTCCAAGTTCAGGTATCACTTGTTGAACTCCTGTCCTTCAGGTTTTGGCATCTTACCGGCTTTTTCCAGAGCTTCAGCAACCTCTGGAGGCATGTAGTTCTCATCGTGCTTCGCAAGCACCTCTACAGCCTGAAGCTTACCGTCGGCATCCATCTCACCCTGAGCCACTATGCCCTGCCCCTCACGAAATAGATCAGGCAAGATACCGGAGTAAACAATCGGGACAGAGTTCTCATAATCGGTCACGGCAAATTCAACGCGTAGACTATCTGGGTCACGTGTCACACTGCCATCGACAACCATGCCACCAGCACGAATACGGGTATTGAGCGGCGCTTCGCCGTTGGCAATTTGAGTCGGTGAGTAGAACAGATTGATGTTTTGGCTCAATGCATAAAGCGTGAGTCCGATCGCTGTACCGGCACCGACCAAAATAAACAGGACGATCATTAATCGCTGTTTACGTTTAGGATTCATGCGGATCCCTCCTCACGACGTAGACGACGGCGCAAATCACGAACGACCTGTTTTGACTGCTGCAAAGGCAACACTAAGTTCATAACAATAATCAGTAGACCTAGCCCATAACAAAGCCAGACGTAGAGTCCGTGCCCGCCCATATTCAAGAAATCCGCAAAACTCTCAAACGCCATGATTTCCTACTTCCTATGAAAATTTCCGCCCACCCTAAGGGGACAAGCTGACTTATGCCTTAATACTCAACAGTTCGCGCACCCAAGAGGCGCGACGCTCACGCTGCAGTATTTCGTTACGTAGACGTAACATAAGCGCTAAACCGAAAAGGGTGTAAAACCCGATCACCATAACCAGCAGCGGCACCCACATCTCGGGGGGCATCGCCGGCTTTTCAGTCAGTTTAAAGGTCGCAGGCTGATGTAGCGTATTCCACCACTCAACTGAGTATTTAATGATTGGAATATTGACCAGCCCCACTAACGAAAGGACTGCTGTTGCCTGTCCCGCCGTTGTTTCGCTCTCTATCGCCGAGTTCAGTGCGATTACCCCCAGATACAGGAACAACAACACCAACATGGAGGTGAGACGCGCATCCCAAACCCACCAAGAGCCCCAGGTCGGTTTGCCCCAGATCGCACCGGTCAGTAGCGCCAGCACCGCTAACGAGGCGCCGATAGGTGCCACAGATTTCGCCACCATATCCGCCACTTTCATCTTCCAGATTAGGCCGATTGCACCCGCTAGCGCCATTAACATGTAGAAAGACTGCGCCAAAATGGCAGCTGGTACATGCAGGTAAATAATGCGGAAACTGTTACCCTGCTGGTAATCTGCCGGCGCAAACGCCAGCCCCCAGATTGTGCCCAACACTACGAGTGAGATTGATATCACCGCGAACCAAGGAATCAGCATCCCGGTGATCTGGTAACACCAACGCGGCGAAGCCAATTGAAAGAACCAACGCGGTAACCACTTAACTGCCATAACGTCTATCCACTAATCGAAATTCGTAGAGCTGCTCCGGTTGCTAGCGGCGCAAGCGCCAGGGCTAGCGCCAAGAGCGCACCTAAAAGAGCAAAATAACCACCCAGAGGCAGACCGGTAATGGCAGCTTGTACAGCACTCGATCCGAAGATCAATACCGGTATGTAGAGTGGTAGAACCAATAGAGAGATCAATACGCCACCACGCCGCAGTCCGACCGTCAAAGCTGCGCCGATCGCACCAATCAGCGATAGGGTTGGCGTACCTAGAAGAAGGCTCAGCATCAAGCCTGGCATACCTTCGACTGGCAGGAACAACATGACCGCCAGAATCGGAGCAACCAGCGTCAGCGCCAGCCCCGACATCAACCAGTGCGCGCTGACTTTGGCCAACACCACCATAAACAGCGGCTGCGGGCTGAGCAGCAATTGCTCAAGTGAGCCGTCATCAAAATCCGCTTTGAACAGCGACTCCATCGACAGCAGGGTCGATAGCAACGCAGCCACCCAGAGTAGTCCGGGGGCTAACTTTGCCAGAAACTGAGGTTCAGGGCTGACCCCTATAGGAAAGAGGGTTACCACAATCAGGAAGAAGATCAGCGGGTTAACCAACTCGCTCTTGCGTCGAAACGCCAGCACCAGATCACGCTTAAAGGTATGCACAAAGAGTTTCGCGAAGGATGTTTGCGGGTTACTCATAAGCAACCTCCTGCGGTTCACCTAAGCTCAGCGTACGTACTGGCATGTGATCACTCATATCCTGATGGGTCGTCAGTATCACACTGCCACCACGACTCAAGTGTTTGAGCATCAACGCCTCTTTAGCGGCGACACCGACCTTATCAATGGCGGTGAAAGGCTCATCTAAAATCCACAACCTGGCGTTACTCATGTGAAGCCGCGCCAGTGCAATACGACGCTTCTGGCCCGCAGAGAGTTGGTAAGCTGGCAGATCTTCAAAGCCGCGCAACCCAACCTGACCAATCGCGTAATCGATCTTCTCTACATCAAGCGACGGATGCAGAGCGCAGTGCCAGCGTAGATTCTCTTCAGCCGTTAATTGCCCACTGACACCTGGCAAGTGTCCGATGTAGACCAGATCAGCCAGATAGCCTTCCTGTACCTCCCCCATCACTTCGCCTTGCCAGAAAAGCTCGCCCTCAAAGTGGCTGCTAAGGCCAGACAGAATACGCAACAGAGTGGTTTTACCACTGCCGTTGCGTCCCTCTATCTGCAGAATCTCGCCTGTATTCAACGTAAGATCAAGCCCTTCAAATAGGATTCGATCATCACGCTCACAGAAGAGAGATTTAGCACTCAGCAACTCTGTGCTCACGTAAACTCCTAGAGCGCGCGAATGGCTAAAATATTCACGCGCGATCGCATCTAACACGGCCGTTGTTAAACTAAACTGAAACCAATAACAGCCGCTAACCGAAATTAGCGTCCGATTATAACCTTATTACTTCTAACAGTCAGGTGACTGAGACCAATGATGCCACCGGATCTATCAGCCCTATCAATCATCGCCTTTAGGCTCCTTCGCCACAGTTAACTGTGAAGACCCATAAGTGACGTTTTTTTAACGCCCATATGGCAATGTTAGGCCACTAAAAGAGGTTTTGAAAAAATGCCAGAAGAGATAAATTACTGAATTAGGGCTAGCCCGATAGATTTGATGAGTCGCCGTGCTTCAGCCGGACATACATAAGGGCAACCGTAATTGCGTCGCCAAGCGCCGTATGCCGCTGAATAATTGGCATATCCAGTTTTGACGCGATAGTATCAAAGCGCAAGTCGACATCGCCACCAACGTGCTTCCACTTGATAATATCGTGGTAGACATGCGACAGCTCTATCGCTTTGTTCGGCAGATCAAAGCCAAATTCTTGACGCAAGAACTTACTTAGCACGCGTATGTCGTAATTAACGTAGTAGCCCAGAATCGGGCGGTTGCCGATAAATTCGAGCACCTGCTCTAACGCATCGCGCAGTTCGATACCTTCAGCCAAGTCCTGTGCTCGAATTTTATGAATCTTGATCGACTCAGCAGTAAGATCCGCCGGCGGCTTCAAGGCTATATCAAGCCGATCGCTAGTTTTTACGCGCTTGCCGCTAATGCGCACTGCACCAATTGAGAGTATCGAAGCCTTGCTGACATCTAGACTAGTAGTTTCAAGGTCGAGCGATACAACCTCTTCGCCTTCATACCTTTCAAACAGATGTGCCCACGCACCGTCTCTCTGCGTGCGTTTGTCTTTAAATCGGCGGATCGCGCGTAACAACAGTTGAACTCCTCAGTTCCTCGAATTCTGATTGCGCCCGGCTATCCCTGCTTAGCTGCTCAAATGATAGCGGTTAGTGAGGCTCTTTTTGAACCCTTTAACCACCTGCAACGCGTCGCGTAACAGGTCACGGTCCATTTTATTCAAACTACCCAACTCAATGATATTAGGCGTTGGGTCAATACCGATGTCGCTCTCATCGGCACGCCGTAGCTGCTGACGCAATCGAATATTGATGAACAGACCAAGCGCCTCACACAGATCCTTCGACTCCTGCTCACCCAGCACACCCATCTCCTGCAGCAACTCTAACCGCTCATAGGTGTTGGTTTTGAGGATGCGATGCTCTAGCGCCAAAGTTCTGACGCCATGGACAATCGGAAAGATACCGCCTTTCTTAATATCCAACTCACCTTTGTCTTTGATATTGCCAAAGAAGGTCAGCGGCGTATCAAACTCAATAGCGGCGCGAGCAAAGTGGGAGAAGAAAATATCGTTATTGCGCAGATTACGCAGGAACCAGTTACGCGCCACCTTGAACAGCGCAACGTTCCCCGCTACCGGTTTGGCGTCCACGGCGATAGCAAGATTCATCTGATCCTCACCATCATTACTGAGCGACCAATCCTGTAGCTTCTGCGTCCAGTCATCGACCGAGTTCACCCAATAGGAGTTGGAGACCATGATATTGCCAGGGCAGGGAGGAAAGCCGAAGGAGATTAGCTTTTCACTAAACTCCTGCATCACCCGCTCCATATAGGGCCACATTAGCGCGTTACGGTAAATGATCGCATTATCCTGGTCAGTCTTCATGATCTGCTCGCCACGACCTTCAGAGCCCATCACAATAAGACAGACATGCGGCTGCAGATCATCTGGCACAACCAGATCGAACAGCTTGGAGATGATGCGACCGTTCATAGCCGCAAGCAGATCCATAGTGAAGCGAATGCGCACACCGGTAGAGATAAGAGCCTTGATCAACGCATTGATCCCCTTAGCTGCCTCGCGCAGATCCTCAACCGTACTCGCTCGTTCAAGACGCAAGCCAATGACATGCGAGTGACTCGAGAAGTAAGAGAGTACATCAGTCAGCTGCACGATACCGACCAGCGTCGTATCATCCATCACCACCACACGCTCAATCTGCTGCTGAGTCATCAGAACCAAGACGTTAAACAAATAGTCTTCAGGGTGCGTGGTGATCAACCGATACTTAGCAATCTCCGACACATCAGTATCGAGCGCCACCCCCTCCAACACAACCGCATCCAATAGATCGGTACCGGTAACCATGCCTACACGCGAGCCTTTACGCGCCAACACACAGTCAGACTTCGTCTCACGCATCAAAGCCGTAGCCTCAGCGATCGACGTCCCCTCATTTACAATCAGCGGATCACGCAAGGTCGCATTAGAAATTGTGGCGAGCATAAACTCCGCCATATCCTGACTTTCACCCTGCTGCGCGGCGATCTGTGATTTGGCCGTCAAATTCTGCTGAAAATAGTCCGCAAAATCAGCATTGGTGGCCATCAACTCCAACAGAGCAGCCGTGGGCAGAATGTGACAGATCGTCTCCTCTTCAGCGATGAAGTTGTGGATCGTCGTGCCATGTATCGCACTCCAACCCCCAAAGTAGTCCTCGTTCTCATAATGCATAAATACATGCTTAATACCGTCCTCAGCTGCTGGATCCACCTCAGCAACGCGCCCCTTGTAGACGACATAAACCCCCTCAGAGAGCTCAGGCGCCTGCAGAATAGCCTCACCCTTCTGGTAATAACCCAAATCTAAATTCGAACGCAGAAACTTCTGCTCCCGCTCATTCAACAGACTGAACGGCAAGTTCGACATCTTAAAAGAATCAGGCATCACCACACTCCAAAAAAACCACTATGCACTCCCCAAGTATGACCAATGCACACCCGTTCTGCACCCAACCGAGTCGATGATTTGTTGGGATTTATCAATAAAACTCATCGGACTGTGCGTCCGCGTAGTGCTTCTTAGACTCTTGGCAGCAGGGACGCTGCCACGAAGCCTACACGGATGTATTTACGGCGTGTCTGAGAAGCACTACGCGGATGCACTATGCACATTAATTTCGCTAATACACAAAAAAGCGCGCCAATGATGGCGCGCTTTTCAAATATGTTCTCAACAGTGCTTAGTGGCTAGAAGCTGCACCTGCACCACGAGGAATACGAATGTCTTCAACAATCTGCTGAATCTCAGCTGGTGGCTCAGCAGTCATAGAAGATACGACTTTAGCAACGATGAAGTTGAGGATCATACCGACTGTACCGAAGCCTTCTGGAGAGATGCCCATGATCCACTGATCAGACGTGCCGCCCATGAATTTGAAGTAGACGATGTAAGCCATAGTTACAGCGATACCTGCAACCATACCTGCTACCGCGCCTGCAGTGTTCATGCGCTTGCTGAAGATACCCATCAAGATTGCTGGGAATACCGACGAAGCTGCCAGACCGAATGCAAGTGCGACCACCTGCGCTACGAATCCTGGCGGGTTGACTCCGAAGTAGCCGGCCACAAGAATCGCGACAACGGCAGCACCACGTGCGTAGAGCAGCTCCTCCTTCTCTGTAAGATCAGGTTTGAGCGTCTTCTTCATCAAGTCGTGCGAGATCGAAGTAGAGATTACCAGCAGCAGACCCGCAGCAGTAGACAGTGCCGCAGCAACCGCACCAGCTGCTACCAGAGCGATTACCCAGTTTGGAAGCTGAGCGATCTCTGGGTTAGCCAACACCATGATGTCACGGTTAACAGTCAGCTCGTTCTCTTCAGTTTTACTGTAGAAAACTACACCGTCGTTATTCTTGTCTTCCCACTTGATCAGGCCTGTGTTCTCCCAACGAGAGAACCACTCAGGAATCTCGGTGTATTTAACACCTGTGTTCGCAACACCAGAGGCAGCAGTTTCCGCCGTACCGTTCACAGTCTGGATCAGGTTTACACGACCGAAGCCAGCAACACCGGGTACAGATGTGTAGAGGATAGCGATGAAAATCAGCGCCCAACCTGCAGATGCACGTGCATCTTTTACGCGAGGTACAGTGAAGAAACGTACGATTACGTGTGGCAGACCCGCGGTACCCGCCATCAGAGCGAAGGTCATAAAGAACAAGTCAATGGTGGTCTTAGAACCAGCCGTGTATTGCGCAAATCCTAGCTCTACAGAGAGCTGGTCAAGCGTTGCCAGTACTGACTGTCCACCATCCAGAGTTGCACCCAGTGCAGTCTGTGGTAGGAGGTGACCTGTAACCTGAAGTGACAGGAAGATCGCAGGAACCATGAATGCCAGGATCAGTACACAGTACTGAGCAACCTGAGTGTAAGTAATACCCTTCATACCGCCGAGTACAGCGTAGAAGAATACGATCGCCATGCCGATCATTACACCGGTGTTGATGTCTACGTGTAGGTAACGTGAGAATACGATACCAACGCCGCGCATCTGACCCGCTACGTATGTGAACGAGATGATGATCGTACAGATAACTGCGATGGTACGGGCAGTGTTGCTGTAGTAACGGTCACCAATGAAGTCAGGCACGGTAAACTTACCGAACTTACGCAGGTAAGGTGCCAGGAGCATCGCCAGCAGTACGTAACCACCAGTCCAACCCATCAGGTAAGCTGATGCGTCGCGACCAACGAAAGATACGATACCCGCCAATGAAATGAACGATGCAGCAGACATCCAGTCAGCAGCAGTCGCCATACCGTTCGCGATAGGTGGTACACCACCGCCCGCTACATAAAACTCTTTAGTTGATCCGGCACGTGCCCAGATCGCGATACCGATGTAGAGGGCGAAAGAGCCACCTACAAAGAGAAAGGTTAATGCGTCAAGACTCATCTTCTATCCCCTTACTCGTGAACGTCGTACTTTTCATCGAGTTTGTTCATGCTGAACACGTATGCCCAGATCAAACCGACGAATGTGAAGATAGAACCCTGCTGCGCAAACCAGAAGCCCAGTGGGAAACCGAAGAACTGGATCTGATCCAGCGCATCTACGAAAAGTACGCCGCAGCCGTAAGAGACCACGAACCAGATCGTCAGATAAGTGGTGATAATGCGCAGGTTCTCACTCCAGTAAGCCTGTGCATTTTCGTTGCTCAGTGACATAGCACCTTACCCTTATGTTGTTGATTTTACTTTTATAACTAAACGAGCGGCGCATCATACCGGCAGCTCACCCAAACAGGTGTACGACCTTAGTGGTATTTTTTTGTGAGTCACTCGATTGGTTAGAAACTCGCCCATACCAGGATATGAAAAGGTTGGTGCGAGGATACGGAAAGGGTAATAACTGAACAAGCTAGACCAACGTATAGGGAATATAAGAATTTGTCTAAGTCGTTGTTTACAATAAAACATAAGAGATACCTTATATAAACTCCTACAACTTATGTCTGTTGTTTCTCTGTTGAAAACGCCGAGTAAAACAGATTTTTGCACAGTGACTTCAACGGGTTAGAATGCACTATCGACTCTAGGGAGCCGACTCGAAGGAGCCCACATGTTCTCAGGTTTAACTATCACGCTGCTGGCCGTCGGCTACCTTGGGCTGCTATTTGCCATCGCCTATGTGGGTGATCAGAGCCGTGTCGGTAAAGAGTGGGCTGGAAACCCATTCATCTACTCGCTATCGCTGGCAGTCTACTGCTCCTCATGGACCTTTTATGGCGCGGTTGGACGCGCATCAACCAGCGGTTGGGAGTTTCTAGCGACCTATATTGGCCCTGCCGTTGTCTTTATCTTGGCTTGGCAAGTCCTGGAGAAGATTAACCGCGTCAGTAAACAGCAGAACATTACCACCATCTCTGACTTTATCTCGTCACGCTACGGTAAGAGTCAGACAGTCGCCGTTTTGGTAACAACGATCGCGGTCCTCGGTACTATCCCTTACATCGCGCTACAGCTTAAAGCCGTGGCGGTGTCTTACAACGCGATTGCGCCCGGTGCCACGGTGACCCTCAGCGCCGGTAGCGATACAGCGCTGGTCGTCGCTTTGATGATGGCGGTATTTGCGATCCTCTTCGGCACCCGGCACATCGATGCGACGGAGCATCATGAAGGTTTGGTACTTGCGGTCGCTTTCGAATCGATCATTAAGCTAGCCGCCTTCCTTGCCGTCGGCATGTTCGTCACCTTTGAGATTTTCGGTGGTTTAGAGAGCACAGTTGCAGCTGTTCGCAATGAGTTAGACGCAGCAGCCAACTTCAACCGCCCCCTGACTGAGGGCAGCTTCATCACCGAAATTATTCTCGCCTGCGGTGCGGCTATCTGTCTGCCGCGACAGTTCCACGTCACCATTGTGGAGAACACCCGAACCGGCAACCTGCGCATGGCTCGCTGGTTGTTCCCGCTCTACCTGATGGCCCTGGCACTCTTCGTGCTGCCGATCGCAACAGCCGGCAACACTTACCTACCCTACCATCCACTGGGTGCCGACTCTTACGTTTTGAGTCTACCACTTGCGGCGGGACACGAGTATCTCGCCTCCTTTGTCTTTATCGGCGGACTCTCAGCTGCCACATCCATGGTTATCGTGGCGGTTATCACTCTGGCGACGATGGTGTGTAACGATATTGTTATCCCGATCCTGTTGCGGATCCCGAGTCTACGCCTGGCAGAGACGCGTGATCTTGGATCACTGCTACTGAGCGTGCGACGTATCACCATCTTCTGTCTGTTGTTGATGGGCTACTTCTACTATCGCATTCTCGGTGATCAGGGCTCACTTGCATCCTTCGGTCTGCTCGCATTCGTTGCTGCCGTGCAGTTCTTGCCAGCTATTCTCGGTGCGGTTTACTGGACCCAAGGCAACCGCTATGGTGCGATTGCTGGTCTGAGTGCCGGATTTGCGCTTTGGGTCTATACCCTGGTTATACCGGCGCTCTCAGGCGCTAAGCTGATCCCTGATGCCTTCGACCCGGTCATCCTCGCACCGGAGTGGCTCGCACCTACCACGCTCTTCGGCCTAAACACTCTGGATCCGTTAACTCACGGCGTTATCTGGAGCCTTGGCCTCAACACCCTGTTCTATATCCTCGGCTCTAAGCTGCTGTCAGCGCGCCTAGTGGACCGTATACAGGCGAGTGCCTACGTCGATAGTCAGCGCGATCCAAACTCAGAACCGGGACGCCAAACCACGCCAGTGACCGTCAGCGATCTGCAGCTTTTAGCTGAGCGTTTCCTCGGCATCCGCCGTACGCAGCAGGCATTCAACGACTTCGCTACCCAACGTAACGAGGACCCCCGACCGCCGTCAGAGCGCGCGCATCCGGATCTCATTCAATTTACCGAGCGGTTGCTAGCCGGTGTTATCGGCGCATCTTCGGCGCGTATCGTGATGGACTCAACGCTGCGCGGCAAGTCGATGCAGCTGGGCGATGTAGTCGCGATCGTCGATGAAGCCTCACAAGCGCTGCGCTTCAACCGCTCGCTGCTGCAGTCGACGATTGAGAACGTAACACTGGGTATCAGCGTTGTGGACCAAAAACTGCGTCTGGTTGCCTGGAACCAGCGCTTTATCGAGATGTTCGACTTTCCTGAGGAGCTTATTACTGTCGGTCGCCCCATCGAGGAGATTTTTCGCTACAACGCCATTCATGGCGAGTACGGCGACTCTGCCAAGAGCATCGAAGAGCTAGTTGAGGAGCGCATGGAGATGCTGCGCTCAGGGACACAGCACAACTTTGAACGCTATCGCCCTGACGGCAAGGTGTTAGAGGTACGCGGCAACCCAATGCCGGATGGTGGCTACGTCAGCACCTACATGGACATCACCGAACACAAACGCACCGAAGAGGCGCTACGTGAGAGTGAAGAGAATGTGCGCATCTACACCGACAGCGTGCCGGTGATGATCACCTATCTTGACCCCGAGCAGAACTTCCTCTTCGTAAACAAAACCTTTGCTGATGCGATGCAGCTTGATCGTCATACCATCGCCGGCACACCTTCGCATACGGTCTTCTCAAAGAGCGAATACCTGCTGCGTCAGCCCTACGTCGAACTCGTATTGCAAGGACAGCGCGTCACCTTTGAGTCGCCACTGCCCACCCCTGATGAAAGTCATCGCGTCGCGGAGCTGACAATGATTCCGCATATCGGCGACTATGGTGATGTGCTCGGTTACTTCACGCTCTATCAAGACATTACCGAGCGTCGCATTGCGGAGCTTGCGATCAAAGAGACCAACGAGAACCTTGAGAGGCGCGTAACCGAACGTACTCAAGCACTGCAACTGGTGAACAAAGAGCTGCGTAAAGAGAACACCATTCGCGCTCTGATGGAGGATGAACTACGGCAGGCGAAATCCGATGCAGAGGATGCCAACCTCGGCAAAACGCGCTTCCTCGCCGCGGCCTCACACGATCTACTCCAGCCTCTAAACGCTGCGCGTCTATTCACTTCAGCACTGACCCAAAAGTCACATGAGGAGGAGACCCGTCAACTGGTTGAGAATGTAGACGGAGCGCTGCGATCTGCCGAGGAGCTTATTACTGCGCTGCTGGATATCTCGAAGCTCGACGCCGGAGCACTCGAGCCGAAATTGAGCCACTTCTCACTAGAGGCTGTCTTCAGCAATCTGACTAACGAGTTCAGAGCGATGGCAGACGAGAAAAACCTGAAGTTTAAGTCTGTCGCCTGTAAACAGGTGGTCTACTCGGATCAGACCCTGCTACGCCGAGTGCTGCAGAACTTTATCTCCAATGCCATCCGCTACACCACCCAAGGTAAAGTTTTGCTAGGCGCGCGTCGCGTGGGTAACAAATTGCGTTTGGAGGTCTGGGATACAGGTGTCGGCATTGCACCGGATAAGATCGGCGAGGTGTTCGAGGAGTTCAAACGCATCGACAACCCCCGTCACTCAGAGGTGCAGGGGCTTGGACTGGGGCTGGCAATCACAGAGCGCATCGCTAGGATGCTCGCGCATGATCTGAATGTTCGCTCCTGGCCGATGGAGGGAACCGTATTTAGCGTTGACGTGCCTCTTGGGGACCCGAGCAAGGCCGAGAGAGCCGCCCCTGAAAGCCGCGGCTGGATAAAGTCTAAAGGTCTCAACGGCATTAAGGTGCTGGTAATCGACAACGAGCCGAAGATTCTCGAAGGCATGTCTGCCCTTCTGAAAGGCTGGTCTTGTGAGGTTCGCACCGCCCTATCCGCTCTAGAAGCGGAGACGATTATCCGAGCAGAGTCGTATACACCCGATATTATACTGGCCGACTACCACCTCAGTGAAAACGACACAGGCCTGATGGCACTGGAGCAGATTGAACCCTTGCTCGAGAACACAGTACCGGCCATCGTTATCACCGCCGACCGCACCGATGAGATTAAACAGGAGATAGCTAACGCCGGTGCCAAACTGCTGAACAAACCCGTCAAGCCGGCCGCACTGCGGCAGATGATTACTAAGTCACTGAAATAAAACCAGGCAAAGACAAAAACGGGACGAGGCCCGTTCATTCGTCGAGTTTTTTGCACTGTAGGAGGGGTATTCGCGCAACTGTGGAAGGGATATTCGCGCAACGAATGTCGCGACTGAATGTTACCCCGTTTCCTTATACTGACTGTCTAAGCAGACTTTTCAAGCGGTTTTAGGCGGTTCAACACCCAGACGCTGTGCCGCAATAACCGCTTGAGTACGGCTATGCACACCGAGCTTACGCAAAATCGCCGTAACGTGCGCTTTGATAGTCGCTTCAGATACGTTTAGGTCATAGGCGATCTGTTTGTTCAGCAGACCTTCGGTCAACATGGTCAGTACGCGGAACTGCTGTGGTGTCAGTGACGCAACCGCTTCAGCAAACTGCTGATCTTCATCGGTCACCAGATCATCCATGCTATCTTCGAGCTCTTGTGGCAACCACTCATCGCCCTGCAGCACTGCTACAATCGCCTCTGATATAGTCTCAAGCGGAGATGATTTCGGGATAAAACCAGAGGCACCATAGTCAATGGCGCGCTTCATCACATGAGTCTCTTCGGAACCTGATACTACGATCACCGGTACACCGGGGTGCTGCCCGCGTAGAAACACTAGACCTGAAAATCCCTGAGCACCTGGCATGTGGATATCCAACAACACCAAATCGGCATCAACGTTTTCGTCGACCTTCTGCTGCACGGACTCGAGCGTATCCGCTTCAATAATCTCAACACCGGGAACTGCCGAGGTCACCGCCTGCCGTAGTGCAGCGCGAAACAGCGGGTGGTCGTCAGCAATGATGATTTTTTGAGCGAGCTGCATTCCAAACTCCATGGTCTTTTTCTGTAGATTCTTATTTTGAATCAGGTTGTTAGGCCTCGTTGGTTATAACTTAATAGAAACTTCGCAACCAAGCCAGTTAAAAAGCAATATAAACACAAAAACCCCAAGCCAAAGCCCGGGGTTTTGTGTTGTAAAACTACGGGACGCTATCCACCCGTGTAGTCTTAGCTCTTACGGTTCTTACGGTTGTCGATCAGGTCATCAACTACGCTTGGATCAGCCAGCGTTGAGGTATCACCCAATGCACCGAAATCGTCCTCTGCGATCTTACGCAGGATACGGCGCATGATCTTTCCAGAACGGGTCTTAGGCAGACCTGGAGCGAACTGGATGTGGTCTGGCGATGCGATAGGACCGATGTCCGAGCGCACCCAGTTACGCAGTTCTACCGCCAGCTCATCAGTTGGCTCAGTGCCAGCCTGCAGGGTTACGTAGCAGTAGATACCCTGACCCTTAATTTCGTGCGGGTAACCCACCACTGCTGCTTCCGCTACAGTCTTGTGCTCTACCAGAGATGATTCAATCTCAGCGGTACCCATACGATGGCCCGATACGTTAATTACGTCATCCACACGGCCAGTAATCCAGTAGTAACCATCCTCATCACGGCGCGCGCCGTCACCGGTGGTGTAGTAGCCTTTGAAACTTGAGAAGTAGGTCTGGATGAAGCGGTCATGGTCGCCCCAGATGGAGCGGCTCTGGCCAGGCCAAGAGTCTTTGATAACCAGGTTACCTTCGCCAGCACCTTCAATCTCTTTCCCTTCGTTATCCAGCAGCGCAGGCTGCACACCGAAGAATGGACGCGTAGCCGAACCGGGCTTAGCTGCAGTCGCTCCTGGCAGAGGCACAATCATGATGCCGCCGGTCTCAGTTTGCCACCAGGTATCAACGATCGGGCAGTTACCGTTACCGAAGATGCGGTGGTACCACTCCCAAGCCTCTGGGTTGATTGGCTCGCCTACTGAACCCAAAAGTTTCAGTGAAGAGAGATCCGCATCGCCGAGCACGTCATCACCTTTCTGCATCAGTGCACGGATTGCGGTGGGTGCAGTGTAGAACTGGTTAACTTTATGCTTCTCGATAACACGGCCGAAACGGCTGTTATCTGGATAGTTGGGCACACCCTCGAACATCAGTGTTGTAGCACCGTTCGCCAGTGGACCGTAGACGATGTAGCTGTGACCAGTTACCCAACCCACGTCAGCTGTACACCAGTAGATATCGCCTTCCTGATAGTCGAACACGTACTGGTGAGTCATTGCAGCCCATACGAGGTAACCCCCTGTGGTGTGCTTCAGACCCTTAGGCGCACCGGTAGAACCTGAGGTGTAAAGAATGAATAGCGGCGCCTCAGCGCTCATCTCTGCTGGAGTATTCTCAGCAGATGCAGCGGCGCAGTGCTCTTCCCACCAGATGTCGCGACCTTCAGTCCAAGCAACATCCTGATCAACACGCTTAACGACAACAACTTTCTCAACCAGAGCAGCGGCTGCTGGAAACTTGTCGAGGGCTTTATCAACGTTGTCTTTTAGAGGAACAACTTTACCGCCACGCAGTGAGTAGTTCGAAGTAATAACCAGCTTAGAGTTAGCACCTTCAATACGTGCAGCCAGCGCATCTGGTGAGAAACCACCGAAGACAATGGAGTGCACCGCACCGACGCGAGCACAAGCCAACATTGCGACTGCCGCCTCAGGAATCATTGGCATGTAGAGCGTCACTACATCGCCCTGCTGAATACCCTGAGCAGTCAGTACGTTCGCGAAACGACAAACGCGCTCGTGCAGTTCACGGTAAGTAATCTTTTCGCTCTCTTCTGGGTTATCACCTTCCCAGATAATCGCCACCTGCTCGCCACGCGTCTCGAGGTGACGATCCAGACAGTTGTGAGCCACGTTTGTGGTGCCATCTTCGAACCATTTAATGTCCAGATCGCCTTCAAACGTGGTGTTTTTGACTTTGGTAAAGGGTTTGAACCAGTCGATGCGCTTAGCCTCTTCGGCCCAGAAAGCTTCTGGGTTCTCGACTGACTGCTGGTACATCTCCATGTATTTAGCCTCGTCTGCGTGTGCATTCGCTGCCCACTCTGGCGTAACTGGGTAGATAGGGTGGTTCATTCCGGTCGGTCCCTTTGAATTGATGGCTTTAGCTGCGATCTGACAACTACACAGATGGAGTGCAACTACTAAGAAATTATCTGAGCCGTAATTTATACCTGTTTGACCTAGCGCCTAAGAATTAGACATTGGTAGGTTCGGGGCGTTTTCACAACCAAACTTTAGGCTAGGTCGGCTCGTTTAAGGCGCTCTTCCTGACGGTACAAAGGCAAGTAATCAGCATATTTATCGACGATCACTAGAGCGACCAAAGCGATTGCGAAGTAGAGCCGCTAAACGCAGCTCCAAGCGCTCATTTTTAGAGCGCTCAACTACAAGGTTCTGCTGCATAGATAACTGCGCCGCAGAGAGGTGAACTTTTCCATTTTGAGCCTGGGGCCACACAAAGTATCCCTGCTCGAGTCGCTTATAAAACAGGCAGAGTCCTTGGCCATCCCACCAGAGGACTTTGATACGATCGCCCCGACCACCGCCGAAGACAAAGATCTGCCCGTTGAACGGATCCTTCTCGATCTGGTACTGCGCATGTGCCGCTAAGCCGACGAAGCCCTTTCATATATCGGTGTGACCTTCAATCAACCAAACCTGTGTACCTGCTGGAAGTCCGATCATGCCAATGCCTTGAGAATCAGGTGTAGCTGCACCTCATTAGGGTTACTGAACGAGAGTCGGTGACCGGAGGTCCGCTGTATGTCCAACACTGAGCTATCAAGCAGAGGTACGGATTGGGTCTAAGCTTTTTCGACGTCCCGGTTGAAACGACACTGCTCGTGTCTAGTTCCTTTTGAGAGCACCACAGGTAACATAGGAATTCGAGCTTTCTCAACCCAGCAGGCATTATTGCGATATTCTCGGATCCAGTTTGAAACCTGGTTAGTATTGATATCATGTTTGCGTGCGATAGCGGCTTTGGAGAACTTTCCAGCAAGTGCTTCCTGGACGATTTCGAGTTTTAGTTCTGGGGCATATCGGCGCCGAGGCGGTAGTGTGGATTCGTGCATGTTCGGTTCCCATTAATATTTACGTGGGAACTTCGCATCACATTAGTTCTGAAACAACCTGTGAGTTGTCCAATTACACACCCGAACAATTGTCAGGTGAATCGCATCCAAACCGTGTGCAACGCTTTCTGCAATTTTTATGCAATTACAATTGAGACGAGCCTCAGTTAACCTTAATAAACACACCTAGCTCCTGTATCATAAAGCCTCGTACAGTAACGCATGCGCCCTAGTAGCTCAGCTGGATAGAGCAGCCCCCTCCTAAGGGGCAGGTCGTTCAGCAGCTTTACGGCTACTTCACTCTATACATCAGCCACTTACGTGTCTGATGACCGTACGTTCGTTACTGCTTTATGCAATTGTTATGCATGGAGCATTCTCATGGCATCAATTTACAAGCATCTCAGTGGTAAATGGGTCGCTGCAATCAGACGTAAAGACTCCCCAACACGTACCAAAACATTTACCAGATACAACGAAGCAAAGCAGTGGGCTGCAGAACAAGAGTCAATTCGCTTTGAAACCTACCGTCACGACACTACAAAGACTCTCCATCAACTGATTGAGCGATTTGAAAATGAAATCCTACCCAGTTATGAAAGCCAAAAGACTACGAAGGGTCTCTTGCGCTATTGGAGACGTGAGTTACCAGATTGCCCCGTGTCCAATTTAACCCCTCAATTCGTGGCAGAGTACCGAGACAAACGACTCTCTACTGAAGTGAGTGGGTCCACTGTTAATCGTGAGTTGAACCTGCTCTCACGGCTGATTGATGTGGCTAGGCGAGAGTGGCAATGGCTTGATACACGAAACCCTGTAAGGGCCATCACTCGTCCCAAAAATCCCAGACATCGCAATAGAAGGCCAACAAACAGTGAGTTGCTCCGATTGAGGCAAGAATGTCAGCAATCTAACAACCCTG
>Ga0209555_10000132_pt1 | contig 63574 bp, 59 predicted proteins | sample SaaInl85LU_5_DNA_FD_184643 | JGI IMG/M metagenome (GOLD analysis project Ga0209555, IMG submission 184643) | Marine microbial communities from expanding oxygen minimum zones in the Saanich Inlet - ESP_85LU_5_DNA (SPAdes) (version 2) | ecosystem: Environmental > Aquatic > Marine > Intertidal...
GATGATACTAGTAATTATGTATTACAAACCAGTAACTTTATATCAGCTAACCTAAATCTTGCCATAGATGATACTAGTAATTATGTATTACAAACCAGTAACTTTATATCAGCTAACCTAAATCTTGCCATTGATGATACTAGTAATTATGTATTACAAACAAGTAATTTAATATCAGCTAACCTAAATCTTGCCATTGATGATACTAGTAATTATGTATTACAAACAAGTAATTTAATATCAGCTAACTTAAATCTTGCCATAGATGATACTAGTAATTATGTATTACAAACCAGTAACTTTATATCATCTAACCTAAATATAGCCATTGATGATACTAGTAATTATGTATCACAAACAAGTAACTTAATATCAAATAGAATAACTAATTTAGAAACTGATTTTATTTCAGAAGAAGCTCATTCTAGTAATAGATTTATTGTAGACCATGTTTATAATAATAATTTATTAGTAAATGGTAATTTAACTATTAATAGCAACTTAATTGTTAAAGGTGAAGAAACAATTTTAAATACAAATGTTTATACAACAGAAAAATTAGAAGTTGAAAATAATAGCACTGGTGTATCACTAAGTATTATTCAGAATGATACATTTTACGATATACTTAATATATCAAATAGCTTAAATGAAGTATTTACAATTAAAAATAATGGTAATGTTGGTATTGGTGTTTTAAATCCTACTAATAAAATGGATATAAACGGTAATATTAACATTGAAACAGATGGTAATAATTATATCTATACAATTGATGGACGTGATATAATTAAAGAAACAAGTAATTATGTATCGCAAACAAGCAACTTTATATCATCTAACCTAAATATATCTATTGATGATACTAGTAATTATGTATTGCAAACCAGTAACTTTATATCGGCTAACTTAAATATAGCTATTGATGATACAAGCAATTATGTATCACAAACAAGTAATTTAATATCATCTAACCTAAATCTTGCTATTGATGATACTAGTAATTATTTATCACTAACCAGTAACTTAGTATCTGCTAATATCAATCAAGCTATTGATGATACAAGTAATTATGTATCACTAACCAGTAACTTAGTATCTGCTAATATCAATCAAGCTATTGATGATACAAGCAATTATGTATTACAAACCAGTAACTTTATATCAGCTAACCTAAATCTTGCCATTGATGATACTAGTAATTATGTATCACAAACAAGTAATTTAATATCAAATAATCTCAATTTAGCCATTGATGATACTAGTAATTATGTATTACAAACCAGTAACTTTATATCAGCTAACTTAAATCTTGCCATTGATGATACTAGTAATTATGTATCACAAACAAGTAATTTAATATCAAATAATCTCAATTTAGCCATTGATGATACTAGTAATTATGTATCACAAACCAGTAACTTTATATCAGCTAACTTAAATCTTGCCATTGATGATACTAGTAATTATGTATTACAAACCAGTAACTTTATATCATCTAACCTAAATCTTGCCATTGATGATACTAGTAATTATGTATTGCAAACCAGTAACTTTATATCATCTAACCTAAATATAGCCATTGATGATACTAGTAATTATGTATTGCAAACCAGTAACTTTATATCATCTAACCTAAATATAGCCATCGATGATACTAGTAATTATGTATTACAAACCAGTAACTTTATATCAGCTAACCTAAATCTAGCCATTGATGATACTAGTAATTATGTATTACAAACCAGTAACTTTATATCATCTAACCTAAATATAGCCATTGATGATACTAGTAATTATGTATTACAAACCAGTAACTTAATATCAGCTAACCTAAATCTTGCCATTGATGATACAAGCAATTATGTATTGCAAACCAGTAACTTTATATCAGCTAACCTAAATCTAGCCATTGATGATACTAGTAATTATGTATTACAAACCAGTAACTTTATATCGGCTAACTTAAATATAGCTATTGATGATACAAGTAATTATGTATCACTAACCAGTAATTTAATATCATCTAACCTAAATCTTGCTATTGATGATACTAGTAATTATTTATCACTAACCAGTAACTTAGTATCTGCTAATATCAATCAAGCTATTGATGATACAAGTAATTATGTATCACTAACCAGTAATTTAATATCATCTAACCTAAATCTTGCTATTGATGATACTAGTAATTATTTATCACTAACCAGTAACTTAGTATCTGCTAATATCAATCAAGCTATTGATGATACAAGTAATTATGTATCACTAACCAGTAACTTAGTATCTGCTAATATCAATCAAGCTATTGATGATACAAGCAATTATGTATTACAAAGTAAATTTGAATTTACACAAGGTATGGTTGTTCAAACGAAACATAATACTTATAATGAAATGGAAATACGTAGTGGATCAGATTGGGAACCAATTAATAATAGTATTACAGATGGTTTTGTAATATCCATTAAACCAACTGATACTACTTCTAAAATCCTCGTATCAATGATATCTCATATTGGAATGGAATATTCTTCCGATTCAAGATGGTGGGGTCTTAAATTATATAGAAAAATTGGTAATGGAAGTTGGACAGAACTAAGTGATGCAAACGGCAATAAAACCGGCAATGGTTCAAGTAATATAAATGGTACAGGATGTTGGATATCACATAATTTAGGAGCAGAATCAAGTATTTATTCACATTCAATAACAAATGTATCAGGATCTTACCAAGATGAACCACAAACAACTGAAACTGTTTATTATACAGTATATTGGAAAAATAAGGTTGGTGAGCTAAATAGTGGATTACTATTTTTAAACAGATCCGAAAATATGTATAATAATAATTATCCCGCACCTTCATCTAGTTGGACAGCAGTTGAAATATGGAATAAAGGAACAGCATATGATCCACCATCATATACTAATCAAATCCAAATTAATACTGAATACAATAGTGTAGGTATCAATACAGCTCCGGCAACTAATTCAGATAAATTAACTGTAAATGGTAATATAAATTTATTAAATGGTACATATAACGTTAATGGACATGATATAATACTAGATACTTCTAATTACACACAAAATACATCAAATACATTAATAAGCAAAATCAATGATTTATTGGCTAGGATAGAGATATTGGAAAATGCCTAATTTATTTGTATATAATTAATATAAGATATTAAATAGAGTAATATATAAAAGATGAATTATAATATCTTAGAATTTGATTCATCAAATATTAAGATATTAAATGATATAGAAACAATATCTGGAAAAATAAAAGTAAATGGCGTTGATAAATTTCAAGAAACATCTAATTTTATTATATCAACATCTAATATTTTAACAACACATGTAACAACTCTTAATGATACTTTATTAGATACAAACTCTAAGATTAAATCTAGTTTATTACCAAAATCTACATCAACGGATTTAGGTGCTGTAAAAGTAGATGGTACTACTATTACAATTGATAGTGCAACGGGTGTAATTAGTGGTAGTCAATCAGTTGATTTAAGTGATTATGCAACAAAAGAATATGCTGATTCCATATCTTCTGGATTAACATTCAAAGATAATGTAAAAGTTGCAACGGTTGGTAATTCTTCATTATCAGGATTAAACGATATTGATGGAATCGGTGTTATTTCAGGAGATAGAATATTTGCTTTTAGTCAAACAAATGAAGCTGAAAATGGTATTTATATTGCTGCAAGTGGTTCATGGACAAGAGCAACAGATTTTAATACAACAACAAATATAACAAGTGGCTCTTTTATATTTATTGCAAATGGAAATGTTAATGGAAACTCCGGTTATGTTTGCAATATAAGTTCTACCATAAGTACAGTAGGATCAGATCCAATAACATTTTCTAAATTTTCAAGTGCTGGGCAATTATACGCAGGTAATGGTATTTTAAAAGATGGAAATACACTATCATTGAAACCTAAAACAGATGGTGGTATTGTTGCTGATACAACAGGAGCTTCTATTAATTTATCCAAAAGTTTAATTGCTGGAACACTTCCTATTAGTAAAGGTGGTACAGGAGCTACAAATTTAGATGATTTAATTACATTAGGACAACATACAATAGGTAATTATGTTGAAAATATAACTTCTGGAAATGGTATTTCTGTTACAGGAGCTAATGCCGAAAAATCAACAGTTAATTTATCTGTTGATACAAAAGCAAATGGTGGTTTGACATTTGATGCCAATGATAAACTAGAATTAGATTTATCTGCAACAAGTATATCTGGAATATTAGGGCAAGCAAATGGCGGTACAGGGCATTCATCATTAAATACAGATATAATTACAGAAGGGACTGATAATAAGTTTATAGTTAACAATTTATATAATGCACCTTTAACAGTATCAGGTGATATTTTGCCTTCATTAACTCAAACTTACAATCTAGGATCACCTGACTATAAATGGAAATCATTATATGTTGCCGCTAATACTATTCACATTGGTGATACTCAATTATCAGCTGGTATAGAAGGTGGTATTGAGATGTCCGCTATTAGCTTTACAGATACTATTAATAAAATATCTTCAAATGAGTTACATTCATTAAAAGGTGTCACTAAAAATGTTCAGCAGCAAATAAATGATCTAAACTTAGATGATATAGCTGATGGTTCTACAAATAAATATATTGTTAATGATACTTATAACGGTACTATATCAGTAGCTTCAAATTTCAATGTTGGTAAATATTTTTCTACTGAAAATCCCAATGGCAATCTTCATGTATATGGTGATATAACAATTGAAGGCAATATTAATACAGTAAGTCCTCTTATAACACAATATCATAGACATCTTTCAAATTATAATATTGGCTATACTGATATTACTAATGTAGATGATACATCAAATAGGCCAAGTATTAAAATAGAACATAATGTTGGTTATTCCAATATTATGGAAATATCATGTAAAGGAGATGATGGTGTATTTATAATAACTTCAAATGGTAATATTGGTATCAATAAACTTGAACCAACAGAAAAAATAGATATAAATGGAAACATATTATTCTCTGGGACAATTAATGATATAACTGCAACAGAACTTTCATATTTAGATGGTCTAGATTATAATATTAAAAATAGAATTGATACAAATAACTTAAATCAATCTAATTATGTATTATCTTCATCAAATTTAGTAAGCCAAGATATCATACGAATTAATAGCAATAGCTCAAATTACACCAAAAACTCTTCAAACATATTAAGAGGTTATGTTAATACATTAAATCAAGATACTTCAAATTATGTAAATACTATTAAAACATCACAAGGCAATCTACATTCTTCTAATTATATAAAATCAACATCTAATATTATTAGTAATCGTATTACAAATTTAAATGCCGATGATATAGCTAATGGGACGACAAATAAATATATCATTAATAATACACATCCAACTGATCTAACAGTATCAGGTGATTTTACTATAAATGGATCAGATACAACAATAAATTCGGTTTTATATTCATCAAATTATGTTGAAATAATAAACAATACTCCTAATACTGCATTTACTATAACACAATATGACCCATTAAATGATGTTTTTAGCGTATTAAATACAACAGAAGAATTATTTAAAATTAAAAGTAATGGTAATATTGGCATTGGTACAACACCATCTAGAAAATTAGATGTAAATGGTGATATAAAGTTTACAGGAAAATTATATCAAGGTGATAGTGAGTTCGTAACTTCATATTGGTTAAAGAACGGCAATGATATATCTATTTCAAGTAATGTTACTATAACAGGTGATTTGACAGTATCAGGTACAACTGCAACATTAAATACAGATGTATATGCAACTGAACAAGTAGATATACTTTATACGGGAGCTGATAGTATAGCTTTTAAAGTTAAACAAACAAATTCAGCAGATAAAATATTAGTTGCTGAAAATAATACAGGTGAAGTTTTTAGTATTACTCAATTAGGCGATTTAAATTTTAAAGGTGGTTTATATCAAGATGGTACAGCATTTCAAACATCATATTGGGGTAAAAATGGCAACAAATTGTATTATGATACCGATAATATTGGCATTGGAACTAACAATCCAGAACAAAAATTACATGTTGTTGGTCAAATTATAGCAACAAATAAAATAACCTCGTTTTATTCTGATGAAAGACTTAAAACAGATATAGAATTAATACCGGATCCGCTAAATATTATTGAACAACTTAATGGCTTTTATTATAAACCAAATGAGTTAGCTAATTCATTTGGAATAGAAAGTAATCATAGAGAATTGGGTTTAAGTGCACAAGAAGTAAATAAAGTATTACCTGAATTAGTAGATTTAGCACCATTAGATATAGCGCGCGACGAAAATGATAATATAGTATCTAAATCAGGTGAAAACTATCTAACTGTATCTTATGATAAAATGATTCCAGTAATAATAGAATCTATCAAAAAACTAAATAGTGAAATTAAATTGTTAAAAGAAGAAAATAAATTATTAAAAGAAAGCATTAAAAAGAATTCTTAAATACTAAATATATTATTAATCAAAAGTGAGCAAACATTTAGTTTTTATGATATCATGATTGATAACATTATTAACTTTTTGTTTACAATAATTATTTTCTATCATTTTTTTATAAATATTATCGTAATTATTTATTGCATATGTTATTATATTATTATTAAATATCCATCGGAAAAAGTTAAGTTGTCCAACCGTCGTTTCAATATAATCTGTGCGTTCATTATTAATAAAAAATGTAATTCTATGATGTCTTCTGAAAGAATCAAAATTAAATTTACTATATGATTTTAACTGTGCACGATAATCTTGATATAAATTAATTTTGCGAATATTTTTTTTATATTCTTTTGAATCATCTAGATAAGAATCTTCGGGATAATCACTATAAATGTTTTTATTCTCATCAATCCAATAATAAATATTATTACTTTTTGAATAATGTGTAACCAACCATTCAATAATACGCAATGATAATTTATGATTACCATTAATAATATTTTTAAGTGTAATTTTATATTCGGTATTTTTGTTATAAAATTCTGTTAACGATGATAATAATAGGTTTTGACCTAAATCACACATTTCTTAAATAATCTTTATTACATATTCTTTAAGTAATAAATATTAGAAAATAAATTAAAGTCAATTTAATAAGATGGTGAGCTGCCAATTTCCAATGTATTTTGGCGTAAATCTGGCTCAATAGTGCTAATTAACCATGGACCTACGGCATTTTGTGGGTTAGGTATTTCAGAACGTAATTGTAAATTAGCGTTTCTTAATGATTGTCCAACGGTATTAACGCCAACATGATATCCGGCAGTTAAATAATTTTGATCACCTACATTTCCTCCACCTGATGGATTAATGCGAGCCCATTTGCTGTCAGCAGCGTCTTTGGGTAATAAATCATCGGCTGTTAATCTATCGCGGGGATAGCAAGCTTGCATGCTTTCAGAAGATTCTTCTTGTTCATCATATGATGCATATTGACCGTCACCACCAACAGATGGCATAGATACTTCGGAACCTTCCCCTGGTTTCGCGTTTTGTTTAAAAATTTCATTACCACTTGGTTCAGAAGCAGCATAATTACCAATACCGGAAGAAGCCATTGATGGGTCACGTTGCATGTTATCTACATCTGCAACTGAACCACCTTGACTATTTGCGAATCTTTCATAATAAAATGGTTCTGGAACATTTCCACCCATTCCACCTCCACCAATTTTATTCATTTGCATTGAACGAGAATTATTACATTTGGAGTTATAGGTTAATAATAATAATAGAGATAAAAGCAATAAAATTGCTATTGAAAACGATATTACAACACTTTTATTAGCACCCATATTTATTTATACTATATATATCTATCTATTATTTACAATAGATTATATTTAAAATATTTTATATCAATTTTATAATAATCTATTAATTTTTTCTTCTTGTATTATTAATAACTCATTAATATTATTTAAAAGATTATTTACTTCTTTTGTATGCCCGAGTTCTTTGATATCCTTAAATTTATCCTTAATATTTTTATAATCCTCTTGATATTCTTCAATTAAAACATTATATTTGCTTATTTTATACTTAGTATTTTTTCCCAATAATCTTACCCTATCTTCTATTTTTTCAATTATATCATCAATACAAAACCACTCACTTGCATCATTTTGCATGTCTGTTATATCTAACGATTTAATAAGCCATTTATTTGAAGTATATTCGCTATAAAAATATAACCCAACATATTCAATTGTTAAATTAATAATACATTTCTTATAATTATTATTTTCTTTTAGCATAGTTACAACTTTATCTATATCATTTATATTGAGATTATTATAAAAAACATTATTAAACTCTTTATTTGTTATTATTACATTTATTGTTTTTGTTTGATTACAGAAACTCTTTGTATGTAACTCATCTACATCACTTTTTTCAAAACTTTTACCGAACCATTTATTGGATTCTTTTAATATTTCATCTGCAATATCATTATCTATTTTAATTAAATCATTGATAGTATCGTTATTTGTTTCATTTGATATAAATAATGTTAAACTATATCCCTTACCATTTAATAATTTTTTTATACCTTTAATCTTAACATCTGTAATTGAAATTTTTATAGAGTCTTTTGATAAAGATATAAACTTATTGTTCTTTTTATATGGAGTTTTTAACATCACTTACTTCCCTTTATAAATAAACTTAATACTTTTTTATATTAATATTTTACAAACATAAAAACAATTAAAATAATTAACCAATTTTATATGGAGTACTATTAATAATAGTAGCAGCCTTAGGTTTGCTTGTCATAAACATGTCCGTAGGAGAAAATGGTATTAATGCATTTTCTAAAATATATTTAAACATATCCTTAGGTGTTTTATTAACATTAACAACAGACCCAATAATCATCGTTAATACTTGTTTTATACTTAGTACTCTCATTTCACATTGTTGTGTTGGTACATCATAATAATTACCCCATCCATTCGCTTTTGTTAAAAATGCATGAATTATGCGAGCATAATCACGAATAATTAAATGACCATTTTTTGCTAATTGTACAGGTGTTTTAATACTCTTGGATAATCCAAAGTCATATATCATCATATTATATCCACATGCTTTTAAATAGTATTTTTTACCATTAAACTCATATTCATAATATCCTTTTTCGTTATTCATTTGATACAAAAAGTTTCCATAGTGAGCATCATTATGAACATATCCTACTAAGTTTTGAAATGTTCCAATAGATATGAATACTTGAAATAATAAATTACACATTAAATTCATATTATCTGCGACATGTCTATTAGCAACTAATGTTTTTAAGTCACCGTGCGCTAATTCATTAATAGATACTAATTTTAATTTATTTGGCATAATAATTTTTTTACCTTGATAACTTATTAGTGAATCTCTTTTGCAAACTGCGTGTTTATGAACAGCAGCAAAATGCTTTGTTTTTTTGGTTAGTAATAATTTATCAGTAATTTCTCTCATCAATTCAATTTCTTGCATATTGTCTTTTGTTGCAGCCATAACTTTTGATACAATAGAAAAACCACCTAAACTTTCTTTAATACTTGATAAAAATATTACACCATAAGCACTGTCAGTACCTATTTTTTTAACTAAATCAATAACATTTTTAATGGTGTATCCGTGTTTACCATCTTTAAATATCTTTGTATCTAAACAGTCGCTCTGACTTATGTTTTTTAAACGTGTTTGTAAATATTTAGAAAATTTAACACGATTATCAAGTGTAAACTTATTAGCAACTAACTTATTTTTAAGAAATCTTTGTATACGTTTGGCTTTTGAATTTTTTTTAGATATTGAGTTTCTAGATACTTCTACAAACGCAGGAGTTTTAGATTCTGCTTTAACAACATCATTTATAAAAACCTTCTTTGATACGCTTTTGGGTTTTTTAGAAACACTTTTAGGTATTTTAACTTTTTTAACTTCATTTTTCTTTTTGGGATCCTTTTTAACTTCATTTTTCTTTTTGCTGTGTTTTTTAACAGCATTATTTACTTTTACAACCGGTTTGCCTTGTATTTTTATGACTTTACCATGGTCAATAGAACCTTTTCTTGGAAAACACCATTTACTTTTGCCTTCATTATATATTTTCAACGCGTCAGTATATTTCATTGTATTTACTATTATATTAATAGGTAATTTATTTATTTATTAATAATTATGTCGTCTTTTGAAAAAAATGATGATGAAAATATTGATAATGAAAATAATATAATTGATATATTAGTTGAATATGTTAAAGATGAACTACTTAAATCAAATATAAGATATGAAATTGTTAAACCTATATTAATTTACTTACTTTATTATTTAATACCATTTATTCTGTTTATTATATTATTAAATTTTATATCAACAATAATAGCAATTTGTATTGTATTTAAATATTTATTATAAAATAGAATGAGTAATAAAATATCAGGTGGTACAAATATATCACCATTAATATCATCTATGATATTACTTAGTGCTAGATTATCAATGGATAAAAGAAAACTAATGACAGATAGCATAAAGTTATCTACAAAAGCCCCCAAAAAAATATTATTAAAAACTGTGAATATACTAACCTATAAAAAGCCACCAGTAAAACCAGAACCAGTCAAAAAGGTTAAATCTACTAAAAAAAGCAAATCTAAAAAAGGAAAAAAACCTGTTACTGTCAAATCAAAAAAACCTGTTAAAAAAACTAAATCTAAAAAAATGAAAGGTGGTGGTAGACAAGATTTTTTTGAATAATTAATATTCCATACCTTTATTTTTGTTAATATCAATAATGGACTCGCTAATTAATTTATTGTAATTAGTTTCTTTATTTTTATTATTAATAATAAACCATCCTCGTCTGTATAAACTAGCATTTGTTTCAAATGGTTCACGTTCAATAGTATATAATAGACCTTTATTAAATATAACAATATTATCTGCTTGCATATTATAACATAATAAGTGCGAGATTTTATATCATTTTTTAATAATTTAATAATTAAAAAATGGATGAAGAAATTGTTGAAGAGTTTCGCGAATTATTTAATTTTGATAAAGCAAAAAAAACTGTTATTTTAGACAAAATTATAACAGATGATATAATAACTGGTGATAAAATAGATATATCAGATGATGTTTATAAAGATACTGGAATACACGAATGGGCTTCAAAAATACCTACATTGGAAGGTAGTAAATTGTTAATAAAAAAATTAATTAAAAATCCAATAAATGACAGAGAATTATTAATATATAGGCAAAACTCTTTTGTAGATTATGATATTGATATTGAAATATTAAAAGATTATGAAGATGATATATTATGGATATATAAAATAGCAGAAGAAATTAGTGATAATTCTTCAATAGAAATATTATTTCCATCATCTTACATAATAAGTTATATTAATTATTTTGAATATTTATTGGATACTTATCATATATACAAAATATATTTTATACCAATTACATCTATATTATATCCTGTGACAACTTTTTTGGCACCTTATTTCTATTTAAATAATTACATGAAAATGAATATAAACTTTTCAAGTTATATTAATACAATTTATTATATATTCTCAATATTACTAAAACCATCTGGAAACTTTCGTCAAGATTTAACTAAATTTGTAACACTATTTTTATATGTAGGTATTTATCTTTATAATATGTATCAAACATATGAAATAGCAGTGTTTTTATATAATACCAAAGAAAAATTACATGATAAAATGGAGGGTTTAGTTAAATTTATTAAACATTCCCTTAATATAACAAAACATGTATCTAAAAATGTATTAGATGCTTTTTTTATAATAGAAAAAAACTTTGAGCATCTTGATATCAATAACACAATGACTGATATTTATAAAATATGGAAAGACAAAGAACTTAAAAATAAAGTATCCGCTTTATTGAAAACAATATACGGTATAGATGTATTATATGCTATCAATAATTTGCTTTTAACAGATAATTGGTCTGTACCAGATTATAATGATAAAGAAACAACTCTATGGAGTGCAAAAAATCCTGTATTAAATAAAGAGCAAGTGAGCAATCCAATAAATCTTGATAGAAATATAATTGTAACTGGACCAAATGCTGGAGGTAAAACAACATATGTAAAAACAATTTTATCAAATGTAATATTAAGCCAGACATTTGGCATAACATATAGTTTGAAATCTAAAATGATATTATATGATACAATAAATTCGTTTATGAGAGTATCAGATGAATTAGGTAATAAATCATATTTTGAAGCAGAAGCTGAGTATTGTTTAAATATGATAAATAAAGCTAAGGAAATTAGTGAATACAATAATAGAGGATTGTTTTTAATGGATGAACCTATGCATTCTACTCCACCAACAGAAGGTATGGCAACCGCTTATGCGGTCATAGAATATCTAAGTAAAATGTCTGGCATATCCCTAATCATTACTACACATTTCCATAAACTAGTAAAATTAGAAGAATTATATCCAGATAAATTTATTAATCTCTCGGTAGACGCTATTCCACAAGATGATAAATATTACTTTCCTTATAAAATCAATAATGGTCATTCATATTTATGTATAGCAATTGAATTGCTGGATATTAAAGACTTTCCAAAAGAAATAATAGATAATGCGATTAAAATGAAAAACAAAATATGTTATGATTTTAATAAATAATGTATAGCTTCTTATTTAATCAAACTTATATCAGCATTTTTGTAATTGCTTTACTTGTGTTTTTAATAATGTTCTTATGGCGAAAATTAACTATATTAGAAGGTAATTACTTTTTACTTGAAAAACGTGTAAATATTATGAAAAAAGAAGATAGAACTGGACAATTATCTAAAAATCTAGAAAAATCTGATACTGTAATGAAAGAAGTTTTTAAAAATAATATAAAAAGAGATTCTTGTAATATTAATGATACCGTGTGCAATATTCCTAAGGACATTGATGTGGAAGAGTATATTATGGAAGATATTGAGAATAATATTGATATAACAATTGTAAATGTAGAAGATGCTAATAGTAGCAAGGGTTCCGTAAATGTAGTTGAAGAAATCGTTGAAGATGAACAAAAAGAAGAGGATATTATCGATGAAAAAGAACTTGTATCACATATTGAAGATATAACAGGTAAAGATAAAGCAGATAAAGCAGATGAAGCTATAATTGAGTTTACTGATATTAATGATAATGCTTCAACAACATCGGAAATAACTTTTAATAGTGAAGAAGATAAATCACTTAGTAAAAAGTTTAAGGCTATGAATATGGAAAAGTTACGCGAAGAATGTAAAAATAATTCATTAAGTTCAGAAGGAACTAAATCAACATTAATAGCTCGTATTATTGATAATATCAAAAAACAAAAATAAAAAATATTGTATTTCAATAGATAATTATAATAATGAGTTTTCATTCTACAACAGAACCAAAGCCTCACTGTCCAATAAAAATGTCTGATGGAAGATCTTTTACTGACTACCGTCCTAGATGCATGGTCAATTCTGAATTAATGACAGATGTATCAAACAACAATATGATTAAAAGCAGCTATGAAAGCAGAGTATTTTTACAAGAAAATGCTGAAAAATTAATGGAACGTAATAGATTGACAGTTTTAGACCGTCTTGCACCATGTGCGCCTTGCAATAGACCTTTTGATGACCCTGGTACTATGTATCCTGAAAGATATATAGTAAAATGTACTCCTACAAGCTGTGAAAAGATTGAAGTCAACAAGCACGGTTTAGGAACAAGCACCAGAATACATCTATAATTTTTTTATTAATCATAAATAATTCTATATATACATTATAGAGATATAATAATGATTTTTAATGATCAACATATTAACTTAAAAGTAACTTTTTTTAAAGATTATTCTAAAATAAAACTAACTGGAAATGTTAAGAACCCTGGTCAATATAAAAATATAGTAATTATGGCACCAAATCCTATTGATAGAATGTCTAATTATTCTGGTTCTGGGCTACCATTTCCTAATAATGAAATAGCATTTCAAAATACACCAAATCGCAAAGATATAACTGGATCAGGTGTTATAAATACTGAGTTTTTCTATCCTAATAGTTTCTATATGCCCGATGGTATCAATAAAATAGTATCTTCTGTATTTTTACAATTAATAGATAAAAATGATGTTGTATCACATGTTTATTATAAATTACATGATATCAATGCATTGAGAACACTTGTTAATAGAGAGGCAAGAAAAGGTCCCGAGTTTTACGGCGCCAAAGATTACATACTTCCAATTGCAACCTCAGAAAACGTAATGAGAGCATATGCTAGTGCTAAAATTGAGCATGATATTGCATAATCTATTAAAAAGTTAATTTTGTAAGACATCCTGCTGTATAGCTTAGTAATGATAATATGACAATTATAATTAAGTGAGCTAATTTCGCTGTTTTAAATACATCACAATATTCAGTAAAATATAAGTATATTTCAAATATTGATATCTTAACTAACATTCCAAGTAATACTTCAAAACCGAAGAGATATCCTAATGCAAAATTAATAACAATATGTGATATTAAATACACTTTATTTTCAAATATATTGTTATTGGGATTGGGATAGAAGAAATCATCAAAATAAATTAATCCATGCACACATCTTAAAAATGTAAATGCGAAGGTTGATAATATAACAACAGTTAAATACATGTAAAAATATATTGTATTCATTTCTTTTCTATATATATAACATTTTATATTTATTTTTAATAATACTTTTTTTGAGATATTTATCTACATTACTATTTAAGTTTTTCTTTGAATAATAAAATAAAATACCTTTATTTAATATATCTTGTTTAAATGTCTCAAAATATGTTTTAACCTCATTTGTTGTTATGTCTGTAAATAATTTATAATATTCTTTATTAGTTAAAAACTTTTTATTAAAAAGAAAGTGAGTATTATAATCGCTATTATATGATGTTAAATTATGAAATTTTTTTTTTTCAAAATTAACTAGTTTGGTATTTTTAGCATCTTCAACATCTTGATTTGTTATTTTATAAGTTTTTAAAATTTTAATCATTTCATTAACGAGTATCGGGTAATTTTTAGCTTCACATTGAGTATAAATATAATAATATGATGATTTTGCATTCATTATATCGATATTATATGACATTCCAACATTATATATAAGACCTAGTTTAGTTCTAAGTATTTTATAAAATATACCAGTATGAAAATTAAATAATATTGTACTCAACAAATTAAGTATAACATTTTCATTTGATAAATATTCTATTTTTTTACAAACATATAATCTGACAATTACATTATCATTATGTTTATTTTCAACATGTATCATTTTGAATTTGTCATTATTATATTGAAGTATTGGATAAATATTATTACATTTATTATATCTTTTGATTTTTCCGAAATATTTTTTGACATTTACTTGCGTTTCCCTAACTTTATTTTTAGGACATGTAATACTTATTAATAAATTTTTAGAACATATTTTATTTTTAATAAATTTATGTATATCTTTCATAGTAAACTTCTTTACCTTTTTAATATGACCGTTGTAATCGCGCATATGAAAGTATTTAGGATGCAAATATTTAAATATTTTTGTATCAAACTCATATTCCACATCAGAGGTCATATTATTAAGCTCTTGTACGACAGCATACTTTTCTTTTTTTGCTATTTTTTTATCAATATAGAAGTTTCTAATACTATTAGACAATATGTCCATATAAAATTCTAAATCTTTATACAAACCATTAATATAAACACTCATATCATACTCATCTACATATGCATTACTATACCCGCCTCTTTTTAATATTTCATCATTGACATATTTAGAACTTTTATATTTTTTAGATGTCAATCTACCTAATAAATGTTCATAATAATGTGTTAATTCACTTATATCCGGTGTTTCGTGGTTAAATCCCAATAAATAGTTTGCGGATATATGAGTTAATTTTGTGTCTAATGGTATTATAATAACTTTAATATCATTATCTAATACATATTTTTTAAATTTAATATCCATGTATCTATAAAAACGAGTACATAATTTATAAAATCTCTTGAAAATCTAAAAGTTTATAAAATCCTTAGAAAAATAAAATTATGTACTCATTTTATATTTTAAAAAAATCATAATTAAATGAGAATAAACAAACAAGTTATTAATGCTACCAAAATCACGTAAGTCATATATTATTAATAATGTAAATATTTCATAACATTTTATTATATTCCATGGAGATACTATTTTAAACACATATAATAACAAATTCATTAAATGTGTTAAAATTAAAGAATTTGTAGTAATATTTTTATAATAAATATAATAAAGTTGCAATAAATACACTGTATAATAAAATCTAATATCACGTTTTAATACTAGGTTATCACATTCATTTTTTATGCTATCTATTTTTCGAAAATAGTGTACGAAAGTTGTCCCAAATAAAAAGATATATATATTAGTAATGCTGGATATAAAGTATAAAATAAATAAATATGATAAATTATTATATCCAATATAATATTCAATATCATGAACTGTCTGTGTTATTTTAACCATTAGTGTAGCTAATGATTTCTTATAGAAATTATTTGTAGTCAACGTAAATAAAAATAGATTTCTAAATGCTTTATTATAATATATAGATAGTATGCCTAGAACTTTACCAAAATAATAAGCCCAGTATGGATAAACACAATAATGAACCTTCATAATAACTCTTAAATCTTTATTTACATTGTTTTCGTTATATATATAGTGACATTCGCGATGAAAATCAAATGCAACTACATCACATTTCTTGATAATTTTGTTTTCAGGAATCATATTAAAACATGTAACCACATTGCTATTATCATCTAAACCAATAATTAGTCTGTAACAAGATGCAAATGGAAATAAATAATATGGACCATCAATATGTTTAGTATAAAAAATGGTATCTGATGTATTTTCATCTTTTGTTGATGATGGCGCTGTAACATAAATTTCATTCATATCATTTAATATATCAAAATTATGACTTTTTGATAAATTATTTTTAAACATATTAATAATTTTATCAGAAGTAGCTAGTTTCAAAAATAAAATTGATATGTCAGTTGGTAATTTATTATACCATATATGTGTTGATTTATCTTTTGATGGGTTTTGAGATATTACCCATTCTCTCAATTTATCTATATCTTCCGTTTCGTGTAATTTTGTTGAATATACTTTATTTTTTTGATGTATCCATGGAAAATAAATAAGCATAATAATTCTATTTAATATTATATATTTATTTATTATATGAAAAAACAAGAAAAAAAGTTATGGAGTGTGGATTTTTTAAAAAAAAGATTATTATATATTAGGAGACTTAATGTCTATAAATATATTATGAAAATAAAGTAAGATAATTATTCTACTTTATCTCTTTTCTCAGGTAATACATATGGTATTTCTAAATAGTCAAATATATCCTTTTCAGATTTTATCTTATCAGTAGTATCTATTATTTTTCCATTTTTATCTTTTAATCCATACTCGGATAATGATAAATTTTTTTGTAGTGCGATGCGACGCATGTAAATATTAAATTGATACGAACCTGTAAAGTAAAGCAAAGCATAATAATAATATGATGGATCAGCTATTAATATATCAATACGTCTTGCAGGCAATTCAAGTGACAACTTACATAATCCCATAAACTTATTTTTACCATTAGCTAATGTTTCTATAATATATCCAGATGACTTTAATTCAGTAATAAGATTTTTAAGTTCTAAGTCTTGTCTGTTCTTTATCAATACATCAATATCTCCCATATCACTGTTTTGACGTCTGTAACTACCAACCAATTCAAATTCAATATCCTTATAAGTCTTATTAAATGTTTTGTTAATAATATCGTAGTGTTTTTTTCCTTCATACATGGGAATACGCTGTATCATATCGTCATAATATTTTAAACCTATTTTTTGTTTTTCATTTAATAGCTCTGGCTTTTCTTTGAGTTCTTCAAACGAGTTTACTTTTTCCATTAAGTCCTTGATTTTCACTGGTCCCACGCCATATAAGCTGGCTAGTTTACGTTTTAGTGAAAACTTGGGATCTGCTAGCGCTCTTTCAACCGCATTTATTTTTCCAGTTTCAAAGTATTCTTTTATTTTTTCTTTTATTTTGTCGCCTATTCCTTTAATATTAGCGAAACCATCGAGGTTGTCTAACTTGTCTTTTGACATTTCAATTGAATTTATTACCTTACTATATGCACGTGCTTTAAATGGTTGTTTATTTAGTGTCTCATACTCTTCAAGAAGTTTGAGATTTTTTATGATTTCTTTTTTAGATTCATTTTCTGGTTCTTTTAGATTTTCTTTATTAATACATCTACCTGTCATTGGATTTACTACTTTGCCTTTTGGACATTTTGTTTTCTCGCATTTTCCTGTGAATTCATTTCTTTTCTCATTTTCTTTGCATTTATTTACACATCTACCAGTCTTAGGATTTATTTCCTTACCTTCCTTACAAACTTTTTGCATTGTATTTGATATATTAATATAAAAAATATATATTCAATTTTTATTTAAAATAAATAAAAATATATAATGTGATTTGTATGTCAGTGTGTATGTATGTATGTCTTGTTTTTCTAGTTCTTAGCCATGAATGGAAGTAGAGGGGTGTACAAGGTGTGGTATGTAATAACGGCGCGAGTATCCATATGCTCGCTTCATTTTGTCGCAGTTCTCAGATACTTCCTTGATGAACTCCCTAAGACGTACTAGTTGCTTGCAATCATCGAGAATGATCTTGTTCTTATTCTTGATTGCAGCATCAATCTCTTGTTGAAGTCCGTTGATTTTGCTGATGAAATACGCCTTAGAAGCTTCAACAATAGTGGCGTGGTATCCCATTGATTCTTCAATAAACTCCAGCTCCTTGTGTTGCTTCACCAAGTCTGTCTTGTATCTGGCTTCCGAAACCATCTTGTCGAGAAAGAAGAGCCGCTGTTCATCCTTCCATACTTCTGCGTTATTAATCTTGTTCCTCATCTGCCTCATCTCAACCGATTCAAGGTGGTTGATATCCCGATAGAACATAAAGAGACTTTTGAGGTACTCGACTTCCAACGCTTTTAGTATGGTGTGCTTGTCTTCATACTCAGCCGCTTCCTTCAATATTCTATTAGCGTATTTGTTTGCTCCTTTTGTCAGTAGCTGAGATGGTTCCAAGTTGCCTGTTTGAACACTATTGGTTATATACTCCTTGATAAGAGCATCTCTGCCATTTTCAATGCACTTCTTCATCTGCTTCTCTTTTTTCTCTTCCTTGATGAATTTGCTGTTAATTACCGTCAGATCTCTGTATGCTTGTTCGTACTCGTCCATGCAAGGATTGTCGTTGGGATTGCGTGGGATCGCAATGCCATTCTCTCGCATGTACCTGAAATACTCAGGGTTGTGAAGGATACCAGACTTTTTTATCTGCAACGTCTTCCAGTCAAACGTGGTATGACACGAAACACACCACATCTGATCACAACCATTCACCTTCATGATAGAGATGTTGCACTTAGGGCATGGTTTGCTTTCCTTCTTTATTAGCTCAGCTGTATCAATGTCCTCCTGTTTGCACTCGTGACCATCTTGTTTGATGGTGTGGCAGTGCTTGCAGGTCTCCATGTCACATATAGAGCAAATCCAGTTCGCGTCAACGAAGCCATTACAGTCCTTGTTTTCACAAGGAAACTTGTATTGCTTGATAACACGTTGTTGGACATTCATACCTCTAATCGCAGAAATTTGGGTATTATAGAAGGTAACACGACCTTTCATGATACCCAACTGTTCATAATACTCGAGAGTTCCTCTGACTAGCTTGTTTTCTTCAACGTCATTGTGGAAGGTTTCTTCTAAGGTGGTAATTATACCCTGGATAGTCCTGATGTTCTTGCGTTTCTCAATCTCTGGTAGAGAGCGAGGAACAAGAAGCATCTCTTCCTTGAAGACGAGTTCCTTGATGTCCGTGCGATAGAGCTTGTCAACGTACGACATGCCGAGGAAACTAACAAGGGTAGACCTAGGAAGCTTCTTCTTGCAGTTCATACAGTTCTTCTCTGTCTTCTGCGAAGTGTTAATGTGGTACTTGATACAGGTAGTACAACACTCAAACTCACAGTGGGGACATTTCTTGATGTGCTTCTCAGGTACTTCTGAGACACAAACCAAGCACTCAACCATATTGACGGCAGAAGCGGTAGTAAAGGAAGTAACGGAAGTAACGGAAGTAACAGCGGCAGCGGAAGCAGACATTTATTTGGTGTCATTATTAGACTGAGTAGCTATCAATTTTTTGACATACCAGTACATATATCTATCCTACTGACATTCTTATTAAGTAAAAAAATGAATTAATTTATTATTTAAAAATTAGCATATAAAATAATTATAATGGCAAAAAATAATGATTATAACAATAAATCTGAAAGGCTTGCTATTGTTTTGGATATAGCTAAAAAACTAAAAAATTATAAGCTTAAAAATGGTAGTACATTAAACTTATATAATCACGAATTATGTTCTTTCATTGAAGAATATAAAAAAATAACAAATGAATACATAAAACAAGATGAAGATGATATAAAAGACTATAAGGGCACTTTGCTATTTGAAGAAATAAATAAAAACATAGAATATATATTACCTGCTAAGAAATCTACTGCTCCATTGTTTGTCATTAGGTATTAGTCTTCAAGAATATTGATGCCCGCGAAGTTTTTGATGATGTCTTCGTCGTCGTTGATAGGTTCGCGGTATTTTTCGTTGCACAACTGTACACCGTTGTACTTAGCTACGATATTCTTGGCACACTCCTCCATCTTCCTGCAAATAGTGCTGTTTATTTTAGAGCAGAATACCCGTGTCTTCACTGTTTCGGGTACCCACGCTTTGACGCGCCCGGTGATGCGACCAAAGAGCTGGTAGAGATTGTCGTTAGTGATTTTGCTGTATCCAAAGATAGCAGTTGTGAATGTGCCAAGTTCTTTGGATACAAGAGTTTGTCCCATGCCAACACACAAATATCCAGTGATTACCAGGGGACGACCGAATACCATGTTCTTGTGAAGATGGTAGGCGATCAAATCACCCAGTTCTCCTGATTCGAGGATCAGATCAATTACCACTTCTTTCCCTTCTTCGTCGGTGTAGCGAATATTTTTCTCAACCCCGTTGAGTGTCACAACAACACAACGAGGATTGATTTTCATTACCATGTTGCGAATGAGGTTGTGTGTCACACGCTTGCGCGTAGCGGGGATAAAGGAACGAGAACCGTCAGACAAGATTTCGGGATTTTTTTCTATCATGGATTCAGCATACTTGATGTTGTATATCTCGTTTTCGTAGAGGTTATACTCATTTGAGTCGTCCTTTAAAACAAACCTACAATGCTTGAACTCCATGTCTTCCCAGCCAAAGTAGTTACATTCGTTGTGTTCGGCAATGTTGACGATGGTGATTTTTTTCCAGTAGTCATCGGGATCATCATTGGATTTATTCCAGAGAATATCAGGAGTAGCTGTCATTGCCATGATACCATGAACAATGTCGTAATCATCCATCTTCTCAATATTTCCGCGGATGTTCGCCTTCTTTGACTTGATATACTTGTGAAGCTCATCAAAATACACGAAGCTACGCGAGATAGCTGTTTCGTTGTTGTTGAGAAACTCCATGTATTTGAAGCAGTCGTCAAAACGCCTGTAATTGCTACATGCAACAACGATTTTGGGCATTTTGGACGGATCCTTGGAAAAACAGATAAGCTTGCATAGACTATCAATGTGAATTAAATCTCCCTTATAGGTAGAAGCGAAAATAGCAACCGCATTTTCGCCATGTTCTTCCTTAATATCACTAAGTCTGTTCGCGAATTGTTTGTTGTTGAGGAGAGTGTTCATGGTGAGAACAAAGTGAACACTCCTGCCTTTCGAGGGATCGTGCTTAATTTCATCTAGGATATTGTTGATGGTGACGAAGGTCTTGCCCATCTGGGTAGGGAGGATGCAAAGCTTGAACTTGTTCTGTTCAGTCATACTTGAAAGTGTGATGCCCGGGAAAGCCGGTTATAGCTATCAATTTTTTAAAAAATCAGAACATTTCTGTTCTGGGTATCTTTGCCAAACCAGAATCTATATGAAAATTAAATATATCTTTACATATTAGAGAAGTAATCTTGCAATGCCAAAAAAAGCTAAAAAACAATCTAAACCAAAGAAAAAAGAGTACATAATTTTATTTTTTTTATAATTTTCAAGAAGTTTAAGAAAGCCAAGAGATTTAGTGAATTATGTACTCAAAATTTTATCCAATTTATTATTAATTTCATTTAATAAGATTTCTTGTTTATTTAATTTATCTATGATAGCTGCTTTATCAAGTATATTATTTAATAATTCAATATTATTCTTATCAATTTCAGCACCATTTTTAATTTTTGGATTATGTTTTTCTTCAATTTTTTTCTTTAAATAATCCTTATTAAAATTATATCTTTCAGCTAATTCATTTAATAATTCTTTATTATCATTATATTGAGGATAAATTATTTTATCAATAACGCGTGCTCTAATACTACATTCTGTTCTTTTTAATTGTTTAGCTATGTCACAATATGTTATAGATGTTTCTACTAATTTTGCTAATTTTATATCATCATCATTTTCCCATTTTTTACCCGCATTTGCCGTGTCTGGATTTTCTCTTAGTTTAAAACAGTTATTGTAGGTGTTATTTTGCATTTTATATTTAAATATACTAAATATTAATGTCATTTTTTTAAATAGAAGTAATAGAAGTATACATAATAATATTAGAGCAGTTGGTAATAAAAGTAGCCATGCTATGTAGCATTATTGTAACTATTATAAAGAAACTAATATTTCTATGATTTATATATGGATTAAGATTCCATGATAATATAGCAAATGCAAAGTATATCAAAGATACAGCTAAAACAGTAAAGTAGCGACTAAACTTTTGTAAATCCATATTGTAATGAGCATAAAATATAGAATAATATAATGCTATTCGTACAACAACTATATCAATATACATGCGCCATTTTTCTTATGGCTTAGACAAAAATAATTTAGAAGTTATAAAAACAGATATAGAAGGAATACTTGCATAATATTTGCCTAAATATACAGCAGTCATAAAGCTAAATAAAGCCATAAAACTAACTGCAATCATATAATTATTTATATTTTATATATAAAAACAATTTAATATAATTATAAAAAAATGAGGTCGCGAGTTATATATTTGATGCTTTTTTTTTCAAATATGGTTCATGGTTTTACATCTACAACATCAGTAAACAATCTAAGTGCATTAAATGGGATAAAAAATCGTAAAGCTATTTGTACTCATAATAAATTAATAAGTTTTAAGATGAGAAGTGACATTGATAGCAGCGATACAAAAACACTAGATACAATTAAAACACAACGTAGATACATGCTATTATATAGCGCAACAGCATCATTATGTATTCTTAATTTGGTTCAAAGTGTAAAATATCCGCAATATAATCTAAAAGTTTTAGAAAATGTACAAAATAAGTTATTTAAGGAAGCTACACCATCAATTTGCTATATTAGTACAGAATATGGTAGCATGGCAGATAAATATAATTTAGATAAAGATGACTTGCCCAAAGGAGTTGGTTCGGGATTTGTATGGGATAATAAAGGTCATATTGTTACAAACTTTCATGTTATCAATAAGGTAGATAGTGCTATTGTTACAATTACATATAAAAATAATAAAAAAAAAGAGTATAAAGCAAAATTAACTGGTGTAGACCCTGATAATGATTTGGCTGTTCTTAAAATTGATATGAATGATGGTGACATACTTAAAACAATTAAATATAATAAAGACGTGTTACCAGCAATTGGTCAGTTTGCATTTGCAATTGGCAACCCTTTTGGACAAGATCATACTCTTACAACAGGTATTGTATCGGGAGTAAATCGGGAAATAACAGCACCAACTGGTAGAAAAATTACTGGAATTATTCAAACGGATGCTGCTATCAATCCAGGAAATAGCGGAGGTCCTCTACTAAATACAGATGGAGAAATTATTGGGATCAATACAGCATCAATGGGTATGGGAGTATCAGCAGGTATCGGTTTTGCTATACCAATTCAACGAGCTGTTAAATCAATTACGGATATTATTGAAACAGGATTTGTAAAACGTGCTATTATGGGTATTTCTTATATGGAACGTAATCCAAGTATTTTAGAATCGGAGAAAAGTGGTATTCCAATTATTGAGAAAGGTATTTTAGTTCTAGATGTTCCAGTCGATTCGCCAGCAGCGGCTGCTGGAATCAAGGGAGTAACAAGAAATGAAACAACTAAACGCATAGAACAAGTAGGCGATATCATTATTGCTATTGCAGATAAACCAGTAAATAATCCCAATGATCTCAATAACATTCTTAAAGAATTTAAACCAGATGATATTGTGAAAATTAAATATCTAAGAAATAAAGAAGAAAAAGAAACTACATTAAAACTGGGAAGTTACAAAGGAACTACATTTACACAATTAGAGAACGAACGCGGTGATGATTTTGTAAAAAGTGAAGGCAAAGAAGTAAATATTCCTCTTAAAAATCTAGAACCTAAAATAGAACCTAAATTAAATTGATACAATAATCTAATATTTCAACTTTCATATAATCAAAGAAATATTTAGGTTTACATCTATTATACCCGTCTTTAAAATTTGAATTATAATAATAATATTTTTTTATTAATTCAATTATATCAATAATGCTATCGTAATAATGCTTCTTTTTTGGTTTACAAAAACTATATAACTTTTTATAAATTTCATTCATATAATGAACGAGTATATATATCATTGTTAATTTGGTATAAATAGTAGTACCAAAGTAACATTCAATATCAATTGTATTTTTTATTTTTTTAAACAATTCATTTATACCAATTCTACTAGTATAATTGAATTCTAAATTTTCCAATATTTGGATTACACAGTCGTATTTTTTTTCGTTAAGAAATATATTTAAAGAATATAATTCTAAATGCGATATTATATAGTTATATCTATAATTGATAACATTACTAGAATACTTACCATCATCATTAAATAGAGGAGTATTTATTTCCTTATAATTAGTAACTTTTGAATTATATAATATGTATTTATAATAATCAAAATACACATCAATATACTTTCTTAATTCAAAATATCTTTCATTATATTTTTCATTTGGTATTTTATTAGTAATTTTATTACCATATTTCATTTTAAACAATTCATAATAATATGCGTATATTATTTCATCTGATTTATTATTGTGTTCATAAAAGAAATGATTGTATATTATTTCAGTATTTTTAACTTTTTCATATGTAATATCATGATGTGATAGTGGTAAAGGTATCTTATGTGTATTAAAATAATATTTTAAATTACTGTAAGTGTAATAACTATTTTTTATTGTATTCTCAAAAGATATTTTATTATATTTATTAAAAGATTTAATTAATGTCGCATTTGAATTGAGTAGTAAATATTCTAATTCTTTGTAATAATCTTTACATGTAAGTGCGAGATTAATAATACTTTCTACTTTATTTAAATTAATGGTAATATATGATAATGCTAATATATCAAAATCTTTTAACGAAATGTTATTATTAATTATCATTAATGATATATTAATATAAAAAAAATGTCAATTTTTATTTAGGAATCAAATAACAACTATCAATTACATAATCATTATTATTTTTTTTCAATGTCCATCTATATATTACATAACACATATTGTTATTATTAGGATTGCTTTCGGGATAATACATATCATTAAATTGGATACTATTATAAATCATTGTTTTATAATCTGCTTCAACTTTAACATCAACATTATAATATGATATATTATATTCATTATCATAATAGTATTCATAATTTACATATGAATAATTATAAAATTTTCCGAGGAGAATAGCATACTTGCTATTATTGAAAGTATCAATGAGATTATTAGTATTTTGATTCTTCAATGGATTTGATGGAGCACAATGTAATTTTAAATTATTAATAGAATTACTAGCATCATTATTTTTAAATGATTGCATAACATTATCTAATATAGAATTAACTCCGTCAACTCCGTCAACTCCGTCAATACTTTCTGCATCATTTGCGCTACCACTTGTATTATCTGATGTACTATTTGTATTAACTAATTCATCTGGTTTTTTTAATGTTGGCAAATTAAAAGCTTCTTTTTGTGAATCAATAATTTCAATGATTCTATTAGCTTCTTCTCTAAGTTCTTCTATACTTTTCTCTTCTGCACTTGCACGTTTAGCAGATAAAAATGGAGCTGAAATCAAGGGTATTACTTTAATACAATCTCTTCTATTTAGATTTACCCTAGGTTTATCATTTTTATTATTTAGCAATTGCATATTATAACTAAAACTATTAGCACAACTAATAAAAAGAAAACCAAGTACAATACTCTTCAACATTTTATATTTAACATAAATAATTTTTATATATATTTACATGATATCATAGGATCGCAATTGATTTATATCATATTCTTCTTTGACATCTACTTTCAAGTTTTTCAACATCATTTTATAATCATCACCATTAACCTCATTTCCAGATGGAAAAATAACCCCTTTTACAGGAGTTTTAAGCATCTTATCAATTGACAATGGCTCTTTATCATCTTTATAATCTTCACCAAAGAAACATTCTTTTACACTTTTACCCATTTCTTTGCATGTTTTGAGAGATTGATACATATCAACAGGTTGTGCTGTATCTTTATAATAAACTTCAAATGTTTTCTTGGCTCCATTATTAGTATCCGCAGCCGCAACAAGTACATCAGCTAGATCCATTCTAGAAATTATACCACTTTTAGAAATACCTTGATTGAACTCAACTTCTTTAACGCCTCTGCGTTCTCCTGGTGATAACATTCCTGGTCTTACAATTGTATAACTCATATCATTTGGCGTATTTTCATATAATACTTTGATACGTTCTTCACCAACTTGTTTTTTATAACAATTTTCACAACTAGCAACACCTCTATCAATGGCTTCGCCCATTTGTTCTTTCCCTTTTTGGCATTTTGCACATATTGAAGATACTACAACAAGACGTTTGACACCACAATTAATTGCTTCTTTTGCCACATTTACAAGTCCAATATCTTCTACGTCATAACTTGGTTCAGCAACAATGCCTTCTTCCTCATTTTTCTTCATTTCATCATAACTCTTAGTTCCAGGTGTTCCTGTTAGTTTTACTTTTGGTCGCGATGCTGCACAATAAATAATAGATTCAGCATTTTTCATAATATTTTTAAGAGTATCTGGTTTAATTACGTCAGCAATAGCAGAAGTAACCCTATCTTTATCTCTAATATTGTCAATAACTAGTGTATTAATATCAGCATGATCTCTATCAACAATATTTACTTTACGACGTGTCACCGCAACAACATTAAACCCTTTTTCCAATAAGGCTCTTACCGTATCACCTCCTGTATATCCAGATGCACCAAATACAACAGCTTTCTTTGCAATTAACGCATCAGCTTTTTGAGGATTACACATAATAGTAAGTATAGAGTATGATGCTAATGGAGCTAATTCAATAAAATTGCGACGACTGACATCACTTTGAAATCTAGCATTTAATTTAGTTAGCATAGGTTTATTTCTAAGTATTTTATTATGATTTAGATTATTCAAAGGTACAAAGGCATTTGTATAAATAGCAAGGGATAATAATAAAAATCGTTTAAGCATTTTATATATAGTATAACATATTTTTATATATAAAATATATGAATATTAAATATACTAATATGAAAAATATTGCATTTTGGTCTAATCAATTAGGTGAAAGAGGAACTGAAATAGCGATGTTTGATTATGCTTATTATAATCAAACACTATTAAATAATAAATCATATATATTTTATGAAATAAATAATTGTAATAATAATTTAAATGTTATAAATAAATTTGCCAAACAATTTAAAGTAATTGGAGTAAATGAATTCAATGATGTCGACGAATATTTAAAATTATATAATATTGATATCATTTATATTATAAAATCAGGTAATAATGATGGTAGACTTAGTAAAGTAGCAAAAAATATTATTCATTGTGTTTTTACTTGCAATGAACCACATGGAGATGTATATTGTACAGTATCAGATTGGGTTAAAAATAATAAAAGATATAAAGCTGATATAAATAATATATTAACATTGCCTCATATTGTTAGTTTACCAGAACATAAAGAAGATATGCGTGAAGAATTAAATATTCCAAAAAATGCTATCGTATTTGGTAGACATGGTGGTAAAAACACTTTCAATATAAGAAGTGTCATGGGATTAGTTTACTATATTGCTAAAAATAATAATAACATATATTTTTTATTTGTAAATACACAGAAATTTTGTCCAGATTTGCCAAATATAATTCATTTAAATGTTATTGTTGATTTAAATGATAAAAGAAAATTTATAAATACATGCGATGCAATGCTTTGGGCAAGAATCGATGGAGAAACATTTGGATTATCAATAGCAGAGTTTTCAATATGTAATAAACCTGTTATTGCATGTAAAACAGGAGATCTGGCTCATGTTGAATTATTGAAAGATAAAGGTATATGGTATAATAATATATACGAATTAAAAGATATTATTACAAATTTTAAAATAAATAATGATATTGACTATAATGTATGTAAATCGTATTCACCAGAAAAAGTAATGAATATATTCAATAATATAATAACATTTTTGAAATAATCTTTTTATAATATAGAACATATGTCAAAGGTATATAAAAAAGCTGGAAAAGAAAATGTTTGTGGTAAAGAAAAAACAATTTATGAATTAGACGATGAAAAATACATAAAGCAAAAAGGGAAAGATGGAGATAATGTATATATTCAAGTTAAAAAATATGTTGAAAAAAAGAAAGCAATGGGGGAATGTTTAAATCCTCTTATTGACAGAAGATTGCAAATATTAAATAAAATATGGAAAAAAAGTTCAGCTGTAAAAGAAGTTGTAGATACTAGTTCTGCGCGACGCCGAGCTAGTGCAGCTCGTAAAGCCAGTTCTGCGAGACGCCGAGCTAGTGCAGCTCGTAAAGCCAGTTCTGCGAGACGCCGAGCTAGTGCAGCTCGTAAAGCCAGTTCTGCGAGACGCCGAGCTAGTGCAGCTCGTAAAGCCAGTTCTGCGCGACGCCGAGCTAGTGCAGCTCGTAAAGCCAGTTCTGCGAGACGCCGAGCTAGTGCAGCTCGTAAAGCCAGTTCTGCGAGACGCCGAGCTAGTGCAGCTCGTAAAGCCAGTTCTTCGAGACGCCGAGCTAGTGTAGCTCGTAGAGAAAAAGAAGTAATTGTCCCTAATATTACAAATAGTTCCTCATTTAAATTGTCACCAGGACGCGCACGAACACCCGTAATATTTCAAGCACCTAGACGATTCACATTATCAGAAACAAGAATATCTAATAAACCTGCAAGCTCTATAAAAAAACAATGTAAAGTTAATTGTGAAAAAAATGGTAAAGTTTGTAATACCAAAACAGGACGTTGTATAAAACCAAAAAAAATAAAATCTATAATTGTAAAAAAAGCTAAACTTGAAGTTTTTGCTGAAAGACCATGTAAACAAGATTGTACTGCTCTAAATAAAATTTGCAAGGTATCAACAAGACGATGTGTAAATCCTCCAAAAGCTAAACCAAAACTTACAGCTGCAAACTTTAAACCATGTAAAAAAGAATGTGGAGAAGGAAAAAAATGTAACTTTTTATCTGGAAGATGCATTAAACAAAAATAATAATATATATAATAATAACATAACAATTAAATAATATATGAAGTTAAATTTATTGTATGATGAATTATATGACATTATTTCCAATAAAAATAATGATATAATTAAAATGTTGTCATTTGAATCATCAACAAATCGTTCATTAGTAGCTGCTTTTGATGGTATATATGATACCATATTAATAATAATTTTTAATAATAATTTTGATGTTACAATTGATGAATATGTTAATAATGGAACTTCTAAAAAAATCTTCTTAAAAAAAAATAATGTAAATATTATAATAAATTATAACTTAAATGAAAGAGAAAACATATTTACAATAAAAATATTATATTATTGTAATAATATTAATAATTAATATATTATTTTTATATATAATGGATACATTAATTGAAGTCCATTCTGATAACATGGATATATATATTAGCGAAGAAGATTATAATGAAGATTCTAATGATGGATATGATAGTAACGTGCAAAAAATACAACAAGAGCAAAAAAAGCAAAATCAAGAAGAACCGCAACAGAATCCACATCAACCTATAATTAGTGTCAAAGAACTTGAAGATAAAGTAAAAGCTGCAATGGTAAAGCTACAAGAAATTATTGCTAATAAAAAAAAAGAAGAAGATTCCTTAATAAAATTACGTGAAGAAGTTGATGTAATTAAACGCGATGAATTAGAGTCTCTTAAAAATTCCAAAAAAATTTTAGAAAATAGATTAGCAAAATGTCTAGATGAACAAACAAAGAATATTATAATAGCAAGACGTTCATATCATAGTATTAATAATAAATATTGGTGGTCATCTATTTTTATACTAGTTTTTTCATCTATAATAACATTTATTGAAGCAGTAAGACTTATTATTGAAAACACAGAAAATAGAAAGATTAAAGCACTAACATATATAATTAGTATATCATCTATATTTATTGGTATTTTAATAACTATAATAACAGGATATATAAAATTCAATGATTATCAAAATAAATTAGAGATTATTAGTAGTCGCTTATCTTTATTATTACAATATCAAAAAAAGTTTGAAGTAATTAAGTTTCAATTGTCTACATATTCGTTACCAAATAATAAAGGCAATAAGGATTTAGTGCAGTGCAGAAAACATAATACATTGACAAAAGAAATTTTAAAAGATTTCAGCAGTTCTCTTAACAAATTAGAAGAGGATATACAAAATAACGAATTATTAAAATATATCACTGATAAAAATGAAATAAGATATTATCGCGAATATGTTGACACTTATATTAAAGATATTATGTATAATAATTACATTAAATCATTAACATCATATGTAACTGAAAATAACAATGATGGCATAGATACCGAAGAAGAAGTAATTAAAAAGCAAGAAATATTAGAAAAAATTACAAAAATAGCAAATATTAAAAATAAAAAGAATTCTAAATATAAGGACATTATTGACTATGAAATATTTAAAAATATCAAAGAACTAAATGAACTTAAAGAAATTAAAGAAATCAAAGAATTTAATGAAAAACAAAAATATGATGTATAAAATAATTTTATATATACTAACTATATAGAAATGTCTGGTAATTCGGAAGAACTTAATTTGTTAAAAGAATTAGGTAAAATTTTAGATGATATACATGAGTTTGCTGATAATAATATAGCTAAACCAGTAAATAAGTTTACTGACGACAATATAAAAAAACCATTGAAAGATAATCTCAATATTAATTTATAGCGAGTTTTCAAGAGAATAATTAAGGATATTATCGTCATACATTTTTTTTATAACTGCATGCATATTAATAACATCATATTTGGAATTATGAGCGTTCTCTAATTCTTTATCAAATGCAAATTTATAAATTTCTTTTAAAGAAGGATTTTTATATCTATTATATTGATTTATAATTTTAACAATGTCTTTGCAATGTTTCATCGTACATAATATAGTCTTTTTATTAATTTCTTCAATAATATAATGCTTATCTCTCCTATACAACTCGGATTTAATAACATTAATATCAAATGCGATATTATGTGCAATAATATGTGTTACTTCTTTTAAACTTTCGTAAAATATTTCAAAAGCTTCATTGAAATCAACACCTTTTTCCATAGATATTTCATTTGTAATTCCGTGAAATTTTGAGTTTTCGATATTAAAGTTTTCCTTTTTAATGATATAATCATGCATTTCCTTTTCATTGAATTTATCATCGGTAATCATATAAGATAGTTGTACAATGCGTGCCGTATCGTATCTATTTAATAGTTTATAATATGGATAATCACCCCATTTTAAATTTAAGTTTTTTGCATCGGGTAGACCTATTGTTTCAGTATCAATAAATAAAGCCATTATTATATAATTATAATGACAAAGTATTATATCAATTTTTAATTATGTTTGTTAAAACTTTTTTATAAAAATAGTCTACGAGAGTTTCCCATCTATAATTTTTGAGAATATTTTCTCTACCATTTATTCCATGTGTTTTTGCCAATTGAGGATCACTTAAATATTTCCAAAATCCCAAGGCAAAATCGTGAGGATCTGTAATTTCAGCTTTACCACCAATACCATTTGATTTATTATCTAGATAATAGTATATTTTTGATTCAACTGGTATAGAATTATCTTTTGATAAATACTCACGGATACCTCCAACATATGACGATACTTGTGGTTTTCCCAATCCTAAACATTCAAAAACTGTTAATTCATAACCACCGCCATTACAATTATTACAACCAACATCACATGAATTATATAATATATTAATTTCACGGTCTGATAATTGTTGCGGCATCTGTACTTCTACAATTGTTGATTTAACATAATCCAATGGAACATCTCTAAATTTTACCTCATTTTCTAATACATCCCATATATTCCAGTAAGCATCAATAGAAGTACCTACAATTAGTTTTATTGGACGTTTTGTATATTCATTAACCATAAAATCTTTACATTTCTTAACATTAGCTTTATAATGCATTTCAACAAATTCTACCCATGCAATTATAGTATGATCCCAGCATTTTCTTGGTTGATTTCTATTTAAATTTAATACCATGAAATCGTCATCATTATATTTAAAATAGGTTCTTGCAATATTTTTTGGTATAGGATAATAAATATTTGTATCAAAGCCATGAGGAAATGTATATATTGATATATTATTATTAATTCCTAATTTTCTTGCTATATCTTTCCAATATGGCGTAAAAGCAATGATTGCATCATAATGCTTATTTAATAATTCAATATAAGCCTTCTTTTGATAAGGATAAACTTGATCCATATATGATACTAATTTAAAGTTTTTTCTTTCAGTAATACATTCATTTATAATTGTATTTGTTAAAGATGTAGTAATCATATTGTCATTAAAAATTATTATAATATCTTGTGGATTTTTCTTGATATAATCACCAATTTCTTTTTCACCGAAACCACTTCTTTTTGGATTTTCAGTAGCCATCGCATCATGTATTTTAACATTTTTAGGAATATTATCGCGTAGACTTTTACCATTTGTATTAGCGACATTTTGAAATCCGTAGACTGTTAAATCAATATCTTTATATTCACCCAAATATTTAGATATATAATAGACAACTTTTGAATATCCATTACTTGTACCAATAGGGTATGTACCACACAACATTACACGTGTTTTATTTTTTTCAGGCGGTACCCACCAATCAATAGATTTTTTCTTGGTTTCTTCACCAACAATTATAGTATTATTGATAAGATCAGATAAATTAACGGTCATTATTAAATGATAATTATAACATAAATCTTATATATCATTAAATAAAAATAAAATTAAACGTTTTGTTGAGATAAACCTCCTTGCGTTGGTTGTAAACTCTGAATTGATGACATATGATTATAATTATATGGCATTATATTTTGAGAAGGCTGAGAAGGCTGATATGAATATTGTGGCATATTCATTCCATTCATCTTGCTATTCATATATGGTTCTAGAATATGAGTTGTCTTTTTCATACCAATTTGAATGGATAATTCAACGAGATAATCACATAATAATATAATTATACCACCAACAAATAATATTATAAATACATTTATAATTAAATTAATATTATTTTGCGCTTTTTTATTTTCTTCTATGCTTTTTGATAAAATAACTTCTCTTTTTTTGAGTTCTTCTATTTCTTTTTCTAATTTAATAGTTTTAGCATCAGGTTGTTGTGGTTCAAGATAACCGCGCGTACCCATTGTATTAGACATTCTCATTTGATCAAAAAATGCCTTTTTTTCGTCCCCGTCAATTTTCATTTCTAATGCTTTTAAATATTGGAGAGCATCAGTAGCTTTTTTTCTTTCATCTGGACTTAAATTAAAGTCTGATGTATTTAATAAATTATTACCATTGTTGAAAATAGTACTTGTGTATTCATTTGTATTATTATTTGTATATGAAGAGCTGTTATTATTAGGCATATAATTTGATAATTTATTATTAGGATTGTATTTAACTTCATCATTTAAATTGTTAACATCGAAATATTGTTCTAAATCTTCGTCGTAATAGGGCATGATATCATTTTTAGAAGCCATATTTGACATATCAATATCTTTTGGTGAATTAAAATTTTCTTCTGTATAAACTTTCATAGCATCTTTGAATTCTTTTTTGCAGTCTCCCGAAGAAGGAATTGTATATGGTGGGGCTTGAATTGGTGCACATGATTTACTAGCGTTTTTTATATAATCTTCATAATCGTGTATTTTTTCACTAGAAGCAGTTAATTTACTAGTTTCTATATTTGATGGTCCTTTACTTAAATTACTTTCTGGAATATCTCTATACTTGTCGCGTTTTTTCTTTTTAATTTTATCAAAACCATCCAAATTATAAGCTTCCTCAATTGTTGAATAGTACATTCTTATTTTTTAAGATATTCTCTATTATACAAAAAGGAAAGAAAAACACAAAAAAAATATTTATATAATATAATTGTAAAGAAGGAATATGAATGATTTAGAATTCGATGATGTCCTTAATAATGTTTTAAAAGGAATCATTTCGGGTTTTTTAATAGCATATTTGATAATGCTTGGTTTAAGACCATCTGCTGAATATCCAGATAATATTTTAGAAATAATAGATAATCCTTGGATATTTATTATATTGATATTAGTAAATTTCTATGCAATACAATGGAATATGACTATTGGTTTATTATTATTACTATCTATAATAGCTTTATTATTAGATGTAATTATATTTACCGAAGGAGAAGTATTTAATAATGATATCAATATTGAAAACTTTAAAGAAAAAAAAGATGAAGAATCATCAGACGATTCAGATTCTTCCGACGATGAAGAAGATGGCAAAGATAGCAAAGATAGCAAAGATAGCAAGAAAAAGGCAAACGAATCCACAAAAAAGCAAGAAAAATCAAATCACAATGAAGATGAAATGATAGAAAAAATTGTTGGTAAGGTTTTAAAATCTATAAAAGATAACTTGAATGATGTTTTAAATTAATAAAATTAATTATAATAAGTAGAATATGATATCAAATATCGAAGGTATAGAACCATTATCAATATTATTTTTAATATTAGTACAATTTGGAGGAAGATATCTTAAAGTAGAATTAACACCTGCTCAACAAAAAATAATTAATAATGCTATATTTCAAACAATAATATTATTTTCAATAGTTTATATGGCAACAAAAAGCTTTGCCAAGAGCGTAATTATCGTATCTCTTATATATATATCTATTAATGTTTTATTTAATGAAAACCATAAATATAACCTATTATCTAAAAAATGGCTTATCAAAGAAAAAATATTAAAAAAAAATGATAAAAAATCATTAAAAGAAATTTACAAAAAAAATATAGAGCACCTTAAATAAAATTTTGTATATTGATTAAGTATTCAATTGAATTCTTCAATTTTATTGCTATTTATATCAATTACTTTTTCATCGCTATATTCTTTTTATCTAGTTAATTATTTAAATTTGCATTATCTTTTTAAAAAAATCAATTAGCTTAATATAATTATCATTATTATATTGTAATTTAAGTATTTAGTTAGTAAATTTGCAAAAATAAACTCCTTCCTCTTTTATTAAATAATTTTAAATTCTTATTATTGTATTCTCTACAATAAGGACATTTATACTTGAAAAAAAATTAATTACTCTTTTCATAATGTATATGATTTATTATTTAACTTATTACAACATTAAATACAAATTGTTTTATTACATGTATAACAGTGTAATTTTTCAGAAGTTTTATTATCATTACATATAAAACACTCTTCTGTGTTCATTTTATACTTAATTTATATAAAATTATATAAAGATTATATGTATATATATGTATAAGCTGCTATAGCTCAGTCGGTTAGAGCACTCGGCTGTTAACCGAGCGGTCGCAGGTTCGAGCCCTGCTAGCAGCGTTATAATTTTTACATTTAATATTAAAAAATGATTTAATATTAATCTACATAACTATAATAATGAAGTATGAAAAAATACATTGGTATCTATATACAATTTATGAAAAACCTAAACGCAAGTTTACTATAATTGATGTGGAAAAACCTAAACGCAAGTTTACTATAATTGATGTGGAAAAACCTAAACGCAAGTTTACTATAATTGATGTGGAAAAACCTAAACGCAAGTTTACTATAACTGATGTGGAAAAACCTAAACGCAAGTTTACTATAATTGATGTGGAAAAACCTAAACGCAAGTTTACTATAACTGATGTGGAAAAACCTAAAAAAAAATTTAATATTTATAATATTTAAAAATATTCACTATTTAATAGATTTAGATAATGAATATTATTACATATAATAATATTGATAAATATAATTTAGATCAAAATAAAATAAACAAATTATTAACAAATAAAGAAAAACTAATTATTAATGATAATAAATTTTATTTTTCAATAAATATACCAATACTTGATTATAATAATTCCAAACAATTAAAAGGAGCAAATACGCAATATGAAACTGACTTAGATTATTCAAGTTTACTAACAGAAAAAATACATGGGCTATATATATATAAAACTATTTTTTATTTAGAAAAAGAGAAATATATTATTGCAGATGATGTAGATAAGCTTAGCTTTATAGATAAAAATGCTAAAATATTAAAATTATTTATTGATATAATTGATAAATGTGAAAGAGATTACCGTAGAATTAATGAGATACTATATGTTATTAAAAAACATGTAACATGGCTAGATTTTTTCAATAGTTATAAAATGATTGAATATTTAGATAAATTGTTATATTATGTTTTATCGTACAATAATATTGTTAATGATATGATAATGATTGTATCGCGAATTATTATTATTATTAATTATGATAAAGATAAAAAAGATAATAATGATTATGAATTATTTAAAAATCGTGTTAAAGTATTTCAAAGCAATGTTATAAATTTAAAAGACAGTTTAGAACAAACGAGACATGGTACTATGCAAAGAATATCATATTTAGATTCGGGGACAACTCGTATTTTGACAATTGTTGCTTCTATTTTCTTACCTACATCATTTATAATTTCATTATTATCAATGCCCTTTGAAGGAGTACCTTTTAAAGGTAAGAAAAACGGATATTTTATAGTTCTTTCAATAATATTAGTTATATTTTTAATATTAATATATTTATTCTATGAAGACTTTGCAAATTTATTTAGAAAGCAATAAAAATAAAAATTGATATTTTTTTTAAAATAATTTAAACATAAGACGAGTTATTTTAACTACTATTATTAAGAGATATGTCAATTTATCCAGAACTATCTTACAATGACCAGAAAGTTGAAATCCAAGAGGTTAAAGGTATTCAATTTAGTGTATTGGGACCGGATGAAATTATCAAACGCTCTGTTGTAGAAATTAATAAAACAGATACATATGCTGGTAGCGAACCAATTATAGGAGGTTTATTTGATTCGCGAATGGGAGTTTTAGAACATAATCGTATTTGTTGTACATGCGAGCAAAAGAATATTTTCTGTCCCGGTCATTTTGGACATATTGTATTGGCTAAACCAGTGTTTCATGCAATGTTTTTCGATATTGTTAAAAAACTACTTAATTGTGTTTGCTACAAATGTTCTAAATGTTTAATTTCTCCTGATACACAACATAAAGATTTCAAGAATGATATGGCTAAAATCCTTTCTATAAAAAATAATCAAAAGCGATGGGAAGCATATTATAAACTTTGCAATACAACTACTAAACTACGTTCTTGTGGTGATGATGGAGTTGTTGGTTGTGGTGCATTGCGACCTTCAAAGTTTCATAAAGAAAATGCCATGAAGATTATTGCTGAATGGAAGGATAAGAAGAAAGATGAAAAGATTTCGCAAGAATTATCTGCTGAGGACATTCTTAAAATATTCAAAAGAATTACTGAGCGTGAAATGGAAATGATGGGTTTTAATCCAAAATGGAATAGACCAGAATGGATGATATGCACTGTATTACCTGTTCCACCACCAGCTGTTCGCCCGAGTATTATTGAAGAAAACGGTCAACGCCGTGAAGATGATTTGACACATAAACTCAGTGATATTATTAAGACTAATAATAGTATTATTGATAAAATCAACAAAGGAGCATCGGAAGATACTATTAAGTATATTACAATGCTTTTACAGTATCATGTGTTTACATTTATCAATAATCAAATACCCGGATTAGCTCCTTCTCAACAAAGAAATGGTCGTAAACTTAAATCTGTATCCGATCGCATGAAAAAGAAGGAAGGTCGCATCAGAGGTAATCTTAATGGTAAACGTGTTGACCAATCTGCGCGTTCTGTTATTACACCAGATCCATATATTAGTATTGATGAATTGGGCGTTCCTATCAAAGTAGCAATCAACATTACTTTTCCAGAAACAGTAAATCAATACAATATTGAAAAAATGCGAGAACTTGTAATGAATGGTTCTGATAATTGGCCAGGAGCAAAATATATTAAAAAGAATAATACTACAATTAATCTTAAATATTCAAAGGATTTGGAACAAAATGCCAATGATTTGAAATATGGAGATGTAGTTCATAGACATCTTAAAGATGGTGATTTCGTTCTATTTAACAGACAACCTTCTTTGCACAAAATGTCTATGATGTGTCATAAAGTAGTTATTATGCCATATCAAACATTTCGCCTAAATGTTCTTGATACACCACCTTATAATGCAGATTTTGATGGTGATGAAATGAATTTGCATTGTCCTCAAAGTGTTCAAACAATGAATGAACTTATGGATATTGCTGCTGTTCCATATATGATATTAGCACCAAGAGATGGTAAACCTATTATTGAAGTTGTTCAAGATACTCTATTGGGTTCTTTTAGATTAACAAAGGATATTACAAAAATTCAAGATAAAACTTTGGCTAATATTCAAATGGTTAACAGCTACTTTGGTGGTAGTTTAAATAAACCTGATAAAAAGTATATGTATACAGGTAAAGAAGCTTATTCTCAAATATTGCCCCCGGGTCTTTATATTAATAGAAAAAATAAGAAAAATGAGAAGTTCATTATCAATAATAGTGAATTAGAACAAGGCAATCTTGATAAAACTATCTTTCACGGTATTACTTCCGGTATGCTTCCAGTAATATATCATGATTATGGACCATTTGAAGTAAGAAAATTCCTAGATAATACTCAACGTCTTGTTTGTCGTTGGTTATTGACAGCAGGATTTAGTGTTGGTATTAGTGACTTAGTTACTGATAAAGAAACTGATGAAAATCTCAAAAATAAAATCAAGGAAATGAAAACTAAGGCCTATGATAAACTTGATGAAATTCGCAGAGGTACAATTGATAATAATAGTATCTTTAATAATGAAGAATATATTGAACGTGAAATAATTGGTATTCTCAATGAAACAACAAGTGAAGTAGGCAAAATTGGTTTATCACAAATTGATGAAAATAAAAACAGAATGATCAATATGGTTAAATCTGGTTCAAAAGGCAAGGAAACAAATGTTGCGCAAATGATTGCTTGTGTTGGTCAGCAGAATGTTGATGGTAAACGTATTACATATGGTTTTACTGATAGAACTTTGCCTCATTTTACAAAGTATGATGATGGTCCAGAAGCAAGAGGCTTTGTTAAAAATAGTTTCATCTCAGGATTATCTCCACAAGAAGTATTCTTCCATGCGATGGGAGGGCGCGAAGGTCTTATTGATACTGCTGTAAAAACATCTGAGACAGGTTATATCCAACGCAGATTAGTAAAAGCAATGGAAGACTCTAAAATTCACTATGATAATACCGTAAGAACTGCTATTGGTTCAATCATTCAATATATTTATGGCGAAGATGGTATGGATGGTTGTAAAATAGAGGTACAAGTTATCAATACCATAGAAAAAGAGACTCTGGAAATTGACCAAGAATATCATTTAAAATCTACTGATAATACTGCTATTCATATGACAACAGAAGCATTTGAAACTATTAAAGCAGATACTTATAAAAAATGTACTAAACATTTTGAAGAAATGCTTGATGACAAAGAGTTTCTTATCAAATATGTATTCGCTGGTGAAAAAAAGAAGATTATCAATTATCCAATTCCATTTGAGCGCATTATTAATAATTCACACAAACGTCTTCAATCAATTGGTATTAAAGCTTTTAAAACTGATTTAACACCAGATTATGTATTAAACGTTATTGAAAAACTTAAAAAGGATTTGTGTATTAAGAGTAATACCCAAGGTACTAAATTCTTTCATATTCTATTGAGAATCCATTTGAATCCTAAGAAATTGATATTTCATTATCATTTCACAAAAGAAATATTTGATTGGATTATCGAACAAATCAACGAATACTTTAAGCAAGCTATTGCCCAACCAGGTGAAATGGTTGGTATTGTAGCAGCACAAACAATTGGTGAGTTAGGTACTCAAATGACTCTGGATTCCTTCCACGTTTCTGGTACAGCTGCTGCTGTTAAGGCAACATCAGGTGTACCTCGTCTCAAAGAAATTCTATCAGCTACAAAGAAAACTAAAACACCAACCTTAATTATTTATATGAAGCCGGATGTAGCTAGTATTGTAAATCCTGATATGAATGAAGACGGTGAAATTACAGATTCACGCATTGATATAACAAAGAATCATGCTATGAATATTAAAAACTCTATTGAAATTACTAAATTATCTGATATATTGGAATATAGTGAAATATATTGGGATAATGGTGAATATTATGATACTAATATTGAAAAGGATCAAGGTATCATGAAAGTATACAAAGAGTTTGAAGAAATTGAAAGTAATAGTTGTAAGACGCGTAGTAGTTCTCCTTGGGTTCTTAGATTGGTTTTCAATAAATCTAAAATGAATCTATTTGGACTTAAAATGATTGATATTTATACTAAATTGAATCTGGCATATGACAAATATATTGACTGTTTATATAGTGACGACAATGCTGAAGAATGTGTATTTAGAATAAAATTAACTGAAATGGCACTAAAAGATATTGATGACAAAGATGAAATTGCAACAATTAAAGCAATTGAACATAATATAGTTTATCAAATTATCTTGAAGGGTTATAAAGGTATCAAAAAGGTATCCTTGAATAAAAAGAAATATACAAAATATAATCATGAAAATAATAAGTTTGATAATATTGTAGAATGGGTTCTTGATACTGATGGAACAAACTTGATAGATATTCTTGCAAATCCTAATATAGATTCTTCGCGAACAATTTCCAATGATATTCGCGAGATTTACGATACTCTTGGTATTGAAGCAGCTCGCAATGCGCTTCATAAAGAATTAGTTGCGGTTACAAGCGAAGGTTCTATGAATTTCAGACATATGTCTTTACTTATTGATACTATGACATACAAGGGACAACTTATGTCTATTGATAGACATGGTATTAATCGCGGTGATATTGGTCCCCTTGCTAAATCATCTTTTGAAGAAACAACAGACATGTTAATTAATGCTAGTATATTTGCAGAATATGATAAAGTTAATGGTGTATCTGCAAATGTAATGTTAGGACAGCAACCACCTTGTGGAACAGGTGATAGTCGTATTTTAATAGATGAAGAACATATGATGGAATTGCTAAAAGATGTAGCAGATGAAAAAGAAGAATTAGAGGATATTCAAGAGGAAGAAGAAGAAACTTATAATAATTGTATTGAAAATGATTTGGATATACAATTTAATCTAAAACAAAAAGATAATAAGTGTTATAAACTACCTGAACAAAAAGTTAAAATTATATAGATGTTGTAGATGTAGAAGATGAAATATCACTTGATTTAGAAACATCTAATATTTTGTTTTTAATATCTTCAGGAGCATCTTGCAATTCTATATAAAATGGTTCTGTTATTTCAGTATTCTTTATTATAAAATAACTTATATTTATTTTTTCTACCTTTTTATATAACATTATTAATGGTCGTTGTTCTATATTATTATCAGCTTTATATACTGATGTAGTTATATTTAAATCTTTATCACCAGCGCGTTTATCTACTTTTATACCTTTACCATATTCTGAACGATTATGTATGACAAGTATAGATATATTTAGTAATTTTGCAATATTATATATATCAATATCACCTTGATATTTTATCAAATTATTTTTAATTATATTATTAATGATTTTCTCTCTTTCTTCATAAGAACTTTTATTAAAATATGTTTCAAAGAAAATACTCAATGTTTTAAAAGATTTCTTAGTTTTATTAATACTATTCATTTCTTTAACATAAATTTGATAGAAATGAGGATCCTTAAATAATTTTCTAATACGTATTTTTTTATTTTTGTCATAATTATCTTTATTGAATACATCTAAGTAATATTTATTTGATTTTTCTATAATATCATTATATGATAGTAAATTAGTATTTAGTTTAATTGTAAGATAATCAAATAATCCTTTAATATAAGTTTCTTTATAAGTGTTCTTAATGTATCGCAATTTATACCATACTTTCTTTTTATATTTTGTCCATTTGCTGTTTAATACAGTTTCATCACCATTGAATATTTCAGGTAATTTATTATCTACTTCCTTAATATCTTTTAGTAGTTTATAATAATCAATATTTTCTTCAATATTACTGATATTGTTAGGTAATGCTTCGTGATATTTTAATATAGCCAATGGTATCTTGTCACTTACTGTATATTGAGTAAACAATAATTCTTTACCCATATCTTTAACTCTATTTGATAATTCATTAATATAATCATACTTTGAATACAGCAAGGATTTTTTATACCACTTTTTAATGTGATTTCTAGATGATAATGGTATTTCTTCTATTATAATTTGTATATCTCTAATATCTTGTTTATCAAATGAAGATGATTTAAATTCACTTAATACTGCTTTTATTACTTTCCTTCTAGATTTTTTACATAAAGAATTATAAAAATCATCTGTAAACTTGCTACCTAATAATTTATTTTTTACTTGCAATCTTAGCTTCTCTATTTTTTTTATTTTTTTGTCATTTGTTTCAATATAACTATAATATGTATTTTTATCATTGAAAGGTAATATAATATTGCTTGTGACTGTTTCGTATTTTTCGTCTTGTATTTTCAACTTGGATCTCATTAATTCTTTGGTATCAAATACAATTTCTCCAATATCAATTGAAAATCCAAGCTCTTTAATACTATCAAATCCCTTTTTAAATTTATCATATGTATCCTTAACAATTTTAATATTAAATTCTTTATCAATTATATCATCATAAAATATAACGTTTTTAATTTTATATTCACTTATTAATAGTGGTAATATTATAATAGATTGTGCATTAAATTTTAATAATGTATTATTTTTCAAAATTATTTTATTAATAGTATAATCAGTGTTTATTATTACTGATTCAAATGTAAATAATTCACTTTCTTCTTTTAATAATTTATTAAGAGCAGCTATATTATCTTTATTTGTAAATAGTTCAATATCATAATCTTCAAAATTATTTTTTTTTGTACAATTAATTAATATATCCTTTACTACTTTATATTCTTCTAAATTAAATAGCTTTTTATCTGATTTCATAGTAATTGATTTTGATACCAAAGGTTCATAATAATTATTTTCTTTAATAATCATTATAAACTTAGGGCTTTTATCCAAATATGAATATAAATCTATAAATCTTGTATAATAAGGGCATATCATATTAACTTGAATATTTTGATCTATTTTTTCAATATCCCATAATACAATTAATTTTTTATAAATTATAGCAACTAATGAATTTAAATATTTAATGGTTTTATCAAATGGATAATTATCAGCTGATAAATAATTAATAAACTTTAAGTAAGATTTGTATATATATAAATATCTTGATTTTTTATAATTACTCTCCTTAGTATTATCACTCGTATCTGGAACATCCAATAAAGACTTTTTAAACTTTTTGTTGAATTTAAGAAAATCATTATATAATTCAATATTATCTTCGGCTATTATTGGTTCCAAATCAACGAAATCTTTACATACATTTCCATTATCAAGTGATAAAAATGTAATTAAATCTAAACTTTCTTTTATTTCTTTAATGAATTCTTCCTTTGTTTTACCCAGAGAGAAAGCAACAACATTTATTATATTATCATATTTATCTGGTATATCTTTTTGATTTATTAAACTTTTTCTTAATATACATTCTCTTTTGTTAATATTATTTGGTGAAAGACATTGTTTACTATATTCTTCACTATTATCTGGTTTTAATATTTTATATAATTCTTTTGCTATATCACCATAACGACCTTTATATGGAAGAGGTATTTTATTCATAATATAATTTTTGTCATCATCATCTGATTTTGATAATTTTATAGATTTTTCATCTGATTTTGCTTTATCTGATTTTTTTGAAGGTTTTATAGAAGTTTTTGGCTTATCATTTTCTTTTGGTTTTTTCTTTCCACAGCATGGTAAATTAATATTTTTAATTAAATAAGCATATCTAGGTTTATTGGCATTTTTCATATCTTCATTTAATTTCATTGGCTCTTCATTATCACCAGGACATTTTGGATTTTCTTCGCTTTCATCTAATGGTATTTTACTAACAGGACACCACAATCTTGGACACGTATAATAGTTTTTAATATCTGGATTACTACCATATTCAATAATATTATCAAAATTTTTATCATATCCCTTCTCTTTAATTTCATCTAGTTCTTCTTTTGACAAAACAACTGGTTGATGTTCTCTTTGACATTTGCGTGATTTATTATTATCTTGATATAATTCTTTATCAGCATTTCTTAAACGATTAATTAAATAATTTTTAAATTCAACTTTTTTGACACCACCTTGAAACTTTGAAAAATCATCAAAATCCATATCATTATCTATTAAATTTTCATCAGATGATTTTGATGAAGACTTATTTGGTTGCGGGTCAGGTGTCTTTTCTTTTTTAGGAACAACAACAGGTTTCTTTTCAATTACTCTTGTTTGTTCAATGATTTTAGTTAGCCAAAATTTAATATTATCAAGTTCATAATATGATTTGCAATTTTTAATATCTATTTCAAATCCACTACCACTTTTTTTGACAACAATATAAGTCCCTTCAATTATATTAGGATTTTTATCTAAATTATTAAATCCAATATCGCCAATTAGCTGCAATTCTTGTTTAACTAATGTAACAGATTCTGTTTTAGTATATCCAAAAGCTATAAGTTCTTTTACAATATCATCTTCCAAAACGCCAACTATAATTCTTGATTTTATATAAGATGTAACATCGAATTTGTTATTTAATACATCATTTACCCTTTTGTACGCATAATATCCACTATTTTTCTTTTTTTCATTTTTAAATATAATAGCCTCAAATATATTTGAAAATGTGCCTATTTTTTTTATCAATGTTGGAAATTCAATATTATCAACCATAAATTTAACTCTGAGATTGATATCATTTTCAATGAAATCTGTTTTAGTTGTAATGTATTTTCTAATATAATCAGTTAATTCTTTTTTATCTTTAATAATCTGTTCAATTTTATTTCCATTATCAATAGGGTATTTAAAGTTTATGATGGCATCACTTTCACTTATTGAAATTTTAGATGTCTTGCCTTTATAAAATATATTCAGTAATTCTTCTTTTTGATTTATTATATTAAAAATAAAAGTTAGTTCTTTTTCATTTGTATAAGTATGTTCTTTAAATAACTTATATATAGCATTATTATTATTAACTAATTGTATTATTTGCATTTTTTCATTAGTTTCTAGTTTATCAAATAGCAAAATAAGAGCGTCTATATCATTTAAACTAGTTTTAAAAGTAACATCGTTATACTCTTCTAATGATAACTTTGCATATTTAACTTCTTTGTTATATAAACTAACTAATATTTCTTCATTTTTAATTAGTTCTTTAACCTTTTTGGTAAACTCTGGTTTTTTTATTGCTTTATCAAAGTAATATTTAATATCATATTTAAAATCACTGTAAAATACTAAATTCAATTCAGTTTTTTTTAATAAACCATATTTATTTGATAAATCAATTGGTTCTTTCAATGATTCAGCAGTTCTATCCTTTGATTTAAACGGATTTACATCATAACCAGACCATTTAATTTCTTTAATATCATATAATAAATTATCCTTATCCCAAAAATAAAAAGGTAATTCTATGTCTTTATCTTTTTGTAATATATAATAAACTATTTTATTAAATGCATCTTCATAATTATTATCTTGAAAAATATACTCGTTTATTACTACATAACTTGATTTATATGTGTTAGCTTTATTAGCATCAAAAACATACGTTATATGATTAGTTTCAGACAACCATCGTTTAACATATATTGGTTTTAATAAATCCATTTATAATATGTATTATCTAATTAAATAATATATTATTATAGAGTAGTAATTATTTAAAATAAAATGGCTTCATCTGGGATGTTAACTGAAAAATTAATATTAGCACTCAATAGTGCAAAAGATTTTGTAAAATCAGAAGATAGTCAAATAGTTGAAAAGCTTATGACTTCTTTAAATAATAAAGAGTCTTTTTCAGATGATTCTAATATTGATGAAATAAGAGATGCTGTTGAAGCAAGAAAACAAGAAAGAGCTAATGAAGACGAAGTAATATTAGGAATTGATTCAGAAGAAACAACAGAAGAAACAACAGAAGAAACAACAGATGAAACAACAGATGAAACAACAGAAGAAACAACAGATGAAACAACAGAAGAGGTAGATATTATGAGTAAATTTAAATGGGTTTTAATAAGTATTGGTATATTTGTATTTTTAATAATTCTAGGTAGTATATTTTATTGGTATTTTTCTTCACAGCCAGAAGAAACTATAATGCAACCAAGAAGTAATATACAACCTGTTAGCACAGGACTACCTCCTCAAAATGTAGAAGTTGAAACTTCTCAAAACTATTCATATTTACCTTTTATGAGTAATACTTCTGTTCCTGATGTAAATAAATCAAATGAATTAGAAAAACAAGAGCAAGAAAGAAAAAAATTGGAGCATGAAACAGAGCTAAAACGTATTGAAGAGCAAGAAGAAATATTAAAACAAGAAGAACAACAAAGAATAGAAAAAGAAAAAAAAATGCAAGATGAGCAAAGAATACAAGAAGAAAAAAGAATGCAAGATTAGCAAAGAATAGAAGAAGAAAAAAGAATACAATATGAGCAAAGATTACAAGAAGAACAACAAAGAATAAGATATGATAAAGAAGAGCAAGAAGTATTAATTAAGCAAAGTTTAGATGATGATGATAAAAAATAATTCTATTTATAAAATGTGTAGTACCACATATTCAGATACATCATCTTCATCAAGCGAATATTATGGCGATGAAAGAAAAATAGGAGATATAAAAAAAAACAGGTTAAACAGGTTAAACAGGTTAAACAGATAGCAAAAATGAAATATGTTAGAAAAACTAAATAAGTCCTCTATAATAATCTAAATTTTCTTTAATAAAATTGTTTAAATAAAACCCAACATATATGCCTATCACTAATATTATTATTGTAATCACAGAATTAGAAAATACATAATATATTAAATATATTATAAGTACAATAAGTGGCGAATAATTACTTATTTTTTCAAAATATAATGATAAATTTTCCATTTAATTATATAAAACAAAATAAATTAAATAATAAGTGGTTTAATATGACCAACACGAATATTTGTATTTATCATTATTTGATATCCAGCTTTGTTAATATTTTTAGAAAATGCTACATCTTCGCTGCAAATATCTCTAATTTTTTTTCCATCTTCACATTCAATTACTTCTAGTTCAGAATCAAAATATGGATATTTTAGTTTATCAAATACTTCTTTTTTAACAGCCATAAAACCCATGCCGGAATATACTACTGGGTAGTACTTGAACTCGGTTTCTTTTTTCCAAGTCTCAATTTCATCAGGTGTGCAAAATTTGAAACTTCCATTCTTTTTAAAATGTTCTATATCCCAATCCTTTACAAAAGCATAATTTATTAAATCGGACATTCTATACATTCCTGCTACAACAGGATGTTTTTCTGTTGATTCAATTAGTTCAACAACTTGATCTGGTGTAAATACAATATCACTATCAATTGTAATCCATACATCAAAATCTTGATTATTAAAAGGTTTTTGATCTTCCCCTCTTAAAGTATCAAGTCCCAAAGTATGCATTCTAACAAATGAAACAAAAGAACCAGTTGATGGAGATATCATTATATCATATTTACGCATATCCCATAACTTACTAATAGTTGCTGTCCAGGCAATCAAAAATTTAGAACTAAAATTATCGCCAGGGAGAGCAAATATGATTTTTTTTAGTTTTGGTACTTCATTAACAACATTATTTTCAACAATTTTGTTTTCTTCTTCCATAATAAATTATTAAATTAAATAACTTCTTATATCATTTTAGTTAAATTAATTTGTATAAAAGCTATATAAAATATACTCACATAATAATAGATAAGTTTAAATGTCTAATAGTGACATTGTATATAATTTGGAAATAGATTCTTTATCTCCGCGTTGCTGTCAACCCGATAAAATAAAACAGAATCTAAAACCACATCAGTTGGCATGTTTGTATAAAGCTATTCATATGGAAAATATTGGTTCGGTAAATTACAAAATAAAAAAACATAATGATACATATGATAATATTAAAATATCAACAAATATTGGCGTACTAGGTGATATTGTTGGATATGGTAAAACATTAACAGCATTATCAATTATTGCTCATAATCCATTAAATAATATACATATTAATGATATTATGGTTAATAGTTATCATAGTAATAAGGCTTATAATTATTTTACAGCTGTATCTAGTAATAAGAAAACTCCAAATATTCAAGAAATGATTTCATCTACATTGATTATTGTTCCAAGGGGACCTGTTTATGTACAGTGGGAAAAAACACTAAAAAACAATACATCATTAAAATATATTGCAATTGATAGTTTAACTTATATTAAAAAGTTTTTACCTGAATATACATTAAATAATGAAAAAGAAATTATAGATTATTTTAATCAATATGATGTTGTATTGATTAAGAATACTACACTATCAAGATTTCTAGATTATTATAATAATAGTTATAAAGACAAGTTTATCAATAGATGGAAACGTATTATAATTGACGAATGTCATGATATAATTAATAAAATAGAAATATTTAATTATTTGTTTATCTGGTTGATAAGTGGTACATATATGAATGTATGTGATAGATACTCGTCAAGTTCTTACTCACAATACTATAACATTAAAGATATATTAAAAGAAGAATATATTGATTATTTGTTGGTAAAATGTAATAAAAATTTTGTCAGAGAAAGCTTTAAAATCCCTGCAATGACTGAGAAATACTATTTATGTAAAATGTCTAAATATTTAAAAGCTATTAAAAATTATATTAATCAAAGTGTTTTAGAAAAAATCAATGCAAATGATATATCAGGAGCAGTTAAAGAATTAGGTGGTAAAAATGATACAGAAGAAGGTATTGCTAAGCTAATATGTGCTGACATGAATAAATCAATATATAATAAACAAAAAGAAAGAGAATATATATTGGGATTGGATATATCAGAAGAACAAAAAGCTAATAAAATTAAAAATATAGATGCTGAATTAAAAATATTAGAAGACAAATTAAAAGATTTAACAGAAAGAATAACAGAAATCAAAAGTAAAACTTGCTCAATATGTCTAGATAATATAAAAGACCCTGTATTATTAGATTGTACTCATATATTTTGCGGTTCTTGCTTAATGCAATATTTAAATAATTCAAATATTATATATAAAAGATGCCCTGAATGTAGATGTGAAATAAAAAGTACTGAAAATTTAACTGCTATTATATCTGAAAAAGAAGAAAATGAAGTTGTAGAACTAAATAAATATGATATGATTGGTAAAGGTCTTTTAAATAAGGAAGAGACTTTATTGGAGATTATAAAAAATAATGATAAAGGTAAGTTTATAGTATTTAGTAGAGTAGATTCCTTTGCAAAGATAATAGAAGAACTTAATAATAACAATATAACATATGCATCTCTTAAAGGTCATACATCTCATATGATGAATATATTGAATAATTTTAAATCAGGTAAAGTAAAAGTAATATTGCTAACAACACAATATGCAGGTTCTGGTATAGATATTAGTTGTGCAAGTGATGTTATTATATTGCATTCAATGGATATTGATAAACAACAGGCGATTGGTAGAGCACAACGCGTTGGTAGACATGATTCATTAAATGTCCATAATCTATGTTATGATCATGAGCTACCATCAATATCATGAATATTTATTTAATATATATATAAATTAGAATATATTCATGGATAAAGTAGGTTTTTCTTCCAAAAAAATAGTAAATATATTCAGACGTAAACCTAAAAATAGGCTACCTCAACAACTTGGTATATCAAAAATATCAAAAGGTTAAAGTGTATCATTTGTTTATAACAAGCATTATGAAGAGTTTAAAAGAATAGATGGTAAATCACCTTCCCCGCTCACAATTAAAGATTTTAGTTACATTAAATTTTATTATACAAAATAAAGTAATCATATATCTATTTTTTCTTTAAATTTACACCCTTGAAGATTTAAAATGGTACAAAGTTCTAACTTTTTGAATTTTTAATAATTTAAAGAAGATACTCATCTTCTGGAATGATACTACTTAATTGTGTCAATTGTTCTTTTGTTTTATTGTGTATTATTTTATTTAGAGTTCCAATTCTATTTATAATCTCTTTTTCTCTTGATAATAATTCTCCTTCATTGGAACACTCATAATTTTCATATAACTCAATGCTCAATTTTGAGCCATTTTCATAATATTCAATTAAGACATCATATAAGACCCAATAGTATTCTTCATAATATCCATATAAATTGCATATATAACTGCCTTTATAGTATTTTTTTAGTTTTTTTTGTTCTTTATCTATCATTTGGAACTCGGTGGTTTTGTATTTTGTTACTATTTGATTTATTGATGTGACATAAGTTAAGGCTGGGTCATCATTAATTTTTATTAGATATATCTTTGCATTTTCAAAGCCTTTAGATGTAAATCTTTGACCAATATTTTTTCTTCTTACTTGTTCCTTTATCCATCGCTTCTTATTCCGCTCATTTATATGTTTGTTAAAATCTGATACGCCAGACATTATAATGTATATTATATTATTATCTATATGATAATCAATTTTTCTATTTCTACCAATACAGAAGTTTATGCCATTTTAAATCTTCAAGGGTGTAAAAGAAACTACACAAAGAACTGTAAGATTAGAGTATCTAAAATAACTAAATCAATTTCTAGAAAAAACTAAGGTTGCACCAGAACCAGCTATACATAGTAATAGTGATTTCTTAAAGTATAAAAAAGTAAATTAAATTAAAAATTGATTATTTTTATCTTTATTAATTTATACAAATTATAGAAGGCTTTTATTGCAAAATGGTAGATGTTCTCAATGCGCTGACTAGGCCGTCCTCTATGTTGAGGACTTCTGGAACTCTTAGTACAAAGCGAAAAAAATATAAAGAAGGTACTGAAAGTTTTAATGAAAAAGAGTTAGGATGTTTTACTTCAAAATACTTTGAATGTAACGATAATATGGTTGCACGATTTTCAAGTGAAAAACAAAAAGAATATCTCAATATTGCAGCAAAAATAGCTGAAAAATCACCTATGTATCCTCATAAGCATGGTGCAATTATTGTATACAAAGATAAAATTATAGCATCCGGATATAATTATTATATGGGAGATTTCAGTATTCACGCAGAAGTTGCTGCCATATCCAAAATAAAAAAAAAGCAAAAACATATACTCCGCGATTGTGATATATATGTTGTTAGAATAGGCCCAAAAAGTTTCAATAATCCATTGAAATATTCTAGACCTTGTCCAAATTGCCAAGATACTATTATAAAAAATAACATCAAAAATGCATACTATTCTACATCATACGAATATGACGATATTAGAAGTACAATTCATAAAAATAATGAGTGTGAATGTGTGTTTAGCTAATTATAATGTTAGAGAAACTTTTGGTATTACACGTTTTATGTTCTTTTTTACAACAGTTGTTCTATCCTCTTCAAAAATACGTTTAAGTAATTCTTCACCTGATAAATCATTATATTGCATTATTTTACTTTTTATATCACCCATTTTGATTGGTACCTTACATTCTTTTATATTAGTTTTAATACGACCATGTTGTGTATTTAAATCATTATATTTATAATCAAACATAAACTTCTCTATTTTTCCATTTAATACCCTTTGATAATTTTTTCTTTCTTTTATAGCTGTTTGTAATTTACGAATTTGGTCGTCATATTTAAACCAATCATTTACGAGATTTTTAAAAGATTCTAACTCATCTGCTGATGGTTCTACACGTTCTTCATTAATAACATCATCTACAACCGATGAAGATTCTGCCATTTTTAATAATTAATATACTATATTTAATCCTTAAATTATTTTAATATAAACATATTCAATGATTTAGTTTTTCTATCTCCATTATATTCTTCTATTAATTTACCATTTTTATACTTTAATATCGTTGGAAATCCTTTAATCATTTTCTTATATTTTACTTGCAAAAGATTTATATTATTAGCTTCTACTTTTATTATAGCTATTTTTTTGCGTTTATCATATTTTTTAGATAAACGTTTCCATACTGGCATTAGCTTTAAACAATGACCACACATATCTGAATGATATAATATAGTTACATTATTATGTTGTTTTATTATTTTATGAACATATTTTTTACTATCTTTTCTAAGTTCCAATATCATTGTATCTAATTACTTAATATTATTTTTATTTAGTTAATAGTAGAATTATGCGTAACTATTTTATGCTTGACTGTGAAGAAGATTATAATATGAAAGAAATCAGTTCTAAATTATCATGTGACAATATGTCATTTTTATCAAAAGGTTATACAGAATATCAAAACAGAAACTTTGTTGATAAAATACAAATGGAAAGATGTATTTTCAATAATAATTATCATAATGATATTTATAATATTAAAACAAATGAAAGTGAACTTAATAAAGGTTTTACTGTAAATAAAAAAAGTTGCATTTATAAGCGACCTATTTTTGATGAAGGTGAATGGGTAAATCAATATGATATATCAAATACATACAAAAATGGTATGAGTTCTGGTAATTTATTCAATCATCAATCAAAAGCAAAAACAAACGCTAATTCTAATTATAATGACCAATGTAATGGGAATGGCGAAGACTTTTCATATCTAGGTGAATGTAAAAAAGGGCCATTTGCAACATATACACAAACATTTACTAATAGTTATGATAGTTGTATATAGTATCATAGTAATCGTCTACAAACAATTTAACAATTTTATATTTATCGTAGCTTATTTTTTTTCCCAAATCTGTTTTAATATGTTGCATTAAAATTGTTGTGCGGTGCTCTATATTTTTTATGACTGTATCTATATCACTATTTCTTTTTACAATACCGTATGTAAAATATCTTGATATTCCCATTGATCCTAATGATTCAATTCTGTCTGCATCTCTAATACAATCTAGCTGTTTATTTAAATTATAATCAATACATTTAGTATTTTTATTTTTTATTTCAATTTCTTTTGATAAACTTATATTACATGCTAAATAAACCACTCTATTTGTTGTATGTGTATCGATAATATTTTGAAAGAAGCTTCTTAATTTTTCTTCTTGACATTCTCCATTATTATATTTGTGATCACATATATCATGAACTAGTGCGGCAAGCATAACTTCAAATATTTCATTGTCATTTAATTTTTCAGAAATAGCAATTTTAGTTGCTAAGTTTTTCACTCTAAGTGCATGACTAAAATTATGAGATTCATCATAATTATTCATTATTTCCTTAGCAAATGATTCAGTTTTATTTATTGCATTGAAATCCATACTATTCGTAATGCAAATGATAATATATATAATATTTGATAGCGTATCATTTTTTTAAAAATTGATTTTATATATTTATAATAGTTAAATCATACAATGCAATACGTAGGTGCACATATTAATCGTGATAAAACAATTGTAAAAACAATGGAAAATATTAAGAATGCAGGTGGAAATGCATTGCAAATATTTGTATCAAGTCCGCGTAGTACAGCTTTGACAGATATCGCAAAATATAATAGTGTTTCTCGTGAGATTAAAGAATATCTCAAAGAAAATGACTTTAAATTAGTTATACATTCTCCTTATGTTATTAATATTGCTTCGGAATTTAAAAATGGTAAACGTACATTGACTATTGATGATTGCTATTGGATAAAAACAATTATAAATCAATTAGAAATATCAGATTTAATAGGATCAATTGGTGTTGTTATTCATGTTGGCAAACATGTCAAGCTATCCTACAACGATGGACTAGAAAATATGAGATCTACTATTAAGTATGTTTTAAATGATATTTCAAAAAAAAAATTAAATACAAAATTAATTCTAGAAACTCCTGCTGGTCAAGGATCAGAATTACTTACAGACTTAAAGGACTTCATTAAATTTTATAATAGTTTTACAAAAGATGAACAAAAATATTTAGGTATATGTCTTGATACCGCTCATACTTGGGCACTTGGATATGATCTAGATGAAGCTTATGATATATTATTCAGCAAAAGTAATGCCAAAAATATTACATTAATACATCTTAATAATAGTCTAGTTAAAAAAGGTGCTAGAAAAGATAGACATGCTACTATTTTAGATGGTATGATTCCCAATGACAAAATGAATGATTTTATCAAAAGTATTAAAAAGAATAAAACCGTTATTATCCTTGAAACTCCATCAACTAATTATGATAAAGAAATTGCGCATATTTATGAAATCAAATAAGAATCATTAGATAATATCCAATTTTCTGGTCGTAAATCATGTAATTTATTGTTTTTATAATATGGTCCAAACCATACTTCTGGTGCTACAACATAATTTTTATTTGCAAGATATGCTCCCATCCATGAAAATGTACTATTTGCAATTATAAAATTATCACATGATGACATTAGTAACATTTGTTTCCAATCGGGAATATTGTCTGCAATTTTTTTATAATGCATATTTGGATAATGTTTATTGATGAGTTTAATATATTCATTAACAATATTATTATCAATTTCTTGACAAAATATTAGTATATTATAATCTTGTAGAATTACATCTCTATTTGCTAGCTCTTTTAATGCATTTAAATAATATTGTACTGGTTTTATTGGGTGTAGATTTTGCAGACTATAATAATTACCAATACGAAAATGGATAGCTATTGTTTTTCTATTGAAGTATTCAGGAAACTCTTGTTTAACACTTGCAATTTTAGCATCAATATCTAGTATATTTTTAATTTTATTTATATTATGTCTGAAATATTTATCGCTTTGATAAAAACCCTGTAATACAACATCGTCATTATATTCTGGTATTTTATTAAAATGAAATTCTTTCTCATCATATTTATTATTGATATCACATGTATCACTAATTTTATCTTTTAAATTATTAAACATTGTATCCCAGTAATATCTCTCTGTTTTAAAATCAGTTGTATTACAATATATTACATAATCATCACAATTATCTATATAATATGATAACATATTAAATAACATAAACATTTGATTACCTAATCCTGAATGTAAGTGAATACCTACCTTCTTCATTTTATATATTATATTGTTGAATACCTTATATAAATAAGTAAAAATTGATTGGTCTATTATATTTTTATTATTAATAAAATGACTTTCGCAACTGTATTCAAAGAACGTATTGCTCAAATGCCAAATGATATTAATACAAAAAAAGATATTGAAAAATATTATAAAAATCTTCTAAAAGAAATTGAAGAAGAGTTGAAAAAAGATAAACCCAAAAAACCACTTAATCCATATCAACAATTTGTTAAGGATATGCAAGCAAAAATCAAAAAAGAAACTCCTGAACTAAATGCAAAAGAAAGATTCACTAAAATTGCAGAAGAATGGCAAAAAACAAAAAATTAAATATTATTAATTATCTTTAATATTGTTCCAAATCCTTCTGCTATATTAAGTTCATTATTATCACTCATCATTCTTATATCAAAATGCATCCATTTATTTCTATATTTTTTATCTATGAAATTCATGAGAAATAGACTTGCCATAAAATCATCGCTTTTTTTGCATTTATATCCACTATTTTTGACATCTGCAATATTAGATTTAATATATTCCATATATTCTACCCATGGTGGTATTCTTATTATTTTCTCACCAACATCTTTGCATTTACTGGTAGCGATGCTAGATAATTTTTCATTTACTGTAAAGTAAGAGAAACTTGTATGACAATATACATCACTGGCAGATGTTAATGTTGCTATATCAAATATATAATCTGGTTTGTAATTTTTAGATATATATGCCAATGTATCGGCTAATATTAATCTACCTTCTGCATCTATGTTAACTATTTCAACAGTTTGTCCATTATATGCTTTTACAATATCTTTTGGTTTCGAAGATGCATTTGATACTATGTTTTCAACAAGTGGACATAGACACACAATTCTATTTTTACTATTTTGTTTAACTAAATTATCAAAAATACCTATACTAATACAGGCACCTTCTTTGTCCATATGCATATTATTCATGCTTTTCACATTTTTAACAGAATATCCACCTGTATCAATTGTAACACCTTTACCTGCCAAACATATAGTTTTCTTATAATTTCTTGGTTTATAATCTAGTATTACCAATTTGGGTTTATTTGCCGAATATCCACCAACAGCATGTATTAAATTTAATCCTAATCTTTTAATAGCTTTTTCATCAATTACTTTAATACTTACTTGCTTTTGTTTTTTAAAATACATTTTAACATATTTTGCAAACTTTGATGGTGTAATTTTATTGGATGGTTCGTTAATTAAATCTCTTGTAATATTAGCTGATTTGACTAAACTCACTAGTTTTGCTTTATCAAGCTTATATTGTGGTGCATAAAATAATACATTATTTTTTTTAGTTTCTTTTTTATATTTATTAAATGAATACAAACCTTGAATAATTTTATATACAAAAGCTTCTATTTTATATTTATTCAATTTTGCTAAATTAAATATTATTTCATTTTTCATAGCCTCATTATAAGCTATAATTGTTCCAATGCTTTTTGATAATTTTATAATATCTAAATCTGATGTAATCTTGATACTATTATTTTCTCCATTTGATGAAATATTAATTATATTATTTTTTTTAGGTAATTTATTAATAAAATTAATATTCATATTCCTATATTTAAACGCAGATATATTGTTTTTATGTTAATACTAGTTTAGAATTTTCAAATTTATATACTTTATCAGCTAATTCAAGAGCAGACTTTCTATGTGCAATTATTATAATTGTTATGTTTTTATCTTTGAAACAATCTCTAATAGTATTCTGTACTGTTTCTTCACATTTTGGATCTAATGCTGATGTTGCTTCGTCAAATATTACAATTTTTGGTTTACGTATCAATGCTCTTGCTATTGATATGCGTTGTTTTTGTCCACCTGATAGCGAACTCAATTCTGTACCCTCCATTTTGGTTTCATATTTATTTGGTAATTTCATAATAAAATCATGTGCATTTGCTTGCTTCGCAGCATATTCAATATCATCTCTTGTAGCATCATCATATCCATAAGCGATATTATTGGCAATGGTATCGCTAAATAATACACTATCCTGTGCTACATATCCTATTTTACTTTTTATCCATTTATTATCATATACATTAATATCTACATCATCTATTAGTATATTTCCTGATTCTGGTGATAATATACCTGTTATTGTCTTGACTAATGTACTTTTACCCGAACCTGATTCTCCAATAATTGCAATTTTTTCACCACTGTTTATCTTAAAATTAAAGTTATCTAATATGTAACTTTCTGATTTATCATATTTAAATTTAATATCTTTGAATTCAATACACCCTGTAATATCATTTTCTGGTACATAATAACCTTTATCATCATCATCAGTATCTAACATATCAATAATACGTTTATAAGGCTCTCGGCATTTTATAAATTCATTTTTAAAATGTATAATAGCTTTGACATTTTCATATAAACTCTGATTATGCAATATAAAAGTTATTAATCCATTCATAGTATTTAAATAGCGAGCAACTAATATAATTGCTATTGTTGTAAATGTTGGAATATTACTAACAAATAGTAGATTGATACCATATAATAAAGAGTTCTTCTTGTCATACTTTTTTATTTTATCTTGAAATCTATAAAATTTACTATTACAATTATCTTCGTTCGCATAAGTTTTTATCAATGATACGTGTGAAAGAGTTTCATGGGAATATGCATTGACTTCTTTATTTAAATCATCTATTCCTTCCATATAATATTTATCTAGTTTTTCATATACATTTGATATTAGCAAATTGATAGGAATTAAAATACATGCTATACCTGTCAATTTCCATGATATATTAGTTAATAACCATAAAGTAGCAATTACATGTATTGTAGATCGTGATATTACATTAATATTTAGTGAAATTAAGTCTGATACTGTTCTCACGTCATTATTAATATATTCTAATAAAGTACTTACTGGTGTTACTTCATAATATTTACTATTTCGATTAATAAGTTTATTATATATAATTTTTTTTAATCTTACATTCATACATTTCTGAGAATATGCAAAGCATGATCCACGCAGGGATGTTGTAATCATCGCAAATATATTAGCATATAATAATTTCAATAATCTTTCATTAGAAAAATCACCTTGCATCATTCTACTAGTATGTTCACTTGCATATACACTGAAATATGAACCTGTACAGCCACATAATAGTCCAAATGCTGAAAACTTAATATCTTTATCACATAAATTTATATATCTTTTAACAATTGACATACTATAAATATATTTTATTCAAAAAAGCTTTAAATCATAATTTTATAGTTTTCTGGTAGATTATTATTATCTTTGATATTAATATTTATAAGCTTTCTTTTATCAAAAATACATTTGTTATTATTTACATTATTTTCTATATCACTGATACAAGCATCTGTATTATGTTCTTGATGTGCAAAGTTTTTAATTTTATTTATTATAAAATCAGTATTACCAAAAAATGAAAGATGCCATCCACCATTTTGTATTAATTTATTTTGCATTGATCTAATATTTTCAAGAAGACGCTTTTTATTATTCATAAGCGAATTATTATATTTTTCCAATGTTAATAACTTACCTTTTGTCCATTGTATATCTTGTTTACATGTAAAGTTATAATAATAAAAATCCATATCTAATCCATATATGTAATCTCTGCTAATTTGTATTTTATTTTCTTTTATTAATTTTAATGTATTTTTGTTTGGTATTTCATCACAATCTGTTATCATAATTATATCGTCATTATCTAAATTTAGTTTTTTTATACCTTTGTCAATACAAGCCCTTTGATAATTTTCATTATCCCATGCGTTTGCCGTATTAGGCATATCATTAACAATTATATAAGTAATCTTATCTAAAAACTTTTCATATAATTTGAGATTATTCTTGAAGTTTAGCTCTTTTTCTTTTCCAGAATGCGTTGATGTAGCTTCAACAATAACAAATTGATCAACTATATCATATAATTCTGTAAATCTCATAAGTAATAAATTGTATTCATTATAAAATATAAAACAGTCTATGATTTTCATTATATAATTATAAAAATAAGATACTCCTTTATATGTCAATATAATACGGGTTTTTGTTTATAATATTACTAGGTTTAACTGTTACAAGCAAGTTATCAAAAGAAAATGGTATTAAAATATTATTTAATATATAATCAAAATATATTTGTTGATATGATTTTGATTTAGATTTAGGTGATGAAGATGTTGCTGAATATTTATTAGATATAACTTTGTATTCAACCATCAAAATATTAATTAATTCATATAGACTAACAATAATTTCATCACTTGGTGGTGCGATATCGTCTTCAAACTCATTTTTTAAAAACGTAGTTATAATTTCTGTATAATCTGATAATATTTTTAATATACTTTTCTTTGATCTAATTTTACCAGCATAACCAAAATCATATAACATTACATTATACTTACACGACTTTAAGTAAAAACTATTACCATTAAATATGTAATGATAATATCCTCTCTCATTATTTAGATGCCATAGAAAATTACCAGCATGTATATCTTGATGAACACTGTTAATACTATTATGAAAAGTGCCAATTGATATAAAACATTGAAATATTAAATTAAAAAATAATTCTTTGTTATTGGCGTTTTTTGAATTATCTAAGATACTATTTAAGTCCCCATTGGCAATTTCGTTTATGCTTATAAGTTTTCTTTCTTTTGGATAATCCTCTTCGCTACATACACATGTTTTATAGTTAATTAAAAAATGTTTAGATTTTTTTTGCAATATAATTTTATGTGTTATCTCTGTCATAACAGATACTTCTGTGTTATTTGCTTCATTATGTTCCATTAATTTTGTTGCAAGCGGAAATGCACCTAGAACATTTTTAATAGATGTCTTATAAATACTTCCATTGAAACTATCTGATCCTATTTTTTTTTCTAAATCAACTACATCTTTAATAGTAAAACCAGGTCTACCTAAAAAATCTTTTTCTCTTAAACATTCCTCACTACCAACTGATTTTAAATTTTTGTTAATATAAGCATAATAATATATTCTAGTATCAAGCGTAAAACGATTAGCAACAAATGTGCTTTTGAGAAAGTTTTGTACTTTACTAGCACTACTATATTTATCTGATTTTAAAACATCCGGTAAAAAAACTTCTCTTTTAAGTAAAGAAGTTTTACCAGATAATAATTTTCTTCTTATATTAGCTTGAATAACTTTAATTCTCCTATCCTTACTTGAAGATGAACTACTATACATTCTATTTATTAGCTTTATAAAAATGAGTACATAATTTATAAAATCTATTACACCCTTAAACATTTTAAATGCTGATTATTTTATTTTTAAAATGAACAATTCTACCTGTTTCTAATTTAATTGACAACTCAATGGTAAATTTATTTACATTAACCATATTAAGTATTTCTTTGAGTGTTCCTTTCGAATCCTTGTTTTGAAATGACATACTAATATCATCACACCAGTTATAACCTTTTTCTCCATTTTCCTTTGTTAATTTGAAATTAAATGTAGTAGTTTGTAATATTTTTTGGGTTGGCATAGATTTAAATATATCAACTAAAACAGACCGATAACTCGTGTTTGTTGATATAATTTCTTCTTCTTTTTTAATTATACATTTTTCAATCGTTGAGTGTGTAATCTGCGTCATATTAAGTTCATTTTCTGTTATATATTGTTTTTTTGGTGTAAGTATAAGTTCTCCATTAATAATTTCCTGAGTATAGTTTTCAATATTTGGAATACGGATTAGTTCGGTCATTTTGCTACTTATTGAATTATAACTATTATGATTCAATTTTTATAAAAATGAGTACATAATTTATAAAATCTATTAAAAATTATAAAGTTTATAAAATCTCTAAGAAAAATGAAATTATGTACTCATTTTTAATATCTATATATTAATTATGAATACTCTTCAATATTATACTGTATTACCATATCAATATATACCTGTTTATACTAATAGACAATTTGTATCTAAATATTTATATGGTATAACTAAAAATTGCATCTGTCTCTTTTAATTATCTCTTCTTTTTTTGGTATATAATTATTATTACTTACATCAATGTCTTCTGGTATATTTTCCTCTAATAATTTCTTATATAATATATTCTCTATTTCTTTATTCATATAATCGTCGCTAACTTCAAATGTATTATCTTGACTATTTTTAACATCACTATCAATTGTACCATATTTCATAGGTACATATTGATTAAACTTATTTTTATTCATAATATCATATGCACGATATGGATGGAGAACAATCTTATCTTCTGAAACAACACCAATTAGCCTTACCATTATTATATTAATAGTATATCCATTTGATACAACGACAAATTTAACATGTTTGCCTTGAAACTTACCAGCACGATATAATATCATATCAATATCAAACATGATATAGCTACTATTTTCTACACTTGTTCTATATCTCAACATAATATCATGTACTACTTGAATATCACGTTTCTCGTCATATCCTGGTAAATCCATAATGCCATCTTCATTCAATTTTTTAGTTATAAATTCTAATATATCATTATAATAGGATAATAACTTACTTTTAAGCATTTCATCTTTCAATGTTTTGGGATTAATCCATTTACTCCATTCATTACCTTCAACAGCAATTATTGTTTCTTCACAATTACTTTTGAAAAGCTTTTTTAATTTATCAGTATAAGTTTCATTATCATACTCATAGTAATATACATTTTGTGCTTCGTGTTTTATATCAATATCATAAGGTATACTAGAGTTAATAACATGTCGGTTCCATGGCAATTCACCAGTATTATTATACATTATTCTTGCATTAGAAGGCTTGTAATTAAATAAATTATTATATCTAATATTTGATTCATTCATATTAAAAGTTTCAACAGTTTTTTCGCTATGTATATACTTTCTTATTACAAT
>Ga0209555_10000135_pt1 | contig 63323 bp, 54 predicted proteins | sample SaaInl85LU_5_DNA_FD_184643 | JGI IMG/M metagenome (GOLD analysis project Ga0209555, IMG submission 184643) | Marine microbial communities from expanding oxygen minimum zones in the Saanich Inlet - ESP_85LU_5_DNA (SPAdes) (version 2) | ecosystem: Environmental > Aquatic > Marine > Intertidal...
AGCTTCTTGATCCGGCTTTCATAAGAAAGATCTCTTTCAAAGGCCGATTGTAAATCTGGGTATTCGACTCCTTTCGGATACGCCTCTTTAATTAACTCATAAATTCTAAAGTCTTCAGAAGAAAGAACCTTTTTAAGATCTGTCTCTACGCTTTCAATACCTTCTATTAGACTTACCTTTTTCTTCCTAATTAGCAATGGAATAAATAACAAAGGCAAGAAATAAAGATAAATCGGCCAACCAGCGCTAACCTGTTTTAATGGGTAAGACTCATAGGTCTGACCCAGTAAAAGCGTCTCATCCATTACCAAGTATTTAGCTTCATCCTTCTCGCCATAAACCAATAGAAAGTCATTCGTTTTGTGGTTATATGATAAAATTTTAGTGTATTGAATCAGTGTGTTTCTGTTCGCGTCTACATGCCGATAAGCCATTCCGGTTTGAAAATCGAAGGACCATATTTCATCCGTATTGTACAGCATTGGGCTATTGTATAAATGAAACCCATTAAGCCTAGGTTCTAATTGATTGGGGAAAAATTCTTCAAACAATTCGCTCAAATCAAACTCTGCTTCAAAAGCTTTAGTCCCAAAATCATAAGAATAAACGAGCGAAGGGAAACAAGTTTGAACTTCAAACCTAGCTTTACCATCAATTACCTTTGGCTTAGGAAGATTGAAAAATACCTTATTTGTTTCGGTATCGTACTGACCAATAGGGATATTGTTGGCTTCAGATATGTAAGGTATTCTTGTCTCAACCAACCACTCTTTGATGTTTTCAGTGAAATAAATAATATTGTTCTGAACGTTAAATTCTCCAGACCCACTAACCGACACAATAGTATCACCCTTAGTAAAATTGAAGGCACTAAACCTCGATTTAAAAAAAAAGGAATTATCTAATCGCTGCAGTTTGTCATCTTTAAACTCATAAACTAAACCTCCACCTACGGCTGTAAAAAGAGTTCTGTTAGGATGACGAACCTGTCTAAGGCGATAATCTTCTAAACGATAATCACGAGGTTTAACAACAAAATCAATCCCATTTTCAGTATAATAATCACTCTTTTCGTCAATAAATCTAAACCCATTTTCTTCAGGAAATACGATCACTTGACCCTTTTTTCCAGGTAAATCCTGCGCGGTAATAGAAAAAGAAAACGCGATAAGGGATAAAAAAACGACTGACTTTTTCATTGCAACTAATTATGAGGATAATAGTGGAAATATATTTCTTTTTAACGGAAAATATAGGAAAATTCACCTGTTTAACACAGAAATAATTCTCAAAACCTATCAAATTATAAAGAGGAAGTCAGATACAAGAAGTCAAATTTAGCGCTAGTTTTGCCCTAATGCTAGACTTTAAAGAAACGGTTTACGAGAAAGCTGTACTAGTCGGGGTCATCACCCGAGAGCAACCGGCCGACAAGATTGAAGAATACCTCGATGAATTAGAATTTTTAACCTATACCGCAGGAGGGGAAGTGATTAAACGGTTTATTCAGAAAATAAATATTCCCAATCCTAAAACTCTCATTGGTTCGGGTAAAATGGAAGAAGTGAGAACTTACGTTGAGGAGAATGAAGTGGCCACTGTAATTTTTGATGATGAGCTAACACCCGCTCAACAGAATAATATCGAAAAAATCTTCAAATGCAAGATATTAGATCGCACAGGGCTGATTTTAGACATTTTCGCGCAACGTGCTCAAACTAGTTATGCTCGAACTCAGGTAGAACTCGCCCAATATGAGTATTTACTTCCGAGATTGACCGGTCTTTGGACGCACTTAGAGCGACAAAGAGGAGGTATCGGTATGAGAGGGCCCGGTGAAACCGAAATTGAAACTGATCGACGTATCGTTAGGGATAGGATTGCGCTTTTAAAAAAGAAGCTTGAAAAGATTGATCGTCAGATGGAAACTCAAAGAAGTAACCGAGGTGCTTTAGTTCGTGTTGCCTTAGTGGGTTATACCAATGTTGGTAAATCAACCTTAATGAATGTGATTGCAAAAAGTGAAGTGTTCGCTGAAAATAAACTATTTGCTACACTAGATACTACGGTAAGAAAAGTGGTACTCGGCAATCTTCCATTTCTCCTTAGTGACACGGTAGGATTCATCCGAAAATTACCCACACAACTCGTCGAAAGCTTTAAAAGTACCCTTGACGAGGTTCGTGAGGCCGACCTGTTGTTACATGTGGTTGACATTTCTCATCAGAATTTCACAGAACATATCGAATCGGTGAATCAAATTCTGGGTGAAATTGACTGTGAAGATAAACCAACGGTGATGGTCTTCAATAAAATTGATCAGTACAGCGCCGAACCTTTTGACGAGGATGATCTAGTCACCGAAAGAACTACCATTCATTATAGCCTTGAAGAATGGCGTAAAACGTGGTACAGTAAAATCGGAGAAAAAGCATTGTTTATCTCAGCGATCAACAAGGAGAATCTTGAAGACTTCAAGAAGCAAGTTTACAAACAGGTACGTGATATTCATGTAACCCGTTTCCCTTACAATAACTTTTTGTATCCTGAGAAATTAGACGATTATTCAAATTTTGAAGAGTAAGGTTTAAAGGGGAACCGCAGAACAGGCCTCTCCATACATCAATTTCTTTGCTACTTTCTTTAGCTGAACCGCCGCCGTCAGGTAAGCTTGTTGTGGAACAGGCTTATTTGAACACCCCTTTAAAATAACCGGGACCCCAGCATATTCTCTAAAGTCGACTTGAGCCAATTGCTTTTCGTAAAGCAATATTTCTAGATTCTCTAATGAACCAACGGCTACAGTTCTAGCTTCTGTGGAGAGGTGTGTTGCAACTAGCGTGAAAGCCCACTGAGGAAGTATACATTCAGAACTACAATTAAGAGCAATATGATGGTCCTTATATATAGACCAGTCTACTATATTCAAAGCGGCTCTAAACTCCTTCTCTCTGAGGATTAAGCCTTCGTGTAACCATTGTGAGAGGTCAATGCTAGATCTCGTGCCCGAGACATAAAGGTCTTCTAAGTCAAATACTTTGAGCGAGCTCTGCGCAACCCGATTTACGATAGGCTCCTGCATCATTTAAAGCATTCCTAGCTCTAATTTGGCTTCTTCGCTCATCAATTCCTGACTCCAAGGTGGATCAAATGTGATTTCAACCTCGGCATCCTTAATCTCGTCAATAGACTTGATTTTTTCCTCTACCTCAACAGGAAGTGTTTCAGCCACTGGGCAGTTTGGTGAGGTCAGGGTCATCAAAATCTTAACGTCGAAGTCTTCATTCACCATCACGTCGTAGATAAGACCTAGTTCATAAATATCTACAGGAATCTCTGGGTCGTAAATCGTTTTTAAAGTCTTTACGATCTTCTCTCCTAATGCACTAGTGTCAATGGTTGTTTCACTCATGATTCTTCTGGGTTTGATAAGCAACGGCGTATAGTTTTATCTGTCGAATCATACTGGTTAAGCCGTTAGCGCGGGTAGGTGATAAATGTTCTTTTAAGCCAATTTGATCGATAAAGCTCAGCTCGGCATCAATGATATCCTGAGGTTTTTGTCCACTAAAGACTCTAATAAGTAAGGCGATGATACCTTTAGTGATAATGGCGTCACTATCTGCAGTGAACTTCAATTCATCCTCATTCATCTCTGCAAAAACCCAAACCTTACTCTGACATCCTTTAATAAGATAATCATCGAGTTTATATTGAGGGTCTATAAGTGGTAAGCTCTTGCCTAATTCAATCATGTATTCGTAGCGCTGCATCCAGTCGTCGAACAGGCTAAACTCATCAATGATTTCTTCTTGAATTTCAGCTATTGTTTTGTGGCTCATAGTATTAACTAAGCATTCTTTGAGCGGTTTTCACGCCCTCTACGAAGATATCAATTTCTTCTTTGGTGTTATAAAAAGCAAAACTTGCGCGAACTGTTCCAGGAACATTAAAGTGTTGCATTACCGGTTGGGCGCAATGGTGTCCCGTACGAACCGCAATGCCTAATTTGTCAAGAATGCTACCAACATCATAAGGGTGAATTCCTCTCAAATTAAAAGAAATGACAGAAGCTTTGTTCTTTGCTTCTCCGATAAATTCAATGCCTTCAATCTGTTTCAGCTGATCAGTTGCATAGACTAACAGCTCTTCTTCGTAGGCGGCAATCGCTTCAAACCCGATTTGATTCATATAATCTATAGCCGCACCAAACGCGATACCTCCCGCGATATTTGGAGTGCCTGCTTCAAACTTATGGGGTAGATCTGCGTAAGTCGTTTTTTCAAAAGACACTTCAGCAATCATCTCTCCTCCACCTTGATAAGGAGGTAACTTTTCAAGCCATGAACGCTTACCATAAAGCAATCCAATCCCAGTAGGGCCACATACTTTATGTGCCGAAAGGGTATAAAAGTCGACGTCTAAATGTTGAACGTCAACTTTAAAATGTGGAGCGGCTTGAGCGCCATCGATAAGAACCGCTGCTCCAACCGCATGGGCTTTGGCGATGATTTCTTCAATGGGGTTAATGGTGCCTAGTGCATTCGATACGTGATTACAAAAAACGAGTCGAGTTCGTTCAGACAACAGTTTGTCAAAAACATCCATCTCGAGCTCTCCTTTTTTGTTCATTGGGATCACCTTTAATTGAGCCCCAGACTTTTCGCAAGCCATTTGCCAAGGCACAATGTTCGAATGATGCTCCATAGCAGAGACTAATAGTTCGTCTCCTTCTTTTAACAATGAAGCAAACCCGCTAGCCACGATATTAATGGAGTGAGTGGTGCCCGAAGTAAGAATAACCTCTTCGGGTCGCGCAGCATTTAAATGAGCCTGAAGGGTGTGACGCGCCTTTTCATAGGCTTCGGTAGCCTCTTGAGAAAGGGTGTGCACCCCGCGGTGAATATTGGCATTATAATTTTCGTAGTAATCTACGATCGATTGAATAACCTGTTTGGGAGTTTGTGAAGTAGCTGCATTGTCAAAATAAACTAGAGGCTTCCCGTTCACCTCTCGATTTAAAACAGGGAAGTCTTTACGTATACTCTGAATATCTAGCACGCTACTCATAGGCTACAGTTCAAAACCGATTTTAACTCCGAGCTTTTCAGCGATCATGTCTTTCACTCTCTTTGAAAGCGCAGCATTCTTAACACTTTCAAGCACATTATTTGCAAAGGCATACATTAGAAGTGCCGAAGCCTCTTTCTTTGGAATACCTCTTGACTGAAGATAAAAAAGAGCATCGTCATCTAACTGTCCGATCGTACAACCATGCGAGCAACGTACGTCATCAGCGAAAATCTCTAGTTGTGGTTTGGTATTTACCGTTGCAGTATCACTAATCAACAGGTTATTGTTCTGTTGGAACGCATTAGTCTTTTGAGCAATTTTATCCACAATGATTTTTCCGTTGAAAACACCGACCGATCTCCCATCATAAATTCCTTTATAATCTTGGTGGCTCTCACAATCGGGTTCGGTGTGGTGAACTAATGTATAGTGGTCAATATGTTGGCGCTCACTTCCCATGGTAACCCCCTTCATGATCGAATTGATGTGGGAACCTCTTTGATAGAAGTTAAGGTTGTTTCTAACCAAAGCCCCCCCTAGAGAGAATGTGTGAACACTTACTTCACTTGAGTCGTGTTGCTCGATAAAAGTGTTGTCCACGATGGAAGCATCCATAGTGTCATTCTGAAACTTGTAGTAATCTACACGTGCATTCTTGTGTGCAAAAATTTCGGTAACCGCATTGGTAAATGCTTCGACCCCTCCTAATGACTGGTGACGCTCAATAATCTGTACCTCAGCATTCTCTTCTACAACAATCAAGTTTCGAGGCTGTAGAAGAATTTGTGGAGTAGCACCTGTTGCAAAGTGTATAATTTCAATCGGCTTAACCGGTGCTTTACTCTTCGGAATAAAGATATAAGCACCCTCATTGGCAAATGCTGTATTTAGGTTCGTTAAGGCATCTTTTTGATCGGCAACCTTATTGAAATATTTATCAACAATATGCTTATACTTTGGCTTTTCAATAGCGGCACTAAACAGACATACATCAACTCCGTCATGAGTCGTTTCAGACAAAAACGAGCTGTAGTGCCCATCGACAAAAACGATTTTAAACGTTTCTGTTTCGTGAAGAAAATACTGTCGAACTGCCGGATATTCTAATGCAGATTTCGATCCTGGAAAGATGCTAAAATCTTTTTTTAGTAAAGTCTGTAGCGACGTGTATTTCCATGCCTCGAGTTTCTTGGTTGGGAACCCTTGCTGTTCAAAACGCTTTAAGGCGGCCGTTCGAATCTCGTGAACCTCATCGTTCACGTTTACCTTGTCTTCGAAGGCAATGAATGAAGAGAGCAATTTTTCGTTAAGATCCATAATCTATTCGTTCTCAGCTTTGATCCAATCGTATCCTTTTTCCTCTAATTCGAAAGCCAACTCTTTGGTTCCTGACTTAACAATCTTTCCGTTGTAAAGCACATGTACGTGGTCAGGAACGATATGGTCAAGTAATCGCTGATAGTGAGTGATTACAACAATGGCATTGTCTTTACTACGAAGCTTGTTTACTCCATTGGCGACAATTCTTAGCGCATCAATGTCAAGACCCGAATCAGTTTCGTCAAGAATTGCTAGTTTCGGCTCAAGCATTGCCATCTGAAAGATCTCATTACGCTTCTTTTCTCCACCAGAAAAACCTTCGTTTAAAGAACGCGATAAAAATTTGCGATCGATCTCTAACAAGCTTGACTTCTCACGAATCTTTGATAGCATTTCATTAGCAGGCATATCTTCAAGACCTTTAGCCTTACGCGACTCGTTGATCGCTGCCTTGATGAAATTCGTTACGGTAACTCCCGGAATCTCTACGGGATATTGAAACGAAAGAAATACCCCAGCATGAGCGCGCTCCTCGGGATCTAGATCTCCAAGATCTTCTCCACTAAGGCTGATGCTACCCTCAGTTACCTCGAAATCTTCTCTACCTGCAATTACGGAGGCTAACGTACTTTTACCAGAACCGTTAGGCCCCATGATTGCATGTACCTCGCCTGGTTTAACTTCAAGGTTGATTCCTTTTAATATTTCTTTTTCTTCTACTCTCGCGTGAAGATTTTCAATCTTTAACATAGTCTTCTTGATTATCCTACTGAGCCTTCTAGGCTGATTTCTAATAATTTTTGTGCTTCTACGGCAAACTCCATCGGTAATTTGTTCAGTACCTCTTTGCTAAATCCATTGACGATCAAGGCAATTGCCTTTTCTGTATCAATTCCTCGTTGGTTACAATAGAAGATTTGATCTTCTCCGATCTTACTGGTCGTAGCCTCATGTTCAATTTGAGCTGATTTATTTTTTGCCTCGATGTAAGGAAAGGTGTGTGCACCACATTCATTACCCATAAGAAGCGAGTCACACTGCGAAAAGTTTCTCGCATTCTCTGCTCTTGACCCAATTTGAACAAGACCTCGATAACTGTTTTGAGATTTACCAGCAGATATACCCTTAGAAATAATAGTACTCTTAGTGTTCTTGCCTAGGTGAACCATTTTAGTACCGGTATCTGCCTGTTGAAAGTTATTGGTAACCGCTATCGAATAGAACTCTCCAACCGAATGATCCCCCTTCAAAATACAAGACGGATACTTCCAAGTAACCGCAGAACCTGTCTCAACTTGAGTCCATGAAATTTTCGCGTTACGTTCACAAAGCCCTCGCTTAGTCACAAAATTGAAGACACCACCTTTACCCTCTTTGTTTCCAGGGAACCAGTTTTGAACCGTAGAGTACTTAATCTCTGCATCGTCAAGCGCAATTAATTCTACCACCGCGGCATGAAGTTGATTTTCGTCTCTTGATGGCGCTGTACAGCCCTCAAGATAGCTCACATAGCTACTCTGATCAGCAATCACTAGTGTTCTCTCGAACTGACCCGTACCGGCCTGGTTGATTCTAAAATAGGTGGAAAGCTCCATCGGGCATCTTACCCCTTTTGGGATGTAACAGAAACTACCGTCAGAGAAAACAGCCGAGTTAAGCGCCGCATAGAAATTGTCTTTAGCAGGAACTACGCTGCCGATATATTTTTTAACCAGTTCAGGGTGTTCCTTGATGGCCTCTGAAATAGAGCAGAAAATGATTCCTTTTTCTGCGAGTGTCTTTTTGAAAGTAGTAGCCACCGAAACAGAGTCCATAACGATATCAACTGCTACACCGGCAAGTTTTTTCTGCTCGTCAATCGAAATCCCCAGTTTTTTAAAGGTGTCTAATAGCTCAGGGTCTACTTCATCAAGGCTATCGTACTTAGGCTTTTTGTTCGGAGCCGAATAGTAAGAAATGTCTTGAAAGTTGGGTTTCTCGTAGTGAACATTAGCCCACTCTGGTTCTTCCATCTTTTTCCACTGCGCAAACGCCTCAAGCCTCCATGCGGTCATCCACTCAGGCTCTTCTTTCTTTTGAGATATCGCTCGTACGATGTCCTCGTTTAGTCCTTTCGGAAAGGTGTCAGATTCGATATCGGTATAAAAACCATACTCATATTCTTTGGTCTCTAACTCCTTCTTTAATTCTTCTTCAGTATATGCCATAGCTTCTTTTTTTGGTTAGAGCGAAAAACTTTCTCCGCATCCGCAAGTACGTTGCGCATTTGGATTGTTAAACACAAACCCTTTCCCGTTTAGCCCCCCCGAATACTCTAAGGTGGTTCCTACGAGATATAAAAAACTTCGTTTGTCAACAGCCACTCTTACCTGGTTGTCTTCAAATACTTTATCGGTTTCACCGATTGCTTTGTCAAACTTGAGTTCATACGTGAGGCCACTACAGCCGCCACTTTTGACCCCTACTCTTACAAAATCGGTGTCCGCATCAAAACCCTCCTCGCGCATTAGCGAGCGGACCTTTTCACGTGCAGATTCTGCTACTTTTATCATAAGTTGGGATATTTGATTGCAAAGATACGGCTTAACGCATTTTTATCATAAGTAATGCGCTGATATTCTATTGGGTGGCATAGACAGAATCTATAGTAATAGCAGTACCTTTGACCACATAACTGAAGATCAAATGTTAGAAGAAAAGAATCCTTCCCTTAATTCGATCGAAAACTTAGGTGAATTCGGCCTAATCGACCATCTTACCAAAACGATTCCAACACAACTAAAAAGCACCGAAAAAGGAATTGGCGACGATGCAGCGGTAATCAACTTTGGCAAAAAGCAAACCGTAATAAGTACCGATATGCTCGTCGAAGGAATTCACTTTCATTTGGGTTATATGCCCATGAAACACTTGGGCTACAAATCGGTAATTGTCAACCTTTCTGATATCTGCGCAATGAATGCGACGCCTACGCACATTACGGTGTCAATTTCTGTATCCAATCGATTTTCTGTGGAAGCTCTTGAAGAATTTTACGCCGGAGTTGCGCTTGCCTGTAAAACCTATAATGTTGACTTAGTTGGGGGTGATACCGTAGCTTCTACTAAGGGTATGACGATTAGCGTGACTGCAATTGGGGTGGCTGAAAAGAAGGCCTTGGTTTACCGAGATGGCGCCAAAGAGGGAGATTTACTAGTTGTTTCTGGTGATTTAGGAGCAGCATTTCTAGGGTTTCAGATTCTTGAAAGAGAGCGGCAAGTGTTCGAGGCAAACCCGCAACACCAACCTGATTTAGATCAATATACCTATCTCATTGAAAGACAACTCAAGCCAGAAGCTCGAAAAGATATTCCCGAATTATTTGTAGCTCTTGAAGTTCAGCCAACTTCAATGATTGATATCAGTGATGGGCTAGCTTCAGAAATCAAACACCTTTGTAAACAATCTAAAGTTGGATGCCGTCTGTACGAAGACAAAATTCCACTTGACCCTGCCATGATTAGTACCTGTGAAGAATTCTCTTTAGACTCCACAACGGTTGCTCTTAGTGGCGGAGAAGACTACGAACTACTCTTCACCATCTCGCAAAGCGATTACGACAAAATCAAAGGAAACCCCAATCTAACGGTAATCGGCCATATGAGCGCGGCCGCAGATGGAGAATATCTAGTAACTCGATCTGGGGAAGCAATCGAACTTAAAGCTCAAGGCTGGACGGCCTTCTAAGATGAATAAAGAAATCCGCCTGGTAGCACTAGCTTTTTTTTCGCTTTTTTTTGGTGCTGGCAACCTTATTCTCCCTCCTTTTTTAGGGTTCAACGCTTTTGATCAATGGCCAGTCGTAGCCGCTGGGTTCTGTATTACAGCAATACTTATCCCTTATTTAGGAATCTTAGCCCACTCTAAAATACAAGGTGGACTTTATGAGTTAGCACAGCCCATTTTAAAGAAATTCGCGCTTCTCTATACTAGCGCAATATTTATGATCTGTTTACTCATAGTCGTGCCTCGAACTGCGGCAGTGACTTATGAATTGGGGGTTGCTCCATTTACAGACTTTTCCCCGCTACTAAGCGCGCTTATCTTTTTTGGAGGCATCCCCTTTTTCGCGCTTTATAGAGGACGAGTATTATCTGTAATAGGCAATTATATCACCCCAATACTGGTGGCCCTGATGGCGCTTTTGATTATACAATCATTCGGTCGTAGCGTAGCTCCAAACCCAAATGCCAAGTCTTTTGGCTCACTTATTAGTTCAGGAATTATAGAGGGGTACCAAACCTTCGATGCTATCGCCGCGGTTGTGGTAGGTGCCGTTCTGGTACTATCGGTGAAAAACCAGTTTGATTATCTAAGTCTAAAGCAACAATCTAGGGTATTAAAACGTGGCGGATTTTGGGCGGCCTTCGCACTAATGAGCATTTATTTAGGCCTTATATTCTCGGGGGCTAGTCTGGCATCTATAGACGCCAACGAATACAATCGCTCTGAGCTATTGATCTACCTAAGCAGCTTTTTGTTCGAAGGTACCGGTACGCAAATATTAGGGTTTACCGTGGCTCTTGCCTGCTTTACTACTGCTGTGGGAATCGTTACTGGGGCTGCAGACTTTGTGAACGAACAAATTGCTCCTTCAAGGAAAGCATATGTCATAACCATCGCTATTACCTGTATCTCCGGGGTACTTTTGGCCACATTAGGAGTAGATGAAATTATTCGTGTCGCTTATCCTGTGTTACTGCTCATCTACCCACTAACTATTGTTCTAATCTTACTGCACTTAATACCCAAACAATTAACCGGCGGGTACGTGCTGCAAATAATAGCGGCGACTACCTTTTTGTTTTCTATTCCAGATGCAATTCTGGGCTATATCGAATCGGTATATTTAAGGAGTTTTTTAGAAATTATACCGTTAGGTATATTTCAATTGGGTTGGTTTATTCCTTCGCTCTTGAGCGCTCTTATCTCAATTAGTGTTCGTTCATTAGTGTCTCGATATGATCAGCCTCAATAGGAATAGATTGCATTAGATTTAATGGAGATCCGCTCGGCTGAACCACCACATTATCTTCAAGACGAATACCAAAACCCTCTTCGGGAATATAGATTCCGGGTTCGACAGTAAAAACCATTCCGGGTTTCATAGGAGTTTTCAGTTCTCCATAGTCGTGGGTGTTTAGGCCTAAATGGTGGCTGGTGCCATGCATGAAATACTTCTTATAGGCGAGCGGATTGTCAGAAACCTCTTTTTGATCTAATAACTTTAAACCTACAAGCTCTGAACTCATCATTTTACCCACCTCTTTGTGGTATTCTGCCCATAGCACGCCGGGAACCAATAGAGCGGTTGCTTCATTCTTAACACGTAAAACAGCATTATAAACAGCCCTTTGACGGTCGGTAAAACGACCACTGACCGGAATTGTGCGTGTCATATCGCTAGAATAATTAGCATATTCAGCAGCAACATCCATCAGGAGTAAATCACCTGCCATACACTGCTTATTATTCTCAATATAATGCAATACGTTAGCAGAAACGCCCGAAGCAATAATTGGAGTGTAGGCAAACCCTTTAGATCGATTGCGAACAAATTCATGAAGGAATTCAGCTTCAATTTCATACTCCCACACCTCAGGCTCAACAAACTTGAGTATTCGACGAAACCCCTTTTCAGTGATTGCACATGCTTGATGAATCAACTGAATCTCTTCTTGTTCTTTGACTCCTCGTATTTCATTTAAGATCGGAAAACTCTTAGCTGTTTGGTGTGCCGGATACTTCGACTTAACCCGCTCAATGAATCGGTCTTCCCTAGTTTGAGTTTCCACCGCTTGGCGATAGTGCTCGTTCGTATTCAAATAAATCGTAGATGCCTCGCTCATCAAATCAAACAGCACTTGTTCAAATTGATGTGTCCAATAAACAGTAGCAATGCCCGAAACCTCTGTAGCCTGTTCTTTGGTTAGCTTCGCTCCTTCCCAAACGGCTATATGCTCATTGGTTTCGCGCACAAACAAAATTTCTCGATGCGCCGGATTCATAGCATCAGGAAAAAGAAGTAAAATACTCTCTTCCTGATCTACGCCTGAGAGGTAAAAAATATCTCGATGCTGTTCGAAAGGTATTGTGCTATCGGCACCTATCGGATAAACATCGTTAGAATTAAAAACCGCAAGACTTTCAGGCTTCATCTGGGCCATGAACTTCTTGCGGTTCTTTTTATAGAGTCGGTTTGGAATCGGCAAATACTTCATAGAAGTAAATGTACGCCCGATTCGTCAGCTTTCAAATAGCTATTGTGCTTGGTATATCCTTACATAATCAACTTCCATGGTTGCTTGAGAAAAGCTCGAAGGAATGTCTCCGCCTAGGGTACCGCCCATAGCAACATTTAGTAATAAATAATGCGGATTTTTGAATTCGGTCTGGTTATTACCAATCTGCACGACTCGCTCGTTATCTACATAAATTTGAAGAATTCCATCTTCCCAGATTAATGAATACAAGTGAAACTCACTCCCTATTCCATCTATGGTTTTATCCAGTCCATAAGACGCCGGATTTCCTGAATTATCGTCCTTCCAGTGAAAAGTTCCAAGAACTCGGTCAGTCTCCCAACCACGTTTTTCCATAATATCAATTTCCCCACATTCAGGCCAGCTTACTTCTCCCTTCGTTGCCTGAAACACTCCTCCGCGCTCATTAATATTAGACCCTAGGGTCCAAATAGCTGGCCATGCACCCGCTTGAGATGGAAGCTTTGCTCTCACATCAACACGTCCGTATTTAAAGTCATATTTCGAATTCAAACGAGCTGAAGTATATTCTTTGGTACTATCCTCGAAAGTATATGACTCCTTTTTAGCAATGATTTTTAATGTTCCGTCTGAAACAGTAGCGTTCGTCTGGCGATTAGTATAGTGTTGTTGTTCATTGTTCGCCCATCCGCCACCAAAAATCGGTAGCGTTTGTAAATGCCATTTTGCCGCACTAGGCGTTCCTTCGTAATCGAATTCATCATTCCAAACCAGTGTCATTCCGTCATAAGAGGTGATTTCTCCACCCGGTTCTTCACAAGCATTACAAGAGCCTCCACAGTCAATACTGCTTTCATCACCATTGAGAATACCATCATTACAAGTTGCTTGAGGTTCTGGATTGGGTCCGCTCTTTTCACAAGAAAAAAAAACAAAAACTATGAGTAAAATGGATAATTTCTTCATAATCATAAAATTATGCCCGCATAAAGCGGGCATAACAAACTTAAACTATTGATTTGATATTTACAGGTTAATCTTAATATCTGTAATCGTTACAGCAACATCACGAGTGGTTAAATACATCAGTGCTGAGCTATAAGTGTTAGCCGCATCTTGTGCTTCGATAGTTACCGTATACTCCGTAGCAGTCTCCCCGTTGATCGTAATCTCTTCAGTGTTGAAGCTAGGCTCGGTTGCGTTCGAATCGTTTTCGTCATAAGGCAATCTTTCAAATCTGAAATAAATTTCTGCTTCAGAAGCAGATGAAGCTGTAAAAGTAATCGTCCCTCCATTTGGAAAGCCTAATGGATAAATATCAGTGTTGTTATTGGCCCATCCTGCCCACGACTCAGCACTTCCTGGGAAGGTGTAGATACCACCCTCTTCAATCGTTGCACCGCCAAAAGGCCCATCATAGTTAGGGCTAAATGTACCCGAAGTATTTACTGAAGTGGTAGTTTCTCCAGATGCGCCAGGGTTAATCTTGACATTAGTTATAGTAACATCTACATCACGAACTGTGAAATACATAAGAGCCGAACTATAGGTGTTCGCAGCATCTTGCGCATCAATCGCGATCGTGTACTCTTTAGCTTCTGAACCAGAAACGGTTACTTCAGCAGTGTTAAAGCTAGGCTCAGTTGCATTCGGATCGTTTTCATTGTAAGGCAGTCTTTCAAACCTGAAATAAATACCTGCGTCTGCTCCTGCAGATGACGCCGTGAAAGTTATAGTTCCTCCATTCGGGAATCCTAATGGATAAATACTTCCTGTATTGTTTGCCCAACCTGCCCAAGTTTCAGCAGATGCTGGGAAACTGTAGACATCATTCTCAGCAGTGGTTCCACCGAAAGCACCGCTAAAGTCAGCGTCAAATGATCCTTCAGTATTAACTGTTGGTTCTTCTGGCTCTTCACCTGGCTCAGAAAGTCTAATGTTATCAATATAGTGAGTGGTTTCTGCAGTCTCCGCGGCATCACCAAAATCCATGATAAATACCATTCTGTCGAATTTTCCTGAGTGTGCTTCTAGGTCTAGGTTGAACGTAACCGTCTCCCATCCAGTTCCTGTAGTAGCCACCTTAATATCTCCAGTATTCGTAGCAGAGTTCGCTGAATCTTCTAGTTTCATAGATACCATTTGGCCTTCACGTACCGAATGAACATCAACACTTATCGCAGTATTTGTTGAGGTAAGCGCAATTTTAGACTCTAGATTAAAGAAAAACCCTTGCCATACCTGCTGACCACCTTGCTCTTCAATTTTTAGAACTTTGGCTGAAGAATTGCCAGTGGTATTAGGGTTGTCAACAATCTCTAACTCAATCTTATTGCCTTCTGAAAACCCAAATACACCCCAAGATCCGTCAGGGTTAGAATCGTTATTTTCATTTTCAGCCGAAAAATCAGGACCCATTCCGTCCTCTTCCATATCTAATGCCCCAGCATTTAAATCTGGTTCCGCCATAGTAACACATGCCGAACATGAGCCTCCACAATCGATTCCGGTTTCATCTCCATTCTGAATTCCATCATCACAAGTTGCCTGTGGCTCAGGAGTTGGATCATCTTTTTCACAAGAAGCAATAAATAGTACAAAAGCTAAAGCCATCATACTCATGAATCGCGCACTAAACGCATGCAATTTTTTTGTTTTCATAACTGTTTTAATTAATTAACTATCAAGGTTGTACGAATCGTAAAATCGAACCTTATAAAATTAAGAACTATTTGGGCTAGTTACACCTCCTTGTAGGGTGGCAGATAAGGCTGTTTTTAATCAATAAATTGAAAATCAATGACTTAAAAAACAATTATAAACGATTTGTAGAGTAATTGTAGAGCTAAAAGGAGTGTATATACTCTGATAAATTTTGAGATTTTTCGAGTCCTAACTTCTTTCTAACCCGATATCTTTTCATCTCTACACTCTTTAATCCAATATTAAGGAGCTCTGAAATCTCCTTATTCGAAAGATTCAATCGTATGTAAACCAGTAGGCGAACTTCTTGTCTAGTTAAGCCTTGGTGGCGCCTGTTCAAATTCGCAATAAACTCAAAATCTAATTCGTTAAAGGCCGATTCAAATTTGGTCCAATCACTGTCATCCTCTAGCTGTTTGTCTATAAGAGCTGTGATTTCCTCTACAGGTTTTTCAGATTTTGCCTTGCCAATTTGGGCTTTCAAATCTTTAAGAAGCGCATTTCTTCTAATCTCAGCCTCATAAACCCCTGTCAGTTCGCGCTTTCTTAGTTCTAGCTCGTTTTCAAGATGTTTATTCTTTAGTTGACTAATTCGATTCTCTTCACGAAGTTGGTTGGTTTCTAAAAGTCGTTCATTCTCTTCTCTAATCTTACGTTCTCTTCTCTTGTAAACAGCCCTTACCAAAGCGGAGGCAACAAATGATATAATCAGCCCAGAAAAGATAAGATAGAGCGTAAATTGTACCGTTTGATACCAAGGTTTGTCAATCTCAAATCGAATCGGTTTAGACAAGGCTAGGGTTTCTCCGCTGATGCCTATAGCTTTGGTAGAAAGCGAATACCTTCCTGGTTGCAAATTATAGTAGGTCTTAACCGTGCTTAGCGAACGATCTGTGATGGTATCTCGCTCTGATGTCAACTGATACTCATAAGTCACAGGGTGTCTCTCACTAAAACTAGGATGGGTAAATCTAACTCTGATCGTAGATTCTTCGGCCTTTAGTAGGTGAGACTCTTCAGGCAAAAGGCTAACAAATTCATCTTGCCGGGCAACCTCTAGGGTTAAAGGCCAAATAGGGAAAGCTGTGGGCTTCTCATCATTCAGATTGGTGTCGAGTACTATAAACCCGTCCTTTAGTCCGGTCAAATATTCATGACTACCAATAGCGTTAATATTCTCAAAGCCACTTACTCCGAATGATGCAAGACGGGTTTCTGGCAAAAACTCCTCGATAGCCGCATATTCGCCATTATTTGTGATACGAAGACGAACGATCTTCTGCTTTGATAAGAATGAAACCTCATCAGGCCGATATGAGTTTTGTGCAGGCCGAGCAATGGGGTCTGAAATAAGGGATGTAAGTTCTCGATGGTACCGAAGGGCCCCTTTCTCTACGCTAAAGACTCCCTCAGAACTCTTATAATAAAGTTGGTCGTTTAATAAAAACAAGCTGCTGGCCGTGCCCAAAGCTGGGATCTGTTTTTCAGAACGAACAACAAGGTTATTCCAATCAAAATCGAGCAAGAAAACCCCGAGGCTTTCATGATTAACGACAATAACATCATCAAGGAGTTCTACAAATCTTGATGGAGTATTAAAGTCATTGACTTTTTCAACCACAGGGTTTCGGGTGGGTCGATAGATATAGACTCCGTTATATCCGCCTAACACATAAGAAGACACCCCTTTGGAATCAACATGCTCGCTGGCATTCCAATAGCCCGTCTGAGCGTCAACCAATGAAGCCTTTAAATCCTTTATTTTAAACAACCCTTTGTCGTGAAAACAATAAAGCTGATTCCCTAAAGCCTTTAAGTTCCAGACCTGGCCCCTTGTGCCTGAAACAAATTCGAATTCATTCAATTCTTTGTTGAATAAATAGAGGCCTTGATTGGTTCCGATATATAAATTGTTTTGATAATTAGTGGCTGTGTACACCACTCCTATATCTCCAAAACCGAATCTAAATTCACTGAGATTAGAGTTGGGAATAAATGACGCAATCCCCTGGTCTAGGGCAACCCAAACTCTCCCTGTAACACTTTGAAACAAACCGAGTACTGTGTTGTTATTGAGCCCGCTTCTTTTGTCTAAAACATACAACAAATTGCCTTCGGCGTCGTATACATGAAGACCCGAAGAAATGGTTCCAACGACCAGATAATCGTTCCTTAATTGTATCAAATCATAGATTTGGTCAGAATTCTTTAGGTCTACAAAAGGATTGGCCTCTTTGATTAGAACTCCTCTATTAAAACGAAAAGTCTCTCCAATTTCATTGACGAGAAATTGAGCCTCGTTACGCTCGTAAATTCCCACAAAGGCACTCGAAAGTTCTGGGAACTCGAAACGATAATACTCGCCTGCAGAAAACCGAAGCGCTTCCTTCGAGGAGAAAAAATAAAGGTCGCCCTTAAGACTAAATGATTCTGGACGATCTGATTCAAAAGGAGTGCGTAAGGTCAATTGATTGTCGACAACTTCATAAATGGCTCGTTTTGACTGAAGAAAAAGTCGTTCCTCTAGCCATGTAATATTCCAAAACTCTTCTCCCACATCAATGTTTTGGTGCTCTAACCCTTTTATCTCACTGTAATCTTCAAGTCCGCGAGGAGTAATCTGGTAAAACCCTATGCTCATAGAACCCCCCACGTACAATCGATCCTCAACAACCTTAATCGAGCGAATATTTTGTGCGTTCGGAACAAAAACTGATTCCCAACGATTTCCATCGTACAGCAATACTCGCGATTGATTAGCGACAAACAACATTCCGCTATTTGACTGTTCTATTACCCAATTCTGATTATCTGCACCATATTGCTCGGGCGGGTAGTTCTGAACTAAGGGGGTATACTGCGCCTCAGAAAATCCAGAAACCAAGAAAAATAGTATTAACACAGACCTCGCTATTTGCTGTGTAATACCAATTGAAAATCCTATTTTAGAGGGTATAACCATAGATTAAGATCCATAAAGATATCCTATGAAATTCAGTATCCAAGCAATTGTAAGCAAAGGTGTTAGTATTTGTTTGCTTTTATTATCCGTATCTGCCCTTTATGCTCAGGAAGCGTCAACTGCTCCACAGCTAGAAAATATTGGGCCTAGCATTATGAGTGGGCGGGTCGTTGACTTAGAAGTTAACCCTGAAGATCCGACCGAATTTTATGTAGCCTACGCCTCAGGAGGGCTATGGCACACCACTGATAATGGAACCACATTTAAGCCTATTTTCGACAATGCCCCGACTCAAAACATCGGAGATATCGCAATGCATTGGGAGTCTCGCACCCTTTATGTAGGTACGGGAGAAAACAATTCTTCTCGATCGTCTTATGCCGGTATCGGAATGTTCAAAACCACCTCTAATGGAGCGAATTGGGAGCATATTGGTCTCGAAGACAGTCATCATATCGGTAGAATTATCATCAACCCTAAGGACCCCGATCATGTCCTAGTAGGAGTGATCGGACACCTTTACACAACCAATAAAGAACGTGGTGTTTTTGTGTCTTCTGACGGAGGAAAAACCTGGGAAAATAGTCTTTTCATCAACGAAAACACAGGAATTATCGACTTGGCAGCTACCGAAGATTTCAACGCTATCTACGCAGCAAGCTGGGAACGAAATCGTAAAGCTTGGAACTTTGAAGGTTCAGGCGAAGGGTCTGGCATTTATAAAAGTGAAGACCAGGGACGCTCCTGGACACTTCTTACCACAGAGGGCAGCGGATTTCCTACGGGAAATGGTGTTGGAAGAATCGGGCTTTCGGTTTTTGACAGCCAAACCCTGTATGCGGTTCATGATAGTCAATTCAGAAGAAAATCTTCTCAGAGAAAACCTTCAAAGAACGATGCGCTAACCAAAGATCAATTCAAGTCTCTTAGTGTAAAAGAATTCTTGTCTCTTAGTGACAAGGCGCTTAATGAATTTTTAAAATCAAACGGATTTCAAGAGAAATATCGCGCGCAAAACGTGAAACAACTCGTTCGTGATGGGGTGGCAAAACCTTCAGATATCGCACTTTATCTTGAAGACGCAAACACTATGTTATTTGACACCCCTGTCATTGGAGCAGAAGTATACCGATCAGATGATGCTGGTAAAACATGGAATAAAACCCACGACAATTATATTGATGGACTATTCTACAGCTATGGGTATTATTTTGCACAAATCCGTGTTGATCCTTCTGATGTAAACAACATTTATTTAGCCGGAGTTCCGCTAGTTCAATCGAAAGATGGTGGTAAAAGCTTTCAATCGATCGATAAAGAAAACGTCCACTCTGATCACCACGCGCTCTGGATTAATCCAAATAGGCCTGGACACCTAATCAATGGTAATGACGGAGGTATCAATATTACCTACGACGACGGAGCAAATTGGACCAAAAACAATAGTCCTAGTGTAGGTCAATTCTATGCCATACAAATCGACCATCAAGAACCTTATAATGTGTATGGAGGGCTTCAAGACAATGGGGTTTGGATGGCCCCAAACACAGCCTCTGAAAATAGAGACTGGCTCGCCTCTGGACACAACCCATGGACGATGCTCTTGGGTGGTGACGGAATGCAGGTTGAGGTTCATCGTGAAAACCCCTCTATTGTATTTACTGGGTTTCAATTCGGTAATTACTATCGAATCGAATCAGGCAAGCGCAAGGCAATCACTCCTAAACACGAACTTGGAGAAGCCCCCTATCGATTTAACTGGCAGACCCCTATCCTTCTGTCTTCACACCATCCCGATGTGCTGTACTTGGGTAGTAATAAGCTTCACCGCTCGTTTGATCTCGGAGAAACCTGGACAACCTTATCTCCAGACCTTACCAAAGGAGGTAGAAAAGGAAACGTAGCCTACGGAACACTAACCACAATTAGCGAATCCCCAATTCAATTCGGGCTTATTTATACAGGAAGCGACGATGGTCAGATTCACGTCACCAAAGATGGAGGGGCTTCTTGGCAACTCGTCTCTGATTCCTTAACCGAAGGGCGCCCCGACGACCTTTGGGTAAGCAGAGTTTTTGCTTCAAATCACAAGAAATCTAGGGTATATGTAGCTTTAAACGGTTATCGAAATGATGACTTCAAGCCTTATCTCTTCGTCAGCGAAGACTACGGAGCAACTTGGGAGGCCATTGATTCGGGGCTTCCTGTGCAACCCATCAATGTAGTTGTTGAAGACCCTCACAATGAAGAGCTTCTTTTCATAGGTAACGATCATGGAGTATATGCAGGTCTTAATGGGGGGAAACATTGGGTCCCTTTTAATCAAGGAATACCAGCAGTAGCCGTTCACGATCTGAAAATTCAACCTAAATCTAAAGACCTTGTGGTTGGGACTCATGGTAGAAGTATTTATAAAGTCAATATTTCAGAATTAGAACAATTAGACGCTTCAATCCTTGAGTCGAGTGTACACTTATTCGCTCCACAAAAAATAAGAGCCTCTAGTCGCTGGGGAAGAAGTTGGTCTGCGTTCGGGTCTCCATACGTTCCATCAACCTTAATAAAATGGTATCAAGCCCAGGCGGGCCCTGCCCGTATAACTGTAGAATTAGATGGTGCAAACGTCTTTACAACCGAAATTCAAGGGATCAAAGGCTTACAACAGTGGTCTTATTCGCTGAGTCTCGATAAGGGTTTAGTAAAAAGCTTTGAAAAGAAATCGAAAAAGTCACTAAAAGCAGCTTCAGATGGAACCTATTATCTCCCAAAAGGGAACTATACCTTGCGAATTAATAATGGAAAAACAGAAAGTAAGCAACCCCTAATCGTTGAATAAAAAATTCTATTTCGCTTAAAAAGAGAGGCTTACACCCTCTCTTTTTTGTTTAAACAGCCAGTGAATATTAAGAATTGTTCTAAATATTTAAGTATTTGGCGTTAAAGTATATAGTCGTTGTAGAATATCTCATCGGTATGTACCTTTGCATGGTAATTTTTTAAGCGTTTAAACTAGACTCTTTATGTTCAGTTCTTCATTATTACGCAAGGTGGTTATGGCCCTGTCTGGGTTGTTTCTTGTCTCGTTCTTAGCCTTACACTTGGCCATCAATCTAGCTTCTGTCTTTTCAGAGGAGCTCTATAACACCTGGTCGCATTTCATGGGCTACAACCCGGTGGTACAATTTGTTCTTCAGCCCGTCCTAGTTGCTGGTGTAATTCTACATTTTGTTATGGGATTTGTGCTCGAAGCACAAAACCGAAAAGCTAGAGGCCCCGTTGGATACAGAGTGGGCTCGAAAGGCACCAATAGCAGTTGGTTGTCAAGAAACATGTTGCTATCTGGAGGTGTTGTTCTAGCCTTTATTGGTCTTCACATGTACGACTTTTGGTTACACGAGATGATCTACAAGTATATAGAATCTAATCCGATAGATACCACTCGATATTATGGATTTACCGTTGAATTGTTTGATCTAACAAGAACGGTTATCTATTCGGTAGCGTTTATTTTATTGGGAATGCACCTTTATCACGGTTTTGCTTCTTCAATGCAAACCATTGGTTTTGATAACAAATATGGTAAAGCGATTCAAGCCTTTGCAAAGGCATATGCAGTAGTCGTTCCTGCTGGCTTTATCTTCATCGCAGTATATCACTTCTTAAATCCGATACAATAGTATGGCAAAGCTAGAATCAAGAGTTCCTAATGGCCCATTAGCCGAGAAGTGGAGCAAGCATAAAAATGATATTCGCCTGGTAAACCCAGCAAACAAAAGAAATATTGACATTATCGTTGTGGGTACCGGTCTTGCAGGAGCTTCGGCCTCAGCCTCATTAGCCGAATTAGGTTATAATGTAAAGACCTTCTGCTACCAAGACTCTCCAAGACGAGCGCACTCGATTGCGGCACAAGGTGGGGTTAACGCGGCCAAAAACTATCAAGGCGATGGTGACTCTGTTTATCGTTTATTCTACGATACCATAAAAGGGGGAGACTATCGTTCGCGAGAGGGTAACGTTCACCGCCTCGCTGAAGTGTCTACTAACATTATTGACCAATGTGTTGCACAAGGGGTTCCCTTCGCCCGTGAATATGGTGGGCTACTTGATAACCGCTCTTTCGGAGGGGTTCAAGTTTCTAGAACCTTCTACGCAAAAGGACAGACTGGGCAGCAACTTTTATTAGGGGCTTATTCAGCAATGAACCGCCAAATACAACGTGGTAAGATCAAATCTTACACGCGTCATGAAATGTTAGATCTCGTTTTAGTTGACGGAAAAGCTCGCGGAATCATTGCTCGTAACCTCGTTACTGGTGAGTTAGAAAGACATTCTGCACATGCCGTAGTACTTGCGACTGGTGGATACGGAAACGTTTTCTATTTATCTACCTACTGTATGGGAGCTAACGTAATGGCTGCATGGAGAGCACACCGAAGAGGGGCTCACTTTGCCAACCCTTGCTTTACACAGATTCACCCAACTTGTATTCCTGTCTCTGGTGACCACCAGTCAAAGCTTACTCTGATGTCGGAGTCTCTTAGAAATGATGGGCGTATTTGGGTACCTAAAAAATTAGAAGATGCAAAAGCTATTCGAGAAGGCAAATTAAAGCCAACTGACTTAGCCGAAGAAGATAGAGATTACTACCTAGAGCGCCGATACCCTGCTTTCGGTAACCTTGTTCCTCGTGACGTAGCTTCTAGAGCTGCAAAAGAGCGTTGCGATGCTGGATTCGGAGTTAATAAAACTGGAGAAGCTGTTTACCTTGACTTTGATTCTGCAATCATGCGATATGGCCGGGAAAAGGCCAACACCATGGGTCTAAAAGATGCTGATGACAAGAAGGTAAGAGCGTTAGGTGAGGAAATCGTAGAAGCCAAGTACGGTAACCTTTTCCAGATGTACGAGAAAATTGTAAACGAGAACCCGTATAAGACACCGATGAAGATTTATCCGGCGGTACACTACGCAATGGGTGGGCTTTGGGTAGATTATAACCTAATGACCTCTATTCCTGGTTGCTATGCTGCAGGAGAAGCAAACTTTAGTGACCACGGAGCAAACCGCCTAGGGGCATCTGCACTAATGCAGGGTCTGGCAGACGGATATTTTGTTCTTCCTTACACCATCGGTGACTATTTAGCAGACGACATTCAGACTGGATCAATCTCAACCGACTTACCTGAATTTGAGGCTGCGGAGAAAGCAGTGAAAGAACGTCTCGAGAAGTTAATGTCGGGCTCAGGAAAACACTCTGTTGATTATTACCACAAGAAGCTCGGAAAAATCATGTGGAACAAATGCGGTATGTCTAGAAATGAGCAGAGACTGAAAGAAGCCATTAAAGAAATCGCTGAACTTCGTGAAGACTTCTATAAAAATGTACGAATCCCTGGTGAGCTCAACGCTATGAACTCTGAGCTAGAAAAAGCTCACAGAGTTGCCGATTTCTTAGAGCTAGGAGAACTTTTCGCTGTGGATGCATTAAATCGAAATGAATCTTGCGGAGGTCACTTCAGAGAAGAATACCAAACCGAAGAAGGAGAGGCGCTAAGAGATGATGAAAATTATCGCTATGTAGCAGCTTGGGAATACACTGGAGTTCCTAGTGAAGCAAAACTTCACAAGGAAGAGCTAGTCTATGAAAATATTGAATTGAAAACACGATCTTACAAATAAGGCTATGAAAATTCATCTTAACGTTTGGCGTCAGAAAAACGCACAAACCAACGGAAAGTTCGAAACGTATGACCTTGACAACATTAGCGAGGACATGTCGTTCTTAGAAATGCTAGACGTTCTAAATGAAGGTCTAATTAACGATGGTAAAGAGCCTGTAGTGTTCGATCACGACTGTCGTGAAGGTATTTGTGGAACTTGCTCAATGGTTATTAATGGTAAACCTCACGGGCCACAAAAACTAACCACCACTTGCCAGCTTCACATGAGAAGCTTTAAAGACGGTGATCACATTACTATCGAGCCGTTTAGAGCTGGGGCTTTCCCTGTAATTAAAGATTTGATGGTAGATCGATCTGCCTTTGATCGCATACAGCAAGCCGGAGGATACATTTCTGTAAATACCTCAGGACGACCAGTTGATGCGAACGCTATCCCTGTTGAAAAAGACAAGGCAGACGCTTCCTTCAACGCAGCAACATGTATCGGATGTGGCGCTTGTGTAGCAGCCTGCAAAAATGCTTCGGCAATGCTTTTCACCTCCGCAAAAGTCTCTCAGTATGCTTTGTTACCACAAGGACGCGTTGAAGCCACAACTCGTGTTTTAAACATGGTGAAGCAAATGGATCTAGAAGGATTTGGTAACTGTACCAATACCGGTGCTTGTGAAATCGAATGTCCGAAAGGAATCTCTCTTGAGAATATCGCACGCATGAATCGCGAATATCTCAGTGCAAGTATCAAAGGTTAATCCCTTTAGTGCAACAATAAAAAAAGGCCGCTTTTCAGCGGCCTTTTTTTATTGATTATTAAACCATTTCAAAGGACTCCATAAATTTGGTAGTGTAATTCCCAGCGATATAATCTGGGTGATCCATTAGCTGTCTGTGAAAAGGAATCGTGGTTTTCACACCCTCAATCACAAACTCGTCTAAGGCTCTTCTCATCTTACTAATCGCCTCTTCTCTCGTTTGAGCGGTAGTAATAAGTTTAGCAATCATTGAATCGTAGTTAGGCGGAATTACGTACCCACTATAAACGTGTGTATCTAAACGAACGCCATGACCTCCAGGCATATGAAGGGTAGTAATCTTTCCTGGAGAAGGTCTAAAGTCGTTGTATGGATCTTCAGCGTTGATACGACACTCGATAGAGTGGAGTTTAGGCTCGTAATTCTTACCAGAAATCGCCACTCCCGCAGCAACCAGAATTTGTTCTCTGATCAGATCGTGGTCAACAACCTCCTCAGTAATTGGGTGTTCTACCTGAATACGAGTATTCATCTCCATGAAATAAAAGTCCCCGTTCTTGTCAACAAGGAATTCAACGGTACCGGCTCCTTCATATCCGATATACTCTGCGGCCTTAACCGCAGCCGCTCCCATACGCTTTCTGAGTTTAGCAGTCATAAACGGCGATGGCGTTTCTTCGGTAAGCTTTTGGTGACGTCTTTGAACCGAACAATCTCTTTCAGATAAGTGACACGCTCGGCCATTTTGATCCCCTACTACTTGTATCTCAATATGTCTTGGCTCCTGAATAAGCTTTTCCATATACATTCCTCCATTTCCAAAAGCCGCAGTTGCTTCTTGCACAGCAGAGTTGAAATGGGTTTCCATTTCTTCTTCGGCCCAAATAGCTCGCATCCCTTTACCTCCACCGCCGGCAGTAGCTTTAATCATCACGGGGTAGCCCATGGCCTTTGCTGTCTTTATAGCATCAGCTAGGTCTTTTAAAAGACCATCAGAACCAGGAATAGTTGGAACTCCCGCTTCTTTCATTGTTTGCTTTGCGGTAGCCTTATCTCCCATTCGGTCAATTTGCTCTGCTGAGGCTCCAATAAATTTGATTCCGTGCTCTGAACAAATCTTCGAGAATTTAGCATTCTCAGACAAGAACCCATAGCCAGGGTGTATAGCATCTGCATTAGTAATTTCAGCTGCTGCGATAATATTAGGAATCTTTAAATAAGACTCTGAGCTTGGGGCTGGGCCAATACAAACTGCCTCATCGGCAAATCGTACGTGAAGGCTTTCTTCGTCGGCCTTCGAGTAAACGGCAACTGTTTTAATGCCCATTTCGCGACAAGTTCGGATGATGCGCAATGCAATCTCTCCGCGATTCGCGATGAGTATTTTTTTAAACATGACGATCTAATTAAGAAGGGTCTACTAAGAAAAGAGGTTGATCAAATTCAACCGGAGAAGCGTCGTCTACTAAAATCTTAACGATTTTACCTGAAACTTCTGACTCAATATCATTAAAGAGCTTCATTGCTTCAATCACACAAAGAACATCTCCTTCGCCAATCGATGAACCTACCTCAACAAAGTTTGGCTTATCTGGAGATGGCTTACGATAAAGTGTTCCAATAATCGGAGACTTAACAGTGATGTATTTGCTTAAATCCTCTTCCTCTTTAGTCGGAGCTTCAGGAGCTGGCGCGGCCGGCGCAGCTGGCGCTGCAGCAACCGGAGCCATAGCGGCATGAACTGGGATTTGCTGAACAATAGTAGCCTCTGCTTGACCAGTCGACTCTGAAGTCGTCTTAATGGTAATCTTGATGTCTTCGGTCTCGAGCTTCACCTCGCTAGCGCCAGATTTGGCAACGAAGCGAATGAGATTTTGAATTTCTTTAATATCCATTACGTTACTTATTTATTCTTGTTTTGTGTATGCCCATTTTATATATGCTGCTCCCCAGGTAAAGCCTGCGCCAAAAGCAGCAAAAACCAAATTGTCTCCCTTTCTCAGTTGCGATTCATAGTCGCACAATAGAAGTGGAATCGTGGCAGCTGTGGTATTTCCATAGCGACCAATATTCATTAAGACTTTATCATCTCCAATACCCATGCGCTGTGCAGTGGCATCAATGATACGTTTATTCGCTTGATGAGCAATCAAATATCGGACATCTTGATGACTAAGTCCATTTCTTGACATGATTTCTGCGGCCGCATCCGCCATATTGGTAACTGCGAACTTGAAAACAACACGTCCATCTTGATAAATATAATGTTTCTTTTCGGCTATCGTTTGTTCTGTAGGAGGATACAATGACCCTCCAACTTGGATGCCTAAATGGTCTTTGCCAATGCCATCACTTCGAAGATACTCGTCAACAAACCCAAGGCCTTCGCTGTTAGGCTCTAAAAGAGCAGCACCTGCACCATCTCCAAACAATACGCATGTGGTTCGATCAGTGTAGTCGACAATCGACGACATCATGTCTGCTCCAACAAGCACCACCTTCTTGTAGCGGCCCGATTCGATGTACGCCGATGCCACCGACATACCATATAAAAAACCCGAGCAAGCCGCTTGAAGATCAAAAGCAAAAGCGTTTTTCGCACCTAGGTTTGTGGCTACCTGTGCCGCTGTAGCAACAACAGGCATATCAGGTGTTGCGGTAGCTACTAACAAAAGGTCTATTTCAAGGGGATCAAGTCCTGATTTCTTCATCAGATCCTTAACGGCCTCTGTTGCCATAAAAGCTGTTGCCTTACCAGGAATGTCTAGAATACGTCGCTCTTTGATACCTGTACGAGTGGTAATCCACTCGTCGTTGGTCTCAACCATCTTTTCTAAAGCGGCATTGTCTAAGACCTTTTCTGGAAGGTACTTTCCAATTGCTGTTATTGCAGCCGTTGTTTTTGGCATAAAAGGCAACTTTTGGTTGAGCGAAATTACTGTTTTTTTAAGAAGGGTAAGATTTCGGTGTAGTCCATAAAAAAACTCTCGTGTCTCTTATTACACGAGAGTTCTAGATCTTTTTTCGACCGAAATTTACTCCGCCGCTACTTCTTCTGCAGCGCCAATAAGCACCTGTCCACGGTAGTAAAGTTTACCCTCGTGCCAGTGAGCGCGGTGCATTAAGTGCACCTCTCCGGTAGTTGAATCTTTTGCTAGAGTTGGAGCAACCGCTTTGTAATGTGTGCGTCTCTTGTCTCTACGCGTTTTCGATATTTTTCTTTTAGGATGTGCCATATCTTCCTTATTTAATAGTCTTTTATTTCAATAAATCTTTTAAAGCGTCCCATCTTGGGTCACTTTCGTTGGTTTCTTCTTTTTCCTCTACTCTTTTAGGCTTGAGATCTTCAAGCTTATCGAGCAGTTGCGATTCTAATGTTCCATCTTCAACTCCTGGGTGTATTCGCTTCTGTGGAAGACTTAGCACCGTCATTTCATACAGATATTGTGCAACATTGAACTGGTATTCACCATGTGGTAAAACGAGAAGCTCGTCATCTTCATCGTTGTACTCTTCCCCGAACTTGATTACTAGATCGAGCGTGGGATTTAAGTTCATTTTAAACGGTTCATTGGTAAGATCACAGTTGACCTCAACGGTTCCGTTTACTTTTACTGCGAGCTCCATCATTGTGCTGCCCTTACTAAGAATCGCCTGAACGTTCATCTCCGCGTTGCAAAACTCATTAAAACCAAAATGTTCAAAGAACGAATCATTAAGTTCATATTCAAACTCATGATTTCCTTGCTTGAGACCTATAAAGGAAATGTCAAAATCCTTTAACTTCATGATTAGATGCTTTATAGAGCCCAAGTTAAGGCCTGCAAATATAGAACTAATTTAGGAATTTCAAAGCGCCTTGTCTAGACGAATTTTTGTCTTCTTTTTTCCTTTCTCTCCTGAACCTTAAGAACATCCGAGCTCATTTCGGCATAATCTTTTCGCGAGTGAAAAACGTCTAAAGCGCAGAATACCGCCTCCTTGAAGGAGCTTTCGTCGGCAACTCCTTTTCCAGCGATCTCATACGCGGTGCCATGATCGGGAGAGGTTCTGACCTTCGAAAGGCCAGCGGTATAGTTTACGCCCTTTCCAAAAGAAAGCGTCTTAAAAGGCACCAGGCCCTGATCGTGATAGGCCGCTAAAACAGCATCAAACTGAGAATAGTTGTTAGACCCGAAGAATCCGTCTGCTGCATAAGGTCCAAAAACGAGATGACCTTCTTCAAACAATTCAGCAACTGCAGGTTTCATGATCTTTTCGTCTTCTTCACCTATGGTTCCATTGTCACCGCTGTGGGGATTGATTCCCAATAATGCGATTTTGGGTCGTATAATCCCAAAATCTTCTCGTAACGACTTCATCATTGTGGCAACTTTCGAGCGGATCAGTTTTGTGGTTATCGCATCACTCACTTTCGATACTGCAATGTGGTCGGTAAGGAGGCCTACTCGTAAACGGTCTGCAACCATAAACATCAAAGCTTCAGCCCCAAGTTCTTTTGCTAAATAATCGGTATGACCAGGAAAGCTAAACGTCTCTGACTGTATATTGCTCTTGTTGATTGGTGCGGTCACCAGTGCATCTATTTGACCTTCTTTGAGTGCTTTAGTTGCCGCTTCTAGGGAGGCTACAGCTAATTTTCCCGCCTCAGGAGTGTTTTGTCCAAAGGCCAAATCAAATTCTGTGTCGAAAGCTTGGTAAACATTAATCTTACCCACCTCTATTCGGTTGAAATCCTTAATCCCATGAAATTTTATGTCCAAATTCAGATCGCTGATCTGACTTGACATGGTTTTATTAGAGGCAAAGAAGACTGGGGTGCAATTGCTTAACATCCGCGAATCAAGAAAGGTTTTTAAGGCTACTTCACAGCCTATGCCGTTTAGATCGCCAACAGAAATACCTATTTTTACCGTGTTGTTTACTTTCATAGATGAACTATTGAAGAAACGAAGTTACTGAAATTTATACCGGAGTATGTTTACAGGAATCATAGAAACCTTAGCAAAAGTTGTTGCTGTTGAGAGAGAAGGCACTAACCTTCATTTAACCCTTGAAAGTGACCTAACTAACGCATTAAAAATCGATCAAAGTCTGGCGCACAACGGAGTGTGTTTAACGGTCATTAAAATAGACGGATCGAAATATACAGTAACTGCCATCGAAGAGACCTTGTTAAAATCCGCGATTGGAGATCTTGAAGTAGGAAATGTTGTAAATCTTGAACGAGCGATGCAATTGGGCGCACGACTTGATGGACACATTGTTCAGGGCCATGTTGACACCACAGCCTCTTGTACTGAGGTTATAAACAAAGACGGTAGTTGGATCTTTTCATTCGAATACCCTTCAAACCCAGAACATATCACCATTGAAAAGGGCTCAATAACCGTGGACGGCACCTCATTAACGGTGGTAAATTCAAAAGACAATAGCTTTAGTGTCGCTATTATTCCTTATACCTATGAGCATACTAGATTCAACAGCTACAAAGTCGGAACAAAAGTGAATCTAGAGTTTGATCTGGTGGGCAAATACATCGCGAAACTACACGCCAGACAGCAATAGGTTATTTCTTAAGGGCTTTTCGAAGTAAGAGGCCTGCAGCTACCGCAATAACAAAGAGAATCAGTGCCGAAAAGCTGTCTCCGTAAAGCGCCTTTCCAACCGCAAATAGCAGTCCATAAACTAGGACGCAGCCTAAAAGCATTGACTTAATTCCTGAGCTCAAATACGTAGAGTGGCTCTTGCCCCCAAAATTTTTCCAACCTGCTCCAGAGAGATCTAGCGATTTTACAAACCCTTCCAACAATGCTTTGTCCTCAGCCGGAGTTAAAAAGGTAACGGCTAGCCAGACGATCGTAGTGAAAAGAACGATGAAGGGATATTGCATATATCCCGGCATAAGGCCTTCTGCTCCAAACAAAGCCGCGCCTAGAGGGGTAAATGCTAAGCCGATTGACAGAATCCCTGACACCAACATCGCTGCAATTTCAGACCAAGCATTAATACGCCACCAAAACCAGCGAAGCATAAATAGAAGACCTGTTCCCGCACCAAACATCAAAATCACATCGAAGAGCTGTTTTGCGTTTTGCAGATTTAAGGCAACTATGGCGCTTAATGCCATAAGTAGCAAGGTGCTAATCTGACCAACAACAACTTTTTGACGTTCGCTTGCTTCGGGTTTGTATGCTGCATAAACATCGTAGACCAAGTAAGAAGCTCCCCAGTTCAAATGACTAGATAGTGTAGATACGTAAGCTGCTCCTAGAGACGCTAAAACCAGCCCTAATAACCCTGAAGGCAGAGAGGTCAACATTGCAGAATAAGCCAAGTCATTTCCTAGTTTGTCTGGGGTAACATCAGGAAAGGCCGCTGCGATCGAGGCAATGTCTGGATAGCGAATAAGCGATGCCAAGGCTACTAAAATCCACGGCCAAGGACGAATCGCATAGTGCATTATATTAAAAAAGAAAGTAGCCCAAACTGCGTTTGACTCGTCTTTGGCTGCCAGCATTCGTTGAGCTACATATCCGCCACCTCCAGGCTCAGCACCAGGATACCAACTGCTCCACCACTGCACTGCAATCGGAATAATAAAAAGAGTAATCAGCGCCTCGGTATTCGAAAAACTAGGCACTAGGTCTAACTTATCACTTACGTTTGGGTGAGAAAACAACTGTGTAAGCCCTCCAATATCAGGTTCGTTCACCAAAAAGTATGCAGCACCAAAAGCCCCACTAATCGCTGCGATAAATAGAACAAAGTCTGTGTATATCACCCCTTTAAAACCGCCAATGGCACTAAAAAATGCGGTGATCAAACCCGCTACTACTACTGTAACCACTGGGTCAAGACCTAACATTACTTGCCCTATTTTAATCGCTGCAAGAGTAACGCCTGACATTGCGAGCACATTAAATAGAAGCCCTAGATATAAGGCTCTGAATCGTCTTAAAAAACGAGCCGGCTTTCCACCATAACGCAATTGATAAAAACCCATGTCTGTGGCAACACCGCTCTTACGCCATAATTCAGCAAAGACGAAAACCGTTAAAAGTCCTGTGAGTAGAAAGGCCCACCAAACCCAGTTTCCCGAAACTCCAGAGGATCGTACGATATCGGTAACGAGGTTAGGAGTATCTGTAGAAAAGGTAGTTGCAACCATCGAAAACCCCAATAGCCACCAGGGCATATTTCGGCCCGATAAAAAATATTCTGAACTGCTCTTGTTAGCTGACCTAGCGCTATAAATCCCAATGCCGAGTAATAGGGCAACAAAGGCCCCAATGATCACAAAATCAAAAGTTTTAAGTTCCATACTTTGTTAGGTTTGGAACCTAATATAGCCAATTTAATTTCCCGACTTACTCTTAAGAACCAGGAATGCTGTCTACTACCACTTTTACTCGGCGGCCTTGTTCTTTAGTCATCTCTAATCGAAGAGAGCCCATAACGGCTTCTATCTGCTCTGGGGAAGCGTTCTCAGGCATTTCAATTTTGATTTCAATTTCTTCTGGGAATCGAACTGCCACACAGCTGCTCATAAACAAAAGAGTGAGAAGAGTAAAAAAAATAGGTTTCATTGAATGTGATTTTCTACAAATGTATCTTTCTTTTCTTTTCCATTCAATTCTCTTTTCTTTTAAAATATTTCATTCTCTTGAATGATTTTAAAAGACTGTAAACCATTACGAAAATGACAAATAAGAAGAGAATGCCAGTGCTAACCGAAGCTGTTTGCATGGCTTTAAGGCCTCCTCCTAAGAGTAGCGCGATAGCCACAGCGCCTTCTGTGAGAGCCCATAAAATACGTTGTCCTACAGGAGCATCTAATTTTCCTCCAGCAGTGATGCTGTCAATAACCAATGAACCACTATCTGAAGATGTAACAAAAAATACAGCAACCATCAAAATGCCAAGAAAGCTAGTCAAAGCAGGTAATGGAAATTCCTGAAGAAATACGAATAAGGAGGTTGAACTATCATTAAGAATGATCTCAGACAGTAACCCTGGATTTTCCATCTCAAGTGAAAGTGCAGATCCACCAAACACAGAAATCCAGAAAAAAGTCATTAAGGCAGGTACAAGGAGCACTCCTAACACAAACTCTCTAACTGTACGACCTTTGGAAACCCGGGCAATGAACATTCCAACAAATGGCGACCAAGCGATCCACCAAGCCCAATAGAATACGGTCCAGTCATTCTGCCATGAAGAGTCTACATAAGCAGAGGAGAAAGTTCCAAGCTCAATAAAACGGGCAAAGTATTGCCCTGTTGACTCCACAAAAATTCGAATAATACTCAATGCATCTGATAAGAATAGCATGCTTACCAAGAAAATAAGTGCAATGAATAAATTCAAACGACTTAAGAACTTAACCCCTTTTTTAAGTCCTGTTACCACCGAGATGGTTGCTATTAAAGTAATGATTACAATGATGCTTATTTGAGTTCCTTGACCCGGGTCAACCCCAAACAAATAGTTCAGTCCTGTGGCAATTTGACGAGCCCCAAAACCTAAAGAGGTTGCCAGCCCAAAAAGAGTAGCAACTACCGCAATGACATCAATAATATCTCCTGTTTTCCCAAATATTTTGCGCCCTAGAACAGGAAAAAATATGGATCTAAGCGAGAAGGGAAGCTTTTTACTAAATCCATAGTAAGCTAAGGATAGCCCTACAATACAGTAAATCGCCCAAGCATGTAGGCCGTAATGGAGAAAAGTGAAATCAAGTGCTTGTATCGCACGATCTTTCACAGAGTCAACAGGAATGGGAGGATTGGCAAAATGGGTGATTGGTTCAGATACGCTAAAATACAATAACCCGATACCCATACCGGCCGAAAAAAGCATCGCAAACCACGAAAAAACCGTAAACTCAGGCTTAGCATGTTTGCCACCAAGCCGATGCTTACCATATTTGCTAAAAGCAATATAAAGGCAAATAACCACAAACAGGTTGACTCCTAAAATGAAGAGCCAACCCGTTGATTCTGTTACTAAATATGCTGTTTTATCAAAAAATACTCTAACAGGTTCTCCTCCTAAAATAGATAACAAAACAAATGCTAGAATAAAAATTAAGGAGGGGTAGAATACCCTTGGATAAACATCAAAGTATTTTTTCATTGAACTAGTTAGACAAGATCCACATCTTGCCGTTAATGCCGTTATACTGAGCCTTTGCAGCGTTGTAATTTTCTTGATTTAAACTCTGTTCTTGACCAGGATATAAAAATCGCATCGGCAATTCATAGTCGTTATAATTGGTTCCTATGGGCTCTTTAACAAATCTCAAACTCTCAAAACCACCTTCAGAAACATACCATCTGCGTAACTCAAAATACGGCTCCATTGCTGTGAAAAATAACGATAACCATTTTTGTTCCCAGATGTCAATCACCTCATCATATGCCACTCCAGAATTGATATAGAAATCTTCAAAGCCTGAAAAACCATAAGGGGTATAGTTTACTTGGTAGTAATCGTGAGAGGCTTTGATTCCTGATTTGTAGTGTACCTCTACATCGTTATTGATCCATCCTAGAGCTGCCGCTTCTGCTAATAGAAATTGCTGCTCTGCGTAGGTCATCATAAGACCTTCTGCATAGTTCAAACCAAGTTGTTGAGCGGTCCTTTGGCCCGGATAATCAAAATATACAAGACCAAGACGAGATCCTGTTTGACCACCCACTCCGTTATCTATCGCCGAAAAGGTGGGGTCATCAAAATCTTCATTGTCAGGACGCGCATATCTCGATAGCCTTGGATCATTATAACCTGCTAAAACAGCATGGGAAGATGAAGAAAGAGCAACAGCGTCAAAGTCTCCTTGCTTAAGCGGGATCGTTGGAAATTGGTTTGGAAAAGCATTTAAAAAACTTAGTGCTGCTTGGTCCTCGTTACCTTCAAACAAAGGTTCGTTATTTACAATTGAAGCAAAGGCAGAACTAACATCCGTCTTTGCAGATTGGTACATTAAAAGTCTTAATCTTAGAGCGTTTGCAAATTTTATCCACTTAGTTTTGTCTCCATTATATAGAAGGTCACCTGAAATAGTTCCCGACCCAGCTAATAGATCTGTTGCAGTGCTTAGATTAGCTAAAAGGCTACTATAAATCTGTTCTTGAGAATCATAAACAGGCGTAAAATCAGGAAGCTCAGCATTAGCCCCTTGAATCGCGCTTGAATAAGGAATGTCGCCATAAGCGTTGGTTAGCTGAGAGTATATCCAACTCTTTAGAACAAGCAGTGCTCCTTGGGTTTTCTCATTGCCAGATGCGCTTGCGATATTTAATGCGCTCTCTATATCGGTTAAACTACCATACAGACCCTCCCACAGCGTAGGAAAGGCGTTCCAATTATAATTGTCTACCTCAGCTCTTAAGGCTTTTCCACTAAGCTGGGCAATGTTGTTTGAAAGTAAGAAAGCCTCATTAGATGTCGTTTGAACGCTATTACGAAGCGCTGTAGTTAATAGAACATCAGCGCCAACCTCAGTAGGTTGATTAGGGTTCTCGTTAATTTCTTCAAAGTCTGAACATGACGTGATGAACAGAACGGATAATGCTGTATATAAAAGTGATTTGTAATTCATCTTAGTCTATTAAAATGTGAGGTTAAGATTAAGGCCATAGCTTCTGAGCGATGGAATAGAAGTTGACTCGAATCCATTTACAAAAATCCCGTTTCGAATCGAGTAGGTCTCGGGATCAATAGTAGGAACATCTGAGATCAATAGTAGGTTTCTGCCTACAATCGAAAGTGTAGCAGAACTAACACCCCATGCTTCTGACAAGGCATTAGTTAGGTCGTAGCTAATACTTAATTCTCGTAGCTTAAGATACGAAGCGTCATACGTCGCTGCTTCAATATTGTCTCGATTGAATCCGTTACCATAGTAATTGTAGAAATACCCTACGTATCCAGCGCCTCCTGCAGGAACGACAACATCGTTTTCGACAAGATTTCCTGAATCATCATACTTCCAGCCTGGGCCCACAACTCCTCCGGCATCTACAAGTGTATAAATAGGATCTCCGCCTACATCATAAGACACACTATAAACGGTTCTCCCCTCTGTGGTGGTGAGCGATAGGTTCGGATCGTCGTCATTAACAATTGCTCCTCCCGTTGCATAGAGAGCGTGTGATCTAGAATAGATTTTACCCCCAACTTGACCATCAAATAAGAAAGAAAGGCCTAAATTTTTGTATTGAAACTCATTGTACCAACCAAGTCTAAAATCTGGCTGAAAAGAACCGGCGCTAACCTTCTCGTCAGTTAATAATGGAAGTCCATTTTCGTGAATGATTCTGCCGTCAGGGCCTCTTTGAAAGCCAAGTCCATAAAGCTGTCCGAGTAGTTGTCCCTCTTCAGCAACTAATTCTAAGTCAGAACCTCCTTCGTCTCCAGGGAAAACATCAGCGATAATGGAGTACTTCCCGCTCTCAATAACATCAGGTAAGGACTCTACTACCGATCGGTTTCTTCCGAAATTTAGTCTTGTAAGCGCACTAAAGTCGTTGGTTTGTATATAGTTGTAGTCGATTGAAGCTTCAATGCCTTTATTACTAATCTCACCGCCATTAGTAAGTGTATAGTCAAACCCACTCGACTTGGCTACGGGCAATGAAATAATCTGATCGAAACTGTTCATTTGATAGTACGTCGCGCTGAGTGAAACCTTGCCTGCGAAAGCACTAATATCTAAACCAAACTCTGTTGCAGTAGTTCTTTCGTTTTTAAGATCTGGATCAGAAATCGTTCTAGTAGTTGTAAATGCTGGGCTTGTGCCATAACTAGGTTGTGGTGTAAATGTGTTCCCGAAAGAATACGGTGGAGCACCATTCCCTACTTCAGCATAAGAAGCTCTTAGTTTGAATAGATCAATTTGCTTAGGCATATCAAATACTTGATCTAGCAGTACACTAGAAGAAGCTGAAGGATATCCAAAACTAAAGCTTGAACCCGATCTTCCCGCAATAGGATTGACAAGGGTGCTCGACCAGTCGTTTCTGTAAGTTAGATCAAGGTATACAGTATTTTTGTAATCCAAACTCATCAGCCCAAAAACGCTGTTGATTTTTGCCTCTGTTTTCTGTGACTCCACAAGTACGCCCGCTCTAGAGTTTGTCAAAGTATAAATAGAAGGTCCTGTTCCAAAAATCTGTAACTGGGGGTTGTTTGCAATTCCAAAGTTCGCTTGTTGCGACATGAAATTAGCTCCTAGCTTAACGTCAACATCGATCACGTTCTCCTCGCCGGGCGTAGGGTTAAAGCTTAGCAATGCTTCAGCGTTACTCTCCCTGAATGAAATCTCATCTTCACGGTAACTTCCATTCAGTACTCCCTTAGTTGACGGGGCTCGACGATATTGTCTTTGCTCGTCTACATAATCAACTCCATAACGCGCTCTGAAGTTTAATTTATCATTGATGTCAAAACTCACTTGAAAATTCGAAATCAATCGATTACTCTGAAAAGCATTGGTGTTTTCGTAAGCTATGAACCAAGGGTTATTCACCCAAAGATTCTCGGCATAGCGCTGTTGGACACCCTCTAAGCCTGGCTGCCAATAATCTCTTAGATCGTTAATTTCAACCTGTCGTGGCAACCATAACCAACCGTACATTACTGATGATGATTCATCGTAACCCGAATTTGGAATATTGTCAGAAGTAGATCTAACAAACATGGTATTTGCCTGAACATCGAGTCTACCGTCCATTAAAGATTTTCCGAATGATGTTTGAAATGTATTTCGTTCTAATCCAGTATTTGGGATAAGTCCTAAATTGTCAAGACGCGTATATGAGAATCGACCAAAACTATCTTCATCGCTTGAGTTAATAGCAATGTTCGTCGTGTGATTTATAGCGGTTTCATAAAAGTTACGAACGTTATCAGGTGCAGGGGTAAAAGGCACTGCCTCTCCATTTGAATTAAACTGCTTTATCAATTGTCCGTTCATTTCAGGACCCCAGTTTTCTCCGTAAGCATCATAATTTTGATTTGCCCCGATATAGGTAGACCCATTTAGATAACTGTATTTACCACCACCACCAGAACCATAGGTGTTTTGATAGTTTGGCAACTTAAGAGGGTTAGCTATCTGGACGCCTGTATTTAGCTCAACACGAGTACCTTGATTGCGCATTTTACCTGATTTAGTTTCTATAAGAATTACCCCGTTTGCAGCCCTTGCTCCATATAATGCAGAGGCGGCTGGTCCTTTAAGAACACTTATGTTTTCGATGTCATCCGCGTTAACCAATTGGGCTGCATTACCAAAATCAATGGTACTAGACCCGTTAAGACCATCGTCGAAACTGTACAAATCGTTGGTGATCGGCATTCCATTTACAACAAAGAGCGGCTGATTGTTTCCCATTAAAGAGGTCGCCCCTCTAATTGTGATGTTCGCTGAAGCAGCGGGGCCCGCAGAAGATCCGGTTATATTAACACCTGATATCTTACCAGCTAGAGCATTGATTATGTTTGGTGTTTTCACCTTGGCTATTTCAGAGCCCTTAATTCCCTGAACAGAATAACCCAAAGCTTTCTCTTCTCTTTCGATTCCAAGAGCGGTTATGACTACCTCGTCTAATTGATTTGAAGGCAAAAGCACAATTGAAAGCTCATCGCCAGGCATAGCAGAAAGTGTTTGGCTTTCATATCCAACAAAGGAAATTTGAATCGTAATTTTTGATTCTGTTTCTATGGAAAACAAACCGTCAAAGTCTGTAATGACTCCTTCGTTAGTTTCTAAGACATATATTGTTGCTCCCGGAAGAGGTATTCCTTGATCGTCTAAAACGCTACCCTCTATTGAGGTTTGCGCAATTACCGTTAATGTAAAAAGTAATGACAGAAAGGTGTAAAGTATCCTCATAAATATCTATTGCATAAGTTAATTAAATGCAAAGATATATGTTTTCTATAGAAACTATTTATTGGTTGATATCTGTAGGCCCTGTAATGATTGGCGCAGCATCGACATCTTCTATATTTAAAAAATTGGTAATGGTCTCAAAGGATTGAACTATGATTAGGTACTCTTCATCAGAGATTCTATCGAGATTTCTTGATATACGTTCGTGTAATGATTCGTTGGATTTTTTAATCAATTCATTTCCTTTCGAAGTGAGAACAATAGGCGTAGATCTTTTGTCGTTAGGGTCAGGCAGTCTGGCAATATACCCCTTAGCCTCTAGCCTAGCTACAATACCAGTAACTGTGCTAGCATTTAAAGACAAAAAGTCTTTTAAACGCCGCATAGTCGACTTATAGTCTGACTGTTCGTTAAGATGTTTCAGCGTCAATAATTGAGGGATACTAATGCCTAGGTTTTTCTCGATCCTTTTACTTTCTAGATTAATAGCTCGTACTATTTTACGAACACTTATCATTACCTCTGAGTACTTCTGAGAATTCATAATTTTACTTTAAAGCAATCTTACCAAAGGTAAGCTATCAATTCTTTTTGCTACTTTGACCCTTCAAATAAGCAACTATGTCAGCCAATCAAAGTAAACTTTATGCCTGGAGCCTTATTGTTGGGCTAGCCGGTTTTTTATTCGGTTTTGATACCGTAGTAATCTCTGGGGCAGACCAATCACTCTCTAGCCTGTGGGGAGATTACACCCTCGGGGGTGAATCAAGCGCGTTCCATGGCATTGTGGTCATGTCCTCAGCACTTTGGGGAACGGTTTTAGGAGCGGCACTTGGTGCTTTTCCAACCGATAAATTGGGTAGAAAAAAGACGCTATTTTATATCGGTATCTTCTATTTCGTTTCTGCACTAGGTTCTGCGCTTACGAGCGATCCTTACCTTTTTGCCTTGTTTCGTTTTATCGGAGGCATAGGTGTTGGTGTATCTACCATTGCTGCTCCTGCTTACGTTTCAGAAATTGCACCTGCCAAAGAACGCGGCAAGCTTGTAGCGCTCTATCAGTTCAATATCGTTTTTGGTATTCTTGTGGCCTTTGCGTCAAACTATTTCATAGGAAGCCTAGTTTCAGGGGATAACGCTTGGCGTTATATGCTAGGGGCAGAGGCCTTGCCCGCTGTAGCTTATTTACTTTTAATTACCCGGGTTCCTAGAAGTCCCCGTTGGTTGTTAGGTAGAGGAGAGGTAGATCAAGCAAGGTCAATACTTGTACGATTACACCACGCTTCAGTAAACATTGATGAGGTGATCGGCGATATTGACAAAGCCGCAGGGAACGAAACTGCCGAAACCGTCTTTCAGAAAAAGTATCGCAAACAGTTGTGGTTAGTTATTGCATTAGCTGCATTCAACCAATTTTCGGGAATCAATGCCTTTCTTTATTACTCCCCAAGAATTTTTGAAATGGCAGGTTTAGAGTCAAGCGCGGCTCTGCTCAGTAGCATAGGGGTTGGGGCGGTAAATCTCATCTTTACGTTAATAGGTCTTAGCCTTATCGACCAATCGGGACGAAAAAAGCTCATGATCATCGGTTCTCTCGGATACATTTTATCTCTCGGCCTTGTTACCTATAGTTTTGCTACAGAATGGTTCGGAATGCATGTAACTTATTTCTTTTTCCTGTTTATTGCTTCTCACGCGATCGGACAAGGGGCTGTTATCTGGGTGTTCATCTCAGAAATATTCCCCAACAAACAGCGTGCTCAAGGACAGGCGGTAGGAACCTCAACACATTGGGTTCTTGCAGCAATTATACCCGCGCTTGTTCCTCTATTATTCACTACTATTGGGGCAAGCACCGTCTTCGGAATATTTACCGTGATGATGGTATTACAACTTGTATGGGTTCTGCTCCTCATGCCAGAAACCAAAGGGGTTTCGCTTGAAGATTTAAGCAAGAGTCTGGGGCAATCTCAAAAGACTATAAATAAGTCTTGAGGTTCGCTTTAAAGAAGTTTGCGCTAACCTCAACGCTTTTCATAGAGGTTTCTGCAAAGTTTCCGCCTTGTTCAATGTAAAACCATTCTAGTCCAGATCGAATAGGGTCAGGCAACATCTTCGTGTAGTCAATACTGCCATTGCCTAACTCCGTATAGTCCTTTGACACTTTATGCATGTCTTTAATATGCCATAGCGGCATTCTTCCCGGCGCCTTTTCAACTAATTCATCTGCGGTCATTACCCCTGCGCGCATAAGCCAATAAAAGTCTACCTCTAGTTTGACCCATTCAGGGTTGGTCTCTTCAATTACCCAGTCTATTCCGGTACGCCCGTCGTAGGCGTCAAAGTCGAAGCCAAAATTGTGATAGGCGAAGCCTAGCCCTGCATCGGTAATCTGTTTGCCCATTTGATTGAGCCTTTTTACCAAGTGCGCATAGCCTTCGACAGAATGATATGCTTCTGGAAGTTTGGGGAAAACAATGTAGGGGTCGCCTAAGCGAGTGGCGCCTTCAATACAGCTTTCTATATAAGCCGCTTGATCCTTTTCATTAGCCTCTAGCAAAGTAGCCATTCCATAATGACCACTGGTAGTTCGTAATCCTAGGTCTGATAGTATCGTCTTGAAAGCTTCGGGTTCATAACCGTAATAGGTCTTAGTGTCGGCGTCGTAGCCATAAGATTCAAAATGCAAATACCCCATCTCCTTGAGCGCCTTTAAAGTGCCTACAGGGTCTTTTTCCATTGCATCACGAACCGTATACAACTGAAGCCCCATAGCAAATCGCGAGGCCGGAGGTATAGGAGAACACGCTAGTGGTAAAGAGGCAAGTGCAGCAACAGCGGCAGATTGCTTAAGGAAATCTCGACGATGCATGTATTGTTTTTTATATTGGCTTTGAAAAAGATACAACAAAATCATATGAAGCAATCTCCAATCGAAGTATTCAACAAGTGGGCCGAAATAGGAAAAGATGAGGGAATGGCAGACGGGCATCGTTCCGCCGTACTTCAAATGCTTGAACTTAGCCTTCCCAAGCGACCATTTTCATTTTTAGACGCGGGTTGCGGAAACGGCTGGGTCGTTCGTCTCGTGAAAAGTATGGAGGACTGCCTGTTATCGGAGGGTGTCGATGGATCAGTAAAAATGATCGAAAAGGCTAGAGAAACAGACCGTTTAAACACTTATTACAGAGAGGACTTGACTAAATGGTCTCCGAATAAAAAGTACGATGTTATTCATAGTATGGAGGTGTTCTATTATCTAGAAAAACCTGAAGAATTACTAGCAAAAATTCACGATAACTGGCTTGGGACTAACGGTCGATTAGTTATGGGCATTGACTTCTACAGAGAAAACACCGTTTCCCATGATTGGCCAGAGAAATGTGGCATTAATCTAATGAGACTCTTCTCTGAGAAAGATTGGATTCAGATGTTCAAAAAGGCTGGGTTCGAGGAAGTAAGCGCACGTAGGCTCGACGCCAAAGAGCGTTGGGCGGGAACGCTTTGTGTTATCGGACAAAAAACATGAGTTACGATCTTCTAAGGTCTATTCGACCAAGGAAGAAATATAATTTAACAGACCTGTCAATTTCTGATGCCTATTGTTTGTCTCGTGTTCTAATTCACTTCAAGATCAGCAATAGTGATTTCTAGAGGCCCTAATTTATGAAGGGTTGAAAATGAAACCCCTTGCTTGGTTTCCCAATTTGACCAAGTGGCAGAAATTCCTTTAACAGGAATGATGCTTACCCAAAGGTCAAAATGGGTGGGTCTTCGGTTTTCATCCAGATGCCACAAATAGGAGTCTCCTGGTGTCACTCCCCCGCTAGTATGTGTGATAAGTAATGCCTGTTTCCCAGGTTCAGTTTCGACCAAAGCTCTTTCAACTCCTGGGTCAAAGAATTTAAACGGCGCAACTAACCAATACGAGTCGTTATAGAAGTAAGCCTTCGCTTTTTCAATAAGGGCAAAGCGATCTGCTCCTATAGCGCTTTGAACAATTATCGAGTTGTCAATCTCAGAGAGGAGAAGTTCAACTTTATAATGGTCCCAAGAAACTAGGACGCGATCTTCGCTCTTATTCCATAAATAGTGGTGATCTCTAAAACTGAATTGTATTTCGTTTAGCGCTACGTATCCCGAAATATTTAGCACCTCTTGAACATCTCTTGCTAATTGATCAGCTTCAGGCCCCGTAATCGCATCGGGCAAAGGCTTCGAGAATAACTTGATAAAAAATATTGATCCCAAAACAATTACTGCGAGCGCGATAACTATCTTTTTAAAAAACGGCTTCATGTTTTAAAGGTACACGTAATACCAAGTGAATCAACACATTCTAGTTTACCTTTATTCCAAATTCGTAAATGGCCGACTCAATTATTCATATTCTTAATGGCGATACGCTTGGCGAACAGTTTCCTGCAGATTTGCCCGGCAATACAATAGTTTTTAGGGAATGTCTAATCGAAGGACCCAAAAATGTAGTTGCATTTGAGGAATTTTTTGAATCTAGGGCGGCTTATTTGTCGGACACATACGACCCTTCAGTCAAAGAACACTACTCACTTGAGTTGTCTACTCCGTTAATGAAAATGGTTGCGGATATAAAGCCCTCAGAAATCATTCTTTGGTTTGAGGAAGACCTTTTTTGTCAAGCAAATTTTTGGTTTGTCTGCTATTTTCTAGTCCGCTTTGGATTTAATGGAAAGGTGTCTTGGGCCAAACCGTCAGGGGTGGCCAGATTTAACTTTGGTCTATTGTCGAGGAAAGCATTAACAGCTGTTTTTAAGGGCCGATTACTAATTGATATTACAAAGATTGCTCCGCTATGGCGGGCGTACTCTTCAAACAATTCAGATGAATTAATCCGTCTTGTTCAAGAATTATCTCATTTAAGCGAATATATCATACCCGCCGCCAAAGCCTTTAAAGACATGAACACTTCGTTTATTGAGCAAAGCAGGCCTTACACATCCCTTTTAGAAATAACTAAAAAGTTAAAACCTTCAAGTTTTGGGAAGATATTTGTAGAATTTAGCCAAAAAGAAGCCGTTTACGGCTTTGGTGATATACAGGTAAAACGAATCTTTGACGAGATAGTTAGAGGCAATAAGGGTCTTGGTTAGTTGTTTATGCCCTTGGGGTGCTTAATTGATCTCTCTTAAAGGTGAAATTTTTTTGTTGCAAAACACAACTTAACTTCGGGTTAAATCTAAATCCAATTAAAATGAAAAAAATCTCTTTACTATTTCTCTTATTTATATCGTTTTCGTGCACTGATGAAAAACCCGAGTCTCAGCCGATCGATTTAATGTCTTTAAAAGCCGAGGCAAACAAATTCATAGATTCTCAATGGGATTGGTTTGAAGAAAGTTCTTTAGAAAAAGCTAAGAGCGTGTTTTATGAAAAAGGCATATTAGTCGGAACAGATAAGGCAGAATATTACACAAGCTGGGAAGAATTAGAACCCTCTATTACCGGTCAACTCGCTATTCAAAACGCAGAAGTTCAAAAAAGAAGTCGAACCGTTTTTATGAGTGAAGATGGGCGTATGGTTTCTTTTTCTGAAATTTTAGATCTATCCTTTCAGATCGGTGAAGAAACAATGACCATCACTGACATCCGAAGCTCGGGTGTTATAAAAAAATGAATGAACAATGGAAAATTGTTCAAATGCATAATTCTATTGGGGTTGATGGACGGGCTGTTGAATATTAAACCTTAAGAAAAAGACAGGTCTCGTACACAGTAAGAATATGTTGGGTAATTCCTAGAAAAACAAAAACCCTCTAAGTCATTGATTCAGAGGGTTTTTTGGCGGGCTCATTAAAAAAATGGTATATTACAATTATGAAAAAACCAATTGTCACCATTCCGTTAGTTCACGTTTTTTCTCTTTTAATGTTTTTTTTAATTACCAACTTTGTAATGGAAAAACAAACTCGTGATAAAAATGAGTTGTATGAGTTCCTCTACAGACTTAATTTTTTTCTTTCAAATGAAATTGTCACAATATTACTCATATCGTTAATTGTTACTCCCTTTGGACTGATTCTTTTTTCAATAGTAAAAAAACGAAAGGACTTAATCATCGGGTCTCTACTCTCCGGCCTAACTAGTCTTTTACTAATAACACTTTTTATTCTTTTATAAAATTCGTTTTTGGTGAGTTTATCTTTCTCTAATTCCATTCCCAGCAGGAAATCAAATCTATTTGAAATTAAAGAAAAAATAAACCCACCATTGGTCCCATCACACACAAAACAGAGCAAAAAAATAAACCCTAACTGTTTGAAAATAAACTAGTTAGGTTTTCTGTTGGTGGTCCCACCTGGGCTCGAAACGCCCTGTTAAGGGTTTGATAATCAATGTTTTATGTTTTGTATTGGTACCCAAAGGGTATCATAAAAAATGTCCTTCAGATTTCACTTTTTAAAGTAAGGGTTGGTTAGAGTCCGGTTTGGACTTTAACCAATGTGGGTATTAATTTTTACAGTAAAGTGCGAAATATCATTGATTTAACAGTCTGTTTCAAAGATGAGGTTTCTTGTAACTGAGAAAGTACTTTTCCCAAAATCCTCTTCAATTATTGTAGAGGGATTTTATGTCTATAATTTTGTGTTTTAGGAAGGTCTATATCATTTATTCAATTTAATAGATGTACCTTACAAATGTAGGTACATATTGTCCTCTTTCATCCTTTTCATTTATCCATAAAGAATCATTACCGATTCTGGATGCAATTGTTCGTTTTTTGTTAACCTCACGGATCAAGCTCAGGGATTCTAATATCCTTGTGTTTTAACTATAATAACTATCCCATGGAAATACCCCTAATAGGCGTTATTGGTACGTCAATGAAAGAAGATGAAAGACGAGTACCTATTCATCCAGAACATTTGGATCGTATACCTTCCAATATTCTAGAAAAACTCATTTTTGAAAAAGGATATGGTTTACCCTTCAATATATCTGATGAGGAATTATCTCAACGGACGGGTGGGGTCTCTTCTAGAACCTCTCTATTATCAGATATTGGGATTGTAATTATCACTAAACCAGTAGTATCCGATTTAAAAACATTGAAGAAAGGAGGTGTTTTATGGGGCTATACACATTGTGTTCAACAAGAAAAAATGACACAAGTAGCTATTGATAGAAAGTTAACTCTTATTGCTTTTGAAGATATGTTTGTGTGGAAACCTAATGGTGAAATGGGGAGACATACTTTTTATAAAAACAATGAGATGGCGGGTTATAGTGCCGTTATACATGCACTACAATTGAAAGGGATTGACGGTCATTATGGTAAACAACGAAAGGTGATTATTTTTAGTTTTGGTGCGGTAAGCAGGGGAGCAATCTACGCCTTAAAAGCACATGGATTTCGAGATATTACTATTTGTATACAACGTCCAGATCATGAAGTTCGGGAAGAAATATTGAATGTAGAATACGTTCGTATAGTGAAAGGTTGCTCGAATGAACCACGTTTAAAGATAATTGAGCACGATGGGGCTCAACGTCCATTGATGGATTTGATAAGTACTGCGGAAATAATTATTAATGGAACATATCAAAATACTGACGACCCAATTGATTTTGTGATTGAAGATGAGTTGGATAGTTTAAAAGATGGAAGTTTAATCATTGATGTAAGCTGCGATGAAGGGATGGGATTTTATTTCGCTAAACCAACAACTTTTAAACACCCAATCTTTAAGGTTGGTACAATAGATTATTATGCCGTAGATCATACTCCTAGTTATTTTTGGGAGAGTGCATCTCGCTCGATTTCTGCTGCATTAATTGTATATTTAACCGAGGTAGTAGCTGGGAAGAAAAGTTGGGAGAATAATGCTACTATTAATAATGCAATTAATGTTTTGGAAGGAGTAGTGGTCAAGGAAGTAATTCTCCGTTTTCAGCATCGAGAAGAAGAGTACCCTCATTTAATTAACTAAAAACAATTATCTTATTTATTTTAGTAGATGTAATAGTTTATAATATCAGGCAAATCTCATATAGTGATTGTAAAACGGGAATAGCAAATACTGTTATTGATCATGAAAGATATAATCACCCACCAATCAGATTTTGACAATAAAGTTCTGTAAGTCATACCTCACAAAATTCCTCCCCAACATATCACAAACCCTTCCAGTAGTTTCTCCTATTTATGTACAAGTTTTGATCAGAAGGTTTTTTGTGTCATTAAAACCTGTCCCATATGGGATAGAAACTTAAAATTGATTTGTTTTAGTTGGTTCGAGTCCAAAAAGGACCTTAATAAAGTTTTTTTCGTGAATATCAATTAGGTTAAATTCATATTATTGATACCCATAGTGATACCCAAACCCAATTTTGGAGAAAAAAAGAACCCTAACTTCCTTATCTGTAGGGAGTTAGGGTTGTTGGTGGTGGTCCCACCTGGGCTCGAACCAGGGACCAACTGATTATGAGTCAGCTACTCTAACCAACTGAGCTATAGGACCAAAAGACGGGGGTTAAAATTACAGTTAATTTTTGGGTGTTCCAAGCCTAAAAACAAAGCTAGACGCTCCGGCCGAAGATATTCGCTATTTTTGTTTTATGGAAAGTGAAAGACAACGAAAAATAGGGGCATTACTGCAACGTGACCTCGCTGATATTCTTCAGAAGGCGGCAAAAGACTCTGGTATTTCTGGGCTACTGATCTCGGTGACAGGAGTGGCGGTAACCGTTGATTTGATGATTGCTAAGGTGTATTTAAGTTTCTTTCCAGAAGAAAAAGGCAAAGAGCTTTTTGAAGGTATCCAATCTAATGCTCCTTTAATTCGTCACGAGCTTGCTAATCGTACCCGCAATCAGATGCGAAGAGTTCCTGAACTTTTATTTTTTATAGACGAAACTGCTAAGAAGGCCGAGGCAATAGAGCGTTCGTTAAAAGGAGAAGAAAACCCTATCGAGGATCGCAGCCTGCTCGATCGTCGTCAAAAAAAGTGAAAACTTCAATTTATATCGCCTGGAGGTACTTGCTTTCAAAAAGCAATCAATCTTTGGTGAATCTTGTTAGCTACCTCAGCCTTATGGTTGTGGTGGTCGCCGCTGCAGCCTTAACGGTAGTTCTCTCGGCATTTGAAGGGCTAAGATCGCTCAGCGCTCAATATGCTTATGAGCGCTCACCTGCTATTAAAATCACCCCTTTAAACCAAGGGGTTTTCACCGTCGATTTAGAAAGAATTCAAGAATGGAGTAAGGCGAATGAAGCATTAGTAATTTCGAAACTTTCAGTAGTCGGTCTTATTCAAAAAGATGGCGAAATGGCGGCAGGAGATCTTATTGCTTATCACCCTACTCCTTCTGACTCTCTTGAGATTTTATATGGAACAAGCTCATTTTCACAAGGCGAAATGCTCCTTAGCCTAAATGCCTATTACGAATTAGGAGGGGAGGCATATGACCATTCGCTCAGCGTGGGAAGTTTAATCCCGGGAGACAGAGCTATTAGGCTTCAAATGGGCGCAGATGAGATTAGACAGCAAACACTTAAGGTGAGGGGGGTTTTTCTTGAAGACGATCAGACTCAAGTACTTGGAGTAGCTAGTTATGAAGACCTTCTGTATTTGGGTGGTCTCCCTGAAAATAGTTTTACTTCTCTTAGTATTAATGAGACCTTTCTTTCAAAAGAGGCGATCGCCTCTGATTTAAGCGACTTTGTCGGTGGTGACATTATGGTGCAAGACAGGGAAGATCAAAACCGATCGCTCTTTAAACTTTTAAACACCGAGTATTGGGCTACCTATTTTATATTTTCAATGGTTCTCGTGCTTGCGTTATTTAGTCTGGCGGGGTCTATCCGATTAATTATGGCTGATAAAAGCAGTAGCTTTTCAACCTTCAAACAAATGGGGCTTACAAGCAGCCAAATTAAAAACATCTTCCTTTTTTTAGGAACAGCACTTAGCGCATTAGGGGCTGTTTTCGGAATTCTATTAGGTCTTGCTCTGGTTATCGGTCAAAACCAGCTAGGATGGGTTAGACTCTCAAGCGAACTATCTTATCCTGTCTCAATAAGTGTAAGCAACCTCTTACTAGTGTTCACAACCTTGTTGTTGTTCGGGTTTCTCGCTGCTCTTATCTCATCTCGTAAATTGCCCAGAGTATCAAAGGCTATGAGATCGTAGAAAAATCAAAGTCTGCAAATTCTTTCCCTGCTTTCTCAAGAGTTTCAAAAACCACGTCTGAAGTTTCTGCGCTTACTAGGCTCATTCGCAATGGCTTGAAATTAGGTATTCCTTTGAAATAGTTGGTATAATGTCTTCGGGTTTCGTAAACCGCAAGCTTTTCACCTTTCCAGTCAATAGACATGCTGAGGTGTCTTCGGGCGGCCTCGACTCTTTCTTGCATGGTTGGTGGGTCTAGATGTTGTCCGGTTTGCATGAAGTGTTTCACCTCTCTAAAAAACCAGGGGTATCCGATACTCGCTCGACCGATCATTGCTCCATCTAAACCGAACTCATCTCGCATTTTAATGGCCGCTTCTGGAGTGTTGACATCGCCATTGCCAAAAACAGGAATGTGCATTCTCTGATTATTCTTTACCTCAGCGATAGGCCCCCAGTCTGCAACGCCTTTATACATCTGAACTCGGGTTCTGCCGTGAATAGAAATCGCCTTGATTCCCACGTCTTGAAGTCTTTCTGCTACTTCAACAATTTTTATCGAATCGCTATCCCAGCCCAATCGGGTTTTTACAGTTACCGGAAGTTTTGTTCTTTTAACAATCTCTTCGGTTAATTTCACCATAAGTGGAATGTCTCTTAAAATACCTGCTCCGGCGTTTTTGCACACCACCTTTTTTACTGGACACCCGAAGTTAATATCAATGATGTCGGGGTTAGATCGCTCAACAATGTCTACGGCCTCAAGCATCGAGTCTAATTCAGCGCCAAAAATCTGAATACCTACGGGTCGTTCTTTTTCATAAATGTCTAGTTTGATCACCGATTTTGCAGCATCTCGAATAAGGCCTTCAGAAGAAATAAATTCGGTGTAAACCACATCTGCCCCCTGTTCCTTACACAAGGCTCTGAACGGGGGGTCGCTCACGTCTTCCATTGGAGCTAGAAGCAGTGGAAATTCAGGAAGTTCTATGTCTGCAATTTTCACCAAACCGTTCGATTTTATAGCAAAAATAATGGATTATCTTTGCTTGCCTGCAAATCATTATGTGCAGCCCTGTTTTGGCTATGAAAAACATTCGAAATTTTTGCATTATCGCTCACATTGACCATGGTAAAAGCACCTTGGCTGATCGACTTTTAGATTTTACAGGTTCTGTCACTGAAAGAGAGAAGCAGGATCAGCTTCTTGACAACATGGATCTTGAAAGAGAGCGAGGGATTACTATTAAAAGTCATGCGATTCAAATGAACTATACCTATGAAGGTGAAGAATACATCTTGAATCTTATTGACACTCCCGGCCACGTAGATTTCTCATACGAAGTGTCGAGATCGATTGCCGCTTGTGAAGGGGCTTTGCTTATTGTAGATGCAGCGCAAAGTATTCAGGCACAAACCATTTCAAACTTATACTTAGCGCTTGAAAATGACCTAGAGATTATTCCGGTCTTGAATAAGGTCGACCTGCCAAGTGCTAATCCTGAGGAGGTAACCGACGACATCGTAAATCTGCTTGGTTGCGATCCTTCAGAGGTTATCCCTGCAAGTGCTAAAACAGGCTTGGGAATTGAAAACATTTTAAAGGCAATTATCGATCGTGTTCCAGCTCCAAAAGGTAGTCCTGATGAGCCTTTGCAAGCTCTGGTTTTCGACTCAGTTTACAATCCGTTTAGGGGCGTTGAAACCTATTTTAGAATTCTTAACGGTTCAATTAAAAAAGGAGATCGTATCACCTTTATGGCAACGGGGAAAAACTATTTCGCCGACGAAATTGGTACGCTTAGACTGAAACAAGAACCAAAAAAAGAGATTCACACAGGAGATGTAGGGTATCTAATTACGGGTATCAAAGATGCTCGAGAGGTAAAGGTGGGGGACACTGTTACCTTAACCGATAGAAAATCTACCTCCGCAATCGAGGGTTTTGAAGAAGTAAAACCGATGGTTTTTGCGGGTATTTATCCTGTAGATACCGAAGACTATGAAGAGCTTCGGGCTTCGATGGAAAAGCTTCAATTAAACGATGCTTCTCTGGTTTTCGCCCCAGAAAGCTCGGCAGCACTAGGTTTTGGTTTTCGTTGTGGGTTCTTAGGAATGCTTCACATGGAGATCATTCAAGAGCGATTAGAGCGTGAATTTGACATGACGGTGATTACAACAGTTCCCAACGTAAGCTATCACGCCTTCAACAAGAAAAACCCTAATCAGTCAATCATTGTAAACAATCCCTCTGATCTTCCAGACCCTTCTGGATTAGATCGAGTAGAAGAGCCCTACATCAAAGCTTCTATTATCACCAAATCAGACTTTGTGGGTAATGTGATGTCGCTTTGTATTGAGAAACGAGGGAATATTACGAATCAAACTTATCTGACTCCCGAAAGAGTTGAGCTTAGTTTTGATATGCCCCTGGCCGAAATTGTTTTTGATTTTTACGATCGTTTGAAGACCATTTCTAAAGGATACGCCTCTTTCGATTATAGCCCGATCGGGATGCGCGAATCTAAGCTGGTTCGTGTAGATATTCTATTGAACGCTCAACCTGTTGACGCTTTGTCTGCCCTCGTTCACTTTGACAACGCACATACAATCGGTAAAAAAATGTGCGAAAAACTTAAAGAGCTCATCCCAAGACAACAGTTCGACATTCCAATTCAGGCAGCTATCGGAGCAAAAATCATCTCTCGAGAAACCATCAAGGCTTTACGTAAAGACGTGACAGCCAAGTGTTACGGAGGAGACATTTCTCGTAAACGAAAACTTCTTGAAAAGCAGAAAAAAGGAAAGAAACGAATGCGTCAAATCGGAAATGTTGAAATCCCGCAACAAGCATTCATGGCGGTGTTAAAACTAAATGACTAAGCATAGAATTTAGTATCTTCTTAGCCCTAAAAACGGGCTATGAATCAAAGCTTACACCAGCACAACCCTTTTAAACGAATGCTCTTCGGTTTTGCGTTTTCGCCAAGCCTTGAGAGTAATTTGCATGAGGTAGTGCGTCTCGCTGAGTTTTTTGATTCTGAACTCATTCTGCTCCATGTGGGTGAAAAAACTGAAGAAAAGCAGAAAAAAGTAAGTTCAATTGTTGATGCAACTGCATCATCCTCAAGAGTTTGTGAGTATCACTGGATAACGGGTGACCCGCACACCACTCTTCTAGATTCTACCGAAAGTTTATCTATCGATCTTTTGGTCTTAGGAGCTGTGCAGCACGAGTCGCTCTTTCGATTTTATGTAGGTTCGGTCGCACGTAAACTTACCCGATCCGTTAAGTGTTCGGTATTGCTACTAATCAAGCCTGCGGTAGAACGCGTAGCTTGCAAGAATGTTGTGATTAGTGGTTTTAAAACAAGCACGCTCCCTAACACCCTTTTTCAGGCTTTCTATTCAGCCCAGTGTCTAGGTGCAAACAAGGCTACCATTGTAGAAGAAATTGCCAACAAATCGGTCAAGGTAATTGTTGATGATGACCGAAGCCTTATTCGAAGTCTTAGAAAAAAACGAGTTTTAGAGGCCGAGGAAAATCGAAGGGTTGCAGAGCTCATCGACCAGCTTCCAGCAGTACTTACCGATTCGATTAGTGTTCAAAAGCAGGCAATTTTCGGCAAAAGAGGTTATTCAATCGGTCATTACGCTGAGGTAACCCGGGCTGATCTTTTGGTAATGGACGCTCCTGTCAAAACCTCTCTTTTAAGCCGAATCATAACACGAGACATTGAATTCATTTTGTCTGATCTACCATCAGACTTACTGATCTGTAGAGCAAAATGACAAGAAATCAATTCATATCATCGTTACCCAAAAACCTATTCGCGGGGTTTGTAGTGTCTCTTATTGCCTTGCCTTTAGGTTTAAGTCTAGCCGTAGCAAGTGGAATGCCGGCCACCGCAGGTATTGTTTCTGCGGTTGTAGGGGGTGTCGTTGTTGCTCTTTTGGGTGGGTCTTACGTTACCATCTCTGGACCTGGATATAGCTTAGTGGTAGTACTTCTTACCGCAGTTACCACCCTGGGTGGAGGCGATCTTTTTCTAGGCTATACCCATACCCTTGCCGCGATTACTTTGGCTGGAGTTCTTATCTCCTTATTAGGGGTTCTACGGATGGGAAAACTAGCAGAGTTTTTTCCTGCCTCTGCTATTGAAGGGATGCTGGCTGCAATTGGTTTAAGTCTTCTTGTAAAGCAGTTCCCCATCATGCTTGGGCTTGAAGCAGGGGACGGAAACCCTTTAATTAAATTGCTCAAGCTCCCCTTGGTCGTTACTGAGTTTGTTCAGTCTGCACCTGAATCAGCATCAACACTTGCTGCGGGATTGTTGGGAGTTGTTTCTCTGGTTATACTACTTTTCAATTCATCTATACGAAACCGATATTATCAGCAAATTCCCTCTCCCATGTGGGTGATTCTCTTGGCCGTTGGTTATAGTTATTACTGTCAGTTGAGGGGGATAGAAAACCCTATTCGACCCGAACTCTTTATACAGCTTCCTGATTCGGTAGAAAGTATGATTTACCACCCGAACTTTGATTTAATCAATTCTTGGGGGCTTTGGTCGGTGGCTATTACTATTGCGGTAATCGGCAGTGTAGAATCTCTTTTGTCAATTAAAGCGGTAGATAACTTAGATCCTCAAAGAAGAAGGTCTAACGCAAACAAAGACCTTCGGGCCCTTGGTGTCGCTACAGCGATTAGTGGATTTCTCGGAGGGCTTAACGTGGTAACGGTGATCTCAAGAAGTTCGGTAAATGTGACCCAGCAAGCCAATAATCGATCGTCCAACTTTTTTCATGGAATGTTTCTGCTTTTGTTTATTCTGTTCTTTAGCAAGCTTCTAAATCGGGTTCCGCTTTCTGCGCTTGCGGCTATTTTGGTCTATACAGGATATAAATTGGCTCACCCCCTCAAGCTAGTTGCGGCAGTAAAAGTGGGGAAAGAACAGCTGCTCATTCTTATAGCAACCTCCCTCATTACTTTAAGTACTAATATTATTACGGGAATTTTTCTAGGCACTCTAATTACCTTGCTATCTCATTTTGTCATCACTAGAAGGCCCTTGCTTTTTTTACTGCACCTGTTTCAGCCCAACGTTCTTGCATTCAAAGAAAAGGACACCGACTCTTTCTATGTCAGTGTTAAATACTTTTGTTCGTTCTTAAATCTCTTCAAGCTCAAGTCAAAACTGGACGCTATTGGTGCAACAAAAACGGTTGTTATCGACTTTTCGCTTTGTGAATTTGTAGACCACAGCGCTATGCAAACCGTTGAAAACTATATTGCCTCTTTTGAGAAAAAAGGAGGCACGGTTTCAACTATTGGTCTCGATCTTCACGGGGCAAGTTCTTCTCACCCCTTTGCGGTTAGAAACCTGACAACAGAGAATACGCTTGGTTCTATAGAAAAATTGTTTAGCCGCAGACAAGAGAACCTATCTAAAATGTCGAAAGAATACGGGTGGGAATACTGTGCTAAAAACCAGCCAATAGATCCTTCTTTGTATCGATTTCTTTTTTTCGAAACCAAACCTATTGTTCATATTTATAACACCCTTGTTGATCCTATATCAAACGGTGTGGTACAAGACATCGTTTTCAACGAGGGAGAATTTATTGCGCGCGAATCAGCCAGAGTAACTGCACTTACCATCAAGCTAGAAAGCAACATACCCTCCTTCGTGTTAGACAAAGAAGGTTTATTAGACCGTTTAAATGCAATTGCAGGATTTGGGGACTTAACCGTCGAAGGTCACAACTATTTTAATCGTAAATTTCACCTGAGTGGATCTCAACCTGATAAAATCAGAAGTCTCTTTAGTAAAGAACTTATTTTCTTGATAGAGAGCAGCCCTATATACCTTATCGAATCTAGCGGAAATGAACTGCTCATACTTAAAAAGGACCGGCTACTGAGCCCAACAGAGGTAAAGGCTTTGGTTTATTTCGGACGTGAACTTATAGAAACACTCGCATGCAACTCCATATCATCGAATCGGGAAATTTCAAACTAGACGGAGGGGCTATGTTTGGAGTTGTTCCCAAAAGCATTTGGCAAAGAACTAATCCGGCAGACGACAACAATCAAATCGATCTCGCTGCTCGATGTTTGCTCATTGAAACAAGGGATCAATTAATTCTGGTAGATACAGGAATGGGGGATAAACAAAGTGAAAAGTTCTTTTCCCACTACGGATTGTGGGGGGATCATAGTCTTGAAAAAAGCATTCTTGAAAAAGGGTTTCATCCTGACCAAATCACCGACGTCCTTCTTACTCATCTACATTTTGATCATGTTGGAGGAGCTGTATTGCGAACACCCAGGGGCGAACTTAATCCGCGTTTTAAAAACGCAAAATATTGGACCTCTAAGGAGCACTGGGATTGGGCAATGAACCCAAACCTCAGAGAAAAAGCCTCCTTTTTAGGAGAGAATTTAATCCCTTTAAAAGAGTCTGGCCAGCTTTGCTTTATAGGTGATAACACGAGATTTCCCTTCGAGCTTAGATACTTTGATGGGCATACCGAGAAGCAGGTACTTCCTCTTATACCCTATCGTGGTAAAAAAATCTTCTTTACTGGAGACCTAATCGCCACTGCTGGACACTTGCCAATTGCCTATGTGATGAGCTTTGATATGCGTCCGCTCCTCACCCTAAAAGAGAAATCTAATTTCTTGGAAGAAGCCTTGAAAAACGATTATCTTTTGCTCTTCGAACACGATGCTCATAACGAGCTTATATCTCTTAAACAAACAGAGAAAGGAATTCGTTTAAATCAGTCCTTTCAATTCAATGAATATTTTGAATAAAATGAAAAATACCTTTTGGCGATACTTTTTTGTCTTAACATCATCAGCCCTCTGGGTTGGTTGTTCTTCTACAAGAATCTTTAAGGATGAAACTCCTATAAAAGTGTCCTCAATAACTGAACGTAAAACCTTAAGTGATGAGGTAAAAAAACGTTGGTTTTTCTCAGACCCAATCTTAGATGCCCTGCCGGGTATATCTTTTGAAAAAACTAAGGCTGTCGTTGGTAATCGAAAAGCTTCTGAAGTAATCGTGGCTATTATTGATTCAGGCGTAGATATCAATCACCCTGTTTTCGACAATAACCTCTGGGTAAATGAAGATGAAATTCCCGGCAACAACATAGACGATGATGTTAACGGGTTTGTGGATGACGTTCATGGATATAATTTTCTAGGAGAGAGTTACTATGAACAAATGGAATACATTAGAATGATAGCAAAAGAAATTGGCGATGAGGAGCAGTTAAAAAGAGCGCGCTTCATTCTAGAAAAAGAACTGCCAAAAGCAGAAGAGAACAAAAGACAATATAGGCGAATCTATGAATTGGCCAAATCGGCAGTTGACACCTTGTCTGTTCTATTAAACGACGATCAATTTAACTCTGAGTCTCTTAGAAAATTTACACCTGAATCGGCGTTTATTGCTCAACAAAAAGCCTTGGCTCTTCAGTTTTTAAGTTATACCGATCGTGCAGATTTGTTGATCAAAGACCTTTTTGAGGGCGTAACCTATTACACCGAACGTTCCGACTACAATCTCAACGTAAATTATGACGGTAGAACGTTGATAGGAGACGATCCTTACGATATAACTGATAAGGGTTACGGTAATGGAAACGTAATCAACCGCGTAATAGAAGAATCGCACGGAACACATGTGGCTGGAATTGTCTCTCAAATAGCCCCTTTTGCAAAACTTATGATTTTAAGAACCGTACCTGCAGGAGATGAATATGATAAGGACGTTGCGCTAGCTATTCGATACGCGGCAGATAATGGTGCAAAAATTATTAACTGTAGCTTCGGAAAATCCTTTTCTCCCAATCGAAAATGGGTTGAAGAGGCTATTTCGTATGCTGAAAGTAACGGGGCGCTTATTGTGCATGCGGCGGGTAATGAGTCAGAAGATTTAGACGTCATGAAAAACACAAATTATCCTGACGACCAGCCAGATTTTAATACGGAATTCGCTTCTAATTTTTTGTCTGTTGGGGCACTGGCCCCCTATTTCAACCAAGGACTAATTGCGGACTTCTCAAATTATGGGAAAGAAAAAGTCGATTTATTCGCGCCAGGAGAAGATATTTACTCTAGTATGCCTAACGGTGTATTTGCATTTCAAGGGGGCACTTCAATGGCTGCGCCTGTTGTTTCTGGAGTGGCAGCATGGATCGCGGCTTATTTCCCAAAACACAAGGGTTCTGATCTTAAGAAAATTCTTATGGATAGCAGTATTAGACTTCCTATTAGCGTATTAACACCCGACAATGAAGAAATCAATTCTTTTGATAGATTCAGCAAGTCTGGAGGTATTGTAAATTTGTATAACGCGTTATTATTAGCTCAAAATAGATACTAACATGAAAAACCTTTTTGCTTTTCTTTTCAGTGTTACATTTTTAACCTGTTTGGCTCAAAAACAACCAGGATATTGGCAACAAGAAATAAGCTACCAAATGAATGTAGATGTTAATGTAGAAGATTACACCTACGCCGGGACCTCAAAAGTAGTTTATACCAATAATTCTCCCGAAACGTTAAATCGTGTTTTTTTTCACTTGTATTTCAATGCATTTCAGCCGGGGAGTGATATGGATCATCGCTTACAATCGATAGCAGACCCAGATTCTAGAATGGTCGATGAAAATAAGTTTAGTCGTATCGCCCAACTTTCTGATGATGAGAAAGGCTTTCTACACGTTTCTAATATGACTCAAAATGGAGATATAGCGCTTAAAATAGAAGAGGAAGAAACCGTTTTAGTAGTTAACCTTAATGATCCATTAAAACCAGGGGAGCAAACGATCCTCGAATTCGACTTTCAGGGCCAAGTTCCTTTACAAATTCGTAGATCTGGAAGAAACAGTAAAGAGGGTGTTGCTTTGTCTATGAGTCAGTGGTATCCGAAAATGGTTGAATATGATTTTGAAGGGTGGCACGCCTACCCATATATCGCTAGAGAATTTCACGGAGTATGGGGGGATTTTGATGTAACCTTACATATCGATAAATCTTACACTGTTGCCGCTAGTGGATACCTTCAAAATCCCGATGAAATCGGTCATGGCTACAGTGAAGTTGAGCCTAGAATAAAGCGTAAACAACAAAAGTTGTCTTGGCATTTCATAGCTCCAAATGTTCACGACTTCATGTGGGCTGCTGATCCTGATTATGTTCACGATCAACTAATCACAGAAGATGGTATAACATTACATTTCTTTTATAAAAACAAAGAGGAGCTAGTAGAGAACTGGAAAGGATTACAGCCGAAAACTGCTGATGCAATGAAATACTTCAATACGCATATAGGCCCTTATCCTTACAAACAATACAGTGTTATTCAAGGAGGTGATGGTGGTATGGAATATGCTATGGGGACATTAGTAACTGGTGAAAGAAGTTTTTCTAGTTTGGTTGGTGTAATGGTTCATGAATTAGCTCACTCATGGTTTCAACATGTACTAGCTACCAACGAAGGAAAACACGCTTGGATGGATGAAGGCTTCACTTCGTATATATCAAGCTGGTGCATGAATGAAATTATGGATCGTAAAAACGAACAGCCTTACTTATCAAGTTATAGGGGTTATTACAGTTTAGTGAAATCAGGTAACGAACAACCTTTAACTACTCACTCTGATCGATATAATTTCAATTATACCTACAGTATTGGCGCCTATTCCAAAGGTTCTGTTTTTCTTTCTCAACTAGGTTACATTATTGGAGAAGAAGCTCTGGCTCAAACATTAAAAAAGTATTATTCAGACTTTAAGTTTACTCACCCTACCCCAACAGACATCATTAGAACGGCTGAAAAATTAAGTGGTATGCATTTAGGTTGGTACCTGCAAGATTGGACTCAAACCACAAACACCATTGATTATGCGGTAGATAAAGTTTCTAATAATGATCAAAATACCGTGGTTACTTTAAAGAGAGTTGGTTTAATGCCAATGCCTCTAGACGTTGTTGTAACTCTTAAAAATGGCAATCAATTAAGCTATTATATCCCTCTGGCTGAAATGCGTGGTGAAAAAGAATCGAACCAGGTTATAATTTTAAAAGATTGGTCTTGGGCTAAACCTTCTTATTCTTTCACCTTAGAAGGTCTTGAAATAGATAAAATAGAAATCGACCCAACAGGCCGTATGGCAGATATAGATAAAGAAAATAATGTCTACCAAGCTCCCTAAACAGGCAAAATTAAAATCTGATAAACAAATTACCCTGTTGTTTAAAGAGGGTAAAAGTTTTACAACTTATCCTTTGCGTTTTCATTATATCATCAATGATAATCTAGATTCTAAAATTTTATTTTCTGCTCCTAAACGGTTATTTAAAAAGGCTGTTGATCGAAACCGAGCTAAACGAATTCTTAGAGAAGGATATAGAAAACATGAACGATTTAAGGAATACCCAATTCACCTAGCTATTAGTTATTTAGCTACTTCTAATTTGGAACAATCAGATAAAATTACAGCAGCTTTGAATAAAGGATTAAGACAATTTGATTCTCATTTTGAAGTGAGGTAAATTATCTTCAAAATAACGTTCTCCTTCAGCCACAAACCCAAAATCTCTGTAGAATTTTAAAAGATATTCTTGTGCAGATATAATAATATCTTTATTCGGATATAGCGATTTACAATGCTTGATTGCTTCGTTCATTAGGTTAATACCATAACCCTCTCTTCTAACAGATTTAGAAGTGAGTACCCTACCAATATGACAATATTCATTTGATTCATAAAGGCGTGCATAAGAGACGATTTGACCTCCCTTTTTATCATAAAGATGGTAGGCACTGAAATCTTGACCATCAGGGTCTAAATAATTGCAGTCTTGTTCAATAATAAATACCTCTGCCCTAAGTTTTAATATTTCATAGAGTTCAGAACTATCTAATTCCTTAAAAGATTTTAATTCCATATCTAAATCTTTTCTACTCTATTTTGATGTCTACCACCCTCAAAAGGGGTTGTTAAAAAAGTATCTACCATTTCAATAGCAACTTCTTCTGAAACAAAACGCGCTGGGATTGCTAGTATATTAGCGTTATTATGGCTTCTAGCTAGAGTTGCTAATTCAGTATTCCAACATAAAGCAGATCTAACTTTAGGATATTTGTTGACTACCATATTTACTCCATTACCACTACCACAAATTACTATGGCTAGATCAGCTTTATTTTCTTGTATTGAAATACCTACCGGATGAGCAAAATCAGGATAATCAACTGATTCTTTTTGATCAGTTCCATAATTTATAACCTCTATTTTTTGTTCTTCAAGTAGGTCTACTATTTTTTTCTTAAGATCAGCTCCGGCATGATCATTTCCAATGGCTAGTTTCATGTTGAGAACAGGGTTTTGATTGTTGATAGGTAGTTAATAGATCTTAATAACTATCATTATGATTATTAAACAATAAATGTAGTGCGATATTTTGAGCTAGTAAACAAGACTTATTTATTCTCTTTTTTCTACTAATAATCAATATAAATATTATAGTTATTAACGTTAAAACGCTATCAAAAGAATTAAAATATAATTGTTAATTAGGTAATTAAAAGCGTTAAAAACTAATCTAAATAATTGATTTTCAAAAGATTTTTTCTAAATCTCTAGTTTAAAACTTCTGATAAGTCATAAAGTCAATTTTTTAATCAAATAATTATTGTAGCTACTAACAAACAATAATAAACCCCATATCTTCGAAAAGAATTAAATAAAAAAAGAAGGGTTATTAACTAGATGTCTAAAAAGAAGAAAAAAACAAAAAGTAAGGGAACAGGATTAACTAAGCTATTATTCGAATTTTTAGAACGTCATCCTGATAAAGCTTACAACTTTAAGCAGATTGCCTCTGCTTTAGATTTAAGAGACTCTTATACCCGAAACGAATTACTTAAGCGAGTAAAAAAACTAGTAAGTGAAAAGCGTATTAAAGAGCCGGTAACTGGACGTTATCAATTACTAGAAGATCAATCTGAAGTTTATGAAGGGATTATTGATCTGAATAGTTCTGGAAATGGATACATTATTTCAGAACAGTTAGAAGATGATTTATTTGTTCATTACTCTAACCTCAAAGGAGCCTTTCATAAAGACAAAGTATTATTTATAGAAAATAAACGTTTTAAAAAAGGAAATAAAACTGAGGCTGTTGTCACAAAAATTATAGAACGCAATCAAAATACTTTTGTTGGTATTGTAGAAAAAAGCCCTAAGTTTTTATTTGTTAAACCTTTATCTTCTAAGATACACACAGATTTTTTCGTAAAGGAAAGCCTTGTAAAAAAGGTTGAAACCGATGATAAGGTTATTGTGGAAATCGTTAACTGGGGAAATGCTAATAAAGCTCCTGAGGTTAGAATTATTGAAAATATTGGTAAAACTGGGGTTCATCAGACAGAAATACATGCCATTCTTGCTGAATATGGTCTTCCTTTATTTTTCGAAGCAGAAGTACAGCAATATGCAGATAGTATAGACACTTCTATTAAAGAAGAAGAAATAAATAAGAGAAGGGATTTTAGAAACGTTCTAACTTTTACTATAGACCCTACAGATGCTAAGGATTTCGACGATGCGCTATCGTTTAAAGTATTACATAATGGTAATTTCGAAATTGGAGTACATATCGCTGATGTTTCTCATTATTTAGAAGAAGGCTCAATTCTCGACGATGAAGCTTTTGATCGAGCAACTTCTGTGTATCTCGTAGATAGGGTCGTTCCTATGCTCCCAGAAATTTTATCTAATAAAGCGTGTTCTCTAAGGCCTAATGAAGAAAAATATACTTTCTCTGCTGTTTTTGAGATTACAGCTAAAGCTAAGGTGGTTAATGAGTGGTTTGGTAGAACGGTTATTAATTCTAACGAACGTTTTGCTTATCATGAAGCGGAATATATTATAGATACCGGTGATTTATTAATACCTAAAGAAATTTCTATCCGATCTTCAGGTAGTTATTCTATTGATAAAGAAGTAGTTAATGCTATTCAAACTTTAAATGAACTAGCAATTATATTTCGATCTCAGCGCATGAATTCAGGCGCTATATCATTTGATAAAGAAGAGGTTAAGTTTCATTTAAATGAAAATAATGAGCCGGAGGGAGTATTTTTTAAACAAAGCAAACAAGCGAATAAGCTGATTGAAGAATTTATGCTTTTAGCCAATAGAAGTGTTGCTGCGTTTATTGGTAAACAAAAAAAGACTTTTGTATATCGTATTCACGACGAACCTGATTTTGATAAATTACAAGCATTAAATGGAGTAATTTCTAAGTTTGGACACCAGCTTAATTTAAAAGACCGAAAATCAATAAGTAATTCTATCAATACATTATTGTCAGACGTTCATGGAAAAGTGGAACAGCATTTAGTGGATACGCTAACTATTCGAACTATGAGCAAAGCTGTTTACTCTACAGGCAACATTGGTCATTACGGATTAGCTTTTGATTTCTACACCCATTTTACTTCACCTATTCGACGTTATCCTGATGTAATGGTACATCGATTATTACAACATTATTTAGACGGAGGTAGTAATGTTGCATCAGAACCGTATGAATTGAAATGTAAGCATTCATCAGAACGGGAAGTTTTAGCTGCTAATGCTGAGAGAGATTCTATTAAATACATGCAGGTTAAATTCATGACTCAATTTGTGAATCAAGAATTCGAAGGTGTCGTTTCTGGTGTAACTGATTGGGGTATTTATGTCGAACTTTTTGAAAACAAATGCGAGGGAATGGTTCGAATCAAAGATATTGGTAACGATATCTATTATTTTGATCAAGAACAATACGCTTTAGTAGGTCATAAGACAAGCAATACTATTCAATTAGGGCAGATGGTAAAAATACGGGTGAAGAACGCTGATGTGTTGAAGCGTCAAATAGATTTTGAATACCTAGAAAAGGTATAAAAAAAAGAGGCATCGAGCGGATTCGAACCGCTGTACAAGCTTTTGCAGAGCTCTGCCTAGCCACTCGGCCACGATGCCAATTAGGTCGCAAATTTACATTAAAAATTCTGCTTTCCCCAAGTATCTCTCTGTCGGATAAGTTTTACAGCCACTGAGTTAACATTTGCTCCGATAGGAGGATTTATTTTAGCAACACAAACCGAGGTTTTTAGAAGACTTGGAAAAGAAGTAAAGAACCTTGAAATAATACGTTCAGCTACATGCTCTAAGAGTTTTGAAGGTGTTGCCATTTCTTCTGATACAATAGCGGTAGCATCCACATAATCAATGGTATCTTTTAACTCATCACTCGCACAAGATTTTTCTAGCGATGTGTATAAAATTACATCTACACGATAATCACTACCAATGATAGATTCTTCTTTTAAACATCCGTGATAAGCGTATAACTTAATGTTGTTAAGGTGTATTTCTCCCATAAAGCAAAAGTAGGAAATGCTACCTTTGTATTTCTATAATATGCCCAAATGGAAGAATCTAA
>Ga0209555_10000138_pt1 | contig 63059 bp, 88 predicted proteins | sample SaaInl85LU_5_DNA_FD_184643 | JGI IMG/M metagenome (GOLD analysis project Ga0209555, IMG submission 184643) | Marine microbial communities from expanding oxygen minimum zones in the Saanich Inlet - ESP_85LU_5_DNA (SPAdes) (version 2) | ecosystem: Environmental > Aquatic > Marine > Intertidal...
CATATTCTTCGTGGAGCTTACGAACGTATTTGATTGCATCACGAAGAGGCGGGATCTTACGAATGCTGGCACTTTCGTTAAACATTCGGATTAGTTTCTTTGCTTCAGCACGAGGTAACCCGTACTTTAACTCCATTTTATATTCGCCTTGTGCCACAACCTTATAGCCGTGGCGGTCCATCCATTGACCAAAGCCATACTCCCAGTCAAGGAGAACACCATCACAGTCGACAAGTATAACCTTGTCTTTCATATATATCATACCAAAACAACCTTTTTAGTGTATAGTAGGCAGTCCTTCAACTGCCTACAGAATTAAATCAATAGCTTACAGGACACCAGTCCAACGGACACGTTCAAACTCACCATTTAGCATATTACCACGAGCGAAGTTAGTAGCTGGACCGTTCCAACCAGCAGACATGAGGAGGTCGCCAGTCACGAAACCCTTCTTAGGGTTATCCTTACGACAAACGAAGCCAGAGCAACAACGCTGATTACCCGATTTCTTAACGATCTTATCATAAGAGCGACCACTCTCAACAAAGAACATTTCTTCAGTTTCAGCGTAGGCTTCTTCTGGAGTTTTGTCATTGTAAGGGCTGCGCAGGGTAGATTCAGCGTAGTCTTTACGCATTACTTCAAGGAGGGCAGTCATTGCTTCATCATATTTCATCATAATAAACTCTCTTTCTCAATCAATCAACAATATACCAATTATAGGTGATACCGCAGCAAAAGTAAAGCCTTTTTTTAAACTATTTTGCTATATGGATATAACTTTTTGTTATAAGAACTCGGATAACCCTTGGGTGGGTCGGCTGAAGATCTCTTGGGTTTTGCGGTAGAACTTAAAGCCAAAGATGTTGTACTCCTTGACCTTCCAGACACGCTTGTCTGATATGATTATTGTAGTCATTACTCAACCTCCGCAGCATTCATAGCCATAGCACCCCATCCAGCCAGAGCCAGACCAGCAAAGGCGATAAGGGTAGGAACTAGGGGAAGGGCAACAGCAGATTGGTCGGCTTCGATACCGCCAACTCCACCGAAAACCATCAAGAAACCGAGAACCAAACGAATAGTACCTTGCATAACAAAACTCCTTATCAATTCAATACCACCTATTATACTGATATTTTCGATAAAGTAAACCCCTAAACGAAAAAAAGTTTCTCAGTAAAATCAACGACTTACGTTGTCGCTTCTATAAGTCGTTGATTTGATTGAGAAAATAAATTCAACTTTTTTTCTACTGAGTCCCTCGACCACGCTGGGTTTGTACTAAAGGTAGGAACTTCTCGAACCCTTCCCACTTAGGGGCGACTTCAGGAGGCTCCTCCTCAAATACGGGAAAGTTGTATGGACCGTTTAGCTCGTAGTTGAGGGAGATAGACATTCCTGCCGCATTTAGGGCAGCGACTGCGTTATTGTTCTCGTCGCCATACCTTGCCGAGTTGATTCGTAGGTATTCGGATGAAAAATACGGTTTTCTTTCCTTGGCATACGTCATTATCGTACCAAGACCAGAGTTAGGATTGCCGTCAGCATATTCGCCAAAGCCAACCTCAAAGGTAGGAGATCCTCCATCGACTCTGGAGTGAGCCAAACCTAACTGGTGACCGATTTCGTGAGCGAAGATGTACTCCGTAGAGGTTTCTTGGTCTGGATCGAGCATGGCAATATCGTCGGAGTCGTAGCAAGCAGTAAACCCAGCTGTCATACCTGTATTACGCCAAGTCCATCCTACACCACAGACATCCCAGTCTTGACTGGAATCAAGTAAGACGTGAACAAGGTCGGCTTCGTGTTTGTCGACAAGCCAAGCCTTCTCGTAGAATGGATCGAAGTTATACCATTCCTCTAGGTCGTACGCCAACTTAACGTTGTCGACCTCATAGTATGATTTTATGTCAACCTTCTTAACAAAGGCAACGGAGATATTGATGTTAACACCATTCTCCTTAAAGATTTGGTTAAGTTTACGAACCTCGTTGTAAGCAATTGTTGTTTTCATCCTGTCGTCGATATAAAGACCAAGCCTTATGTCTGCTGTTCCTGGTTTTATATACGTCGTTCCGGAACGAAGAACCGTTTCCATCCCGAGGCAGTTTTCGTAAGCAACTATAGGACATTCAACATACTCTGCCGAAAAGTCCATAAACCCTCCTTAGTCCCAAAGACCTTGATAATATTTCCCGAATAATTTAAAACCATTAGCGATTCTGGCTTCGTACTCCTTTCTACCTTCCGTGTCATACACTTTAGTATGGTTTAGACCTTCTAACATCTGGTAGTTACCGTCTTCCAGTTTCTTCCATTGTAGATCGGTTTCGCCCGTTTCAAACTGCTCTTCCCAGTCGTCATTGACTTTGTTTTCGAACGCAAAGATCATTTCGTCCATTACCCAGTCCCAGCGTTCAAAATGGGTTTCGTCTGTATCGTACTTATTATCTTTTAGGTCGGGCTTGGGGCGAAGTTCTTCTGGCACGTCTTCGGGGTCAACATACGGAGCACCGTGCTTGCGTTCTTTCAGTTGCTTGAGCATAGGCAGGACGATGTAGGCAAGGGTATGATCCATGCTCCAAGTATCCCACGGATCAATGTGTACTTTGATAGTACGCTCTTGTTTGCTGTGGATCCAAGATAGGAAACGATACAGCCAAGTAATATGACGCTCACGATCCCACGATGTAACTTCACCAACTTCTTGATCTGGCTCAATGCTACCGTGAGCAAGCCACTCGCCAAACTTATGTACACGATCCGCAGTTCGCGGAAAGCCGTGTTCGTCCACTTCTTTTGGCACCCAAAACATAAGTTTCTCGGCGAGTTGGTAAGGTCCAAACCAGTTTCTGTACTTTCCAATTTTAACTTTCATCTACCCACCATCTTATCTTTTTACCATAATCTTTTTCAAACATTTCAATCAGTTCGTCGTACGGAACGACTTCTTCTGATTCGAAGTCCCATAGGAAATCGCCAAGAGCATTCCAATCTTCGCCATGCATTGGCGCAACTCCATATTCACCCCAACCGTCATAACCGTGCTTACTACTATCTCGGATATCGATACGACCAGCAGCATAATGAGTGTGGACTGTTTCGATTGCGTAAGTGGCACCAATTGGTAGGTCTTTAATTTTAGAAATCATTTCAGACTCAACCGTTTCGGTGATGAAGTGCGTTAATCCACGTTCGCGAAACCAGTCCATCGAAATTGGACCCATGTAATTGGTACTATATGTCACCATTTAAAAAACTTTATCGTCTTTAATAAAGATCTTCACTGTTCTATCATCATCTTGTAGATCAATGTACATAAATTCTTCATCGTCAAAGTAGCGAGTGTACTCACGACCATTTTTGCCGATTACCTCTACACGACTCACGGCAGTAAACTTACGATCACGCTCGAGTTGAGACATAGTCTTATACCACGACCATGCTAATTCTTGAAGTTGCTCAAGCTGTAGGTTCTTAATACTGTTTGGAATCTTATCACTCATTGTCCACTCCGCCCTACCTTCTCTTTACGATATATAGCAGTTGTGTTTATTCCCATATGAGGACAAACAAGAATAATCTCAGGCAGGTCATGTTTATCAACCTCACCACCTGAACCGCAGATGAAGAATGAACGAGACCATTCTGGTTTTTCGTGGAACCAGATTTTCTTTAGTTTTTCAAAGAGCTCGTATTCTTCCTTTGAGATTACTACATCATTATTCATGATATTCCACCACTCCTACCCACTCTTCTGGGTTACCGTCGATTCGCCAAATCTCTGCGTGAAGTTCGGCTTCTTCTTTTGTGTCGAAGGTTTTTACCTGCATGCCAAGTTCAGTGACATACAGGTATGAGTCCTCAAATTTAACCTTGATCGCCCACTTCATCTTCAGACTCGCCTTCTTCCAACCTTGCTTTGGCTTTATCGGCTCGGAGTTTCATGCGTTCGGCAACTTCGTCTCCATCCATCCAGAGATCCTTATTGTTCAGCATCATACCAATTTCGTCTTCAGTTAGGAAATCTTCATAAACCGAACGGAGTAGTTTCTCCGACCATGCGCTTTCGTATTTAAGCTGATCCATCATCTCACCACCCTTACCGAAGGTTCCGCCCGAGTAGTTGTGGAACATAAACATCGAGTGTTCAGATACTTCGATTAAGTCAGCCTGTAAGAATATCATAGTAGCAGCAGACATACACTCACCTTCAACCGAGCAGACAATCGTCGCTGCCGATTCGTTGAGTGCACGCATTAACTGAATTGTAGTTAGTAGGTTGCCTCCAGGAGAGTTAATGTGAATCTTGATGATATCGTTTTCAGAAGCGTTCCGAATCGTATCGAACCAATCGGTATAGTCCGAAGGGTCAGTTACATCATAAAGATAAAACGAATGAAGGTGCGTAATTGCCTTGCTGTAAGATCCAATCCCACCAGTTAATTTTGTTAGATCAATTGTTTCGTTTCGCATCGAGTGCTTCCTCTAAGGTTTTAACCCTTTCTTCAAGGTGTTTTATGTAGTTGTATACTTCTTGCTTGTTACATAGGGTTTGACAACACATGTCAAGTTCATTGTAGCAAAGGTCAGATAGTTCTTTGTCGGTACTTGAATTCATGTATGGTCTCTATAAGTTTTTTATCCCAATTATCACGGTCTTCTATAAAGACCTGTGGCTCTGAACCGTCAACAGCGATTATAGTAACCAGCTGCTTGATTGGTATAGTAGTACGTTCCTCCCAAGCAATAGCGTAAAATGTTTCCTGAATGAAATAGCTTTCGATCCATTCAGCCTTCTTTGGCTTCCTTGACGTTTTGAAATCTATAACAGATAACTTCCCATCAAACTCAGCAATACAGTCCACACGCCCAGCAACACCAAGGTAATCGGAGTATAGACTTGCTTCTTGGACATATACTCGCCCAATGCGATCGTCGAGAATACGCTTAATATCAAGAAAAGAAGCGTAAACATCAGGCGTATATCCATCATTAAAATTGCCATCGTTGTTTATATACCTTTCAATTATTTCATGCACTTTAGTGCCACGAGTTGCTGCTCGGTAAGAAATCTTATTGGCTTCTTCCTCGCCTACACGCTCACGCCACTTCCTAATTGATTCTTCCGACAGGATCGAAAGAACCGTAGTTATTGAAGGATACGCCGTACCTTCTGGTGTAAGGTAATGGCGCTTCTTGAATTCAGTAGCATAACCTAGATCCTCGTATCCGAGGTTTATATCAACATGTTCAAACATTATAGGTCTATCTTCATCATTTCTTTGGTCATGATGTAATCACGAACGATATCTGAACGAACGATATCTTTCCAGTCAAACTCCACGACAGTAAATAGGTTCATCCGGTCTACAATAGAAAGGAACTTCATAATACCTTCTTTATCACCCTGACGGTGAAAGTCCGACTGGTAATAGTCGCCGCACATAATGAGTCGGCAGTTATTTCCGAGTCGAGTGATAACAGAATCTAGTTCGTGACCATTTAGGTTCTGCATCTCATCTACTACGATAATCGCATTAGAGAGGGTAATACCACGGATAAAAGAAGTAGAGATAAACTGTACCGTATTGAAGTTACTTAGTTTCATCCAAGCTTCTGCCTCATCGAACAGCTCAGTACAAATGCTTTTGTACGGTCCAGTATAGGCTTCTTTCTTTTCTTCCTCGTCTCCAGGGAGAAAGCCAATATCGCGAGTAGGTACGATAGATCGGATTACTACAACCTTATCGTATGGGGTGTCTTTATCTAACACTTGTTGTAAAGCGAGATACATCCCCATAAAGGTTTTACCAGTACCAGCCGATCCAGATAGTACAAGGTGCTGACCTTTTTTCCATTCGGAAAACGCCAATCCTTGATTAGCGGTGGCTGGCTCGATTACTCGTAAGTTATCTAGGCGTAACTTCTGTGGCTTATTTTGCATTCATTAATCTCTAATGTTGTTAATAACGTGTTTTTCTTTGATCTTTGATAGGACTTCGCCCCAACCAGATCCCGCTCTTTTTAACGAACCGCCAGTCTCGGCTGCCAGTCCAGGTGCAGCACGTAGAAATTGGTGAACAACACCTTCGGCTTTACAGCTGGGGCAAGGTTCTTTCTCGGCGATCTTCCGATCATCCATTTTACAAAACTTGTCAAACTCTACTTCACACTTTTCGCATCTATACGAATACGTTGGCATATCTTCATACTCCACTTCTTTGAAACCACTCGGGAACATTACGCTTACTCCAAATCATACTGAACCGTTGTTGCTTAGTTTTGTAGAACCTACGATAAGACTCTACAGGGTTATTATTATCTATACACTCAGGATTAGAACCCATAGCTAACTTAAAGGGGGTTCTTCCGGTGTCAGGTATATTCTTCGGGGCATCCATCAAGAGGTATCTTAACTTGATGTCAGTAAGATGAATCTTACCGTATCTGTATCTATATTCGTTACAGAGGGCTACAAAATGATTGTAATGCCAATTGTAGTTGCCTTTAGACTCTATAGTCCATATAGTACAGGGGTGAGAAGGGTGGGCAACCTTGTATAAGGCATTCTCTAAAGTCTGGTCTGGGTGAACCCAAACCTTTTTCTTACGTTTACCAGATTCGTCAATGTGTAGGTCGCCGTCTAGTAAACGATGAGCCGTTGATAACATCTGTCCCGACTCAAGAACCATCTTGACCACGTGTTTGTCGCACTGCTGTTGGGCTGCGAACGTAGGGTTTTCATCAATCACAAATATGTTCATAATATAGACTCCCATAAAAAAGAGGATAGGGCTATTATACCCTATCCTCGAGTGAAAGTAAAGTCTTTTTTTACGCTGCCTCCAGCTCCGAGATACACGAGGTTAAGAATTCGTACTTCTGCTTAACCTTAGTTGCGGTTTTCTCTTTCCCTTGTTTTTCCAACTTAAAGATATAATGTTTAGTTTCTTTAGCTTGGCGTTTTAGGCGTTCTAACTGACTAGGCGTCATACATGGTTTCCTCTTGGTTAAAATTGAAAACACATAACGAAGTAGACTTTAGCTCCTTACGGTTATGTCGGGCTTCAACAAGGTTTGCCCGACGAGGTTGATGAAATGGGTTACTTCCTTATAAGCGTATCCCATACCCCTTGGCAGAGCTTTTTGGTGATCCCTTTATATTTTTGCGCTAGTTGCTTGTCTTTAACCCACAATACAAGTTGCGCATCTTTTGGGTGGATAGATTCCAGTAGCTCTATGAACATAGCTTCCCTTCGTGCCGCAGGCAATTTCTCGCCTGGACCACCCTTAACAAAATAACGTAACGTTGTGGATTTATCCATGAGCGATGCGCTCGGATTCTCCGCTGGGGTATATGGGGGTGTGCCTTTCGGCAGAAGGGAAAAATCGATAGAATCGTCGTAAGCACCCTTGATTACATCACGGAGTGCTAAGCAACTGTTATCTGACATGACTTGCTGTTTGTCTACACGTGTTGGTGCTTCAGCTGCCTTTTCTAGGATTTCAAAAACATGATCAGCCATTATTAGTAGAACTCCTCAATACATTCAATTAACATTTTACAACGGTTCTTTATTAGGTAATTTAAGATCTTCATCTTCGATGCAGGTTTCTTATTCTCAGAGGTATTTATAATTTTTTCCTTTAGAGAGGGTGGCATTTCGGACAGGTCGATCAGCTTTTTGTTACGACAATAGTTGCGGTAAACCTCCGAGTCCATGAATGTATCTAGCGACTCAGCGTTTTCCGTGTACGTCTCAAGTTTCTTCTTAGACATAGGACTTTGACGAATGCCGTCAACTAATACGTTATCACCCGATAGTACATTCGGGATACCGTCACCAGCGTCACCTTTAAGAATATGCTCGAAAAGGTACTTACGAGGATTCGGATCATTAAGATACTTCTTCATCATCGGAGAGTACTGTTTAACATTAGGGTACTTCTGAAGCTGAATGAAGTCTTTATCGGCTGAAACAATCATAACGTCTTCGTGTTTACCGAACTCTTGAGTCTCTTCAACGAGGGCGCCAATAATATCATCAGCTTCAGCACCCTGAACACGGACAACCTTATATGGGAAATTCTCCTCGAGGTCTTTGGTTACCTGATTGATAAGTTTGAACAGCTTATCCCAATCACGGTCGTCGTCTTGACGGGACTTCTTGCGATTGGCTTTATACTGCGGGAAAGAATCCCTACGCCAAGAACCGCCTTCACAGGCAATAACAACCTGTCCGTATTGATTACGGAACATCTTGTTGTACATACGGATGTTGTTTAGGATAAGGTGACGAATTAGGTCTTCGTCAGTATCCAACCTTTGCGCTAGAACTGCGCCAAGGGCAATACCATTATAATCTATGATTATCATTACAATACACTCCAAGTGTCATTAGTTGAAGGGGTATTATACCTCTTTTTTGTCAAGAAGTAAACCCTTTAAATGACTTTTTCTCACTCTGGCTGAGATCCAGCCGTTATAATAGTCCTCTCGAAGTAGGACGTCACGCTCAAATTGGTACTTGGCTTCAAAATAGGTACATTCAGCCTTGGTTTTACATAACCTCAGGATAGTCCTTTTGAACCTTTCCTTACCCCTGCTGACAACTTCTTCGGTCAATATCTCAGAAGAACCGTAGTAGTCTCGCCAGTCGGACTCAACTTTAAGTCGCTTTCGACGCTTACGAGTTTTGGTTATCGGTAGAACCTTTGCTCGCCAGAACAACTTCTTGCCGATATACTTCATCCCGTTGTCGAGATCTTCAATCTCATAAACAAAGCCATACAACTCTTTTGGATCTAGCTCCTCAGGGTTGTATGGCTCGCCTTCATAATACCACACTATAACCACCTATACAGAATATTCGATATAGGTTATTTATTCGTCATCTCCGAACATGTTAATAGGTTCTTCGCCTTCCATTTCTGTTCCACAAAAGGGGCAGTATAACACTTCTACTCCATCTTTCTCGTATGAGTATTCGTGTTCAACTTCGAACTCTAATCCGCAGTTGAAGCAATCCATTATTCACCTCCGTCATAACGAATCTTTAGCTCTTTAAATCCACCGATATGCTCTACAACCGTTTCCGCTTCTTCAACTACAGCAAGAGGGACGGAACGAACTTCGGGGAAGGTTTTCATAAAGGCTTCGCGAGTAATGTCAGCGCCAATTTTAACCGCTTCAAACTCAATACCCTTATTGGTCAAGAGAGTTTTAGCCATATCGCAATAAGGGCAATTATCCTTGGTGTAGATTTTTATCATAGAGATAATCCTTTTAAGGTGTCTTCTGTTACGTCTTGATTAACCCCACCGATGACATATGATGAGATTTCAGTTTCTTGTGGTGCTACTTGTACGTTACCGCCACCAATCCATTTTTCGGTCCAGGGTAGAGGATTAGCCTTGGGCACTGTGTACGGGCATGGTAGACCAATAGACTTCATGCGTTTACAAGCAATCCATTCTACATAGTCTGCTAGGAGCTTTTCGTTAAGACCGATCATAGACCCGTCTTTAAACAGGTACTTAGCCCAGCCCTTTTCTTGTTCTACCGCATCAACGAACATCTTAGTAACCATTTCTTCGCACTCTTTAGAAATCTTCTCAAAGTCCGGATCTTCTTTTACTAGGTTCTTAATGATCTGTTGAGAAGCAGCCAAGTGTGTGTTCTCATCCCGAGCAATAAATTTAATAATCTTGGCGTTACCTTCCATCTTCTTGAGTTCAGCAAATGCCCACGAACAAGCAAACGAAACGTAGAAACGAATGCCTTCAAGGATGTTTACTGAATTCAAGCAGAGCCAGAGCTTCTTCTTTAACTCATAACGGTCTATGTTAACGAAATCCCTCTTTTGACTAACCTTATTCTCGATGGCATACCGACCTTCGCCAACTAGGTCGTACCATTTAGCATAATGAATAAAGTCATCGTAATACTTCGAGATATCCGATGCGCAGTCAGTAATCTCTTTAGAATCCGTCAACGTATCAAACACCAGAGTTGGGTTAGAATATACGTTGCGAATAATGTGAGTATAACTTCGCGAGTGAATAGTCTCGAAGAAAGACCAAGTCTCAACTAGAACCTCTAACTCAGGTAGAGATACGTGGGGGAGAAATGCCAAGTTAGGCGATCTCCCTTGTACCGAGTCTAGTAGGATTTGGCGCTTTAGGTTTGAAGTAAAGATATGCTTCTCGTTGTCAGTTAGGTCTCCGAAGTCCTTGCGATCTTTACTTACGTCAACTTCTTCTGGTCGCCAAAAGAAGCCGAGCATTTTGTCAGTCAACTTATCATACTGATTATACTTGACCGAATCGTATCTTGCGATATCGACTGCCTCATCAAAGAACATATTAGATTCTAGATGAGAGGTTTCCCTTTTCTTAAATACGCTCAATATAATTCCCCTTAAATCTTACAGCTTTCGCATTCTTCATCGTCGTAATCGACGGCTTCTAATTCCACAGGTTGCCTGTCATAAATCTCGCCAGCACCATCAAACGTGTTATTGTAATAAAGTTGTTTGCCACCATACTTATAGAATGTAACAATATCCTTAATAAGCTGAGACATCGGCACCTTACCATTCCAGTTTTCTGGGTTGTAGCTAGTGTTGACTGAAATGCCTTGGTCAATATATTTTTGTAATACAGAACACACCATTAGGTAACCTTCGGGAGAAGGATGATCCCATAGTAGGTCGTATTTATTCTTTAGATGATGTATGCCAGGAACTACCTGAGCCATGACGCCATCTTTAGATTGCTTATAACTTACCAACGAACGAGGTGGTTCGATACCGTTAGTTGAGTTAGAAATCTGAGCAGAAGTTTCCGCTGGCATTAGAGCCATCAACGTAGAGTTGCGAATACCAGTCATAGCAAGTTGGTTACGAAGCGATCTCCAGTCCATACGAACCTGCGGTTTGACCAATTCGTCAACGTCAGATTTGTACGTCATATTAGGAGTCACGCCTAATCCATACTTAGTCTCGTCAGATTTAGGACAAGCACCCTTTTCAAGAGCAAGATCGGCAGATGCTTTGATTAGGTAGTAAGACCAAGCTTCTGCGTATTCGTCGATTATTTCTAGCGCATCTTGATTATACTTTAACCCACGCTTCGCTAGGAAGTATGCTAGGTTGATAATCCCTACACCCAGTGGTCGACGTGCCATGGTTGATACCCTAGCTGCGGGAACTGGGTAATCTTGATAGTCGAGGAGTGCATCGAGTGCTCGTACAGCCAGAGCACAGTATTTCTCGAAGTCTTTCGGGTCGTCAATGAGTCCCCAGTTGATTGCTGATAGGGTGCAGAGGCTGATCTCCCCCGACTCATCGTTTGCTGATTTGAGTGGTTTCGTAGGTAGGTCGATTTCGCAGCATAAATTGGACTGACGAATAGGTGCGACTTTCTCATCGAATGCTCCATGGGTATTAGCGTGGTCGACATTCATAAGATAGATACGACCCGTATCCTTACGTTCAGTCAAGAAAGACTGGAACAGTTCCATCGCCGGAACTACCTTCTTACGAATAGAAGCCTTACGCTCGTATTTCTCGTACAGTTCTTTAAACTTATCCTGATCTGAATAGAAAGCGTCGAACAAATCTGGTACGTCGTGTGGGCTGAATAACGTAATGTTACCGCCAGTTAGTAGACGCTCGTACATAGTCTTGTTAAACTGGAAACAGTAGTCCATGTGACGTACACGGTTTTCTTCTGTACCCTTGTTATTCTTAAGTACAACTAGGTCTTCAAACTCAAGGTGCCAAGCTGGTAGGTATACCGTAGCAGCACCGCCACGAACGCCACCTTGCGAGCAAGACTTAACCGAAGCTTGGAATAGCTTTAGGAAAGGGATAAGACCAGTGTGTACAATTGAACCATCGCCAATACGAGAACCAACCGCACGGATAGCGCCAGCGCCAATACCTATCCCTGCCTTTTTCGAAATATATCGGACGACAGAAGTAGAGGTAGAGTTAATGCTATCGAGACTATCACCAGACTCAATGAGTACGCATGATGAGAACTGCCTAGTTGGTGTTCGTACTCCAGCCATAATAGGAGTAGGAAGGCTGATGTAGAAATTAGAAACTGCGTCATAGAATTCCTTAACGTATTTCATACGTGTTTCTATAGGGTAGTCGCTAAACAAAGTTGCTCCGATAAGCATATATGCGACTTGCGGAGTTTCGTAAATCTTCTTCGTAGAACGGTCTTGTACAAGGTACTTACCACGGAACTGTTCCATGGCAACGAAAGCGAACTTATCGTCACGCTCGTACTTAATGTACTCGTCCATCTCACGGATCTCTAGTTCTGAGTACAGCTCTAGGATCTCCGGATCGTATACACCGTGTTCAATGTTTTTCTTGATCAGGTCGATAAGAGGGGAAGGCTGGTATGTGCCATATACCTCTTTTCGAAGTTTATAGTTGACCAATCGAGCAGCAACAAACTGATAGTTTGGAGTGTGCTCAGAGATCAGCTCAGACGCCGACTTGATCAAAAGTTCGTGAATATCCGACGAGGTAATCAGGTCGTATAGTTGGATATTCGCTTTAATCTCAATTTCAGATACGGAAACGCCATTGATGCCGTCCGTTGCCCAGTCTAGGACTCGATGGATTTTGTCGAGTGAAAACATCTCGACCGATCCATCACGCTTAGTGATAGTGATAAGTTTATTCATTAATATACTCCAACCGTAATAGACGTCTATTATACCCTAAAATGGGAATAAAGTAAAGCCTATTCCTCAGGTTTTTTCTCGTAATAATCTTTATATTTGATGATGATAGTTCGTTGACTGTCTATATAGTTTCTTATCTTGACCATATTGATCGACAGCCTTTCGTACCCATCGTCGGTGAGACCGAATAGTACCAAATCAACCCCATCTTTCTGAAGTTTGGCAAACACCTCTTCAGCATTTTCTGGGGTTATAACTACCCACTTAACCTCTAAGGGTTCGATCGGTTGGGGGTCTGGTAGGTCGAGGGGCGCACGTTCCTTTGCCTTTGTTACGACCTCAATGGGTTTAACCTCATCCCGACCGAACGGTAGGATGGAGCAACCCGAGACAGCAAGTGCTAGTGTTATGACAATAAGATTCTTCATGGGCGAACCTCTACATAGTTAGGGTTCGCGATTCCTGGGCACTCCGAATTAGCATTAGAAGCTGTGTCAGCTGCTAATTCCTTTTCAGTAAGTGGAGAACCAGATAGGATTTCTAAGCAACGCATAGCATTCTTAGTGCCTCTATTAACCAATCTCTCGATCAGCTTTGGCTTGCGTGATGCTATGAACCCAAAGTCTCTTGGGTCACCGTTTGCGCTTTGATTAAATTTAGATTGAAGATCTTGTACAGCTTTCTGTTGTGCTTGAAGCTCTTCGTTTAATTGACGATACGCCTCTTGCTGAAACTTGGAGTCTTGCTCCATGGCTTGAATAACCACTTGCTGGTCTTGAATGCCTTTTTCTAGTTTCTCAGCGTTTAGTTTTGCTACAGCCAGATCAGCTTGTAAGTTAGAAACGTACCAGAGACCGCCTGCGATAACTAGCACGATTATCAAGGCTGCGATAGCCTTGATAGCTGACATTATACCCATTATGTAAACCCATACGATTAAAGTTGATTAGAAGCCTTACGTCGGATCGATCGCATTGCTCCAGTAGAAGAATCTCGCAGAACGATAGTGTTCTTTGGCTTCTTCTTAGCATAATCATATATAGCTCTTTGTTCTTCTTGGGTTGTGTCTAAGTATTTCGACCAACGTTCAAACTTGTTACGACCAGTTTCGAACTTACGAAATACTTCTGGGGGAACGTCGAATAGACGGTATGTACTGGGAGCCATATTAACGGCTCCAGATCCTGCGTTGTTTGCGATCATTTAGCGATATCCTTTTGACTCACGAAAATCTTTTGACCAGTTGGCTTATGCGTAACTTGGTAAATGTTCTCTCCGAGGATGTTGTCTACTGGCTCAGAAGCAACGTCTAGAATGACTTCATGCCCCTTTGCCGAGATAGATTCGCAAGTAGAAGGAATGATAATTTCTTCTGCTACAACCCTATAAACTCCAGGAGCCAAAGGTTCTTGACTCGATTCAGTCAATGTAGTTCCGTAACCGTTTTCGGTCATCCACTCGTTAATAACTTCTAAGTCGACGTTATCGTATTCAGCCTTCTCTTTGAGTAGGTATAGAGCTGCCGCATAGCTGGCAACGATGCTCTTACCGAACGGAAGCTTCTGAATGATTCGCCGAATCTTAAATACGAGTCGATGGAACAGAGTGTACGCAGCCTTTTCTTCGCTCGATCGAAGTTCGGAAACCTTCTTAAGAGGGGTTCCTTCATCATCAATAATGCCTAGATCGTAGGCTGGCATATCTTCCCACTTCTTCGTCAAAAGGCGAAGGAATCGGAAAGCGTAAATGCTATCGGCGATACTTGTTGCGCTCATATCTTCCTCAATGCTTTGGCGATATTCTCATCAATTGGGACTTCAACCTTTGTTGTATCGGTTATGAAGTTTAGGAATATCAAGAACGTCTTTAGGTAGCTCCAATATTCCTGTTCCATTCTAAAGAACATCATTTCGTTACAGGCTTTAACGCCAAACACGTTATACAGAACGATTATATGGTTTAGTATTAACCGTTCTTGTAGATCAGAGTTGACCTTATACCTTTTAAACAACCGTTTCATATATTTGAATCGACTGAGATCCTCGTAGAATTCGTCAGTCGATTCGCAATGGGGGTTGTTATAGTTCTTTGCTGCAAATATTAAAAAATTATCTTCGGTTAGCTTCATTTCATTACCATTAGAATTGAGTTCTAATAGTATTTAGGTTAGTCCTTTAGACCGCCCATCATGTTCTTATAAACCGATTTCTTGGCAGACTTAGCCGACATACTTGGGCGAGCCTTACCTTTATTTTCTTTTTTCTTATCAGCATCAATCTCTGCTTTAGTAGGGGCTTTGTACCCACCCTCTTCTAGGTCGGCAGAAACCTTAACCTTATGCTTGGCTTTGAAATCTTTCTCGCCTTTAGCACGTGGCTCTTCAACTTCATTTACATCATCGTGGTAGCCTTTATCGTCACAGTGGTCGCATCCTTCGCCTTCGCACTTAGGGCATTCAGTCTTTTCGCTCTTTACAGCTTTAGAGATTGCCTTACGACGCTTGGCTAGGTACTTATCGGAAGCATCTTTATCGCCATCGTTATCGATGTCGCCGTCTTCCTTACCTACTGGATCGAGAGCTTCTTCAACTTTCTCGAAGCCCATTTGGCTGTAGGTGTTCCACTCTACTTTGGAAATGTAAACCTGCTTGTTGCCTTTTTGTACAAGGAACTTACCCTTTCCAGGCTTACCTTTTACTACAACCTTCTCTTCAAGCTCAGAGGATTCTTGTACCTGCTCAGGCTCAACTTCAGGTTCAGGGGCAACCCCAACTTGTTCCTCTTCAGCTACGATTTCTTCTTTTGGCGCATACATAGAGTGATATGCCGCAGCGATTGATTTATTGATGTCTACATCTTTCATGTTAATTATCCTATGTATAGTTTGACTATTGCGCCGATTAAGGCAACTACGACTACGTATGTAATCTTATTTAAAATGTTTACGGTATGGGCGTTCTCTCTCGCCAAGTTATCAACTTCATCTAGGCGCTGCGAAAACCGATTCATACGATCGTAATGATGGTTCATGTTATGTTCAACAGAACCCATACGTTCTTCAGCCCGAGCCAACTTAATCATAGCCTCGGACAGCTTATCAATCTTGTCCTCAATACGATCTAGGCGGGATTCTTCCCTTTTTACGTGCTCGAACAGTTCTTTACTCATTGATACTTGGTCTTCCTGGTTCATTAGTAGCCAATCCCGCAATTCTTAGTATTTATAATTTCAACTATTAGGGGAGTGAACCCTTTGATTAACCTATGGTACTCCATCTTTGGGATGAAGTAAACCCCCTTTTCTTCTAACAAGAAAGGTAGACATCCTTCTAGTTGAAGTTGCCAGCCTTGCCCTTCTTTGATTACCAATTCTCTATCTTCTTCGTCTCTATGCCAGACGTACTCGTCTTGACTTTTATTGACGTCGAAGGTTCGAATAGATCCTTGGTCAGTATATGGCTTACCAGAAATAATCGCCACCACCCTTTAGTCCAAGCGATTTAGCATATTTCGGTAATCGACATGCCCAGTAGCCTGGACTCATCTTATCTGTTTTGGTGTCGCAGTTGTGTCGGGCAGCAAAGTTCTTGGCAGCTTCTTTGTCATTGATCTTAGATGTAAGACCGCCTTGCTTATCTCCGAATTGAATCTTCCGAACGTTACCTGTTTCCGGATCCTTTACATAAACAACATACTTCTTACCGTCACCAGAATTACGCTTGGGCGAGTTCAACTCTGGCTCCGCATCTTCCTTGATATACTCTATCATAGGAGAGTCTAGCGGAACCATCTTACCGTTGTGTTCGCCAAAGTAACGTTCTTTGAAAGTTTCCATCATTTAATACCGTATTTCTTACCGTCTACTTTACGAGCCAAAGTTCTAGCATCTACACCATCGATTTGATTAGAGATAACGGCAGCATAGTATTCAATACCGTGTCTTAGTTTGCCGTTCTCTTTAAACTTTCTGTCTAGAACCGTAGTTAGCATTTCTAATGCGAAGTCGTACTTACGCTTTTTGAAAGAGATAGCAAGAAGCTTCTCTATATCCTGCATAGTAGTATCTTCGTTCATTTTAGTTTACTTCTTCTACGAAAGGTAGGACTTCGTACTTACCGCCAACTTTATCAACCTTGTTGCCCATAGCAGCTTTCTTTTCGGCAGCAGCCTTTGACATTGGACCAGTAGTCTTACCAGACTTACCTTTATCTGGACCAGTGTACTTAACAACGAATTTCTTTCCTTCATTGAGATCCGCTTCTTCCATCATATCTTGCAATTTCATGTATTGATCTGATTTAACGAAACCACGATCGACTGGAACTTTATGTTTAGAACCTTTATACACGAATGTGATTGATCTATCGTCTTTCTTAACTTGTGTTCCACCATTCTTTTTGATATCTTTTTCTACAGTAGAAACAGCAACTGCGCCTTCATTGAGATCCACTTCTTCTTTCTGAACCTTTCCAAGTTTAACAGTCTTCCAATCAACACCAGCTACTTTAGCAGCTTTCTTGATAGCTTCTTGAGAATTCCTAGCTCTAACTGGAACCTTCTTTTTAAGTGCAGGAAGTTCTACTGTCCAAGTGTCCATCATCGCTTCATCGATTTCTACTTCTTCTTTGGCATATATCCCTGTTTTCTTTTTGGGGTCGCCATACTTCTTATCAAGTGCTTTGAACAAATCTGCCTTCGACACTACTTTCTTTTTAACTGCCGAATCAGAAGTGCGACCATACATTTTATTCGCCGCATTAGATTGAGCACTTGCCGCACGATAGTTTTCATCAGCCTGCTCGACTTCTTCTTTCACAAGCTCTAGATCTGATGGTTTGTAATCGATTTGTTTATTGCCAACGGCAACCTTAACAAAGTCTTTACCAACGGTTAATACTTTACCAGTCTTTCCGCTTTTCTTACATTTAACAGTACCACCTTCAGGGAACTTACCCGAGTTTTTGGCGATGTCTTTACGAAGACCTTCATACAATTCGAAAAAATCTTTCATTTCTTATCCCTTATGTTGTTTCCAGAGGTCGGCATCCGCAGTCTTGCGAGTCTTACCGCCCACGATAAATGAATTTACACGTGCCAAGCCCCACTGAGTAGGAGTAGTTCCTGGACGATGACCTGTACGCCATGCGGCAACACCACGGTCAAATACCTTCTTGAGGATACCGTATGAGATACCAGACTTTTCGGCTTTATTCTTTAACGCTTCATCAGTATCTTCGTTGAGCACGCCTTCGAAAGAGGACTCAAATTCTTCGTACGATAAAACCTTATTCGGAGTTTTGAAGTTCTTCTTACGCATGATGGTTTTGTTAACCACTTCATACTCGCCATCTTTGTAGTTGATAGCAACAGGCAAGTTTAGGTCAGAAGCCAAGTCTTTGATAACGGCTTCGTCGTCAGCGTTTTGCTTGATGTTCTTACCCTTATTCTGGGCAATCTTCTTGAACAACTTCTGTAGCTCAGCAACCTTGATCTCAGGGCTGTTACGTTTATCGTTCATACGATCAACAAAGTGACGAGTAAACTCGACGTCGATATCGAACTTCTGAAGGAGACGGTCGCCGAACTTCTCTAGGTCGTCAATCTGCTTCTGCGATACTTCTTCGCCAAACATCTTCTTGTACTTCTTAGTGTACTCTGAAGGTTTAGTCTCAGCAGTTGCATCACCAGGAGCAGGTTTATAAGCATCCGGATCGTCGTCATCCATCTTCGCACCTTTCTCAAAGTGCGAATCGCGAGCCTTCTTAGTAGACTTCGCCTTGATGCCAGACATATACTTCTTAGGCTGATCTGTATCTTTATCTTTGGCTTCTTCAATTACTTGAACGTCGGTAACCCACTTACGAGAGCGGATACCGTCAGCAGACTCAACGATAACATAGTTAGCGCCAAGCATAATAACCTGACCAACCTTATTATCATATTCTACTACGTCGCCTTCCGAAAGTAAATCCCCAGCAACATATGCTTCTCGTTCTTCAGAAACGGTTTCTAGTTCAACGTGCTGTCGAAATACATGGGACTCGGAAAGACCCATACCTTTACGAACCGCATTGAACAGTTCTTTTGCTTCTTTAAATCCAGAAGGCAATCCACGAACGAAAGTATCAAAGCTGTTTTCTGAAGCAGCAGCACGCATCTTAGATGCCGACATACCAGTTACGCCTTCGGCATCTGGATCACGCTCGCCAGCAGATACAACTGAAATCGATTCAAAATCGTAGAATCCATGACGACCATCAACGCCGTTGTACTTGGTTACGAGAGCTTCGAATTCTTTTACCCTATCAGAACCAACGACCATCGTTACTCGAGTAAACCCTTTATCGTGTAAAGAGGTCATAATGTCGAATACGTTACGAAGCTTCTTGTCTAGAATAATGTTGCGAGCAGCTTTAGGAAACATCTTCCGCATAAACTTGACTTTGGTTTGGTAGTCAAGTGGGTTCTTCTTAGAGTCCTGAGACTGAGAAGCATAGATAAAATACTTAGAAGAACCAGCAACCTTAATGACTGCGTCGATTAGCTTCTCGTGACCAACTGTTGGTGGATTGAATCGCCCGAAAGTAAATACTGCCTCTTCTGGAGCTTCGCTCACATATTGCTTAAACGACTTCATCATGATTCCTTATTCGCCATTCGTTCTTTTTCGTCAGCACGGACTTTCTTTATTAGCTTCTTAGATATCTTCTCGATAGCACCTTTCTTAGCAGCAACTCGTTTTTCGAGTTCTTTACGAGCAGAGAAGCCAAGTTCAGATTCGTCTTTACCCTTCAAGAGTTTTTGCTTGATAACGTTAACTGCTTGTTTACGAGCACGTTTCTCGAGCTTCTCTTTAGAAGCCTTTTTGTTCATAGACTTCTTACGAGCAAGGGCAATCTTGTTCTTGTTTTTCTTCATGGCTTGCTTTAGCTTCATACGTGCTTGAGCGTCGAGAGCTTCGTCAACAGCAGAATCTTCAGTAGCGATACCGACCATATCTGAATGCTTACGCTTTTGTCTCATGTACTCTAGCCATTCATCATCCGCCATGCGTGGGTCAATCGCCACTACAAAATCTTTAAAGCTGTACATTTCTTATCCTCGAGAGGGGCTTTCCCAACCCTTAATTACTTCAGGGTCGAAGTTGTTTGTAGAAAATTCCATACGGTCAACCAATTTAACTGCCCCGCCTTCCATGCGGTCGATAGCTACAAACCCTTCGGCACCTGTTACCTTAAACCCTGTCTTGGTTTTAACGAAAGTGTTAATACCACTAAGGTCGTTTAACTTATTTATAACGATTTTCTTAGCACGCTGAATAGCCAGCTGAAGTTCAAACATAGCGACCAGAGAAGCTTTATTCTTAGGGGAAAAGAAAGCAAGGAGAGCGTCACGCTTTTCGTATTGTGCTTGCTTACCCTTATCCGTCTTACGCTTATCCGCTTCTTTTTGAAACTTGTCTTGGATAAACTTGATCAACCCTTCTGCGTGCTTCTTGGTATTAGTTATCTCAGTCTTAGCACGAACGAACGAGTTGTTGTACGTCTCGATCATCTTAGGTAGTTCGGGTTCTTTTTCTAACTGTCGTAACGTATCGCCAGAAATCTTACGGAAAGTCTTACCTGCGAAAGATAGCTCTGTGTTAAGGGCATCGGTCTCTTTCTTGGTCAACGTAGCCTTACCCGATAAGTCGTGGTAATCCGCCGATTGAATCCAAGCGTCCGCTGGTATTTTGTACTTAGAAATGTCAACACCAAAAGAGGCTTTCATATCTTCAAACGAAGCGCCAGAATATGATGTATGGAATACAATACCAACTTTACATTTAGCAACGTGCTTACCAGATTCGGAGTTCTTAGGTAAAGCGTATACAATGGTGTTCGGGTGGAAAGTTACAAACTCTTCACCGTTAATTGTTTCTTTCTTAAGATCTTCTTTGGTGAACATAATGTCGCCTTGGATAACACCATTAGTGATACCCATTTGAGACATAGCATCAAACGAAGCCTTCATCTTACGAGCTAGATCGTTTTCCATTTCGGCATCGATCTCGGCATGAGATTTATACACCTTTGGATTCTTAGCAAAGATACCTTTCTTGGCTACGAAGAACTTTCCGTCTGTAGGGTCGATTCCGCCGAATACTGCTGGCGCACCGTCCCACTTAACTGTAATGTCCGTTGAAGATTTTGCGTTACCCGATAACATGTCGCGAATAGAACGGAGAGCCATAATGGCGTCGCGACAACCTTTAACCCCACCGTAGATCACTTGATCTTCGATGTGAGTCATGTGGGTGTTTTTCTGTTCCGATAGGTATTGTTTAAAACTTAGCATTATGATACCTTACAATGAACAGACGAGAATTCATTTTTCTTAAGAGAGGAGAAGTAGCAGTCCTTGAGTATGGAAACGTCCGATGACAATAAAATGTCCAGATAGTATGTTAGGAATGCACCACTCTTAAGAGCAATTTGGTCGTCTATGGGGAACTCGCCGACGTTGTCTTGAACGTTGGAGTTCTTGAGTAGGCGTGGTAGAGTTTTGTTTAGATACGCCATTGGGTCGGTAAAGATCTTACGCTTATCAGCTTCAATATCAAAGCCATTTCCTTTTGCTAGTTCCGCAAATGCTTTAGCAGATACCGCACCAAGCTGTACGTTCGAACCCTTCTCGCGACCTTCTAGGTAGATACGAATCTTACCTTCGTCTGTCACAGAAGCAGCCTTATAACCTGTACGAATCTGGAATCCGGAAGGAGTTCCCTGCGTCATGAAGATGAAGTTCTTAGCAAATGGGTTGAATATAGTAGGAGCTGGAGCCAGATCGACTTCTGGCAACTCGGTTGCCTTCACAACTTCAAACTTACCACTTTTTCCTTTAGATACTTTCTTAAGGGATACGCCAACAATTTCCTTCGAGTCAAACTTAGCTTCGAGGTATGCATTAAACTCAGCCAGAGTCTTCATACCTTTACAGTCAGAGATAATCTTAGTCTTGCTGATATTCATAATCCAGATATCGGCAGGGTTCCAGTTATCTTTAAGGTCTTTGAGACCGAGCTTACGTGCGATGTTAATTAGGATATTAGAGTCGTTAGATCCGGAGTCAAGGTAAATCTTAGCTCCTTTCATAGAACCCATATTAGAATGGAATGCTTTGTATTGCTCTTGGAACGAGTAGTACCAGTTCTCGTCAAACTTGTAACCAACCTTCTTAGAAATATCTTCTACCGACATCGGCTTACCCTTCATAGCCGATTCAAAGTATAGGATAGTTCCCATCTCTTGCTGATCGGTTGACGGGATAGTAACCTCTTCGCCAACTTTAGGTAGTCGACCTGAGCCACGCATACCACCAGAAGGGTAAAGAATAACCTTCACTTTCTCAGTAGATTTGAAATTCTGACCTGAAGGCGTGAAGCCATACGCTGTCAAATACGGAGATGAAGCAACCTTCTTGATCAGTTGGCTATCAGTAACCTTAATTGTTAGTTGTTTGTCTGCTTTCTTGAAGTCGTACTTTGGTTCGATGTAAAAGAACTCGGAATCGTTCTTGTAGTGTTTCTGTAGCAACTGAAAGAACGTGTAAATCTCTTTGTTCATACCTGTCTTAGAAGGTAGATGTTCGAAGCCGAACCATAGCTTCGTTGCCTCAGAGAGAAACTCCTTGAATGAGTGCATGCGTCAGAATCCCATTTAATAAAACTTTATTGTTAACTATATTTATATAAAAGTAAAGCCCAAGATAGGGCTTTATGGGGTTATTTAGTAACGGTTTCTTTCGTGCTCCGCAATACATTGAATAACAAATTCCAATGTAGTGTTGGTCAAAGTTGCTATTTGCTGTAGAGAATAATCAGATTCGTATAATTCTTGTATTTCCATAACGATATTTTTGACATTACCCATCTTCTCGGATCTCCTTTGTTCCTGGCTTGATAACTTCTTTACCGTTTTCGTCGTAATACCGCTCGATAACCCCAGCTTGTTCTAGGCTCGAAAGACATATGTTCAAGACGTCGGAAACGTGTTCCCTACGAGAAAAATCTTCCCCGTCCGTAAACCCCCTCCGATACGAAAACCAAGCTGCTGCTCCAACAAGTGCAACCACTAGAACTTCAAATTCTGTCATTAACATTTCTCCTGTGCCCAAGGCTTGTGAGCCAAACCTTCTTTTTCTACCCAGCGTATGAACAAGCCAACCTCGCGACCATGGGCTTCGATTTCCCAAGGTTGATCCCAGTAGTCCAAACCGTCTTTGTAAAGTTCGCCGTTGTAACGACAAGCACGTTTAGTGGTTAGTTGGCGCATTTCGTCACGTGCGTACTGCTTAACGTGAACCATCTCGTGAGCCAAAGTTGTCATTGCTGTTTTAAGGTTTAAGCCACGATCTAACCGTATCATAAACTCGCGAGGACGGTAATCGTCATCTTCCCAGATACAATCGCCGTAGATACCCTCGTTCTTACGGAGATTAGAGACGTACTGTACGGTGATACCCAGCCTACCTGCCATTCTTGGCATTAGCTTTTCTATGACAAAGTTTATCATAGAAACGCTGTAATCGGCTTTGGCTTTACCACAATCTTTAACGTCAATATACACTATTTAGACTCCCAAGGGTTTCGCAATTCATACAGATATTATACTGGATACCGATAGAAAAGTAAACCCCAAAAGACAAAAAAAATCCTCAATCAAATCAACGACTTAGGAAAGGGGAACGCTAAGTGGTTGATTCAATTGAGGAAAAGTAACTATAATATTTTCAAATAATAAAGGTAAGTTTAATAGCTTTTTGCTATATTAGAACTCAGCCGAGCGACGGAGTTGTACGCAGTATTTAGAGTCAAAATCTTCGGTACGTTCAATAAAGGCGTCAAGGACAGCTTTAGAGTAAACAGTAAAACCCCTACCAGTCACAAGGTCTTTAACCCAGTACAACTTGCCAGTAGTCAAAACTTCGTTACGACGATCCATAATATTCTCCCAAGTCAATTTCAGAGGGTATTATACTATACCCCCAATCAAAAGTAAACCCCTATTTTCTAAGTTTATTCCTCGTCCTCGAAGCTCTCTTCGAAGCACTCAACCAGCTCCTGCTGGTTTTTCTGCTGTAAGTCGCTGAGCCATTCGTAGAAGATATCCGAACAATTATCGTCAAATAGGACTTGCCCAATATCTTCAACTTCTTCCAAGTTGACATTAGCTTCAGCTAGTTCGGCAGCGTTATCTTCTAGGAACTTTTCGAACAACTCTTCTGGATCGTACTCAATATAGTCGTCAATGCCACCATCGTCAATGATGTTCACTCCGACGAAGTTATACGCCTCGTCTTCATACATCATCGTTGCGTATGTTCCTGGATACTTTTCGCAGAGCTTCTTAACAAGGGTTTCTACGAACGTGATCGGTGCTGACCAAGCTGACTCTGTGGTTAGATAATCGCCTTCAAGGTCTTCAATCGAACACCATTTAGCGCCAATGTTATCAACGTACCAAGAACGAGTCTCAACTTCTTCCTCATCAGGTAGCTCGATACCAAGAGCCTCTAGAAGGACGTGGGCAGTTTCGCCGTTAATACCTTCGATGCCGTCAAAGGGGTTGAAGTCCTCAACGTTGGGGTTGTGAAATTGAGTGTTAGTCCAAACATGGTTAGCCATATCATCATTCTCCAGATTAAGTTACAGCGTATTATACTATACTTACCGCCAGAAGTAAACCCCTAGTCCGAAATAAATTCGTCAACCAGAGGAAAGATTTTGGCGATTGCTTCGGCACATGCTCGTGCCACCTCAATGTGCTCCTTCTGAGTACCGTTGCCAGATCGAAGCTCAATAAAGTGAATCCAAGAGCGGATGCTACCTTGCATGTACAACCGTGACTTGGTGTTACCTTCAGGCAGTACCGCACGAGCCTGTTCTTTGGCAATACCATTTGAGATAGCCCAGTTGTAAGCACCTTTGGCTGCTCGGATTACGTCTTGCTGTTTCTCGACCCACATCTTATTCGTTTCCCTAGCATCGGGATCCGTTAGGTCGATCTCAATCGAGTTCTGGCGGTTCTTCGTATCTTGAAGTCGAGCTTCACGGATAACGAACTGTTCTCCAAAGTCTGCTGGGTTAGCGTACCGTTGCGAGAACTCCTGGAAAGCAAACGAACGGTGGCGTAGCATTTGACGAGCAATGTCTCGAGTCGTTTCGATTTCCATAGTAGCCGAAGCCATTTCGAACGGAGACCAATGCTTATGCTTTGCTAGGTAGTTTAGCAGCTTCGGTGCTGTTTCCGAGTTAATCTGATTAGAAGGGTTCGAGACTCGAGCGCAAAACGCAATCAAATCCTGAACATCTTGTAGACCAACAGATTCTTCGCCTGCGACTGGTTGTGTGTAGCCAATTAGATTTACTTTCATTACTATACCTTAAACCCTGAGAAGTCACGCTTCTCGTTATTGCCAAATGTGTTTAACGGTTTATCTGGAACCGATCCTCCAGTAGTGGGTGTACTCTGGATTAGGGTTTGAGCAGATTCCTCAACATCATACAACTTCATCCTAGAACGATCTACTCCAATCACGAATCGTTTATGCATTCCTGGATCGTTGTAGCGGTTCTTTAACTGCTTAACCATAATCTGACCAAGGTTCTCTAACTCCTCAGTAGATATAAGAGCGAACATAAAGTCAGCCGTCGCTGGTAGACCGAACGACTCAGATGTATCTTCTAGACCAACGTCGGTGTTACCATAACCAGAACGAGTGGTCTGAGTAGCCGACATAATCGGAACGTCTAGTTCAACAGCCAAGCCACGGATCTCTTCCGCAATCGACTTAACCAGTGAATATGTATTCACAGTACCGCCCATCTTCACACGTGATGATGCGCAGATGTTCAGGTAGTCGATAAAGATCATGTCTGGCTTGAAGTTCTTCTTCAGTTTCAGTTCATTAACCAACGCTCGGAAGTGGCCAACGTGCGCAGACGCAGTAGGATATTCCTTCACGATCAACTTACCTTGAGTCTTTTGAGCAATCTTACGAACCTTGCTTTCGAATGTTTGTAGGGGAAGATCCTCTAACTGGTCGATAGGTAGGTTCATAAGGTTAGCGTCGATACGTTCTGCGATGCGTTCTTCTGCCATCTCCATAGTAATGTAAAGGACGTTACGACCTTCCATTAGCGAGTTCGCAGCACAGTGACACATAAACAAAGACTTACCAACGCCAGTACCAGCAAGAGCAATATTCAAAGTCTTACGTGGGAGACCACCTTTAGTAATCTTGTTGAAGTATTCGAGATCGAACGGTATGCGATCTTCTTCACGATGGTAGAAGTCGTAACGACTCTGGAATCCATCGATGTAGTCGTGACCAACGTTTCGGTCAAAGGAAACGCCAAGCGCAGACGATAAGATATCGGGTAATGCGTTCTTGGTCAGCTCCTTATGCTTTCCGTCGATAATGTTGATAGACTCCATGATCGCCAAGTGAATGGCTCGATCCTGGCACCACTTTTCAGTATTCTCCATCAACCAATCTTCGTTCACTTCTTGAGGAGTAAAGACCGACTCAAGTAAAGTAGATACTTCTGAGGCATCTACTCCACGAGGGTCGGATTGATCCAACTCAATTAGGAACGCTTCTTTAGTAGGTAGTGCGTTGTATTTGGCTACAAACGCACCAACCTGCTTAAAGAGAAAGGCATGCGATTCGGAGAAATACTCAGCCTTCAGAAATGGTATAACCTGTCGAACGAACTGCTCGTTGGTCAGTAGATTCCGAAGTATCGTTGTTTCCAAATTCGCTTCCACTCTTTTTGTTCTCCAAAATAGAATCAATAATAATATTAGTAAGAATGTCGCCAAGGTTCTTCTGGAACTCAGTAGACTCGTCTAACATTTCTTGGGTAAACGCTTCGGTGAAGTCGTGTACATGATAGTCGAACGTTAGAGTTGCGTTACCGCCTTCTCCTTCTTCAATCTCTTTAACAGAGACTTGTCCATAAGAAAACTCCACGCCAGCATACTTACCTTTGGTGATTCGAATCGCCCAATGATCTTTAAGATCGTCACGCTCAACCAAATCATAACCCGTATCAGGCAACTCCATCAGCAATCTCCTCCATATTAATCATCTCTTCGGCATCAGTTGCCAAACCAAACTGGTACTGCTTACGGATAAACTCTTTGAAGTCAGTACCGTCGAAGATAGGATCCCAGAACTCTTTCTCAAGAGTATCTTTAATCCTTACCTTTGCTCCGATTTCTCCAGTCGTTTTATCAACCACAGAATACCAACCATTGGAAGGCTTAACAACAAACCCACCAGCGATAGCAACATCAAGCAAACCAGAGTAATTGGCAATACCACCATCGAAAGATACTTTAATAGGGATACAAGACTTTTCTCGAACATATCTAGATTTCTCCACGTTGATTACGAAGTCGTAACCTTCGATTTGACCAGAACTCGCTTTGTTCTGACGACGACCGATAATCCAGATATTGTCAGCAGAGTAGTAAATACCTGTGCCACCCGATACAACCGCTTTAGGGAATAGACCCATCTCTTGGTAGGTATGGTTGACAGCCAACAACGGAATATCTTTCATAGTCAGATAAGGAGTTGTCATGCGGAAGAGACCTTTCAATGCTTTCGCTCTTGTCATATCCGCAACGGACTTCTCGTTAAGAGCATCGTCTAGCTCTTTCTTAGAAGCCAAGTTACCAATAGAGTCAATTACAACGATGACTTTTTCGTCTCGGTCGATACCGTCAAGCTGATTGATTAGATCAAACTTGAGTTCTTCAACATCCTTAATGGGGGTATGTAAGACTCGGTTAAGATCAATGCCGAATGTACTAAAGTATGATTGCGGAGAACCAAACTCTGAATCGTAAAACAGCATGATTGCTTCAGGATACTTCTTAAGATAGGCAGCAGCCATCTTGAGGGCAAACGAAGTTTTAAAGTGTTTACTTGGACCAGCCAGGACGGTGAGTCCGGAAGTAATACCACCATCTATATCACCCGAAAGGGCAACGTTCATCATAGGGACGTCCGTAGGGATAACGTCCTTCTGATTAAAGAAGGCGGAGTCGGCGAGAGTGTCCGACTCCTTAACCTTCGAGTTTTTCTTTAACTTTTCCATCAAACTCATATCAAATCTCCAATGATGAGAAACAACTATTATACTACATTACAAAGGGAAAGTAAAGGTTTTTTTTACTTGCTTTGCTGCTTTTGAATAACCTTACGAGCTTCATGGCGAGCTAGTCCACGGTCTAGCTTGATACCATTCTCTTTTGCATAGTTGTACAGTTCAGCAACGCCCATTGTGTCAATGTCGGGTACTGCTTCTGCTTCTACCTTAGCAACGGCGACTTCAACATACTCGGTAGTTTCGGCAGCAATGCCAACCTCTACTTTGGTTTCTTCTGCCACAGGAGCTTCAGCTTTAGCTTTAGTAGTCTTTCTCTTAGCCATTGTTATTAAACCTCATTTTGGATGATAAAGATCATACGATCCTTATTGATACGTTGGGGGAGTTTTACTCCATTGTTTTCAGCATACTCTCGGAGTTGTGCCTTAGTCATTGAATTTAGATCTACATCAGGCGTCTTATCACCTAACAATCGATTAATAATATTAATGATCCACATTTATTTATACCTCGCTATTCTTATAAGCATAGTTAAGAGCCGAGTTAGCTTCCCCACGAAGGGGTCGCTTCTCGTACCAATTGCCAGTCTGTAGGTCTAGTTCCCTCGCCAGCTGTTCAACCTCAATATCCGTAATAGGATACCCACATCGAATAGCATTAAAGGAAACGGAAACCATAAACTGGTACATTTTAAGATACCACCCAGTTTCAGTAATAGATTTGTACTCATCTATCATTCGTCGATTTACAAAGGGGCAATCTCCGATGCCGTTCCACGAATACTTGTCTTTGTTAGGTAACATAGACTTACGATGAGCCAAAACCTGTTCCTGAAGTTCAGGTGGCAGTTTGTCCAAGAAAGATTTACTACCGCTTGGCTCGGTATAGGGGTGACGACCCATGAGTTCGGTTGGTTCTATAAACTTGCCCTTGTTCGTAAAGATAAAGTTATCCGCACCTTCATAGTTCCCTGGAACATAATACATACGGCTCAGATCCTTAGTCTGTTTATCGCCGATGGAACCAAGATACGTATTAAGGGCGAACCAAAAATGGCGTATTCTATCTTGCGGAACAGGTTCTGCGAGCGGAAACACCAGTCTAAACTTTGGTTTCCCTACGGTAGAACTAGCAGTGGAGTAGCAAATAAAGTAGTCCTCACCGTATTTCTCACACAGTTCCGAGCGAAGATCGCCTCCGAACTCATGGTCGTCAACATCAACAGCAGCCCAACCAGCCCAATTAACCACGTTCTTGTTAGCACGAGTCGTATCGGGTTGGTATGTGGCTGGCGAAAATAGTTGAGCATCCTTTTTGTTTGCGTACGGAAGCTCCGACAGTTTGTACAACAAGCCTTCAAACTTATCCCAACTGTCAAAGTCCATACGCTTATGCGTCTTATTATCGAAGACGCTTTTAAACAAAGTCAATGAATACATCACGAGGTTATTATACTATACTTCATCTAAGAAGTAAAGTCCTTTTTCATAAACTCATTGATGTTCATCGCTTTGTCATCAACGTAGTAACTTGAGGCATATGGCTTACCGAATACGAGTTCGTCATATGGAACCTCGTATTCTGCTAACCAGTCCTGGGTTACCACGCCAACATCAGCAACAATCTTGCCAACATCACCGTTGTGAGTTAACATTCTTCTCGCTGAGCTGATAATTATATAGTATCCCTGATCCTTCAGGGTTTGCATCTTCTCAATAAGAGAAACGTTTGGTTTTGCGAGCCTATACTTACCGTGTGTTTCCTTAACATCATGGTTAGGGTAACAGATAGTGTCATCCAGATCAAAGACTATACTTTTCAATGTTATTCTCCACGTAGTCAATGAAGCGTTGTTGGCGCTTCTCATCATCATAATGTAGCGGAACGCAACTAGCAATAAGAAGCAGCCCACCGCCGAGGATTAGGTCAACTGGCAGGTTGTACTCTCGGAGTTTACGAACGAAGATTTCTTTAACATCCTCGTTATGAGTAACGTTAGAAACCATACCGTTGTAACCATGGTACAAGTCGTGCGCCAGTTTAGCCCAATCGTACAGGTCATCACCAAGTACTCCAGAATGCTCAGAATAAGAACCACGTGGGTCTAGTAGTCTGATCTGATCAGTTTGCTGATCGTACATGATGTTACCGAAGTGCAAATCACCGTGCATACCAGAGATAGGTTTAGACCTAACATAACACGCTTCGGATAGAGCAATTATACTTGATTTTGTCGAAGAAGTAAAGCTAGTATTATCAACCCTTTCGGTAGTTTTACCGACCCACATTTCGCGAGATAACTCGGAAAAGTTCGAAACGAACCTAACATCCTCGCAGCGATTGTTGAAGAACTTCATCTTAACACGGAATACCTTATCTATGATGTACTCCCAAACAGATGGCGGAAGATTATCATATAACATAAGGTCGGACAATAACGTACCAGACTCGTATGACATAATCAGGTCAAACTCAGTATCAAATACTCTAGGAACAAACATAGATTGATGCTGAGATAAGTTACGATACCATTCCTTCTCGAGCTGTAAGGTTCGAACAGATTCTGGCTTGTGATAATCAGGAGACTTACGAATAGTTCCAAGCTCCGGATCATACTCCATCGTATTGAAGTCACGACTCTTTAGGTTCAACAGCTCGGCGCAAGTTTTGTAGAAAGATGGCAGATTGCCAATATCATACCACTTGTTAGTCGTTACTGACTTGAACGAACGGGTGTAGTCGTTAATGTAGTTTATAAGAGCTTCCGAAATCTCATAACCTTTAGCGTTGTTAAAGGCATTCTTGGCTTGAGTACCATACTCGAAAGAGTAAAGACCAACCAGAGCAACTGAGTTTGGAACCATGTAGCTCGGCTTGTCGTGAAACTCGTTACCGTCCCACATACACCAAGCAGAGTGATTATCATCTTCTTTGTTCAGTAGGAAATCTGTACCCCAAGGCATATCTTCTTCTAAGATAATAGCGTCGCCGAGCCACACAACCAGAGGCAACTCAGGTTTAGAGAGTTCGTTGATACCCTTCATGATAGCATCACGAGGTCCATTTAACGAACCTTGCTTAACGAACCTAATGTCAGGGTGCTTGAGTTTACAGTACTGACGAATGTCGTCAAACGCACCATCTACGATAATGATCTCGTTGATGTTCGCAGTCTTTTTCGCCTGCTCAACGATATAATCCAAGCATGGCTTACCGTTTACACGCACCATAATCTTAGATGTGTTAGAAGATAGCGGACGGAGTCGGGTTGCCGACCCAGCCGCAGGGATAACTAAATTAACCAAAGAACTCATCAAGTGTTGCTCCAGATCTATCAATAAACGCCTTCTTCCAACTGATTACTGCTTCTACACGAGAGGTAGAATCTTCGTCGGTTGTCCAGGATGCGTTTTCTTTTACAGTCAACTTAACCACTCCAGGGAACTCACGTTGAAGTGCCTTGTAGCACATCTCTTGTAGTTCACCGTTACGGAAGGTAGAGTTGCCTCCAGGCTTACCGTGTGGGTGGTTAAAAGCATAATTATATATCACAGCATTCTTCATACCAGCCTTCAACAAAGATAGGATAGCATAGAAGTCTTCAAACAGTTTGATTTGGTTGTCTTTTCTATACATACCGTCGAAGGTAACACCATTATCGTTGAACATCTTGGTGTTGATACCATAGCAAGAGTACGAACGTGTAATCTCAACTAGATCTTCCTCGATACGGTTATTGCCAGCTCGGTCAGAAACGCCAACCCAAGCATACTCGTCAAGGTTTTTCTCAATAGTATCTAGCATGTCGAACCACTGTTCTTCCGACTCTAGTTTCTTGAGCTTCATCTCATCGTCACGATACATAAAGGTACAGTTGTCATCAATGATAAGAATCTTACCGTTGTCACCAAGATTTACCAAACGCTGGCGGACATCAGCAATACCGTCAGTCATACCGATATCTAGAACGTCAGCATCAGGATAGTTTTCTTTTAAGATATCTACACGATCGCTTCGGGTACACAGGGTGGTTCGCGAACGAACCGCCTCTGGCATATTGTCCCAACAGCGTTGGTTATCTTCACGCATTAATGTAGGGATTAAGATTCTCATCCAAAGAAGTCCTCCAAACTTGCTTTCTCTTCAACAGCAGCTGGGTCATTACGCTCAGCCATTTCACGCCCACCGTTTTCCAGTAGGTAGTCATACCACTCTTGGCTATGCCACATACCTGGACTTACACCGTTCCAACGATCTCGCCATTCGGAATGCTCTTTATTCAATCGACGGTCGTCAACGAACTTACGTCGAAGCTGTTCGTAATCCCAATCGCCAAGCTCTAGCATATCCTCACGGAAGTAGAACACAAGAGACATACGGAGTAGGTCATCTTCGCCAGACTCTGGGTTTTCGATAGGCATGTTACCATGGATAATACGCATATTGTCAATCAACAGTAGGTCTCCTGGACGAACGTTAATCGCAGCACGAACTTCTGGAGTTACCAAGTAACCGCCTTTCCAGTCCTTACCTTCCGGAGAGATTACCGTTAGGTTAGAGAAACCTTCATTCAACGAGCCAGCATCACGATGGCAAGCCATACGGGCATTACGATCTTTCATTGTAGTGTTTACAGTGACAGTCGTAAAGGTAGTATCCTCGCCGATAAGGAACTTCTTATCAATCGAGTCAGCGCACTTCTTCTGAGCAGCATACCGATCTGGCAGTAAGTCCGCCATAGTCTGGTCTAGCTTACGAGCAAACGGATAACACTTCTCGAAGGTCTCACGGTTATTCTCAACGTGAGAAGTTGCTCGACCATACGGAATACGTGGATAACGACCATAGAAACCTGTAATACCTGACCAGAGAGGGGTGGCATAAGAGGTGTCAGAGATCATCGTATCTTGTAGCTTCTGAGCATACTCTTTTGACTGCGAGACCGACATAAACTTCAGCCGTTCCATAGCAACATCAAAGAAGCCATCATATGTATCGAACTCAGCTTCGATCTTAGAACGAAGCCACACTTCTCCTCGTGTTTCATATTGAGCAACCTTGTGCTTCTCAATAATCTCTTCGATGGGGTCGTCCCCATAAACACCTTGACGAGAACCGCCGATATAGTAGTCTAGAATGTCACGATGGAAAGGGGTAACCCAATCTCGCCCACCAGACTTCTCGGCACGTGGACCTGCCGCCATGCCTCGGTTATTTGATTCACCAGCAGCAGAGAACAGCCCTTCAAAAGCACCATTTTGTTCAGCCTGAGTGAATACATTCTTACGGAATTTAAACGCACAACGATCTTCGGTTAGTTCACCATTACCAGTAACGTCCGAAGATGGTAGGTAGAAGTCAGCGTCAGAATCAACAAGAATGTCGTACGAACTCTCATCGGCATACTTACCGATAATGTCCTCTTGGCTCACAGTGAACAAAGCGACATACACTTCTTGACCTTCAGAGCCAACGCCCTTTTGCCACTTATACCCACCAAACTCAACTATTTCCATACAACCTCCATCATAATAGCCATATTATACCCTACTTTAAAAGGAAAGTAAAGCATTATTTATCCTGATCTCCCAATTTAAGGGTTCGGGCGAGGTCTGGTTCGGAAAACCCTGGACCCTTTAGGATCTTACCATCCTCACGATAGATCGGCTTACCGTCCGCTCCCAACTTAGACATATTTGACCGCTGTACTTCAACGAAGCAGTCATCAAGGTTAATACCGAATGCGTGACCAGCGCCATACGTGACGTACAGAATGTCGGTTAGCGCATCAGCGACTTCAACGATATCGTTGTTATCAAGAGCTTCGATCAGTTCCTCAAGTTCTTCCTTGATCAAATCGACTCGAAGGTCTTGTACTTCTTTTGAAGGCAGCTCAGGTTCTGAACGAACCTCTTGCCCAAAGGCATCCATAAAGACTTTAACTTTAAGGAAGTTGGTTCTATAGTAAGGCATCATACAAAAAAGTCCTCTAGGCTGACAGTATCTTCTTCGTTCCAACCGATGGCAGCCAGTATCGGGCGGACGACTTCAAGGAACGCCTTCTCAAACTGAAGGTCGTAGTCAATATATTTATGGATTTTCAATTCTTCGGGTAGGTAATCCGGAAACGCAATTACATTCTCCTTTATCGGGTTAGGGGTCTTAAGATAACAGAACTTGATCTTCTCGCCGTCTTTTATTGTAGCGTATCGTTTAAGGTTATTTTCCTGTAGCGCCTTATTATATAGAATAGAACCACGCACGTGAATGGGGCAACCTTTCTTGTACACCGTCGACCGATCCATCCAGTCGGTAACCTTTGAAACTCCACGGGGAAAGGCGATCTGTTCTGGAGGCAGCTTAGTGAAGTGATCTTTAAACTGCGCAATTGCTTTCTGCGTATCTTTCTCGGTTCCAGTGACAATCACCTTAAACAGAGCCTTTAACGCTTCACGGCAAGACATAGGAGTCGAAGACTTAACAGCTTCAATACCCATAATCTTTAGTTTCGGCTTGGCATACTGTACGCCTTCATTGTTGTGTACGTTTAGTATGTATCGCTTCTTCGCAGTCCAGATACCAGCATCGGCAATAGCTTCTCGAGCCATAACCATCTTATTCTCGTACGCATCCATGTACTCGGCAAGTTGATTGTAAGAACGTTCTAGCATAGGTTCAAACTGCTCACGACATACCTTATCAATCAAAGCAACAACTTCATCTTTTGGTTTCTTATCCCAACCAAGTTTATTAACCAAAGGTTCAAAATCGAGGTATAGGGAATCTGTATCGATAGCTATAACATGATCACCTTTTTCTTGACCAAGTATCTTATTAAGGAAAGTGTTTACGCTATGCTCTGCCCATCGGATCGATAGCTGACCAGATAATGTAATACCTTCAGCAATACGCAGGTCAAAGTATCGGAACCAACGGTTACCAATCGCACCATAAAGTGAGTTCATCATAATCTTGTAAGCCATCTGCTCGTTATCGAGCGTGGTGATGGTTTTCTCTAGACGATACACTTCAGTATGGTTGCTCTTATCAACATGCTGTAGTTCTTGTTCGGCAGTAAGCATTTGCTTCTTAACAATCTTACGACCAGCATACATTTCCTCAACCAGTTTAGGAATAATACCACGGATATCCTTACGATAGTGCGTACCGTTAGCAGCCATTGTACAATCAGGTCTAATCGATTCTGGCTTTCTAAGGGAAAGTACCGAATCAACGTTCACTCCAGGAGTAATATCGTTTACAATGGTTTCCGGACTCATGTTGTACTGCATAATAAGGTGCGGATACAGTGAGTTCAAGTCAAAGGAAACCACCCAAGAGTGGCGACCAACTCGAGGTGCCTTAACATACCCACCAGGAAAGTCTGATTTAAACTTATCTTCTTTTGGCGGTGGAGCAACCTTATCGTCGTGTAGAACCCGATAGATGTAGGTATCCCAGATACCAGTAGTACCAAACGCCTCTGTATAGTTTACGCCAGCCTTATACGCTAGTGTCATACAAAGGGTAATCAAGCCCATCTTATCTTCCATACGGTCAACCAACTCAACGTCTTTGATGTTGTAGTCGATAAACTTCTGGTGATCTTCTTTGTACAGGGTATAAAGGTTACCGTGTTCTTCGTATGATAACTTCTTCTCGCCGAGAACTACGTGGGCGATGTGATCGAGTTTGTACGATTCCTCAGCTGTGTAGGTAAACTTCTTGTACAGGTCAAGGTAGTCAAGCAACTCGATACCCATCAACTCGAACTTCTGCTCGGTGCGGTTCATTATCTTGACTTCACGCTCGTTGATCTTACCCCAAGGTGATAGCTTCTTGACCATATCTTCGCCAATAACACGAGACATACGGTTTACCAAGTACGGAATATCAAATAGAGTAGAGTTCCAGCCAGTTACAACATCGGGCATATTGCGTGGGCTAGACCAGTGGGTTACGAAATCCATTAGCAAACGAGCTTCAGACTCGCACTTATAGTAAACGACCTGATTCTCTTTCATAAGTGACTTAGATACGTCGTAGTCGTCGAGACCCCATACATAGTAAGTATTATCTATGTTGTTCTTTAACGCAATAGAGATTACGGGATAGTTTGCTTGCCTTGGCTCGGGGAAACCTTCATCCGAAGCAACCTCAATATCGATAGTAGTTACGTTAATACTCTCGCGATTGAAGTCGATCTTTCCAGGATATTCTTTCTGAACATACTGGGCAAGGTAGTTGGTGTTGCCATACACCTTGAAGTTCGAGGCTTCTCCGTATTGTTGGATAAACTCGCGAGCTTCTTTCATTGTGTCGAAGTCGATATCCATTAAGGAGATACCGTCTAACGACTTCCAAGTACCCTTCTCGGAAGGTACAAATAGGGTGGGGGAGAACTTTACTCGTTCTGCGAATCGGTGGTTGTCTTTGTAGCCACGAACCAGAAGATCGTTACCAAAACGAGATACATTAGTGTAGAATTTCATTCAAAACCTCATATCATTACAACGCATATTATACTATATCTAGAGGTAAAAGTAAACCCCTCCGAAGAGGGGTTTGGGGTAGTTTTTAGTCTTTTTTGACTACAAACTTATACAACTGTTCAGCCTTTTCCATGACTTCATGGGGTTTGTACATCTTAGGAGTGTACTTCTCGTAGACTTCGGTAATGTCCTTACCTTGCTCTTTGAAGTTTTCCATCTGTGACCAGAACTGCTGTTCAGCAATAGAATACTGCTGATCCATCATTTCTTTAGCCATTTTGAGTACGTCGAACCGAAGTTCGAAAGGGTTCTTGTTGGACATAGTTATGTCTCCTGTGTTGTGGTTGTGTGTTACTAAGTAGTTTGTTCCTACCAGCCGAGCCAGTAGCAACGATTGCTGCTAGTATAATCCATACTAGCAATTCCTTGTTGTCCTTCTTAAAGCAATGGTTGGAGTGTAAAAACCACCCCAACCAAAGTAAGAAAGACTATAGAAACTTCACCGTATGTATCTAGTCTAACCTTCTTCATCATACCCCCTTAACTGAAGTGTAGATTTCTCGTGCGGAATGATTATCCGCTAAGATTCTTTGCTCCAGCTCGCCGACCGAAGTACGGCGGAAGTCTGCGTTGGTCATTACTAGATATTGAGCAACATGGCGTGCTGCTTGTCTCCGGCGACCTTCTATTACTCCATTAAGAAGCTTCGTTAAGAAGCTGTGGATCTTTCTCATTTGTTATTCCTCGAATGTTTGAATTGATTTCAATTTGACGAGGACGCTTTTCTTCAGGGACTACGACTTCCAAGTTAATGGCAAGTATACCGTCCGCTAGATCTGCTCCTTTTACTTCCACGTATTCGGATAATCGGAATGTCCGATTAAACTTCTTCGCAGAGATCCCCTTATGGATATAGTCTCTACCAGTTCCCGACTGCTCACCGCTGACAAAGAGAGTGCGGTCTTTGACTTCAATAGTCAATTCGCTTTCTTTAAATCCAGCAACAGCTAGTTCTACAAGGTATCGGTTATCGTCTACCTTGATGATATTGTGCGGGGGATAGTTATCCTTTGACTGTCTCGCGACACGATCCAGTTCATCGAATAGGTGATCGAATCCTACAAAGGCTGATCGAGGGAAGAGTGTGTTTACGTTGGTCATAAAGTTTCTCCTTTATATTAAGCAAGAATGTTAATGATCCCGAACATCGGCGACCAAAAGTGAGCAGTTTGGGAGCATGCTCAGGCTACAGTCCCAAGGTAGTGGGACTCAAATTCTTTTATCGATAATCATATGGGTTCCGATGGTAATCATATACATCATTGCTGGGATTGAACCGAGCACAACCAGAAAGGGTGCAGCTCCGTCAACCAACCTGTAATATATTGCCATCGTTATAAACAAAGCCGATAGTGCTAACAAAACGTATCTCATAATATACTAAAACCTCATTTCGTTTAATATAAGCAACTATTTGACGTTGCCGATATTATACTTAGGACATAATTCCCAATTAGACTTATCCCTATGCGGAATCACTTTCACTTGCCGCAATGGTGCCACGTCTTTAACCTGCTGTTTATCCAGTACAGTCAACAAACCCCAATCCGACAAAAGCGTCGCAATTGTGTTTCTACGTTGGATATCGTTTTCCAGTAGGTTAGACGGTTTACCATCCAGAAGGAATAGCTCTTTAAAGTGAACAATGAAGTACCTACCTTGCTTGTGTAGAATATGGCAAGACTGATATAGTTTTTGCTCTTTCTTAGAAGCCACTCCCATACGTGTAAGTGTTTCACGAATCTTTAGGAAATCGTCAGGCTCGTTGAGCAACACCTCCAACATAATAGCTGGAGTCCACTCAATTTTATGGTTTTCTAGTTCCACCTTTGTATACCTTCTTCTTCAACTCAAGTAATTGATCATTAGTTAATAATCCAAGCACATCACGAGCTTTCTCGTAGGAATACCCATAACACTCTTTTATTATTTCCAGTTCTTCGGACTTCACAGCCTTTGGCCATTTGCCGAATAGCTTTTTCTTTCTGATACTATTTATAAGAAATTGAAATTGAAGAGTACCATCTAAGTGGTGGTCTATGTTCATTTCGTTAGCATACAAAACGGTTTCTATATGCTGGCTTAACGCACGGTTGACGATGAAAGCGACTTTCTCATAGTTACGATCTGCGTTAGGATCGTCAGAGATAAGGTCTTTCTTAGATGAAGTCACAGCAGTTACATAATCAAAAGGGTTCATTACTATCCTCGCAAAGCCTGTGCCAAAGATTGCATACGCATAACATCCATTACAATATCATGACGGCAGTCGTGCGCTATAAACTTCTCTTCTAGACCTTCAGGAATAAAGGAGTTCTTTAGCTTATGCCCGAACGCCATACCATCAATTGTAGAACGAGTATCCCGAACGATCCAGAACGGGAAAGGATCTTTCTTACCAGCAGCCTCTAGTAACTCACGAAGCAGAATCGGGTCAAAGGTATTACCACGAGTATATGCTTTCTTAAGAGCCGAGAAGTTGATATTATCAAACAAGAACTGCTCGAGTTCAGTAATAGACTTATCCTCATCAGAAGGTTTTAATACAACACGAGCTTCTGCTGGTTGAGACTTCCACCAACTAAGGGTTTCTGGGTCGATCTTTCGGTTGTAAATCTCTACCTGCTCGGCAACATCGAACTTAATGTACCTTGTTTCACGAAGGAGTTCTTCGTAGCCGTAGGGGTTGTCCGAAGATAACCGAGACTCGTCATAAGAAACGAGCGCCAAGTTAATAGCAGCCCCACGAATAGGGTCTTGACTCAAGGTCTCAAAATCATAGATTACAGTATTCATCATTTCCACTCCGCAACAGTCATAATCTCAGTCAAACACGCAACAGTATTTAGCTCGTGATCAGCTACAAAGGCATCTTGATACGCATACCGACCAATAATCAGTACAACGTTAGGTACGGACTGCGGGAGCAAGAAGTTAGTCGCCTGATCAAAGATCTTACGAAACAGGACTGTTGCTTCTAAGTCTGAGTTGTTAGTAACCCAAGCACGAACCGACTTATAGTTCCTATCTTTCATGTAACCCATGAGAGTTTTGAAGTTCTCGTCGGATACGTTTACTAAGATACCTGCGTCGATCTTACCAGAAAGAGAATACCGCTGACATTCATTAAGCATACGTCGGAAGTCGGGGAAGTGCTTCTGAACCAACTCGGCAACCGCTGCTCTATCATACTCGATACCTTCTTGTCCGAGGATATTTGTAACACGCTTAAAGATTTCCGCTGCGATAGCTGGCTTCTCGTCTTTAGGGATACCGAACTCATACACTGAGCATCGAGAATGTAGTGGCTCAATGATCTTGTTCTTGAAGTTACAGGTTAAGATAAAACGACAGTTGTTAGAGAACTCTTCAATGAACCCACGAAGGGCTGGTTGAGTCGACTGCGCATTAAGGTAATCTGCCTCATCTAGGATCACAACCTTGTAACCGCCTTGTAAGGATACGGTTGACGCAAACTGGCGGATCTTGTTTCGTAGGGTATCGATGTTACCATCTTCCGATGCGTTCACGATAATGTGATCGAGGTCTAACTCGTTACACAGCGCTTTGGCGACGGTAGTCTTACCGACACCAGCCGTTCCAGCGAAGAGCATGTTAGGTAGCTCTCCGCCTTTAACGATTTCAGAAAAGGTAGACTTCAGTCCTTTAGGTAGGATAGTATCTTCGACAGTTTGTGGTCGATACTTTTCAACAAAGAGGAATTCATTTGATTGGTTTGACATTCACTTTCTCCATCATTTAAAAACATATCAAGGGTGTTGCTGGGTTGGTAGTTATACTTCTCGAGGTGAACCTTACCGTTGTTATCAAGGTAGCAAGGTTTACATCCAGAAGATTGGCGCACATCCCCAGGAAACTTGGAATCTCGTTTAGACTTCGGGTAGAACTCAGAACGAGGTTTCCATGTCTCACATTTATCACAGTAAACTAGGTCGGGCGTTTCCTGCCCTAACAAGTTATTCATATTATACCTCTTTTACATAGCAAAGTAAAGGGGGATTAGATAATAATCCCCGAGGTCGCCGACCGATACGCTTTCTCAACTTCAATGTTAGTCGGAACAACAAAAACGTATTGTGCAAAAGTGACTTCAGTCGGGTTTTGCTCACCAGTTACTGCGATCCCCGCAGCAAAGCCCATACCAGATTCGTTTTGAATCAACATGCGTGGGTCAGACAGAGTGAGAGTGCCTTCCCCCTGATCTTTCAACTTGCCAACATACTCACCAGAGATGGTGACAACGGTTACAACATCATTTGCCTTCATATCATACTTCCATTTGTTTTAAATCATTAAGAACTCGCTCTGGAGTAGTTGTGTCATATGGGTCAGTTGGACAGTTGTCCATAAAATCATCTTCTTCCCAAATATACTTAATACGACAGTTTTCGATCAAAGCGACATAACGCCAAGAACGCTTACCAAAGCCAAGGTTGGTTTTGTCGACCAACATATTCATGCCTTTAGCAAAATCGCCGTTACCGTCAGGAAGCATCTCGATGTTTTCGACTCCAAGTTGCTTTTTCCATTGGTACATAACGAACGCATCGTTAACAGAAGTACAATAAACTTCATCAATTCCGTGACTCAACAGGTCAGGATAGATTGATTCAAACCCAGGAAGTTGACTATTAGAGCAGGTTGGCGTAAACGCTCCAGGGAGACCAATAACCAAAACCTTCTTATCTTCAAACAACTCAGAGGTTTTAACGATTTTCCAATCGAACGGGTTATCTCCGTCGATTTCATCATTTCGGACACGAGTGTGAAGGGTTACATCAGGCGCCAGTGATAGCATATGCATCATTTATCCTTTCAAAATGTTGTTGAGATAATTCTCAAATTGGTCAACCTTCTCAACTCGGTTTGGCCAATAGATGTAGTCCTTCTCGGGGTTTGCTTTCAGGTTCGATAACAACGGAAGGATTGCGTTGTACAGCTGGTCGACTTTGTCCTGGAGGTTTTCAACTTCAGAGGAAGTATCGGTTACTGCCTTCTGCGCTTGTTGTACTGCTTCCAGTTCTGTTTCGTCTACAGCCGTGAACCCGAAGTCGAATATATCTGTCATTTGACAATCGCCTCGTAAAGTTCTTCGAAGCCTTCGTTCTCTTCTTGAACAGATACAAACGTTTGCTTGTGATAAACGTTAGCCAGCTTCTTTAGGAATTTAGGGTTAAGCCCAACTTCATCTTTAATCCTATCGCAGACGTCTTTTTGGAAGTCACGCTCAGAGTCCATACGGACTAAGGAGTTAGAGAGTTCTTCTACAGCATCTTTGATCTTTTGACGGTCAGCTGGTGAGGAAGGAACTATAATATTGCTCATTTCAATCTCCTAACAAATCAATAATAAAGTTGAGACCCCGAAGGGTCTCGGTTGGTTTACTCGGCAGCTTCAGCTTCTTCAGTATCAGCTTCAGCTTCGTCCACTGGAGTAGTGTTGGCTTTCAAGAAAGAAACCAAGCGACCACGAAGTGCCCCAACAGATTCCAACTCGGTGCCTTCAAACGCACCACGCTTAGAACAGATATCGATAATCTGTACAGCAGCAGCCAAATCGGCTACACCAAGTTGTACAGGTTCCGCAGCAGCATTTACTGCTTCTTCGACAACTTCTTGATTTTCTACTTCGCTCATATTAATCTCCTATGATTTACTTAGTTTCGAGGGTTACTTTAATTGACCCAAATCCGATAGCATCGGTCATCTTTTGAAAGGCTTCTTCTAGCTCTTCAGGGTTGGTTACTGAAGTTCGGAAGGATAACTCTTCCCAGCCTTCTGCACCGTAGTCGGTGTCCGCTGTTTCTGCTCTCAGGTCGAGAATATATTTACTCATTACATTAGTCTCCAAAGCTAGAGTTTTTCTCAAGGGCAACCCAGTAGGTCGCAGAAGCATCAGAGTTTGAGAACTCCGAGATCAACTTTGACGAGACCGAAACAGTCATACTACCAGGAAGGAACTTGAAGTTGTTGATGTTGAACACCAACTTAAACGCACCATCGGGGCGAGATTCTACCGAACCCAAATCCATACGGAACGTGTTCGCAGTAGATACCTTAACATCAGTCACTTCAATACGAACGTCGCCACCACCTTCTTCGCCGATCACAACCACATCTGTAGAAGAGATAGCATTAGCAGCTCGGCGGATAGCCTGCATCTGGGCGTCAGTCAACGAAAACTTAACTTCGCAATCTGGCATAGTTAGGTCTTTTGTAGGACTGGTCAAGATAGAGGCGTCCGAGAAATAGTAACGATAGGACTGGCTATCAGCGCCAGACAAGAGGACAGAATTGCCATCTTCCTCAAACGTCAAATCAGGTTCAGTCAACGCACCATAAATGGTTAGGAACTGGTTCAAGTCATAGATACCCACCGACACTGGGAACGTTTCTTCTACATTAGCAGAAGCCAAGATCGTCTTGCTTTCAGCAATAGTCTTCAGGGTGCTACCAGTATTGATGACCAAGTTAGGGTTAATGCTGGCGAAGTTTCGCAGCACTTCCAGGGTGTTAGTGGATAGTTTCATAATATCTCCATTAAGTTTACAAGTCATATTGTACTACGTTTTGGCTCGAAAGTAAAGAACTTTTTTTACTTTTTTTCGCTGTAGTCGTTATCAGAGTCGGCTAGGACGTATGAGTAGTTAGAGTATCTACGGCTGACAGCATCCCACTCTTCGGGGGTAGCGTCATCGATAGACATCCGAGTAGACGAACCTACATCTTCTTGAATGGTCAGCTCAAACTCGGGCTCTTCCTTCTTGTTGATCCGATCGTGCTCAAACAACATCAAGAACCCATAATGGATAATCTTCATAATGTCTTTACGGTGATCAGCGGGAGTACCCTTCTTACCGTATCTGCCATTATACTTATCCACATTCCCAGAGAAGAAACCCATACCATGACCACGATCTACAATCACTTCGGAGGACTGGAGTCCTCCTTTACCGTAGTGGGCAGAATAGGTTGAGTCGACGTAGTTCTTAAACTCCTCAATCAACTCACCTTCTCGGAACTTATAATCAATCATTATATTCTCCTTAGAAAATGTCATTTACAATATCATCTATAGAAGCTCCAGTTGGCTCAGAAACGTCAGCCACGGGAGCTCCTACTTCAGCGTCGACCTTAGTGTACAGGTCACGGAACGCTTCTTTGGTATCATCGTCGAAGCGATTAATACAAAGGTCGATTGCCTTCATCTTATCGTTAAAGATAGCAAAGGTTTGGACGATATGGCAGAGGCGACGAGTTGAAATGATCTCGTCAACGCCACCGTCCACATAGGTCTTGCGGATAATCTCAGACCAAATAGTAAGGTTAACTGCGAAGTCTTCGTCCATGCGACCATATTTATCCATATGGTTCAGGACGATTTTCTTCTCAATCGAAGAGGTTGGGTAAGGCTGCTCAATAGTGATTGAGAAACGCTCCAGGAACGCTTCGTCAATGATGGTAGCCGATACGAACTTACCATCATCAGATCCCTGCCCTTTAGTGTTAGCAGTAGCGATAACATTAAAGCCAGGAGCAGGTTTAACAACCTCGCCAGTCTTTTTGATCATCACAGGCTTACCTTCTAGCACACCCTGTAAAGCCATCAAACGGTTAGAAGAACGGTCGATCTCATCGATCAGCAGGATCGCACCTGCCTCCATCGCTTTGATAACTGGACCTTTCGAGAAAACGGTCTCGCCGTTAATCAAACGGAAGCCACCGATCAAATCATCTTCATCGGTTTCTGGCGTAATCTGAACACGGACATACTCACGCTTCAGTTTAGCACAGGCTTGCTCAACCATCATGGTTTTACCATTACCAGAAAGACCAGTAATGAACGTGGGGTAGAACATGCGAGACTCAAGGATAGTGCGGAGGTCTTTGAAGTTACCCCACGTCACATAAGTAGAATCAGAATCGGGAATGTAGACCTCGTCATTTGACAAAGAATGGATAGCCGATACCATAGCAGGAGCAGGAGCAGGAGCAACTGCCTCAGCCACAGCTTTAGTACGGAATGGCATGACCTTGGCTTCAAGGTTCCAGACGCCACGGGAAATACGATCAGCCTCTTTGTCAAGCATCTTATCGTAAATCGAAGACAGGCTGTAGCCCAACTCGTTGGCCACTTCATTCAACTCAGCGTTGCGGAAAGAACTCTTGTCGGGGTAGCGAGCAGCGAGAGCTTTCAAAAAGGGAGCAAAGTTATTCATAATATAATCCTCAAAGTCAATCAATCAATTCAGGAGCTATTGTACCCTAACTGGGCAGGGAAGTAAACCCCCAAAACGAACTTTTTTTCGTTTTTTTCAAATTATTTTGTTATAAGCATATAACTAATACTTATGACGTACCTCCTCACGCCACCATTTCGGTGAATTTGGTAACCAGGACTCGGTTACCCTTCTTAGAGCCAGTGAACTTCTTAAACTGGCGAGTGAGCTCACCCTTCTTGGCGCCAGCCAGAACGTCAAACTCCTCATCGGTCGGGTCGAGTTCCTTACCACCCTTGATCACAAACATACGGTCGTAACCCATAGCTTCGTCCATAACGGAGAACTTGTTTTTGCGGAAGAACCTGACTTCTTCTTCGATCTTCTCAAAGCTGTCAACATTTCGCTGAATCATCCAGCGAGCTTCGTGGTTACGGCTCACCAAGAAGTAGTTAATCACAGAACCAGAGGTGTACTTGCGGTACGCATTAATCAGCTGTTCGGTAACACCGAAGTTATCGTGGTACTTCTTGTCGATTTTCAGACGACGACCGTTAACAGTGAGATAGTAGTAAGTGTCGCGATATCCGATGTAACGATCACGCACGTTGACCTCATTACTAGAGCCATCGGTCAAGAACACGGTGTTCAGCTTGTCAACGTTGTAACGGCTCTTGAACTTGTCAGCCAATTTGAAGGCACAAAGGACAGTCGTATCCAGAGGTGTACCACCCAGTTGCTCAAAGCGAGAAGCAACTTCATACCAGTTACCCCAGCGAGTCGTAAGAGCCATAGACTGGAAGTAGAGGTCTCGAACAGCACGGTCGTATTCGGCGCGAGACATACGGTTATTAATCAGCTCAAAGATGCTAACGTCGCTCAAGTCGATATTAGTCTTAATGTTCTCTCGAGTGATAGGAGTTGCCCGATACTCGTTGGAATAGTTAGAAGTGAAGCCATACACCTCAAACGGGATGTTCACTTTACGGCAGAACATGGCGAGGTTGATAATCTGGCGGAGGACTGAAGAAATTGTATCCGCCATAGAACCAGAATAGTCAACGTACATAATCATGCCGTGGTTCTTGGCGTCAGCCATCACTAGGTTACGAGCAAAGATGTCATCGTTGTACTTGTAAGAGTGAACCTTCGCCATGTCAAGCGTACCAGAACGAGCGGTTTTGGCACGAGAATAACGGAAGGCAGCTTTCTTGATTTCAAACTCCTTCGCCATGGTAGAAACTACCTTATCGGTGTCAGCGACAAACTTCTTTAATTCAGCTTGCCTTTCGGGGTCACCATAGACGGTCTCCCCAGGATACCTAGGATTGTAGTGACCATATTCTTTAGCACATTCGTCACGAGAAGCGAAAACCTCTTTGTACCCAATAACAACTTTCTCAACGTCAGAGGCTGTTATTTCGGTAGCATTAACTGGAATGCTACCGTCATCTTTCGTCTCGACGAGCTTAGACTCATTAGAGCGGAAAGCGTCATCAGTTTCAACCGTAACGTCGTTCTCGGAAGCACCGCCAGCGGACTTAGTCGATACAGACTGGTTGTCCTCGGCGGGTTCTTCTTCTACCTCTTTAGCAGGCTGGTCACTGCTTCCTTTACCGTCCGAAACATCTTCGTCAGACTCATCTTCAGCATCAGGATCGATATCTGAAGGTTGATCAGCCGAATCTCCTTTTTCAGTTCCTTCTCGATCTCCGTCTTCTCTTGTTTCATCATCTTCTTCACCCCCAATAGATTGTTCGCCCAGATAACTAGCTTGAGGGAAGTTAGGAACTTCTTGGTCAGGCTGGTCGGGCTGATCAACAGACGCTTTGTAAAACTCGCACAACTCACGAGCTGCTTCAACAACGTCACCCCACGTAACGACCGAGAAACACTTCGCTACAATAGGAGCTTCCTCGTCGCTAAACTTGATGTCAACCAAGTCGTTCAGCTTGGCTTTAATATTGATGCGGTCAGGCAGACCGTAAGAAGTTAGGTCACGATCTTTGGTGCCAAAGAAGTTTTCTTTAAAGAGGACGTTATACCCTTCTTTGAAAGAGCGAACCAAACCAGGATAGCGAGCCTGAACAGCTCGCTCGATGCGGATGTCTTCGATGATGTTAAGGAAAGCACGTGGGATACCTTCAACGTCGGTGGCGGCATCGTGCCAACCATCAGCTGGGGTAAACAATGCGTGACCAACCTCGTGACCAATCAAAAGGTCATGAACAGAAGCACCCATGTCTTTCCAAAGAGGGATATTAAGTACACGATTCACTACGTCAAAAGAGGCAGTCCTGAAGTTACCTTCAACCACCTCAATATTTTCTTTCGCCAGTAGGCGAGCCAGCATAGACTTAGAACTCATATATCACCTCATCATCATCAAATTACCCGTCCATTTTAACCTATCCTGCCCCAGAAGTAAACCCCTAAAACGAACTTTTTTTCGTTTTTTTCATATTATTTTCCTATGAAAGAGACAGTTTTAATAGCTAAATGCTATAAGGATACGTAACTACTTGATTTTACTGAAGTTTCTTTCTTTGGTGAACTCGATCTTATTCCGGAACTTACTATCCAGGACGTCCCCTTTGTGGCTGATAATGAAGGTATTTGTACCCTCTTCCAGCGTATCAAGGATCTTGAGTAGGTTTTCGATGCCATCATTATCCAGTGAACTGTCAAAGGTTTCGTCTAGTATCAGTAGGTTGGTGGCAGCCGAGTTCTTCATTCGAGCGATTTGGCGCCACGTAAACAGTAACGCCAAATCGATCCTTTGCTTCTCGCCCTCCGAGAAAGAAGCGTAGTTGAACATGTCACGGTATCTAGACTTAATAGTTTCTTGAAACGATTCGTCTAGGTTAAACGAGACGTAGAAATCCATAACCTGTAGATACTGATTGATAAGTTTATTCATCACTGGCAAGTACTGCTTAATGACTTTGGTCTTGATGCCCGTGTCCTTCAGCATCTCTGAGATAACATCGTAGTAGTTGCGTTTATCAATCAGTTCTAGTTTGCGCTCCGTGGAATCATCCCTTTCTTGGTACAACTTACCCAACTCTTTATTGGACTCGGATACATTAGACCCGTTATTTGACAGCTTTGCGATTTCAGCTTCAAGCGATTCTATCTGTCCCTGTAGGTTGGTAATGGTAACGTTGTTGACTGAGATCTTACTTTGGCGCTCGGTCAGCTCAGCTAGTGATTCGCTGGCTCGTGCGACTCCTTCCGAGGCTCCTTTAATTTCCTGAGAGCACTTCGCCATACCTTCCTTGAGCTCGCTTGCCTTTGCTTTTGCTTCGCGAAGCTTTGTTTCCTTAAACTCATCTTCAATCTCCTGATCACACGTCGGGCAGGTAGTGTTAGACTCAAAGAATTTAGCATCGTCGACTAGTCGCTTAATACCCGACTTAATACCAACCTCGTACTTCTCTAGAGACGACTTCTTCGAGTTAAGTTTGGCAAGTTCTTCTGTAATACTTACCATGTTATCCGAAAGGTTAAGGCTCAGCTCGCTGTTCAGTGATTGGGTATCTTCAATCTTGGTTCGCAACTCTGCGATAGATTGCTGCTTTTCTTTGGCTTGTTCAGCGTTTAACGACTCGACTTCTCGGATGTATTTCTTAGTTAGGTTTATCTTCTCTTTTACCATATCTATAGAATAAGTAACTTCTTTGATGTCCTCCCGAACCTTTTGCTTGCGCTCGTTCAGAAGCTGCGACATCTTACCGAATACCTGAATATCCAGCAGATCCTCAATAACCTCACGACGGTGGTTAGTAGGTAACTGCATGAAAGGGATAAACGAAGAAGAGCCGAGTACCACGACTTGGTGGAACGACTTGTGGTTCAGCTTCAGGATATTCTTCTCAAGGTATGCTTGGTAATCGCGAACAGAAGCTTCTTGGTTTATCATATTACCGTTCTGATAAATCTCAAACTTGTTAGGCTTGATAGAACGGAAGATACGGAACTGATGCTTACCAATAGAGAACTCTACGGTTACTTCGCACGCCTTATTATTAATTGAGTTGACAAGTTGTAACTTCTTAATGTCCCTGTGTGGCTTGCCGAACAAACCAAACGAAAGGGCATCAAGGATAGTCGACTTGCCAGAACCGTTATGACCAACAATCAAGGTTGAAGGAGAGCGGTCCAACTGTATCTTGGTTTCGTTGTTTCCTGTAGACAGGAAGTTTCGGTAAGATACCGAGTGGAAATTAATCATATTATACGATCTCGTGATTTTGAGCTTCGACGTACAGCTCTCTTACAATGCCTTTTATGCGAGATAGATCTAAGTCGGTTTCTACCGCATCTACATAAGTATCTAACAACTCAGCGGTATCTTCTAGAGAAACCTTATTATCATCTACGTTCTCGCCCGAGAACTCTTCAAAGGTTTCAGCAATCTTCAGCTCGTGAGTATTAACGTATTGTAACTTATCTATAAAGCGATCGAAGGTGTATGGATCCTTCTTGTTTACAACGACTACCTTTACGAACTTATCTGCGTATTGGTCAACGTCTGGCTTTTCGTAGTTACTCTTGACGTCATCGTAGTAGACTTTCTGGAACAGGGTTATAGGGTTGGGAATAGCAGTTATCTCCCTTGTTTCTGTATCCAGGACGTGGAAGTATTTCTGGTCTTCACAGTCAGCCCAAGTAAACTCCATCTGCGAACCGAAGTACGAGATGTTACCCTGCGTAGACTTAGTGTGGAAGTGCCCAGAGAATACACTCTCGAATCGCTTGAAATGAGTAGCCGACATACCGTGTGGGTTCGGCATACCTTTATGCATCTCAAACCCTTCAATCTCAAAGTGCCCACCCAACATAGAGGCTTCGCAGTTAGCAATGAAGTCCATAGAGTCGGAATAGTTACTAGCATTGATCCAAGGGACAACGCCAACCTTACAACCGTCATAGTCTAAGACCTTCGGCTCCATAATGATGTTAACATTAGAAGTGAAGTAACCGAGTAACTCTTTTAATGAGCAGAGCTCGTTGGTGTTCTTATAGAATACGTCGTGGTTGCCAGGAATGATATCCATCGTCATACCATACTTCTTCAAAGGGTTCAAGAAGTGCTGGCGATTAGAGTTTAGAGCTTTGAAGTTTACAAACTTGCGATGCTCGTAATAGTCGCCAAGGTGTAAGACGGTTTTAACATCATTGTCTAGGCAATACGGGAAGAACACTTCCTCGTAGAACTTTCGTTGGTACTCAATAAAGATATCTGAGCTGTTGCGGGTTCCGCAGTGTGTATCATTTAGTATTGCTATCTTCATTCGCACCATCCTCCATAAACAACTCTAACGACTTTTTCTGAGCCTTCTCTTTCTTCTCAAACTCCTTTACTACTCGGTCGGATTCTTTAACCCGATCGATTCTAGTACGGAGCTCTTCAACGAAGTTCTGCTCAATAATATAGTCGTCCCCTTCTGCGAGTACCATAAACTCGTCAAAGGAGGCTTGCTCTATGAACTTCATCTTAACGTCAAACTGCTTCTTTTCCTTCTGGATCCTTCGTACAAAGGCGTAGAAACAGATCTGAGTAAAGTATGAGAATGCGTTGGGGGTGCCCGTTCGAGTCTTGGTGTTGATATCGTAGTTCCGAATCGCTTTAAGGCAATTCTCGACTGCGTCCATAACCATCTCTTCACGGTAGGTGTAGCGGATAAAGTTGGGTCGGTGGGATAGTCCTTCAGAGATACGAAGGAAACATTTTGCGATGTACTCCGTAACGATAGGGGCTTCTTTACCCTGCTCGATCGCTTCGTTGACACTGGTCACATAATCAACGACAGCGAGTGAGAACTCTTTGTTGTTAACATAGTGGGGTTTATTTTGAGACATTATCTCTCCTCCATCAAGGTTCAAAAGTTTACATAATAAGGTATTATACTATAGTTTCGCCATGAAGTAAAGGGTTATTTTTTTTCTTTTAGGGGTTTACTTTTAGCCGAAAGTATAGTATAATCAAGAAGTCGCCGCAGGAGTGGGGGATATACCTTTAGTGGATGGTCTCGTCACCATCGATCATATACTGATCAGTATTATCAACCTCAGGCTCAAGCTCTTTTTGAGGAGTTGTAACTACTGACTGTATGTAGGTTTCCTTCACTCGCTCGGTACATTCCCCAAGAGAAATGACAGAAGCAGCGTTTACATATACTGGGCTCTTAAACTCACAGAGGCTCATCCAATTAGAAAACCAGAATCCCGAGTCTTTCCTTGAGTACTCGATCTTAACTGGTCGTTCTAATATATAGCCAGTCTCATCAGCACCCTGCATGTATGCAACCAGCTCTTCCCCTGATATCAACTTAAACTGTTTTATTCTAACATCGCTCAAATCGTTCAAAGCTGTACCTCGTAAATTGTATACTCAAACTTTTCTTTAGAGTAAATCTTAATTCTTTCGCCAGCGTGGTTTAGTGTGTAGTTCTTATGTTGCTTCCAATGTAAGTCATCGGCAATATCGTATAAGATAGTTCCCTTGCCGTCGTCAGCCTTACGAAGCCCACGCCCAATTGACTGCAAAATCTTAATCTGCGACTTAGAAGGCGAGGCAAAGATAACGTTGTTAAGGTTTCTTATGTTAACGCCTGTAGAGAAGGTTCCCAACGAAGCCACGATGATAGCGTCTTTTTCTTTCTCGGTAATCTGTCTAACCCTTTCTCTATCGTCTACGTCGGTTTCACCCGAAACAAAGAAGATCTTCCTTCCAGAGTGTACTTTCTCTAGTATCATATTATATAGGGGTTTTCCATGCTTCTCCACGAAATTGAATAGGACTAGGGTATTACCCTCTTGATCAACCGCAAGGTTTGTAATAAACTTGTTTCGCTTTTCGTGACGAACGATGAAGTCTACTTCTTCTTGATACTTGGCTTTCTTTAGCTGTTGACAAGTAACGTCATCGTACTTCAATAGAAGAACCTTAATGTCTAGGTCGGCGAGAGCGCCAGAGTCAATTAGGTCTTTGGTTGAAGTAACTTTGAATACAGAACCGAAGTGCCCTTCTAGTACGAGCCTGTGGGTTTGAGTTCCGTCTAGAGTACCTGTAGCTCCGATACGAAACTCAGCCTCTTTCAGCTTAGACATAATTGCGCCAAGGGATTTGGCTTTGAAGTTGTGAGCTTCGTCGCCAATAACCATACCGAAGTCTTTAAACCATTCAACGCCCAGCTTGTAAATAGACTGCCATGTGGTAATCACTATACGAGGATTGTGACTAGGGTATTTCTCTTTTCCGCCATAGATCTTATGAATCTCAGCTTCGGCATCAAAGTTCTCATCCCATTTAGAATAATCCGCAAAGTCAGAAGCCATTTGCTCCACGAGAGAGGTAGTTGGTACAACGATTAGAACGTTCTTATCCCTTTTCTCTAGGTAATACCGCATGGCGCAGTAGATGATAAGGGATTTGCCCGAAGCGGTTGGGGACAATAGGAGGGATCGCTTAGTTTCGAGAGCATGTTCTATAGCGGTTAGCTGATAATCCCGTGGCTCGATTTTCTTATCTGAAGCAGTAAGGTTTAGCGAATCTATAAACTCACGAAACCAATTATAGTCTAAAGGTTCGGTTGAGTCTGGTCGCCCATAGTATGGGTTATGCTCTACCTGTAGGTCGTAGTCCCTAACAGCCACAAACTCCGATAGGTACGGATAAAGTCCAATCGGTAGTTCTTTGCTCCTAGCATCGTATAACCTAATCTTACCATCCCATATCTTATTCTTGTACGCAGGCATAAACTTATATCCTGGCACAAAGAAGCAAAAGAAGTCCGATAGTTCGGCTTCGATTGCTGGGTCTGTATTGATTTCTAGGAAGGCGTGGTTCTTCTTCTTAACAGAAAGTATCTCTGACATCATACACCGCTGGTAAACTTATGCCACTCGATGATATTACGGATGGTTTGGTGTCGCCATTTCAAAGTGTCCATAATTTCAGTGAGAGTAGCGATTATCTCTGTAACCAAATCTATCTTAGCCGATAGCTCTTGGAGGTCTTGGTCTTCTTTAAAGTAATGCTCTACTTCACCCTTCAGGATTTTGATCCCGTCGGTTGGGTCGGGGTTCCAGCCAAGGCGATTAACCTCGTCCACTGACATGCGACCCATATAGTATCTATACTTCTTAGATTGCATCATTTCGAGCTGCGTCTCGAAGTAACGCCTTTCTAACTTAGACTTGGTTAGCATCTCGAGGTATTTGGCATGTAGCTTCGCCGTATTACGAGAGCTCTCATCAAGTTTTAGCTGATCGATCTCAGTTTCTTGTTTCCATTCTTCAAGGATCTTTTCAATTTTATACATAATGTCTCCATAGTGTTACTCAATAGTGATGTCAGTGAACCTCATTGTAACATCAGCAGTAAGGTAGTTAGTACCAGTTTCAGCAGAGGAAAACTGGAGGCTACCTATAGAAGTCGGGAATGCGTTATGAAACCTAAACGTCTTCGCCTTGTTGTTATGGGAAGTAGTTATAACAACCGAGACATCCGACATATATTCCGAAAGTTGGGTTCCGTTAGTTACACAGTCCCTCATCCAATTATAGACCTCGATATAACCTTCCATGTCCTCGTCTATCATGATACTTATAGTTAGACCAGAAAAGGAAATCTTATCTCCGAGCAACGGGACGTTAGTATACCGAAACCCTGTTTCTGATTCTTGTACGGTGATATCCGGAATCGTTACCCCTCTACAGAAGAACTGTACGTTGGGCAATCGTTCAATCATCAACCGATACGAAGTTGGGTCTATGTAGTTAATGTTATCTGGGTTCATGATAATACTCGCTTCGTTATTATACCTTTATTTATACGAAAAGTAAAGGGCGAAAAAAAGGGGGATCCGAAGATCCCCCAAAGACTTAACTAACTATAGAGTTATTATTATAAGTCTTATGCAGCAGCCATTACGTTCTTCACACCGAAGATACGGAAGTACTGGTTAGCACGATCAGTACCAAGCTCAGAAGCGCCAGCGCCACCCGCAAATGGGTTTGCAACCATGCCGTAACGAGTCTTGAAGCCAATCTTAGGCTGGAAAGTCTGCTCGCCAACTGCTTTAACCATAGTCAATGGAACGTATGGGCAGTAGAACATACCAGCGTCGTAAGGGTTAGCACCACGGTAACCAACAGTCACGTAGTTGATAGTTGCATAAGGATCGATGTAGACCTTCATGCGACCGTTCAATACACCAGCGAAAGTGTTGCCAGTGTCATCAACGTTCAAGTTGGTAGCCAAAGCGGGAGTGTAGTCCAGAAGACCAGCAGCTGCCAAAGCAGAAGCAACGTCAGAAGAACAGATGATGAAGTTACCCTTGCCACGACGAGTGTCTTTAGCAATTGCGTTAGCTTCAAGTTCGATCTTCATGATCAGAGCCTTGTACTTCTCAACAGACCAACGACCATCGGTGTCAGCGTCAAGATCGAATAGACCAGCTTTAGCGCCAGTACCTGCGCCAGCAGCAGCAAGTTTAGCTTTCTGGTTTACAGTACGAACCACTTCACGGTTGATTTCAGCCAAGATCTCTGCAGACAGGATGTTAGCCAACTCAGTTTCAGCGTCCAGACCGTGAACGTTTTTCAGGTCTTGAGCCAATTCCATGGTGTACTCAGCTTTCAACGCACGAGTCTTAGCAGTTACGCTAGTACGCTCGATTGAGAACGCCATTTCCTGGAAGTTGTTACCGCCCATGCCGAGCTGTTCGCCAGCAGCAGTACCCATACCACGACCAACACCGAATGCAGCGTCAACATCAACGTCACCGTCGGTGTTGCCGTCAGCGAAGTCAGCGTCAAGAGATGAGCTGTTACCGCCGTGAGCAGAAGTGCCAGTAGAAGCAACGCCAGAGAAGCCAGTGTTAGCTTCGCCGAATAGAGCTTCGCCGCCAGACTGAGTATCGTAATGAGATTTCATTGCGAAGATCAGACCAGTAGGCTGAGTCATAGGCTGAACGCCAGCGATGTCGTATGCCATTAGGTTAGGCATAGCACGACGCACGAGGCTGATCAACACAGGGTCGAAGCCAACAGCGCCGCCAGCTACGTTAGTTGTTTCAGTCATGAAAGACTGCTGAGCACGCTCTTCTTGAAGGGCTTTCTCAGTGTTTTCGAGTAACTGAGCAGTTACAGCTTTACGGTGAGCGTCAGCAATAGGAGCCGCACCTTCAGCTTCGAGGACCGGAGTCCACTTTTCGTTTAATTTTTCGTTACCAAACATTTTTGATTCTCCTAATGGAAATTACTTAGATTTTAGGGCTTTCAGGTACGCAGCCATAGATGGGCTATGAATCTGCTCTTTGGTACCCTCTTGAAGTTCTTCTTGGATGTCAGCGTTTTTAACTTTAAAGTAAGACTCTTTGACGGTTTGTACCTTATCAGTAAAGGTTTCAATATCGTCAAAGTCTAGGTTCTCAGTCAAGGAACGTAACTTTTCAACTTCGGTTTCTGCCATACCAACAGTTGCTTCACGAATAATATCTTCGCGAGCAAAGTTAGCGACTTTTTCAGTTAACTCGATGTTCTCGCCGATAGCTTTGTTGAGGTTTTCCTCAAGCTCTTCGTTAGCAGCAGCAAGTTCGTCTACCAAGTCAACCTTAGTTTCTGGTACTTCGATGTAGTTTTCAACGAAAACAGTTTGAAGCTGGTTGATGAAGTTTTCAGCGATGCTGGCACGTAGACCATTATTAATCGCAACTTCGTTTTGCTCCATCCAGTTCTCAACCACGTAGTTTAAGTATCCGTCTACTTTTTCTACAAGATCGCTATGTACGGTTTCTACTTGCTGAGCAAGCTTCTCTTCGTAGCTCTCTTCCAGTTTTTCGATTTCGGCAGAAAGTTTAGATTTAACAGCAGCTTCAAAGATAACGGCAGCTTTGTCTTTGAAACCTTCAGTCAGGTCAGCTTCTTCAGAGACAAGGGCATCCAAGTCTTCTTCAAAGTTAAACTTAACTTCTGGCTCAACAGATTCAGCAACAGCTTCTTCTTCAACTACTACTTCTTCAGACATAACCTTAGTGTAGGCTGTCGTCAAGTCGTCTTTGCTCATTTCAGACAAAGTGTCGAACATAGCTTTCATCATACCAGCTTTAGTAGTAGGCACTTCTGCTGATTCTTTAGCCATCTTCTTAGACTCAGTTTTCTTCTTAGACTCGGCAGGCTCTTCGTCCTCATCCCCGTCTTCGTCGTCTTCGTCATCTTCTTCGTCATCATCGTCGTCCTCGACTTCGCCCTCTTCGTCGTCTACTTCGACTTCGGCTTCTTTTTCTTCAGCCTTTTTCTTAGCAGCTTCGGAGAGTTCCTCGTCAACTTCAACGTCTTCAGCAACTGTTTCCAATTGCTCTTCATTGATGTCTTCAATGAGATCAACTTCTTGATCTTGAATTTCTTCAGACATGTTCACTCCTTACAAAGTGTTAAAGTTTCGAGAGGAAATCTTGGAACACACGGATCTGGGCTTCAGCCAAGTCCGCTTTAGATGCTCTTTTGATCTCAGTCTCATACTTTTCAATTTCTTGCGCTTTGAGAATACCGTTATCCCAAACCCAATCCACACCTTCCATGATGCCATTTACAAAGGCTTCTGGTGCGCTGGGGTCTTGTACGATGTCGACAGTAGAAAGCATAAAATCTTCCTTAACGTACATCGCACCTTCGCGACGCTCAAGACTACCCATACCACGACTTGAGACGCCTAACTGACATCCGCCATCGACAAGACCCTTTACGATCTTACCCATAGGAGTATCCAGTATCAACGCCTTCCCGATCACATTAGAGCCTTCAATACGAAGGTCGGTAATGCGATGCGAAACTTTATCTAGGTTTACAGTTGGACCATCTGGGTGGTTTAGTTCCCCAACTGCACGACCTTTCTTAACTTGTTCGTTTACATATTTTTCTACTGCAGGACCCAAAACCGACATGGGGTAAACACGACCATTGCGGTTTTTCTTATCGCCCTGCATAAAGATACCTTCTATATATACCTTCTTTTCGCCCTTTTCGGTGGCTTCGGTAATATAGCTTAGATTTATATCTTCATTGTGTTCTGTTATTAGCTTCATCTTACTTACCCATTAGGTCGGCGAATTCTTTGGCAGAAGCTTCTGCTTCTTTTTCCGACTTATATTCGTCTAACTTGGTGCCGTCGATGTAGACCATAAACTTGGAGCCTTTCTTGGTAATCAAGGCATCGACCTTTGATTTACCAACGGTAAACTCTTTGACCTTTTTCTCTCCAGAAGGGACTTTAGTCTTCGCTTCCGAGAGATTCGTCATCAGTTGCTTGAATGTCAACATCGTCCTCACCTGTAGTTGCGTTATAAATCGAGGCAGCAACGTCGATCCGCTTACTGTCCAGTGCTGCGGAAACCTTCGTTGCCATCACAGCATCAAAGGTTGCTTTCGTCGCTTCATCGTCGCCCGTTTGAAGGGCTGAAATTAAATCAGTAACATTGCTCATAATAATCACCTTTTATACACTTATTTATACTAAAGTGGTTTTTAGAAGTCGACGTCTTCGTCGTCTCCGTAAGTACCTTTCTCGTCTTCAATCTGCTTGTCGATTTCTTCCATCTCTTCGTCAGACTGCATCAAGATATTTCGACGAACATACTCAACAGAGTAGTATTTACCCACATATTCGTCAAGCTCACGTAACGTATTCACTCGTTCGCGAAGAATCTCGGCTTCTTTCAATTCAGCAAAGTAAGATTCCTGCTGATAGTCTACATTGATATCAGAACGCATCCAATGCCAATCATCACGAGTAGCGATACCCTTTAAGATCAACTGGACCTTTAGCGCCTGATAGAACATGTCCGAGAACTTGTTACGCAGTTTAGAAACGAAGCGTGCAAACTTAACTTCGTCTCGAGTAATCTCTGATGTACGACCCAAGCTGAATTGCGCTTCTTGCTCTAAACGATTTAACGGAACGTTCAGCGCCTTATACAACTTCTTCTGGAAGTACATAATGTCGTCAATCTGACCAAGGTTCTCACCGCCAGGAAGGGTAGTGATCTCAGTTCCACGACCACCCTCTCGACGAGGTAACCAGAAGTCTTCTAGCATCGACATATGCGAACGATCGTCTGAGACTTCGCCCGACTGAGCATCGTAAACCATTTTGTTACGATAGTTGTTCATAATAGAACGAAGGTATTCTTCAGCCTTACCTTTCGGCAGGTTACCAACGTCAATATAGAAAACTCGACGCTCTGGCGCACGAGACATACGATAAATCACCAACGCATCTTCCATCATACGAAGTTGATTGGCTGGCTTCATAGCCTTATCTAAGTAAGAAACTACACGATCCTTTTGCGGCGATAGTAGCCCAGAAGGAACATAGATAATAGAGTCTTTTGAGATCTTCAAACCTTGACCAGATTTGTTCAACCCAGAATCTTGATAAATGTAATACTCTTCGATCCCCTTGACTATAGCTGCGCCAGTCTTAGGATCCTTTTCTTCAAACACTTCTTTTACTTTACGGATTCTTGTTGGGTCGATTGGACGCAACTCTAGAATACCTTTCTTGGGTGACTTCTCGTCAATTACAATATGGAAGTATAACCGCCCGTCCACGTACCAACGTCGGAATAGGTCGTGCGCATTATTCTTAAAGTTTAAGAGAGATAGAATATTATCAAACTCTTCTCGAATCATCTTCTTGATACGGTCTGGTTGATCTAACCGATCAAGCGCCAATTCGAGGGCAGTACCATCATCATCAATTACAATAGACTCATTAACTATATCTTCGATAGCAGCGTCGACTTCTGGATGTTGAGCAACCTCACGATACTTTTTGATAAGCTCGTTTTCGTTTTTGGCTTGTCCGCCAGACATGTCAAGGTATTGACCAAAATGTCCACCAGCTTTAATAACGCCAGCACCGTCGTCTTCCATCGGTGCTACAAAAGAACGCTTCCTTTCGTTTTCTTTAGAATCGTCCTTTCGTTTTATCTCAAACCCAAATAATTCAGCCATTTTTCACCTGCTATTGAAGATATAGCTAGGAGGGGACGAATCCCCCCCAAGCCATTCAGTTAACTAATACTAAGATTATTTATACCGCTTATGAAGTGGTATTAGATTCCCAGTATTGTACTTGCATCTCAACGGTGAACTCTTCGATAGTGTTTTCGCTATCGTAAGAAACTTCGATTGCCGATACGTTAGTTGGGAAACAACCACGGAAATCGTATTTCTTAACCGCAGAACCATCTTTATCAAGCTGCTCAACAGCAAGGTCAGCCATATAAGAAATCGGGTTAGTTAGACCGTCGTTCGAAGTATGCCCGTTGATGGTGTTCATCCAACGCTCCATCGGATCACGAATAGAGAAGTTCGTGTCGTTGATGATAGTAATAGTCCAAGGTTCGAACGTGCGGTCGCCAGCAATTTGAAGCTGACGTCCACGGAACGGAATAGTAATTGGAGCAATGATTGATGCTGGCAGCTGAGCTGCTTTACACATAAACGATGCCAATTCTACTGGACCACCTACTGGACCAAAGTTTACAGTAGCTTTGAAGAGGTTAGCACGAGCGCCACCACCTGTCAGCTTACCTTTAAAGTCGTCAATTCGTAGTGCCATTGTTATTAACCCCCAACGATTTCTGAGAACTCAACGCCAGTACGAGTGGCAATGAAATTCAATGTGATGAAGTTAATCGAGCGTGCAGGCTTGATGTAGATATCGGCTACGAAACGGTTAGTATCGATTACCTGACCAGTGTTGTTAGTCTCGTCACAAACAACCAAGAAGTCAGTGATACCACGACGACCCTGTACGTCACGAAGGAAGGGTTCTACCAGATTGCGGAACTGCGCACGGGTGAACTCGTCGTTATATTCGAAGAGCGAGAAGCGAGAAGATTTCGCAATTGCTTTTTCGAGAACGATAAACAGGCGACGAACGTTAATGCGGTCAAACGCAGAAGGTTTGGCAAGTGCGGTCTTGTCACCGAACAGAACAGTACCTTCTCCTGGGAACGAAACAAGAGGGTTGACACGAGCTTTGTAAAGCGTATCACGCTCAGCTTGCTTAGGATTCCAAGCGAGTTTAACAACACCACGAAGCTGACCACGGTTCAGACCAGCTGGCGAGAACCAAGCGTCTGCAACGTTATCTGTGTTAGCACACAGACCAGCAATCGTACCTGCTGATGAGATCCAACGATATGTGTCGTTGTACTTGTCGTAAACGTAGATAGCGCCTGAATCAAACACACCATAAGAAGATGAGTTGATCGCATCAGCCCACTCTTTAACAGAGTCTACGTCACGAGCAGAGATTGGAGGAGAAACAAATGCCACAGCATCTTTACGACTTTCAGCAACTTCAATTACTGCCTGCGCATCAGCAGAAGCAAGTGAAGAACCGATAATCAGGTTTACGTCCAGAGTATCAGCGTCGTTAAAGATATCGTAACCAGCTCCAGTATCATTGCTGTCGGCGATAGTGTTAGCACCACCAGCAAGGGTATAGGATTTAGCAACAGCGCTTGTAGCAACTTCCGAGTCTTCTTCACCAAACCACAAGTAGTTTGAAGTACCGTTAATAACTTCCGGATAGTAGTTATTGGTACCATCTTCTTTCTTAGCGCCTTCAACAGTAGAAAGGTATGCGAACGTTTCTAGTACAGTGTTAGCCGTACCAGTGAAGCTGCCGTTAGTGTCGAGAACAACGATGTGAATTTCGCCCGCATCAGGTGCAGTGTCGAACAAACCAGCGAAGTCTTCGAAAGAAGTGTGAGAGAATGAAGTTGAGTTAGCAACGATAACCTCAATAGAGTTACCGACTTCACCAGGACAGCGTGCAATCCAAGCACCTGCACCAGCCAAAACCAGAGACTCGTAGTGATCTTCGTTCTTAACAAGCAAACCAGCGGAAGCAACGGTAGCTGTACCAGTGGCAGAGCCAGTGATTGATACAGTAGGAGCAGAAGTATAGCCAGAACCGCCATTGGTTACTGTAACACTTTCTACGCCAAGGTCGATATCCACGGACAGACCAGTACCTGCGCCAACTTCAAGTAGGACACCAGTGAGACCAGCAGAGATAGCGCCATAAGAACCGCCATCTACAACTTCGATTCCAGATACGGAACCACCAGTACCGACAGAAGTGATGCGAAGAGAAGCTTCGCGACCAGCGCCGATGTTGAGTACGAGAATATCGCCTACCGAGTAGTCAGCACCAGCAGCGTCGATTGATGCGTCAACTACTTTAAGAGTAGCTGTCGCAGCTGCGTCAGTACCGCCACCGCCTGTGAAAGACACAGTTGGTAAGCTAGTGTAAGCCGAACCAGCGCTAGTTACTTCTACTGAAGATACTGCGTCAGTTGCGGATGTTGCGTTTTTGAGTCCAGACGTATTGATACGAGCTACACGCAAGTCGTTGCCATAAGACAAAAACTGAGCAGCGTTAAAGAAGAACGGAGCGGTAGCGGAATCAGGTGATCCGAATTTAGCAACCAAATCTTTTTCGCTTGTAACTTGAACAACTTGTTCTACTGGACCCCATTTGAATGAACCAGCAATAGCACCGATAGAGGTAGATACGGCTGGAACAACATTGGTTAGGTCGATTTCTTTGACCTGAACTCCAGGGGATACTAGAAAAGCCATTTGTTATTCCTCATTTGAATTTACAAGACACATTACAAGGTAATTTATATTCACTACCATTATTTAGTAATTTAGAAAACTCCAGTATTTAGGGTAGTTTCCCAGACGTTACCGTCGCCATCAACTTCGTACTCTTTCTCGGTTCCATCGTTGATTATACCGAAGGGGACTAGATCATTCTCGATAGCGGATATTTGCTCCCTGTACATTAATTCTTTTAAGTCGATGTCCGTCATCTCGGAGAAGAACGGAGTCGTTGCGAACCAAGAAAACATCACTAGGTTCATAACCAAGTCATCGTGATTGTTATCAGAAGCTTCGTAAGACGAGCCCCTTGCTACGAATGTAGATAATTCTACGATCGTATCCGAATCGAGCACCTCAATCTTATTCTGTTCTATAAGGTCTTTAAGGTTAGAGCAACCAATACGCTTAATCTTTCGGTTCATCATAACACCGATTGCGCCAGCTTTAACCATAGATTCGACGTGAGTGTTTTCGTACTCTAGCTCGTAATAGAGACCATTTGCTACGACAGCACCCTGATCGTTCGATTCAATAACAACATATGCCTTATTAAAAGTGTTAGCATATTTATATATTATATCGGGAAAGAGTAACGGCGAGATCATATTGTTACGATACACCGCAACCTGTTTAAAGGGTCTTTCCGTTATGTCAATTATGTTAAATGTAGAATAGTCTTGTCCTCGACCTTTAGCCACGTCTACAGTCATAATGTATTCGTGGTCTTCTACTGGTTTATGGTATACCGAAACTCCATCTTGTCGGTATAAAGGGTTAGAAGATTTAAGCTGTAACAACTTATCTCCAGCAATCAGAGTATTACCGTTACCCATGAATGTGTTACCAAATTCTTGGTCAAACTGTAACTCTGACGTATTAGAAACCGTTTGTCGCTTCCATTCTTCGTCTCGCCCAGGAACGTCCCACCAATCAACCCTGAAAGATTTATATTCGTTCGTTCCTTGGACGGCTCCTTCCCACAGCTTATGATAAATGTTACCGATACCATTAGCAGTAGAAGTAATGATTACTCGCGATGTCTTACCTGATGACACCACTGGATAAGTGGAAGTGTAAAACTCTCCTGCGTTTTCGACGAATGCGAACTCGTCCAAGAATAGGAGGTTGACAGACATACCACGGATGGAGGATCCAGAAGTAGCGGCAGCGATAATACGACTATTATTGGAAAACTCAATTGAACCTTTGTTTAACGTTTTACATCCAGGTTGTAAGAAGAATGGTAAGTTTTCCAGCGCCAAAGTAATCCTAGTAAGCATTTCCCTAGCAGTGGCGCCTTTGTTCGCCAATATAGCGATGGTCTTTTCGGGGTGGAATATCGCAAACCAAAGCAAATAAACCACTGAAGAAATAGATTTACCCGACTGTCTACAAGCAAGGACGATAGAAAACCTATTATCGTTGAAGTGATCAAACATCTCTCTCTGATAAGGGTAAAGGTTAAACGGAACCAATCCTTTATCGAGCGATACGATCTTAATGTAAGTCTCCGCAAAGTATGAAGGGTCTTTCATACACTTTGCGTATTCCCTCACTTCATCTGCTGTCCACTGTTGCTCAACGCCATCTCGCTTTACATTTGGATTGCCGAGGTATCCGAGCTCGTTATTCTTGATCTTGTGCATCTTGCTCGATCACTACCCGTTCTTTCTTAGCGTGCAACATCTTTTGTA